>Ga0209591_10006725_pt1 | contig 12733 bp, 12 predicted proteins | sample MAT01_FD_187207 | JGI IMG/M metagenome (GOLD analysis project Ga0209591, IMG submission 187207) | Freshwater microbial communities from Lake Fryxell liftoff mats and glacier meltwater in Antarctica - MAT-01 (SPAdes) (version 2) | ecosystem: Environmental > Aquatic > Freshwater > Ice > Liftoff...
GGGCCAAAGCGTAGATGCGACACCGTGCGCGAGCCGGACTTTTTCGAGTCGAGGACAAAATAGCCCTGGGCAAAGTTGGCGGTCTCTTCGCCGATAATTTTGATTGAGTTCTTGTTGGCCCCCACCGTTCCATCCGAGCCAAGCCCCCAGAAGATCGCCCGCACATTCGCGGCCTGCTCAATGTTAAAGTTGGGGTCAAACGCCAGGCTGGTGTGGGTCACGTCATCGTGAATGCCAATCGTGAAGTGATTCTGTGGTGTTGATTTGGTCAGCTCATCAAAGACGGCCTTGACCATAGCTGGCGTGAACTCTTTCGATGAAAGGCCATAGCGCCCGCCAATAATGCGCGGTAACGGTTTGGGCGTAGCCGTAGGCACCGCGGTCGATGCGCTTTCATAGATGGCCGTTGCAATGTCGAGGTAGAGGGGCTCGCCGGCGCTGCCTGGTTCTTTGGTGCGATCCAGCACGGCCAGCGCTTTGGCAGTTGGTGGCAGGGCGGCCAGAAAGCAATCGCTGGCAAAGGGGCGGTACAGATGTACCTTGATCATGCCGACCTTCTCCCCCTGGGTAACGAGATAATGGATTGTCTCTTCCACTGTCTCGCAACCCGAACCCATGAGCACAATCACACGTTCGGCATCCGGTGCACCTACATAATCGAATAGATGATATTGCCGCCCGGTCAGCGTGGCGAATCTATCCATGGCTGCTTGGACGATGGTGGGGGTAGCCAGATAGAAGGGGTTGACAGTTTCGCGCGCCTGAAAATAAACATCGGGGTTCTGCGCTGTGCCGCGGATGACCGGCTCGTCGGGCGTGAGGGCGCGGGCGCGGTGGGCATAGACCAACGTGTCGTCGATCATGGCGCGAATATCGGCTTCGCTTAGTTTTTCAACCTTGTTGATCTCGTGCGAGGTGCGAAAGCCGTCAAAAATATGCAGAAAAGGCACGCGCGTTTCTAGTGCCGCGGCTTGGCTGATCAGGGAAAAATCCATCACTTCCTGCACAGAGTTGGCAAAGAGCATGCCCCAGCCTGTGCCGCGCACTGCCATCACGTCACTATGGTCGCCGAAGATCGACAATCCTTGGGCGGCTAGCGACCGGGCGGCGATATGAAAGACGGTGCTCGTTAGTTCGCCAGCGATCTTATACATATTGGGAATCATGAGCAGCAGGCCCTGGCTGGCGGTAAAGGTGGTCGCCAGTGAGCCGGTCTGCAGCGCGCCGTGTACAGCCCCAGCTGCCCCACCCTCTGACTGCATCTCGATCACCAACGGTACGCTGCCCCAAAGGTTCTTCTCGCCCTGTGCGCTCCATAAATCGGCCAGTTCGCCCATGGCCGAGGCCGGGGTAATGGGATAGATGGCAATAATTTCGTTGGTTTTATAGGCTACGTAGGCTGCCGCCTCGTTACCATCAATTGTGACTTGGTCGCGCACCATGATTTGCTCCTACGGCTAACAGCATATCTCGGATAAAGGTTTACGCTCACTATAAAGGAATCGCTGCCCAGATACGACCCGCATCTGGGCAGCGCTGTAGCTGGTCAGTCGATAGATTTTTGGCCTAGTCAGGTGGCTAGGCAAGCCGCAAACGCGCCGAATGACAAGGCCTGTCAATGGGGCGCGCCTTGCCAGATATTTGCCGATTCGATGGAGAGAATAGAAGATTGAACAGTGAAATTGATGTTTGGGGACTGCTGATACGACTTGCAGAGAAAACTTTTAAACGGGCCTACAAAAGCAGCTCCCCACCCGCCTACGCAGGCAGGTGAGGAGCTTCTCTGCTGATTCCTCGACAACCAGTACAGGCTATTTCAGCTCTGTCTCAGGATAAACAAAAAATTCATCACTCTTCACCTGTTCCGAAGTTGTGTCGTGTTCCTCGGTTTTGTGGTTGAAGAGCGTATAAGCAATCGCCGTGGCAATTCCCGCCAGCCCAACCGACATGGCGACCAGTGACCAAGTCTGCGACGGCATGGCAACACGACTATGTCGGCGCAGGCCATACTCTTCCAGGTAATGGGTCAACGCTTTCACAGACCGCGCCCGCGTATTCCCATATTTTTCCTGGAACAGACCGACCATCTGATCGATCTTGCCGTCCAGCATACTTCTGTCGTCATCGGTAAGGCGTGCTACTTGCATTTTGACGTTGCCACGAGCTTGCCGCAATTTGCCTTGAAACGCTAGCTTGTTCATTTGTCTTGCTCCTTTTGGTGGCTGGAAGTCTATTGCTCCAGTCCTATAGATTGTAACGACATTGTCACTCTACATCTATCATCATAGCGCGATATCGGGACTTTGTAACTCCCCAGATGAACAGTTGGTTGACTAGCCAACTGGCCAAGTTACTGAGAGTACGCCACGGTTCATGCGCCGCCCACTGTAATCGAACCAATGGCCAGGAGACTGAAGATCATGACATCCATCACAAAATGGATGACCCATGACCAGAAGAATCTCTTTCTTTGCCCAGATCAGCCAGCCAGACGTTGCTTTGGCTGCTTTGCTCATCTACCGGTGGCGCATTTCATTCCTTACACGCTTGTTATCATGGTAGCATTGCAATCAAGTCTAGACGTTCGTTCGCATCGTCACTCTGTTCCAGGGTTATCGGCAATGTTTTAGAAATATCTACGTTCCATGCGATCCCATCAAATGTCCAATAGGACCAGGGCTCCCCTTTGTTTTCCCAAGTAACAGCGACGCGCTTGGGCAGTTGCATTCCATTGACGGTCTGCCATTCCAGGATTTCTGCATACCAAGGAATTTTTTCACCGCTCTGCCCCTGGTAGCGCAGGGCAGAGGTTCGGGTGACAAGGCCGGTCTGCGCGTCAAAATGAAAGACCATTTCATCTGGCTGATTGCCAAACGGAAAAATCAGCCGTGCACTGGTGCTGTCAATGGCTTCCCAGTGGATGCGTGGATCGGTAATCAAGAGTGACGGGTAGAATGTGGCCTCGGCCCACAGGATCAGGTTGGCCCCTTGATCAACGCGTGGTCCCGTATCCAGGTTACCGACAGGGCCGGTCATCCCTTTGCCGTTTAGATATTGATCCAGGGCTTTGAGTACGGGAATGCCAAACCAGGTTACTTCCATATCGCGCTGGAACGCCTGGCCAGGACGATGATAGAGGCGGAAGCGTAATGGCATCCAGATGCCGAAGTTGGCACGCGCGCTGCCCCAGGCCACCATTGATTCTACCCGGGGCACTCGCTCTCCAAAGGCAACCTGGAAATACCGCCGGACTGGGGCCGGCAAATCGGCTGGCACCGCTACTGTGCCCAAATCTTGTGCTTTGTCCGTGGGGGGCGGGAAATTTGTAGGGATCACCTGTAACCCAGCCCAGCCCAGACCTGCCAGGGTCACAAGACCGCCAGCAATGCCAAAGATGACTTTCCGGAATTTATACATAACTTTCCTTCTTTCAGGATTACTCGTCGTTCATCAGTACAAGCGAAATTGCTTGTGCTAGCGTCTGCTATTGCCTGCCACCGCTTTTTCCTGCGCATCATTAGTAATAAAAGGCTGTTGATCCGCCAGGCATGCAACTTGGTCGTACTCCGGGGGCAGATTGTCGAGGCTATCGATTGCTCGCCGCTGTTGGACGCGTAAAACATCGTAGCAGGTATTGGCGACAATGCGCATGAGCCAGCTGCGAAAGTTGCCACCGTGAAAGCCAGCTAGCGCATGGAGTGCTTTGATGAAGCTATCTTGCACAACATCGGCTGCCGCATCTTGATTATGCAAGATACGATAGGCAACACGATGGGCCATCATTTGTTATTTCTCGACAAGCAAATTAAATACCTGCGTTTCTCCTTGGTTGATACGGGCAATGATTGCCTGTTCGTCAGCAGGAGAAGGTGAAATAGGTTGCGCACGCATGTCGTTTTCGTCCCCATCATTCATGCCTGCCTCCATGACAAAATGGGCTGGCTCGAAGATTGAATAGTAGAAGGCGCTGCCCAGACTATCCTCAACCGGGAAAGAGGCGTAACGGACAAGCAAACGCGTCGTCTGCGGCTTGGGCATGGATCGTAATCGCGCGCGTAGAGACTACCGTATTCGCTGGGATAAAGGAATCGCCCGCCAGCGCCATCTGCTGTTCTGTTGCGATGGCACCCCAATGTATGAACCAGGGCCGCACAATCCCGGCGTAGAGGGGGATAAACGCGAGCAAGCGTAGGGTGGCAGATTGCAAGCGTTTTGTCCGTCTACCATGATGTGAACCTGTAAGAGTATGCATCTTTTCTTTCCTGCTCATCTAGAACGTGCTGTTTTCGCCCTAGCCATATCAGTAGGGCTAGCGCTGATGCATAGATTATCGGCCAGCTAGCTTCTCTGCTTGCATCTTGAGCGTCAGCAGCATTTTGCGTTCCATATAGCCATATAGAATGGGAAGATCTGCGCTAGCTTGCCGACTGCCATGGCCAGTACAGAATCTCTATCGCCCGGAAATCCCACAGCAGAGCCAGGGTCTGCACTGCGTCCGCGCAAAAGCAGACGGGTCGTTCCATTGGCTTGCGGCTCAAGCACAAATTGCCAGGTGGCGCTCTTCGTACAATCGGGCGGCTGGTTTTCTAGGCCAAAACAGGCGATCAAGGTGCGATTGGGCTCCAGCGCCATTACAAAGAACCCAGGGCCAGGATGCTGACTGTAACTTTGTGGTGTAAAGCGAATAAAGTCACCGACTTGCAGCTTCTGCCACTCGGGTCTGATCTCATCAATGTTTTTTACATGGAGTCGCAACAACCAGTTCTCTACCCACAAATAGCTGTACATCCCACCGCGGTCTACGCCGAGTTGTAACAGTCAGGGGTAGATGGCTGCGGGTGGGGCAGCGATGGTTATGGCTTTGGTGGTGACAAAGGCCGGGTTGGGCACAAGTTCGTCACCGGGCAAGGCTTTTTGTATTTCATCCTCTTGCGCGCCCCAGTGGCTAAGCCACGGCCAAGCTAGCCGATAGTACAGAAGTGGTACACAGAGCACCAACCCAGCCAGTCCAATCAAAATAGGGCGCAGTCTGCGGCGTTTTGCTGGCCCGCTTGGTAACGTTGCTTGGCCTGGCATAGGCTGATCTGAGACTGTTTTGTGTGTGCGAATCATGGTTAACATCATATCCTCCTATCCTCCTGCGAAGACTTTATGCATATTTTAGAATTTTTGTGAGTACCATAGAATCCTCCCTTTCCAGTCGCTTTGTGCGGTGCATCTCTGCCAATTGCCCGGGTAGAATCAGCAATCCTACAGACACCATCAGCTTATAATACAAACGACCAGACTGCACCGTGCAGTCTGGTCGTTTGTGACCTAGTCAGATAGATAGTATTGGGCAAGCCTTTACGAAGCCTGCGTACCTGCTTTTGCATCCAGTTGATGAGCGCAGGAAGTCAAGTGTGGCGGTGCGTCGTAGGCGTACTCATCCCGCCTGCCAACGGACGCTACTTTTTCCTCGATCTTTAGGATCTGCGCTGTAGTTTGCAAAACGGCATCAGGATTCAGACTTAAAGAATCAATACCTTGCTCCACCAGAAAAGCGGCGAACTCTGGGTAATCGGACGGCGCTTGTCCGCAGATCCCTACTTTGCGTCCATAGCGATGGGCAGTCTGGATCAATTCGGCGCATGACCAACGCACGGCAGCATTGCGCTCGTCGAACAGTGGTGCCACTTGCGTCGAGTCGCGATCCACACCCAACACCAACTGGGTCAGGTCATTGGAACCAATCGAGAAGCCGTCAAAGTGTTGCGCAAAATCAGCCGCCAACAGGATATTCGACGGAATTTCGGCCATGACATAGACCTCCAGACCGTCTTTGCCGCGCGGCAGTCCTTCTGCGGCCATCACCTGGAGTACCTTTTCTCCCTCTTCTGGTGTGCGGCAGAAGGGCACCATTACCACCAAGTTGCTCAGGCCAAACAGCTCGCGCACGCGCTTGATCGCCTTGATTTCAAGGGCAAAGCCTTCTCGGTAATTGGGGTGATAATAGCGACTCGCCCCACGCCAGCCAAGCATGGGGTTGGCCTCGATTGGCTCAAATAGACTGCCACCTATCAGGTGCGCATATTCATTGGTCTTGAAGTCCGACAGACGTAAGATGACCGGCTTGGGATAGAAGGCCGCTGCAATTGTGCCAATGCCTTGGGCCAATTTATCTACGAAGAACTCGACTTTGTCGGCATAGCCACCCGTGATCGCCTCCACCTGTTGTTTTATCTCGGTGGGCAGAGTTGCGTAGCGAGTCAATGCCAATGGATGCACTTGTACCCAGTTGGCGATGATAAATTCCATACGCGCTAAACCGACGCCATCGTTTGGAATGGCCGCCAATTTAAAGGCCAGATCGGGATTGCCCACGTTCATCATGATCTTGGTGTGTGGACGGGATAGCTCGTTTACCTCTAGCTTATCTACCGCAAATTTCAAGGCATCTGCATAGATTTTGCCGACTTCGCCCTCGGCACAGCTTACTGTGATCGCCTGACCGGCCTGCACCAGTTGGGTAATGTTTCCTGTACCGACAATGGCTGGGATACCTAGTTCACGCGCGACAATGGCCGCATGGCTTGTGCGTCCACCGCGGTTGGTGACAATCGCTGTCGCATTTTTCATGATTGGCTCCCAATCTGGGTCAGCGATGTCAGTTACCAGGATTTCGCCAGGTTGAAACTCACGGATATGGCTCACGTGTGGAATAACACGCACCTTGCCCACGGCAATTTTGTCGCCTACCGCCAATCCCAGGGCCAGAATTTGCCCCTGTTCTAGCAATGCATAGGTCTCAATGGTGGTCATTTTGTGTTGGCTGTGAACGGTCTCGGGACGTGCCTGTACGATAAAGAGTTCGCCAGTTTGGCCATCTTTGGCCCACTCAATATCCATTGGTGTGTCGGTGCCGCGCTTGGCACTGTAATGCTCTTCGATCATCATGGCCCAGCGTCCCAGCTCCAGGACATCCTCATCGCTGACCGAGAAACGAGTCCGATCTTCAACCGACACGGCTACATTCTTGATAAGTTTATTGCCAGCCTCGTCATAGATCATGCGCAGTTCTTTCGACCCGAGCCGTTTCCCAATCAGTGGCTGATAACCTAATTTGAGCGTGGGTTTGAAGAGATAAAATTCATCGGGCGCAATGCGGCCTTGGACAATATTTTCACCTAGACCATAGGCACCAGTCACAAAAACCACATCACGGAAGCCACTCTCGGTGTCTAGCGTAAAGATCACACCGCTGGATGCCAGATCCGACCGCACCATCTTCTGTACACCGACCGAAAGCCCGACTTCAAAATGACCAAAGCCCATGTCGGTGCGATAGCTGGTGGCGCGCGGGGTAAAGAGGCTGGCAAAACATTTCTTTACAGATTCGAGCAGCATCGCTTCGCCGCGCACATTTAGATAGGTCTCCTGCTGGCCGGCAAAGCTAGCGGTGGGCAGGTCTTCGGCAGTGGCAGACGAACGCACAGCCACATCGGATGCTGTTGCACCGTATTGCTGGCTTAGTTCCCCATAGCAGCTCACAATTTCCGTACGCATATCGTCGGGAAAATCACCGGCCAGAATCATGTTACGGATCTCGCCTGTGCGCTGAAGCAGTTCATTAACATCGCGAGTATTTAGCCCGTTCAGAAGCTTACCGACGCTTTCTTCAAGTTCGTTATAGCGCAGAAAAGCCTGATAGGCCTGGGCCGTAATAGCAAAGCCATTTGGAATGCGGATGCCCTTGGCCGTCAATTCGCGGATCATCTCGCCTAGGCTGGCATTCTTGCCCCCTACTTGTGGTACATCTGCAATCGTTAACTCATCAAACCAGTGAATCCAACGCATAGATTTACCTCCTTCTCTGTAAGATTCTTCTTTGGGTATTACCGTATGCTTATGGACAAACCATTTAAAAGTCAACCTAATAAACTCGATAATACACGAGAGCGTAGGTATGACTTTTAAGGGTTTTATCTATAAGTAGTGCTACCTATATCCGCTCCGGCACATCTATTTCTCTACTTACCATACATGGAAATAATCTGGGGTACACCAGTAGGTAGCCGAGCCTTGGGGCTGGTCAGATGGGGAGTTTTGAAGCACCGAGGACAATGTTCGTCTTTGTAACCATGGCCTGGCTTGACGCGAATCAGCTTTGGATTGAACAGTCTTCCACAAACGAAGTTGTGCTGAAAGCATGGGGTAGCGAAGCCAATTTACTGGCCAAGTGGCCAGTTACAAATTTCGTCTTGCGGTCAGCAAACTAAAGGCGAAAGCATAGTATGATAGATATGATTCGAATATTTGCGTCTGATTGGCTGGTCAAAATGGAATTACACTATCGTACGCTTGAAATGTATCTGCGGCAGTGGCTCGGCCAACCTGTGACTGTCGAAGCGCTGCAACAATTGGGAGCCGAAAGCACAGGTGCTGCGGCGTTGAAAGCGTTTGGCTATGGCCAGCCTCTGCTTATCGACTACTCCAGCAATGGCGAACGGCACCGTGTGGTGTTGCATCGAGTGAAGCGCAATGGCTTTGGGCATGAGCGTGCCGATGATCGCGCTGCCAATGTCTGGCTAAGCTTTCATACCTTCAATCGCATGGCACGCCATGTGGCTGCGCTCGACATCGTGGGCGTTACCGCCGGGGCGCAGTGGACTTCGCTCGGTCCACTGCAAGAGTTGCTGCTCGTGACCGCCTATGCACCGGGCCAGCCATACGCCGACGATTTGTTACGCATTCGCAATGACGGCGTCTGCACCGCTACGGATGTACGCCGGGCGCGCGCATTGGCAACCTATCTAGCTGGGATTCATGCTGTCCACCATGCTGATCCGCTATTGTGGCGAAGACGACTGCGCGATCTGGTGGGTAATGGGGAAGGCATCATGGGGCTGACAGATAGCTATCCGGCTGATTTTCCACTTGCGACGCCCCGTGACCTGCAAGAGATTGAGATCGCAGCCAATCACTGGCGTTGGCGACTAAAGCCGCTTACCCATCGCCTTAGCCAGGTGCATGGTGACTTTCATCCCTTTAATATCCTTTTTGCCGAAAATGAAGACCTTCATCTGCTGGACCGCAGCCGGGGCGAGTGGGGTGAACCTGCCGACGATGTTAGTTGCCTGGCGATCAACTATCTATTCTTCTCGCTGCAACGCTATGGCGAGCTAGCGGGTCCCTTTCTTGAACTCTACACCATCTTTTGGGAACAGTATCTGGCGCAGCATAGCGATTCGGAGCTACTGTCTGTGATCCAACCGTGGTTTGCTTGGCGCATTCTGGTGCTGGCCAGTCCACAGTGGTATCCGAACTTGGAACTAGGCGTGCGCCGCAAATTATTCAACTTTGCTCGGCGCATCTTGAGAGAGGAGCGTTTTGAATGGCAGCAGATCAACACCTATCTGGCCGATTAACTGGGCCAGACCGAACGCATGGCTTTGCTGTGTGGTTTACCGGCCTGCCGGCCTCTGGCAAAACAACGCTGGCCAAGCTCCTCCAACAACGCTTAGCTGACCGAGGCGTACATGTGTTACTCTTGGATTCGGATGAGCTACGTCAGATGCTCATTCCCCAATCGACCTATTTACCCGCCGAGCGCGATTGGTTCTATGGCGTCATTACAAGGTTGGCTGGCTGGCTCACTAGCAATGGTATCAATGTGTTGATCGCTGCGACGGCAAATCGCCGTGCCTATCGGCAGCCAATGCGCGAACAGATTCCATGCTTTGCCGAAGTCTATGTCAGTTGTTCACCGGAAACGTGCCGCCACCGTGACCCCAAAGGTCTCTATGCTGCGGCACAGGCCGGTCGTTTGTGCCACCTCCCCGGTGCAGATGATATTTTTGAGCCGCCTTTACAACCGGAAGTGATTGTCAACACCGATAACCTTGATCCAGCGGCAGCGGTAGCAATGATATTGACTCAGTTAGCCAATTTATGGCCCTGACGTGGGTAGGACGAATCATGTGGGCTATGCGCGGCGAATGGTATTGTAAGCAGGTGGAATCACTGGCATTCTATCTAGCGCTTGGATGTAAAAAAGGAGCGCCGTGACTAGCGGCACTCCTTTTTTGCGTCAAATTATCCAGTTGAATTTAGGTCTTTGCAACACCGACAAGCGGCTGTAACACCAACCGCTGCTCGGTGATCGCGGTCACGGCTGCGCGGCTCCAGGGCATTTTGTGATAGACGCCCTCGCGCCAGAGCATGATCTGGTCGTCATAGTTGGGGTGCATGGGGTGACCAGATTGGCCGACATTGGTGATCGTCTGGGCGCGATCCCAGGCCCCAACTTCATAGATCTGGCGGTAGCTGGCCGCGACTTGCACAAGGCCCAACGGTAGTTGCGGCGCGTGCCGGGTAACGTTGGGGCTCGTACTGTCGCCACCGACCGGCACCGGTCCACGGTTGAAGATGTTCTTTAAGAGTCGTGCACTGCCCAACGAATGGACATAGCGCACTTGATGGGCACGGCCCCAATCCCAGCGGCGTGTGCTGTCGCCCACCTCGGCGCGGATCAGACGGACGGCGCTGGTCAATGCTTCCTGGATCAACTGCTCGCGATTGCGGTGGCGACCCGTGGCGGCATCGACATACCAGAACGATTCATCATATGTGTTGAGGATCTCGAGTAGACGATTTTCGGCTTGGCCCGTAAAGCCATTCACGAGAAAGAGTGGGTTGCTGCTCATGCCATAGTAGCCCCGTTTGGCCGCGCCTAGCTTGTCGCCAAAGATCATTTCCAACAGTTGCACCAGCATGTGCTGATAGACAGTCGCCGCAATATTATCGGCATCCATGCGATAATTCCATTTGCGCAGTGCCATCAATGCGGTCTTTTCCCAGGGCTCATCGCTGTTAACCAGGGTGAACCACGGGGTAAAGGCTTCGGCTAGCTTGCTCTGGTTATCGAGCTGCGTCTCCTCCATGTCGCGGATCGTGTGGCGATCTTTGCGGTTGAGCAATTCTTCAATGCGCGCCGCGCGCCAGCCGGCGTCAAACTCTACGCCCATAAAATGGGGATAGTCGTCGCCCACAAGTTTGTTGTTGGCCGTGACAATTTTGCCGGATTCCGGATTATAGAGCTGTGGCAGCTCGGCGCTGGGGATGTAGCCGTGCCAGTCGTACGCATCATCCCAGCCAGGGGCGGGCAGCAGACCGAGATTGCGCTCACGTAGCGGGGCTTTGCCTGCCAACAGATAGCCGATATTGCCGCGTCCATCGGCAAAGACCACGTTTTGTGGTGGCACCGACCAGTCGGCCAGGGCCGTACAAAATTCGTGCCAGTCGTGCGCTTGATTCAATTGCAAGATCGCACGCACAGTCTGGGCTGGTTCATGACCAGTCCAGCGCAAGGCCAAAGGAATGGTCGCCGCCGGATCGTTGCGCGGTGTATGCTCGTTTGTCAGTAAGCCGCTGATGAGTGGCCCATGGCGCGTGATCACGACGCGCTCGACATGGGGGGTGCCGCGCCGCACCTGGATCACCTCTTCGATCACCGTCGCCGTTTCCCACGCGCCATTGTGCGCAAAGCGGTCGGGATTGGCGGGGTCGGGGCGTTCGATGTAGAGATCCTGCACATCAATCATGGCATTGGTCATACCCCAGGCGATTTCCTCATTGTGGCCAATCATCACGCCTGGTGTGCCGGGGAAAGAAACGCCGCTGACATGATAATCTGGCGCGTTCAGATGGATCTCGTACCAAACCCCTGGAATTTGTACGGCCAAATGGGGATCATTGCAGAGAAGCGGGCGGCGGTTCAGGCTGCTTTTGGGAGCAAGCACCCAGGCATTGCTGCCCTGGCCCTCGGCAACCACGCCCAACCACTGTTTGACTTCTTCATATTGATTGAGCAGCAGCCCTGCGGTGTGTTGCAAACGCATGGTCTCTGCACTGCCCACCCCTTCCAGCACCACGGGATTCTTGGCCGGATAATCGGGTTCCAATTCAGCCGCCACTACCGGATCAAGCTGGTTGAGCAGGCGCAGACGCGTCAATTCGCTTTCCCAGTTGAGACTTAAACTCCAACTCATTACTTTCGCATAGCCAAGGGTGTCGAGGATCGTCCAGGGTTCGGGCCGTACACGCAATAAATTAAACTCGGCCCCCAAGCGACCAGGGCGGTGCGCAATATAGGCATTGACGCCTTCGGCATACCACGTCAAGGTCTGGCGTGTGGCGTCGTCCAGCGTCTCCAATTCCTGTTGCGCGGTGCGCCAAAAGCCGACAATGCGACTAAAGCGATCGGCTTCCAGCGCTGCTTCACCAAAGACTGCCGCCAGCGTACCGCGCGCAATGCGCCGATTTTGTTCCATCTGCCACAGGCGATCCTGGGCATGGACAAAGCCTTGGGCGCGGAAAAGGTCGGCACGATTTTGGGCATAAAGATGGGCAATGCCATGTTTGTCGCGCAAAATTTCGACGGGCGCGCTAAAGGCGGCGAGCTTGATCTCGCCTGTTTGCTGGGGGTTGCTACGCTGAATCGACCACCAGTAGAGATAGAAGAAAAACGCGCCAATCGGCAGGAGAATGAGCAGAAAAATCAGGAGTAGGATCCAAATGAATGTCGTCATAGCTATGGTTCAGGTTTCGTAGAATAGAGTTCATCGAGAAAGTCGATGAGCGACTTTTTGTAAGGATAGATGTGCATGGCCATGGCCCAATCGGGCTGCAAAGCCACCTACAGTTATAGCATAGATTCTGATATAGTGTAGAATCTGATCCAGTAGAAACCGCT
>Ga0209591_10006727_pt1 | contig 12731 bp, 10 predicted proteins | sample MAT01_FD_187207 | JGI IMG/M metagenome (GOLD analysis project Ga0209591, IMG submission 187207) | Freshwater microbial communities from Lake Fryxell liftoff mats and glacier meltwater in Antarctica - MAT-01 (SPAdes) (version 2) | ecosystem: Environmental > Aquatic > Freshwater > Ice > Liftoff...
TCGTGGTTGTTCTCGATCCGGGCCACGGCGGTGAGGATCCCGGCGCGGTCGGCAAGCGCGGCACGCGCGAGAAGGATGTGGTGCTCACCATCTCGCGTTTGATCAAGAACAAGCTCGACAGCGATGCGCGGTTTCGTATCGCCTTGACGCGCGACGCGGATTTCTTCGTTCCGCTGCATCATCGCGTGCAACGGGCAAGACGCCTGAAGGCGGACCTGTTTATCAGTGTGCACGCCGATGCGTTCATTCATCCTCAGGCAAATGGCTCATCGGTGTTCGCGTTATCCGAGCGCGGCGCGACGTCAACCGCCGCAAGATGGATCGCCAACAAGGAAAATGACGCCGACTTAATCGGCGGCATCAATCTCAACCTACGCGATCAGGGACTCGCGCGCATTTTGCTCGACCTCTCGACGACCGCTCAGATCAACGATTCGCTGAAGGCGGGTCGCTACGTGCTCTCGGAGCTCGGGGAAGTGAATCGCCTGCACAAGCCGGTCGTCGAGCAGGCCGGATTCGCCGTGCTGAAGGCGCCGGATATCCCGTCGATCTTGATAGAAACCGCGTTCATTTCAAATCCGGAAGAGGAACGCAAGCTGCGCGATGCGGCCTATCAGGACAAGATGGCCGACGCGATCGCCGACGGCGTACGCACCTATTTCAAGAAAAACCCGGCACTTGCCCGAGCTTGATCGCCAGCTAAAGTCACCATTTAGCGGGCGCCTACAGCCTATTTGCCTTGAAAACGCCCGACAGATAAGGACTTTGCCGTAACGGATGTAGCGCGGCGATCTCAGGCGGCGGCGCGCTGGCCCTTCAGCAGGGCGGTGACTTCCGGTGTCGTCAGCGGTTTGGCAAACAGAAAGCCTTGGAACGCATCGCATCCGTGCGTGCGTAGGAATTCCAACTGCGATACTTGCTCGACACCTTCCGCGATAACGCGCAATTTCAGCCGTTTGCCCATCGCAATGATCGCTTCGGTGATTGAGCAACTGTTGGCGTCTTCGGGAATCTGCGAGATAAAACTCCGATCAATTTTGAGTGTCTGCGCCGGCAGACGCTTGAGCTGGCCGAGTGACGAATAGCCGACGCCGAAGTCGTCAATCGAGATGGTCGCGCCGAGCCGTCTCAACTCGGTTAGGATTTCAATCGACTGCTCGAGGTTTCGCATCGCGATTGTCTCAGTGATCTCAAGATCAATGCGCGTTGCGGAAATGCCCGATTCGAGTAGCGCAGACTTCATCGACGGCAGCAGCTTGCGCGAGATGAACTGACGCGGCGACAGGTTCACCGACACCGTCAGATCGTGGTAGCCCTCTTGGTCCCAAGCCTTGATTTGCATGCAGGTAGTGCGGAACACCCACTCGCCGAGCGGTACGATTAGGCCGAGCTCTTCAGCGATGGAGATAAAGTCTTTGGGATAAATTTCACCATGTTGCGGATCGTTCCAGCGCAACAGCGCCTCGAGACCGACAATCTTGCCGCTCATGACATCAACCTGTGGTTGATAGCGCAAGAAAAACTCGTTCCGTTCAATACCGCGACGAAGGCGCGATTCTACTTCGAGACGCTTCGACAACAGAAAATTCAGATCCGAAGTGAAGAAGCGCGCCGTGTTGCGGCCGGAGTCCTTTGCCTGATACATGGCCGAATCGGCGTGCTTGAGCAAATGCTGGATGTCGGTCGCGTCATTTGGATAATGCGAAATACCGATCGAGGCGGTGACGGTCAATTCGTGACCCGACACCTCAATTGGTTGAGAAAGTTCCGCGAGAATCTTGTTGGCGACGATCTGCGCGAATTCGGGTTTCTCGAGATCAGGCAACACGATGACAAACTCATCACCGCCCTCGCGTGACACGGTGTCACCTTCCCGTACCAACTTCGTCAGGCGCTTCGAAACATCGCGCAGCACGTAGTCACCGGTCTCGTGTCCGAGTGTGTCGTTGACCAGTTTGAAGCGATCGAGATCGATGAAGAGCAGGCCAACGTGCCGCTGCTGGCGGCGCGCGGAAAGGACGGCCTGATTTAGGCGATCTTGCATCAGGCGGCGATTCGGCAGACCTGTCAGCGCATCGTGGTGTGCCATGTAGTGGATGGTACGTTCTGTATTCACCCGTTCCGTCACGTCCTGCACGAGTGAGGCGACACCGATGACTTTGTCGTTTTCGTCAACGAGTGGCGTGTTGTACCACTCGGTCTGGATTTCCTCGCCGCGTTTTGTTTTGTTCCGCATAGATACTCGCGTCGAATGCCGCGTTTGCATCAGTTCCATCCACATGCTGGCGAGTCGCTCATTGTCAGGCGCGCCGTTGACCAGCCGGTAGCCGGATTCACCGAGCATTTCAGATGCCATGTGGCCAAAGATGGTCTCGGCGGCAGGATTCCACGACGCCACGCGAAATTCCATATCCCACTCGATCACTCCCATTGGCGTGCGCTCTAGATGCAACTTCAAACGCTGCAGCGCGACTAACTCAGAGCGTTCGGCTTTGCGCCGGTCGACAGATTCCTGTTCCAGCGCACGCTTGGCCGCTTCAACACGTGCTCGCTCTTCTTCGAGACGCATGGCGATGAGTACGTTGTCAAAGCGTGCGGTGAGTGAGTCGAGCAACGCCTTATGAACCTTGCTGTGGACGATCACGAGCAAGCCGGCGAGCACGGCGATCGCGGCACCGATCAACGAGCCGACACCGGCGCTGAGCCCCATGTTGATGGCACCCATCGGTAGCAACGAAATCAGTGCGATGAGTGCGAAGAGTGAGCGGTGTGGCGCCATGTAGGCAACCGCACCCGTCGTCAGAAGGGCGACCAACATCATGACCGGCAACTGCGTCGGACCGGCTTTGGGTAGTAGCACCGAGCCCATCAAACCCCAAAGTGTGGCCATCAGCAGTGCGGCAATGACGAACCGGATCTCCCAATCGCCGAGTTGTTCCGGGCTTGGGTTGGCGCGGATAAACACCTTATAGAGAGCGTAGCGCCCCAACATCACAGCGATGGCAGTGAGGAACCAGAGGAACAGTTCCGGACGCTGGCCAAGGTCGTTCCAAAGTATCGCCCCGAGCAGGAAGGTGACCATGAATTCTGCAAGGTAGCCGACCAGTGAGAAGCGGTACAACAGCCGCACCTGCTCGGCAAAAATGTGCTTGGCAGCGAAGGCGCGGTCCCGCGACGATACTGGTCCGACCAGCGCCAGACTTGGTGTCGCCAGGTCGGTTAGGTCCGGGCCCACCGGCGCGCTTTCCGCGTTTACCGTCTTCGATTGATCGATGTCCAAAGGCGCTGCTTTCTTGTTTTTGCCAGTGCGTGCGCGTGTCCAGCCAATAATCCGAAAATGGTCGAGATTGCCCGCCAATCAACGCCAGATTTCCGCGCTTCGCTCTCCCCGATATATGTTCGTCATGCAACACATGGAGAAGCTAGCGTATCTAATTGTTCCAAAACATCTAAACGTTAGTGTTTTCCCTTAAGAGCGTCAAGCAGGTCCAGGAAAAAAACGACGAAAAAGCGGCAGAATTTGGGACTAATTACGCAATCACGGTGCGGCCGGTCCCCAAATGTGTGCTGCTTCACCTTTTCTGCAGGCACACACCAGGAAAAATCCAGCGTACCAGTCGATAGAATAGTCATCTCCTTCCGGCCGGCAGTTGCGGATTTGATACGGGGTCTGGATCGACCCTCTGCTCTTATCCTGTCAACTCGCCGTCCGCCCCGTCTTTCTTGCAGCGCCGTTTCGAGTCGCCGATCGTTCCGCAATGACCCAAGCCATCCAACTGCTTCCAGAACTACTGATCAATCAGATCGCCGCCGGCGAGGTCGTCGAGCGCCCAGCGTCGGCATTGAAGGAATTGGTTGAAAACAGTCTCGATGCGGGCGCCACCGAAATCGGTATCGAACTCCTTGAGGGTGGCATTAAGCGCATCCGTGTTGTCGACAACGGCGCGGGGATTCCAAAGTCGCAACTGGCACTTGCTGTTGCACGCCATGCGACGTCCAAAATTCGCAGTCTGGATGATCTGGAGAGTGTTTCCTCAATGGGGTTCCGCGGTGAGGCGCTGGCCAGTCTCGGGGCGATATCGAGACTCACGCTGACCTCGCGCCGAACCGACGACGCCCACGCATTCCGTCTTCAGGTGCTAGGCGGGGAGGTGGGGCCGGTAGAGCCTGCGGCCCTCGCGGTAGGGACGGTCGTCGAGGCCGAGGATCTCTTCTTCAACACACCCGCCAGACGCAAGTTCCTCAAGACCGAGGGCACTGAATTCGGGCATGCCGACGACGCGGCGACACGCATCGCAGTCGCCTTTCCCGACGTGGCCGTTTCGCTGTCCCACAATGGACGGCGCATTTGGTCGCATCCTGCGCAGCGCGCGGAGGCACGCGTGATGGCAATCCTGGGCGATGAATTCGCCGGTTCATCGGTACTTATAAACGCACAGCAACCCGCGTTCGGCATCTCGGGCTTCATCGCGCTACCACGCTATTCACGCGCGGGGCGCGATCAGCAGTACGTGTTTGTCAACGGCCGCTTTGTGCGCGACAAACTGCTGCAGCACGCGATTCGCGAGGCCTACGCGGACGTACTGCACCACCAGCGCCAGCCGGCCTACTCGCTGTTTCTAACCATCAGTCCGGAGTTGGTTGATGTCAACGTGCACCCCGCAAAAGCGGAAGTGCGGTTTCGTGATTCACGAGGCGTCCACCAGTTCGTATTCCATGCGCTCAACAAAGCGTTGTCGCAGTCGAGCGCAACTGTTTCGACGCCAATGGCGGATCCAACGCAATTCGCCACGCCGAGATCAGCCGAGGCAGGCTGGCAGCTGACATTGCCTGCCGGTCAGGCGCGGTTTGACGGGTCGTCGCCAGCAGGATTTCGGCCACTCTCTGGTGGATTTGCAAGCCCACCGGTGATCGCTGGCGAGCCCGACCGTTTCTACGAAGTCCTTCGCGGTGCGACAGCTGGCGCATCGTTGAATCAATCGGTGTCCGATGCCGGTTTGCCTCCACTCGGATACGCACTCGCGCAATTGCATGGCATCTACGTTCTCGCACAGAACGCAGCCGGTCTGGTGTTGGTCGATATGCACGCCGCGCACGAGCGAATTCTCTACGAAAAATTCAAGAATGAAGTTGACTCCGGGGTAACGGCGTCGCAGCCGCTGCTGTCGCCGATTGCGTTCGCACTCAGCCGGCGGGAGCGTACGTTGCTCGATGAGAACCGCGCATTGTTGGCCGGGCTGGGCTTCGAGTTTGGCGACCTGAGCCCGAATGAGATTGCGATTCGTGCCGTGCCCGCCATGCTTGACCGACGCGAGCCGCGCGACCTGCTGCGAGAGTTGATTGTCGATTTGGCCGAGCACGGTGCCTCTCGCGCAGCCGAGGAGCGACGTGATGACATCCTATCAACGATGGCGTGTCATGCAGCGGTGCGTGCCAACCGTCAGCTCGCCATTCCGGAGATGAATGCGCTGCTGCGCCAGATGGAAGAAACCGAGCGCAGCGGCCAGTGCAATCATGGACGTCCGACCTGGTATCAGTTCGCCATGTCGGATCTTGACCGTTTGTTCATGCGCGGCCGCTAGTCGCGCAGCCAGAATTTGCAAGTGCGATGAACCAACTTCCGGTGCTGGCGTTACTCGGGCCGACCGCGTCGGGCAAGACGGCGCTCGGCTGCACGGTGGTCGATGCGCTCAAGGGGACGTTCGACGTCGAGCTCGTCAGTGTTGACTCAGCGTTGGTCTACCAGCAAATGGATATCGGCACGGCCAAGCCGGATGTGTCGGTCTTAGCCCAATATCCGCATCACCTCATCAACCTGATTGCACCAACCGCTTCGTACTCAGCGGCGGAGTTTCGCCGCGATGCGCTGGCGGCAATTGACGGCATCCATCAGCGCGGCAATGTTCCGCTGCTGGTAGGCGGCACGATGATGTACATGAAAGCGTTGTTCGAGGGGCTCAGTGCGCTACCTCCCGCGGACGCGGCAATCAGGCGGGTGATTGAAGGCGAAGCGTTGGCTTCGGGTTGGCCCGCGATGCATGCGCAGCTGGCGACGGTTGATGCAGCTGCCGCAAAGCGACTTTCGCCAAACGACAGCCAGCGCATTCAGCGTGCCCTTGAGGTTTATCGAATTGCCGGCGTACCGCTGTCGGCGCTGCAAACGCGTGTTATTTCCAAGCAAGAGCCTTGCCTCTCTCCTGCGTTTGGCTATCCGACGCTAAGTGTCGCGCTGCTGCCATCCGTGAGAGCGGAATTGCACTCAAGAATTGAGCGACGATTTGACGCGATGTTGGATGCGGGTCTGATCGATGAGGTTCGCCGACTCCGTGCCAGCCACCAGCTGGCGCCCGATCTGCCGTCGATGCGTACCGTTGGTTACCGTCAGGTATGGCAGTTTCTCGAAGGCGAGATCAGCGGCGGCGCGATGCGCGATCAGGCCATTGCGGCAACGCGTCAGTTGGCCAAGCGACAGATGACATGGCTACGTTCCATGCCGCAGGTAGAGACCTTCGATTGTCTGGACGCATCAATGCCCGCCGCCGTCACAGCCCGCATAAGGGGCTGGCTGCGAACGGCAACCGGGCAGTGACGCTTCAGGACGGCAACGTTGACTTGATTTCCGCCTCCGCCGCACCGTCGTGGAATCGGACGATGACGCGGTCGGCCGGCTTCAGGTCCGCTAGGTGCGCGACAACTTGATGCTGCGGCGAATCACGCGTCACGATGGCATAACCGCGCATCAACACGTTTTGCGGATTCAACAGTGACAGCGCCTGCCGGTAGCGCTGCACTTCCTGCCAACGTTCGGTGCGCAGGCGTGACTCGGCATGTTGCAACGCTAGTTTTGCGGCGTGAAGCACCTCCCGGAAGCGCACCACGCTGGGCGCACCGGCGGTCAATCGGACCCGGTGGCGCATTAACTGCTGCTGATACTTCGACTGCGCAAAGTGAAGACTGCGCGCCAGGCGGGCTTGCAGGTGCGCGAGCGTTTCCCGCTCGCGTGCGATGCGCTGCTCGGGTGAGACGAGTCCGCGCGAGGCCAGGTCGACGCGCTGTTGCAGTCTTGTCACGATGCGCGTTGCGGCGCGCGAAAGTCGCGCAAGTTTGTCCGCCTGTCCGATGCGCATGCTGTTAGTGTCTGGAGACAACATTTCGGCTGCCGCGGTCGGTGTCGGCGCGCGAACGTCCGCGACGAAATCGCAAATCGTGAAGTCGGTTTCATGACCGACGCCCGACACGACAGGAATTGCGGTTTCTCGTTGCAGCCGGTGCAGCGCACGCGCCACTATTTCTTCGTTGAACGACCACAAGTCCTCGGCTGCGCCACCGCCCCGACAAATCAACAACGCGTCAACCTCTCCACGTACCCTCACCGTGTCAATCGAAGCGGCAATTTCGCCCGCAGCATCTGCACCCTGTACGGCAGAGGGGTAGAGGATGATGTTGATCATGGGTGCCCGTCGCTTGAACGTCGCCAGCACATCGCGCAATGCGGCTGCCTTTGTAGAGGTGACGATGCCGACCGCACGCGGAAAAACCGGCAGCGGCCGTTTGCGTTCTTCATCGAACAGGCCCTCCGCCAGAAGCTTGCGCTTTAATCGTTCGAACGCCTCGAATAGTGCGCCGACGCCGGCGCGGCGCATTGCCTCGACGCCGAGCTGGAATTCACCGCGTGCCTCATAAAGCGAAGGCAACGCCCGAACGTCCACCTCGATACCGTTCTCCGGCGTGAAGGTGACTGACTGCGCCCGTTGGCGAAACATTACGCAGCGTACTTGTGCTGCGTCGTCTTTTAGCGAGAAGTACCAGTGGCCACTGGCGGCGCGCACAACGTTCGAAAGTTCTCCGCGCACCCAGCGAAGTTCAAAATTCGCCTCGAGCAAGCCCTTGACTCGCCGGTTAAGCTCAGAAACCGACATCGGCTCGGCAGAGCGGGCCTCGGTGCCCGACTGAGGCGGGTTGCGGGTCGGCACCGCTCCGGGCGTGGCAGTTGGCGGTCCGTTCTGCAAGTGAAAAAGCGGTAGATCATCTGGTTCCATCCACCGAATGCTATCACCGCCTCAGGTGAACGGAGGCCGTCAGGGCGCGGGCTGGCTGTGCCCGTGGCGGTCTGCGTAAGTGATTGAATATTAGGCAGCTTTATTGCGGTCAAAAAATGAGCGAAAAGAGAAAAACCGTTACAGTTTCGTGACTTAGGTGTGCTTGCCACCTTCAATTCACAGACTTATCCACAGTAGCTGTGGATGAAACGCAACGACTCGGGTCAAACTCGGCGTCCCATCAGCCAGAGCAAACAGAATCGCGTGGAATCGCGCGCCGCTGTTGCACTTGGGGCCGAGGAACCGTGACATGAGGCGGGCATCGGAGCAGGCCGCGTATCGGAAGCCGAAAGCAGGACAGATACGTTAAACTTTGCCCACGTTGAGGTGGGCTACGACGCACTCTTGGAGACTTAATTGCTATCGATCATTCAAGCAGCAGGTTGGACGATTTGGTTCATCATTTTGTGTTCGGTGATTTGCTTCGCGATCATCGGTGAACGCTTCTGGACGCTACGGCGGAAGACCGTGTTGCCGCCTAATCTGTTCGCGGACACGATTGAAGCGTTTCGCGTGCAGGGCGCAACGCCGGAGTTGCTGGAAAAGCTGCGCGCCAACTCGTTCCTGGGCCGTGTGTTTGCCGCTGGCATTGCCAACGTGAAGTCGTCACGCGAAGTGATGAAGGAGTCGATGGAAGAAGCGGGACGCGCTGTCATGGTCGATATGGAACGGTTTCTTACCGGACTGGGCACCATCTCTACGGTGGCGCCACTGCTGGGGCTGTTTGGTACCGTCATCGGCATGATCGACATATTTGGGGCGAGCGGACCTCAGGGACAGAATCCCGCGCAACTGGCGCTTGGCATTTCGGTTGCGCTCTACAACACCGCGGCGGGGATCGCGGTTGCGGTGCCGGCATTGATCTTCTACCGCCATTTTCGTGGCAAGGTCGATGTCATGGTGATCGACATGGAGCAGCAGGGCATCAAGCTGGTCGAAACGTTGCACGGGGACCGTACGTGAACTTTCGGCGTGGCCGTGCCAGGGAGGAGCCGGAGATCAACTTCATTCCGTTGATCGATCTGTTGCTGGTGATCCTGATTTTTGTGATGGTCACGACGACGTATTCCAAGTACGCAGAACTACAGATCAATTTGCCCGAGGCATCGGCCGAAAAAGCTCCTGAGCGTCCACAAGTGCTGAGTATTGCAGTCGATGCGAGCGGCAAATACGCCATTAACAACGTGGCAACCAACTTCAACGGTATACCGGCGTTTGCCAATGCGCTGCGCGAAGCCGCTGCTGCTGCGCAGATGCAAGATCCGGTCATTGCCATCGGTGCCGATGCCGGCGCGACGCACCAAGCGGTCGTCAACGTCATGGAAGCGGCGCGCACTGTCGGATTCACCAAGATTTCATTCACCACCCAAACCAAGAGCGGCAAGTAGCCAGCCAATGGCTGCGCGCCTGGAAGTTTTTTTCTTGCGCGAGTGGCAGCGCGGGTCCGCCTGGCAGATTCTTCTACAGCCACTTTCGTGGCTGTTTGTCTTTTTGACCGCAATCCGGCGCCTTTGCTATCGCATCGGTCTGATGCGAACGCATCGATTGCGCGTGCCGGTCGTCGTAGTGGGAAATATCTCGGTAGGCGGTACGGGAAAGACGCCGCTGGTCTTGGCGCTTGCACAGCGCCTTGGCCAACTTGGCCGCCACCCCGCAATCGTGACCCGCGGCTACGCCAAGCAGGGAGCGGATCTGACCGCCCGGGAGGTGAAGGCCGCGCACTCGGCGACTGGCGAGCGATCCAACGAAGATGCAGAGAGCGACGAGGCGACGCTCCTGTCAGAGCGTTCCGGTGTGCCAGTCTATGCAGGCCGGGATCGCGTCAATACCGCCGGGCTAATGCTCGACCAGCAGCCCGGCGTAGACGTTATTCTCAGCGACGACGGTTTGCAGCACTACGCGCTGGGGCGTGAGCTTGAAATTGCGGTCGTTGATGTAACGCGCGGCTTCGGCAATGGCGCGCGCCTGCCGGCGGGGCCACTCCGAGAGTCGCGTAAGCGCTTGACGGACGTCGACTGTATCGTGCTCAACTGTCCCGGCGCGGCTGCCGGAACCGAATCGTTGCAACATGACGGGTCAAGCGATTCGGAAAGTGAAGTCGGTGCGAAGCGCCTGCGTACGCAACTCGCGACAGAGGCGATGGGCACCCCGGTTTTCGAGATGCACTATGGGAGTGAAACGTTTTTTCCGATTGCACAGTTCGGGCGATCTGCGCAAGGAAGTGGGGTAAATGCGGGGCTGACGACAACCGAATTTCTCGGCCAGATGCAGGGCCGCCGCGTGGCGGCGGTGGCGGGTATTGGTAATCCCCAACGTTTTTTTTCGCACTTGCGCAGGCTGGGCGTGGAATTGGTTGAAACGCGCGATTTTCCCGACCACCACGCCTTTTCGTCTGGGGATCTCGAAGCCATTGACGCAGAGGTTATCCTGATGACGGAGAAGGACGCAGTAAAATGCCGGCAGTTTGACGATTCGCGCGGCTGGATGATGCGGATCGATGCCCACCTGCCAGATGATTTCCTTGATTTTGTTTTAAAGAAACTTGCCCATGTCGCTAGATCCAAAGCTGCTTGAAATTCTTGTCTGTCCGATCACCAAGGGTCCCTTGACGATGTCGCCCGACAAGTCCGAGCTGATCTCTTTTGCCGCACGACTGGCGTACCCGATTCGGGACGGTATTCCGATCATGCTTGCCGATGAGGCGCGCGAACTTGGTGCGGATGAAGTTCGCAAGTCCTGACGAGGCAAGCCGGCTGGCTGTCCCCATCGTTGTATCCGAACTAAGGAATCGGTAGCGTGACCAAATTCATCTGCGTCATTCCAGCGCGTCTGCGTTCCACGCGGCTGCCCGAAAAGCCACTGGCCGACATCGGCGGAAAGCCGATGATCGTACGCGTGGCCGAGCGCGCGAAGGCTTCCGCTGCGACAGCGGTCTATGTTGCCGCCGATCACGCCGACGTCGAAGCCGTCTGCCGCCTGCACAACGTCGACGTGCTGATGACGCGCGAAGATCACGTGTCTGGTACTGACAGACTTGCGGAAGTTGCGCGGCAGCTAGCGCTTGATGACAATGCTGTAGTGGTCAACCTACAGGGTGATGAACCGCTGATCGACCCGCAATTGATCAATGCTGTTGCGCGTTGTTTGAATGATGCACCGACGGCCGCGATTGCCACTGCGGCGCATCGTATCAACACCGCTGGCGACTTTTTTAACCCGAACATGGTGAAGGTGGTCTGCGACGCGGCTGGTATCGCACAGTACTTCAGCCGCGCTTCGATTCCTTTTCCACGGGATATGGCAGCCGCGCTCGCAGCGGGTGGCAGCGACTTCCCGCTGCCAGCGGGACTTGCGGCCATGCGACACATTGGCATTTACGCTTACCGTGCGGGATTTCTCAAACGCTATGCCGGACTTGCGCCCGCTCCGGCGGAACAGGCTGAAGCGCTTGAACAGCTACGTGCCATGCACCATGGTTTTCGCATCGCGGTGCTCGATTGGCAGGGTGCGGTTGCGCCGGGGGTTGATACGCCGGAGGACCTGCAGCGTGTTCGAGCCATGTGGAGATAATCGCAGACCGGGCGTGCAAACGGGAGAGCCCGCAAACGCGGTTAAAATCAGTCTCTCTCGGAAAATAAAATAAAAAGGTAAGCCATGCGATTGATCTTGTTGGGCGGGCCAGGTGCCGGCAAAGGTACACAGGCGGGCTTCATCAAGCAACATTTCGGCATTCCGCAGATATCCACAGGCGACATGCTGCGCGCCGCCGTGAAGGCCGGCACGCCTCTCGGGATTGCCGCCAAGAAAGTGATGGATTCCGGGGCCTTGGTATCTGATGACATCATCATCGGGCTCGTTAAAGAACGGATCAAGGAGGCCGATTGCGCCAACGGATTCCTGTTCGACGGCTTTCCCCGCACCATCCCGCAAGCGGACGCGATGAAGGCGGCCGGTGTTGGCCTCGACTATGTGGTGGAGATCGCTGTGGACGATGCCGAGATTATCGACCGCATGTCAGGCCGCAGAGTGCACGTGGCGTCCGGTCGCGTGTACCACGTTAAATTCAATCCACCGAAGGTGCCGGGCAAGGACGACATGAGCGGTGAGGACTTGATTCAGCGCGACGACGACAAGGAAGAGACCGTCAAGAAACGCCTCGCCGTTTATCACGATCAGACCAAGCCGCTCATCGGCTACTATGGGGATTGGGCAAAGTCGGGCGCGCCTGGTGCGCCGAAGTACGTTTGCATCCAAGGCGTCGGCAAGATGGAACAGATTCGCGACGAAATTTTCGCCGCACTCAAGTAGTCAGGCGCGCATTCATGTCAAGCGCTCCAGAGCCAAAAAACGCGTTCTACGCACAATCCGGAGGCGTCACGTCGGTTATCAACGTCTCGGCGCAGGCGGTCATCGAGACCGCGCGCAAGTACCCGAAAAAAATCGGCAAGGTTTACGCAGGGCGCAACGGCATCATCGGTGCGCTGACTGAGGACTTGATCGACGTGTCCAAAGAGCCGATCGCCAACATTCGCGCGCTGGGGCACACCCCGGCGGGGGCATTCGGTTCGTGCCGCTACAAACTGAAGTCGCTTGAGGCGAACCGGCGTGAATACGAACGACTCATCGAAGTAT
>Ga0209591_10006729_pt1 | contig 12728 bp, 12 predicted proteins | sample MAT01_FD_187207 | JGI IMG/M metagenome (GOLD analysis project Ga0209591, IMG submission 187207) | Freshwater microbial communities from Lake Fryxell liftoff mats and glacier meltwater in Antarctica - MAT-01 (SPAdes) (version 2) | ecosystem: Environmental > Aquatic > Freshwater > Ice > Liftoff...
CCGCATCACACGGTAGAAACGTTCCATCAGGTACTGCTTTTTCCCAGCAAAGAGTTCGGCTATCTCTTCGCGTTGCGTAAGGAAGTGCTCGGTATCCGACACTTCCACCGCACATCCACAGCCTGCGGCGAATTCCTTTAGCTGTAGATCCAGGCGGTACTCATCAGGTAGTTGGTAACTGAAGTTGGTTGCACCGGTCGCGCGCAGGATCCAGCGGATATTGTTCGGAATATGCTGCGTGTTGCGCGGGTCGTCGAGTGTGAGGTACACTACGCGATGCCCGTCCTTCCGAAGCTGATCCGCGAAGCGCCTCATGGCGCCAAAGAAGCCGAGTACTTTCTGGATGTGGTGCCAGGCATAGTCGGTCTCTTGGCGCACTTCCATCAGCACGTAAAGGGTATTCGCCTCCGGCTGTTGCAACCAGCCGTGCGCAGCGTTGAGCTGGTCGCCCAGGATCAGGCGGACGCGCTGTGCGGCTTTAGGCTCTTGTTCTTTCGACATCGGTCGCTGCAATACTTCACTTCGTCCCAGACCTTCTCCCATTTCTTGCGCCATTGGAAGGGCAGGCCGCAAACGGCGCAAGTTTTTACAGGTCGTAACTCAGGTCTTCCTCGATGCGCCACACTGGTTAACAGCTTCGCCCTTACAAGAGTTCTGACGTACATTCCTATTCGAGCAGCGAGGGGCAGCTAATACCATTTGGTATAAAATGAGTTGAACCATCTGTGCTTTAGCTGAGCTGCAGCGTTGCGAGCTTGAAGTAACCCTGGTGCGGTTTGCTCAAATACGCAAGACGAATTGCCGCGGCCATCGGGTCAGCAACGATCGGGACTTTCCCTTGCTTTTCGCTGCGCTCCGGGCAGAAGACGCGAAGAAGGCTGAACGGTCACTGCCGGATCTGAAAAATTTCACACGAGAATAACACCTTCTTGCTGATCGCCGATGCTTTTCGCTTGACCCATGGTATGTCTATAACCACTTAGCCAGCACAACCAGGCATCGGCCTCGTGGCGATCTTTAGGAACTGGCGGAGTAAGTGCGAACATCCCAGCCATGAGGCGCAGCTTATGCGGTTGAATGGCTCTTCCAGAAGGGATCTTCAAATAGTCCCATTCCTCACGAATAAGCGCGGCTGGATAGACCTCGTACACCTGATGGCCATGCTCCCGCCAAGCCTTTGCCAACCGAATGGCGCGGGCAGTAAGGCCACCTAGGAACATGGGGCTCATGCCACCAGCCAGGCGATCGGCACGTCGGAAGAAGTGGTCACTCCCATTTCCGAAATAGGCGCCGGGAAGACTTAGCGGAGCATCGATGTATATGGCAGCCGGGGCCATGTTCCGTACTCGCTCTTCCAACCAGCCATCTGCGTCTTCCCCTTTGGCGCAACGTTGAAATTTGAACAAGCCGCGCTCGCGATAGCAGATCACGGTGGTGCCTGCTGCGCGTGCCCCGAAGTCAATACCGAAAAGATCCATTTGTGGCAGTACAACACCTGATGCCCCCCGGCTGTTCCCGCCGACGGCTTTACACCTTGGCCAACCAGGACATCAACTCCTGCGTACTCTTGGGGTCGAAACCGGTAACGGGTTCTGCCCACATGCGCACCAGGCGATCACCCAAGACTTCATGCGCAGTGCGCTCAACAGTAGTGTAGAGCAAGGCCTTTGTGAAACCGCTTAGGTGGGTCAGGTGCCGGCGCTCCGGTCCATCCTTGTCCCAGAGCAGGTCCACGTGGTCCTCAACGGTGTCGAACATGAGCAAGCGATGCTTGTTCAAGACGGCTGCCAGTTCCACAGCATCGGTTTCTTGCAGCGTGAGAAAGGAGATGCAGACCATGTTGTATCTGTGTTAGTTGGGGTTGATCTCTGCCAGCGCCGTGCGCCAAAGGATACCGCTTTCCTTATCCAAGGTGTAGAAAGCACGGCGGTATTTGGTTTCCATGGTCACGAGCTTCATTCGGCTCTCCAGCCAGGCCACTTCGCGTATGTTCACTAGAAAGAGGGAACTCTCGCCAGCATCGAAACGCCGATTCTCGCCATTTAAAAGGCCGCGGGAGTTGCGCACCATGTCCGCTACCAAGCCCACCTGCTCTTGAAAGATGGCCAGGTCGTTGCTGCGCTGTCCAATGGTGGTCCTGATGCCCTGCCGTTCGCGGTCCAAGCCAAGCTCTGCATCAAGCATACGCAGTTTCGCCAGGCTAAGCTCACCACGCTCTTTGCGCAGTAGTATTGGCATGCTGAAGCCGAATCCCCATTGCATGTTCTGGTTATTCCAATTGGCTGCACCACCTTCGGTCACGGCCGCACCCCGCCCTAAAAGCGTGTAGTTCAGGTCCAGCTGGGGTTTCAGGAATTCGGTGCGCAGTCGGCGTTCAATATCGAGTTGTTCCACCTTGCCTTGGAACATCAGCAATTTGGGGTGTTCGCGCATGGCTTGCTGCAACAGCGTATCCAACATAGGAAGCCGGGTGGGAGGGAGTAGATCATTGGTATCCGGCTGCAATTCTTCACCGATCTCCAGCGGGCGCAGGTCATTGTCCCAAAGATGATTGCTCAGTTGCACCGTGGCGTTGCGAAAGGTGAGTCGCGCATCACGCAGCCGCAACTCGCGATCTTGCACTTGAAGTAAGGCCTCCAAGGTGTCGATGGCTGGTCGGTCGCCACCCCGGAAATTGCTGCGGACGGCATTCAAGCGGATCACAGCCTGCGCCAGTGCTTCTGTATTGACCCCGAATTGTTTGAAGGCAGCTACCCAATCGAGGTGATCGGAAAGCGCATTATAGTAGACTTCGTTGAGCAGTTGCAACCGTTCAGCATCGGCCATGCCTTGGTAAGCTTGGGCCTTACGCAGATCGGCGCGCCGTTCATCTATGAACAAGCCCTGCCCAACAGTGACTGAAACACCGGCTTTGAGCAAACCTTCGGCGGGGGTGGTCTGTTGCGGATCCAATAGTTCGCCGCTGTTGTCCTCCAAGCCGCCATAGAGTTCAACACCGAACCAGGTAGGCACCCTCAGGCCGGCATCGAGCAGGTTGTAATATTCTTTGTTCTCGAAATTCTTTTCCTGACGTGATGCGAAGGCCTTGGGGTCGAACGCACCGCGTGCTGCACGCACGGAAGCGGTCCCCATATCGGTGCGTAACGCTGCCTGCCGCGCTGCGGGGTGGTTGTCTTCGATCAGCTGCAGGAGTGCGCTACGGGTGAAGATCCGCTCCGGCGGCGCTTGGGCAGGGGCCAGTGCAGGGAATAACGCTATCAGTAGAAGGAACCGTCTCACTTCTTGGGCGCGTTGGGATCCTGCTTGCCAATGACCGTGGGATCTTGGTAGAGATCGGGTGGGAAGCCATTCAGCTGCCGCCAGAGTTCGTACCAGATACGGACATTGTTCATCAGTGCGAATCCAACGGCACCGGAACCTACACGCAAGGCTTGCGGCCATGGGTCGTCATCGCTATCGGGTGATACCAGGATGCGATAGCGGCCGTTATCGGCGATCAGGTTATCGATGGCCACCACTTTGCCGCCGAACGTACCATAACTAGCGTTAGGCCAGCCGCTGAAGACGATGCTGGGCCAACCATCGAACATGAAGCGCACCTTTTGGCCTTTGTTGACCAAGGGCATATCCATGGGGCGCACATATACTTCCACGGCTATCTGGAAACTGGAAGGCATTACGCTGATGATGGGTTCACCTTCTTTGATCAGCTCACCGATCCCGGTCTTTACGGCTCGTGTGATATAGCCTGCCTGCGGTGCGGTGATGATGTAGTTGCCAGCGCGCACTGTGTAGCTCGCCAGATCCACTTGCATTTTGGTGACATCGGCTTCGGTGCTGTACATCTGGCTCAAGCTGGCGAACTTCTCGCTTTCGGCTTTGGAAAGTTTGTCGCGATAATCGTTCGAGATACCGCCTACGTCCAGTTGGGCATTGAGTTGTTCGTTACGGGCATCGATCAATTTGTTCTCTGCATCGATCATGGTGGCTGTGGCCCGTTGCTGGTTCACGCGGCGACGTTCCACTTCCACCATGCTGATCAACCCTTCTTTGAACTGTTCTTCGCCACGCCCCAACTGGTCCTTGGCCACCTTGATCTCTGTACGCGCGGCCAACACACGAATGCTGTCGCTTTGCACCCTGAGCTTGGCTTGGATGATCTTGTTGCGTGCCTGCTCCAACTTGATCTGCATGCTTTGACCAAGTGCATCGATCTGTGCATCCAACGAATTCACTTTCTCCCCGTAGCTGCGCATGGTGAATTCCTTGGCAACGATCTGCTCTTGGGTACGCTCCAACAACCGTGGATCGAAGTACTCCTGCTTCACCTCACTGATGCGCAGGATGGTGTCGCCTTTGTTCACCACGTCGCCTTCCTGCACGTACCACTCCTCGATCCGGCCGGGGATCACAGCATGTATGGTCTGTGGACGTTGATCCGGGCTCAGGCTCGTGAGGGTTCCTCGTGCACGAACGTTCTGCGTCCAAGGCATGAAGAGCCCTGCAAGCAGAAGGAAGGTAGCTGCACCAACGAAGCGACCGAAACGCTTGGCTGGCTGGGCGTCGCCCAAGGATAACATCGACTTGAACACACCCTTATTCAGATCGGGCGTAGCACACTCCGGTGCAGGTGAAATGTCCAGCATGATGGGTCAGTTGAAGGAGTTGGACACGATGCGAATGGTACCATCTTCGATCCGTATCAAACGGTCGCAGCGTCGCTGGAATTCTGGACGGTCGCTAACGGCGACCATGGTGAAGGGTGCGTTCGGCCCGGTCAATAGACCGAGGTACTGCTCCAATTCCTCGCCTTCCAGGGGCATTACCTCTTCTTCAAAGAGCACCAATCGCGGTCGGCTGGCCATGCACCGGGTAAGGATGATGCGCCGGATCAGGCTTTGCGGCAGCCGGGAACCGTGCGGATCCAGTTTGGAGAGCAAGCCTTTGGGTAGGTCGGCCAGCATGGGCATCAAGCCAGTTACCGTGGCGGTAGAGCGCGCTTGTTCGTCGGTGATCCACGGGCGACCCATGATGATGTTCTCCATCACGGTGCCCGTGAAAATATCCTCGTGCGTAAAGCTGTCGCCGGTTGAGCTACGGACATTCTCCAACGAAAGGCTCTTCAACCCCTGGCCATCCATGAGCACACTTCCCTCATTGGGTTCGAGCAGGCCCGCAAGCAAGTGGAGCAAGGTGGTTTTACCGGCACCTGGGGCCCCGGTCACGCAGATCTTCTCGCCAGCAGCAATGACCAGGTCCACATTGTGGAATACCGGGGCATCGTTCCAATGGCTTCGGAAGGAAAGGTCGCGAAGCTCGATGGCCATACCAAGTGCTTTATCCGTGGTAACGGCGATGTTCATACCATCTCCACGCTCCAAGGGCAGATCGGTGATGTCACCCATTTTCTCCAAGGCCGTAAGCACGTCGTACACCGATTCGAAACCGAGCAGGATCTTTTCCACGGCGTTGATCACCAGCATGATCACGATCTCCGCTGCAACGAACTGGCCGATGTTCATCTGCTCGTTCATCACCAACAGGCCACCCAGCAACAGCATGCTCAACGAAACCAGCACCTTGAAGCCGACCAGGGCCCAGTAATGCCCAAGCAGCACCTTGAAGTGCGTTTTTCGCGCGGTGACATATTTGGTAGCAAGCGTATCGGCCTTGGACACGGGAAGAGTCGTTTCACCAGCCAATTTGAATGTGCTGTTGGATCGCCCGAGCTCTTGCAGCCAATGTGCCGCAGCGTACTTCTGTTTGGACTCTTCCAAGCTGGTCGCAAGCCCAATGCGGCTTGTGGAGCGGAAGACCAGTAGGAGGATGATGGCCACGAACATGCCGAACAAGATGAAGAACGGATGATAGAATGCCAGCAAGATGAGACCAAGTAAGATCTGCAAGCCGGCGACCGGAATATCCAGAAGCACTTTGTTGACACCCTTCTGGATGGTCATTGTATCAAAAAAACGGTTCACCAACTCCGGCAAATAGGCTCCATCCAGTGCTTTGTAGCTGATGCGCGGAAGGCGGTAGGCGAACTCCAGGGTGGCACGCACGAACAGACGCTGTTTGATATGCTCGCTCAGCACCAGCTGCATGACCTGCATGGCACCGGTAAAGCCAACGCCGATGACCACGAAGGCGATCAAGACGCCCCACGAAGAAGCAAGCTGCCCACCGCTGATCAAGTTGACGATCGCCTGTATGCCCAGCGGAAGGGAAAGGCTGATGGCTCCGCTTACAATGGCGAACAAGTAGATGTATGTGATCTCGCGGCGGTCCATGCGCAGCAAGGCCAGCAAGCGTTTCAACGGGCGTGTATCGATGGGCATCATCATCGGGAGGCGGTGTTGAGCGTTGCGAAGATGATGGAAACGAAATGGTCGCTCAAACGGCTGCGCGTATTCTTATCCAGGATCGAGGGGATATGTTCTGCGAAAAAACGTTGCGTCGTGGATCCATCCATCACCAAGCTTGATAGCAGGCCAGGGTAGGGATGATCGTGGCGTACATCAATGATCAGCTGGCGGAGTCGGTCGCAAAGGCGTTTGTAAGAACCGAAACTACCTTCCTTATGTTCACCGTCCACTTCTTTGGTCATGAACGCTTTGCTCGACTCGCAGACCGCGATGCGGTACAAGGCACGCAGGTCTACATGCTCAAAGGAGCCTTTCTCGGTGATCGGTTCAAGTATGCTACGAATACCCTTCTCCAGACGTACCGACCCATCGGGTATGTTGGCCGTATCGAAGGCCAACTTGTACTCACGCCAGCTCCAATACCAACTCACCAAATAGACCAGGAGCTTGTGCTTGTTGTCGAAATACCGGTACACCGAACTCTCAGCCGTGCCCAGCGCTTGAGCCAGTTTCCCGAAGGTGAACGCTTCCAGGCCCAACTCATCGATCAAGCGCACGCTCGTTTCAATGATACGCCTACCAAGCTCTGTTGCACTTGGATCTTTGAGGTACACCCCTTCGGTGACCTGCATATTAACGGGCATCAACTGTTGCATGTGAAGGTGCGCTGACGGCAAAGATGATGCCGAAGCTACCCATCGTAGCGAATACGCTTGTAAAATTACGTTAATTGATAGTGTTGCTATTGATCGGAGTGCAATTGGTCGGTTACTGACCGGAAAGACCTCTTACTCCCCGACGTACCGGATGCGGTAGATCTTATCTGCGGAATCATCGCTTACCAACAGGCTGCCGTCGGGTGCGGTGAGCACATCCACTGGCCGGCCACTCGTGCGAGACCCTTTCAACCAGCCATCAGCGAAGACCTCGGTGGTGGCCGTGCCATCGGCGTGTGCATAGGCCACCACCACGCGATAGCCGATCGGGGTGGATCGGTTCCAACTGCCGTGTTCGGCGATGAACAAGGCGTTTTGATACTTGGGAGGAAATGAACGGCCGGTATAGAAGCGCACACCCAATGGAGCCACATGTGGTCCAAGCTTCGCAGCAGGTGCGATGAACTCCGAACAAGGACGTTGGCTGCCGAATTCGGGATCAGCCACTGTACCGGCGTGGCAGAACGGGAAGCCGAAATGCCCACCCTTGGCTGGTGAACGGTTCAGTTCGCAATCCGGACTATCGTCTCCCAGCCAATCCCGGCCATTGTCAGAAAACCAAAGTTCCCCGGTTACCGGGTGCCAATCGAAGCCAACCGTATTGCGCACGCCGTGTGCCACGATGTCCATATCACTTCCGTCGGGTTCCATGCGGGTAATACTGGCGAACACACTGTCCTCGCTTAGGCAGATATTACACGGCGCGCCCACTGGCACGTAGAGTTTTCCGTCAGGCCCGAATGCGATGAACTTCCATCCATGGTGCTCCTTTGTGGGAAAGCGGTCTGTTACCAGCGTTGGCGCAGGGGGGGCGTCCAAGTGATCTTCGATCGCGGGAAGTTTGAAGATGCTACCTACCGCACTAATGAACAGGTCCCCTTTATGGAAAGCCACGCCCACTGGCATATTCAACCCCTTGGCTACGATGTAGTGAAGATCGGCTTTGCCATCGCCGCTAGTGTCGCGCAATGCATGGACCACGCCCTCGTCCCGCGAACCGACGAACAGTGTCCCTTTGCTTCCCCAGCACATGGCCCTGGCATTGGTGACCTTGTCCGCGTAAACGTCGATAACGAAACCATCGGGCAACGAGATATCCGCGAGGGAGGGGTCGCTCTTTCGCATGGTGGGTATGCAGACCGATCCGGTAAGGCCCCAGAGTATCAGTAGCGCGAACGGTTGGCGAAGCTTGCGCATGGGCTCAGTTGCGATCGTTGGTGGGCACGATGAGCACGGGAACCTTGCTTTGACCAAGCACCTGTTCGCTAACACTTCCCAGCAAGGCTTTGAAAAGTCCGCTGCGACCGTGCGATCCCATGATGATCAATTCGACGTTCAGGCGTTCGGCTTCGAGCAGCAGCGTTTCCGATGTTGGGCCTTGAATAAGCAGGGCCTCGGCATTCACGCCGTGGCTCTTCAGTTCTTGGGCCATGGCTTGCATCTCCACGTGTTCCTTACGAAGCACATCGGCTCTGTGTTCCCGCACATGCTGCGGTCCTGTTCGTAAACCAACAAAGTCCGGTTCCGGGGCAGCAACATGTACTAGCCAGAGCTTCGAGCCCAAGGGGCCAGCCAGGGCGCGCGATACTTCGAGCAAATGCATTGTCGCTGGTGATAGGTCGAGAGCGACCAGGATGTTCTTCATGGCACCGCCTTTGTTGCAATGTACGCACCACTTGGCGCTGAAGAACGCACACTCTTCCCAGAAAAAGAGAAGGAGCGGCCGTTAGCCGCTCCTTGTTCGTTGAACGGATGGTTCGCGCCACCCTCGGGGTCAGTCCTTGCTGATCACCAAACGATCCAAATGCTGACGACGCAAAGCGCCCGTGCTCGCAAAGAACCAATCCTTTAGACCATAGTGGTAGCCGCGTTGCAGGCCGGTTCGGTGGGTGCCGAGCTTGTCGCTCTTTCCAGCCAGCTTTTGTAAGACACGCGTTAGCTTGGCTTCCACTTCGCCTTCGCCTAGTTCTGGCTCATTCTTGGCGGCCCAGGTTTTCGCAATGTGCAGAAGATCTTCTTTGCGCATGAGCAGCCCGGCCTTGGTAATGGCATCGAGCACCATGGTATCCCAGTTGCTCATCCGATAACCTTCTGGCATCTTTTTGCGCTTTTTACGCCGAGGCTTCTTGGCGGTCTTCTTAGTCTTCTTCGCAGACTTGGCCGCACCAGACTTTGTTGTGCCGGCCAGAGTGGCATCTTTTCGAGGTCTTCCGCGCCCGCGCTTGACCACTGGAACCTCAACACTTGGCTCATCTTTCGGGCGCATGGCCTTGAGTTCAGCGATCGTATCGCGTACTTTGTCCAATTGGAAGATCAGCCGAGCACGCTCTGACCGATACTGGGCAAGGAGCTGTTCAATGTTCTTTTCACCGAGTCGTTCGTTCGCCATAGTTTGCTTCGTTAGTTCAGTTTTGCACAGTGCGATCCATCAATGGATAAGCCAGTTCCGGGTACGAAGGTGCGAATTTTATTCAACACGACACTATTCGAGCGAAGAGGCTATTCGACCTCAATGCGGATGCCTTCCGAATAGGGACGAAGGATGCCGATCGGAGCGGAACACAGACCTGCCGCTTCGAGCTTGGTGCGCATATGTGGAGCAAAGATCGGATCAACAGCGAGAAGCAGCCCGCCGCTGGTCTCTGGATCGGCAAGGATGAACATCCGTTCCATGCTGCCTGCACCCGATATCTGGTGACCATAGCTTTTCCAATTGCGCAGCGCGCCATCGGGGTAACAGCCTAGGGCGATCAACGCCTTGCAGCCTTCCAACAAGGCTATGGCATCGTAATGCACCGTGGCCGCTAGCTTGCTTCCGTTACACATTTCAAGCAAATGTCCGAGCAGGCCGAAACCTGTCACATCGGTCATGGCGTGTACCTGTGGTATGGTGCCCAGGTGTGTGCCCATGGTATTCAGTTGCACCATCGTATCGCGCATCAGATCGTTCTGCGTGGGTGTACTGATGCCCCGCTTTTGGGCGGTGCCCAGTATGCCTATCCCAAGTGGCTTGGTAAGGAATAGTACATCCCCAACACGCCCGGTATCGTTGCGTTTGATGTGTTCTTTGTGTACCTCTCCGGTCACAGCAAGTCCGAAGAAAGGCTCCGGCGCGTCGATGCTATGGCCACCAGCCAGAGGGATACCTGCATCGTGACAGGCTTTGCGTCCGCCTTCCACGACTTGCTGCGCGAGTTCGGGGGAAAGCTTGTCGATGGGCCAGCCCAGGATCGCAACGGCCAACAGCGGTTTTCCTCCCATGGCATAAACATCGCTCAAGGCGTTGCTGGCCGCAATGCGGCCAAAGTCGAAGGCGTCGTCCACAATGGGCGAGAAGAAATCCGTAGTGCTGATCAGGCAGCGGCCATCGGCAAGTTCATAGACCGCAGCATCGTCGCGACTGCCGTAGCCCACCAACAAACGCGGTTCGGGTAGCGTGCCCAGTTCGCTTTTCAAGATCGTTTCCAGTACGGCCGGAGCGATCTTGCAACCACATCCAGCACCATGACTGAATTGAGTAAGCCGAATAGGTTCAGGAGTGGGAGGCAAGGGTAGGGACATGATCCTTCAGGCGTTGGGCGAGGGCACGAAGGTCGGTTGCCGTGGCTTGGAATCGCACTATCCGCCCCGGATCGCGTTTGGTTACGCCGTGCAGATACGTGCGATCGTAATAGCGCAGAACGATAATGGCCACGGTGTGGAGATCCCCATTCTCCAATGCCTGCAACGCCGCTTTGCAATGCTGGGGTCCTATACGTTTCTCGATCCGTTGGATCGCTTCAGCCAATTGGTCTTTGGGAAAGCGGCCATAATCTTCCACCAGACGGTACGCGCGCTCTTCTGCTGGCATTTCTGCGAAATAGAGCAGGGATCCGCGCATGCGGTCGTAGAATGATGTCGGGATCATCACCCGGCCGATCATCAGGCTTTCATCTTCCAGCCACAGTGGTTTTAGTGGTTCGATGTGCTGAAGGGCACTCCAAAGAAGATTCTCGAAATGTTCCGTGGACGGCTGGGGCTCTTCGCCGATGGCTCCGAAACTGGAGCCTTTGTGATGGGCCATGGCTTCGAGGTCGATGACCTGTTCGCCGAGGTCGCGCAAGTAGGCCAGGGTAGCCGTTTTTCCCGTACCGGTATAGCCACCCAGTATGCGTAGATCGAATGGCTGCTTCATGTCGTCGATCACCCTGTTGCGAAAGGTCTTGTAGCCACCTTTTAGCGTGGTCACTTCGGCAAATCCCGCCTTATCCAATAACCAGGCTAGGCTACCACTGCGTTCGCCACCGCGCCAGCAGTACACCCTTACCCGGCCTTCCGGTGCAATTACTCGAGCTTGTTCTACCAGCGTTGCCAGCTTGGGCCCTACTAGGCGTAATCCTTCCAACACAGCGGCATCCCTACCGGTCTGTTTATAGAGCGTACCAACAATGGCTCGCTCTTCGTTGGTGAAAAGCGGCAACGAGTTCGCTCCTGGAATATGCCCATGCGCGAATTCCTTTGGGGAACGTACATCGATGATCGGTGCGTCGACCAAGAGCATCCATTCATTGATCGACAAGGCGCGAAGCATGGGCCGAAAGGTATCTTGAATGGTGCGAGCAAGCCCGATCGGAGTGTCGGTCCAATTATGCAAGAACACCGCTCCGGGATCGATCGGGTGTTACACTGGCGGTCACCTTAAAAAGACTGCGATCGAATTTAGCGTTCAACACATTAGCGGTTACCCTGAAGTGCAAAACTGCCAGCCAGCCAGACCACGGGCATGTAGGCCATGGTCAGATCGAGCGCGACGAACCACATTGGGGCTGGTATCAGATAAGCTGCTCCTACACCACCGAGTAGATGAACCACGCCAATAACCAACGCGAAGATCAGCGTGCGTGTTGCAGCGATCCGGGCCGCCACAAAAGCACCGATAAACGAACCCTTGGCGTGGGCCAGGATAGGAAAGACGAAGTGGACCGGTCAGTACTGATCGACATGGGCTTTGATACTTTCCAGATCATTTGGATCTACGCCATTGGGCGCAGCAACGACCGAAGAGCTTATGGAAATGAGCAACCCATTCACCAACATGCACACTTCCAAATGGGTTAGGGCGGGTGCCAGAGCGTTGCGCAGGATGGGGTTCATGGGATGGGCAGGGCGGGGCGCGATGATGATCGCTCATATCCACTTCACGATCCGAGCTGAGAGCGACACGGTCTGTTCCATACTTACCGTTTCACGAAGGGCATCCTACGGCCATCGCCGAAGTGCACCTGGTAGGCACCTGGTGCAAGGCTAGAAACATCCAGTTGCACCGCATTGCGCGCGCTATGGACCATACGCCCTTGCAGGTCCGTGACCCGGACCAAGGTTTGCACACCGCCTGACCAGAACAGCAGATCTGTAGCAGGTACGGGCCAAATACGTAAGGCTGAGGACCCATTACCCTGCACGCCTTCAACGCCCGTGAACGCGTCGATGGTGATCACCGTGTCCACACTGTTGCAGAGTACGTCGGGCGTGAACACAAGCAAGTATAGGCCAGGGGCAAGACCCTCCCAATAGCCGCTGCTGCCCTGTTGTGGAGAACCCACGGGCGCGATCTCATCGGGCCAGGTGTACAGGGTAAGGTTACCGCTGAGGGGCATGGGCGGTGGGG
>Ga0209591_10006730_pt1 | contig 12728 bp, 8 predicted proteins | sample MAT01_FD_187207 | JGI IMG/M metagenome (GOLD analysis project Ga0209591, IMG submission 187207) | Freshwater microbial communities from Lake Fryxell liftoff mats and glacier meltwater in Antarctica - MAT-01 (SPAdes) (version 2) | ecosystem: Environmental > Aquatic > Freshwater > Ice > Liftoff...
ACCGATGCGGATGGCTTGGACCTCAAGCCGTTGGCGGTGGGTCTGCGTGCGGGTCGAGAGGTCTTGGTTCAACGGCTCGGGCATGGGGAAGTCCCGGTGCGCGACTCGCGGCTTGGACCCGTATTCTACGGCATACCGCGTGCGAGGTCTTATTTCGCGCAAGGCCGCAACAGCGTTACTTGGGGCGGTTCCAGGACTTCACGCCAGCGGTCGGGAACTTCAGCCCAAGCGCTGACGTAGGTTGCCTCAAGGGGCACGTTCACATACTCGTCGGGTGTGAGGAATAGAGGCATGTCGGGAAGCGTGTCGCCGACGGCAACGGGATCGATGAACGCTTCGGGCGTGGGGCCGGCTGCATACGCGGCGAGCGTGAGCGGCTTGTCGGCGGGCAACGAAAATGGCGTGTCGTGGAAGGGTGCCCAGATGAGCGGGTGAACGCCCTGCGGGTCGCGCGTTCCGGGCGGAAACAGGTCCATCACGAGAATGTGGATGCCGTCCTCAATGAACAGCACCAACTTCTCGGTGAACGACCGAATGGCCGACCGACTCGACTTGTTGTTCGGCGACACGATCTCGACGAGTGCAACCACCCGATCATTCGTTTTATGGCGAACCGCCACCCGCTTTGGCTTCCGCGCCACACGACGCTTGGCCGGCGCGCGGTCGTGGAATCGGACCCGCGCGGCCACTTCCGCCCCGGTCGATTTCAATGCAGCGTGTGGCGCGAGGACGCTCGGCGATTGCTTCTGATGTGCCAGAACGTCCGGGTTGCCTGGCCCCGCGACTTGGTCGGCCATCGCGTAATAGCCTGGCGGGAGGATACCCGCGTTGAGAGCACGCCGAACCGAGGTGATCCACAAGTGGTGGAAATCGTGGAAAACCCCGGCTTCAACCGTCGTCCAGTCGTGGACAGGCATTCGATGCCCTCCGTGCCGCGAGCAACCCCAGCACAGGGCGGAAGCCCTTTGCCACATGACCGCCAGGAATTTTGCCAGACACAATGCCAAAGGATACACGGCATCACGCCATCAGCGCGGGGGCTGGGGCGGGTGTCCAGGAGAAGTCGAACGGCGGTTCGACTCGCTCCTCGTGGTCGCCACGGTCCCGGAATACGTGGAGGACACGCACGCGGGACAGATCATCGAACTTCGGTTCGGGGTAGATGTCGGAGCGAAACGGGTTGCCCGGTTCGTACTCGTGGATCATCACCTTCACCTTGGGCATGCCACGGAAGTGTAGTTCCTCCGCACGCCGCTTGCCACCGTGAACGTCGTACAGTTCCGTGATGACGCGAAGCACGCGCTCCAGGTTCTTGAACGTCACGCCGTCTTCAATGAAGATCATGTCCACTTGCGTCGCACGCAGCACGGCGTGGGCGTGTTGGCGGGCGCGGGCGGGAATCGCTCGCGCATAGGGCGGCCCGACGAGCGGCGGCGCGGCGTCTTCGCCCGTGGTGTCCGAATCTTCACGGCCGACCCCTTCGACGAACCACCAGTGCGGCGCGAGCCAAAAGCCGCCACCACCTGGGCCTTTGAAGGCGCTCGCCCGCTTGAACAACTTCTGCAATGATCGGAAGAGTTGCCGACGCACGGCTATCTCGTCGCGGCGGTCGAGTCGTTGTTTCACTTCGCCCGCTTCCAGGTCGGCGATGCTGACTTTTAATGGCCAACGCGGGTCGAACTCAGTGGCTTCCGAGAGTTCTTGCGGAACGACGATCACGCCGATTTGCCCGGTCCGCCGGGGCTTGGGCGATGACCGCACCCGCCACCCCCACGCTCGCACGGCTCGTACCGCACGTCGCACAGCGAAGGGATCGTTTCCCGCAACGTGAGCCGTGGGCGGCGTGCGGCGAGCGGGATCGGAACGCTGCGCCGTGAAGAACCGGTAGCCAGCCACGCCGATGAGCATGGGCATGAGCCAGGCCGCGACCGCGCCGAAAAGAGCCGTCACGGGCATTGCGTAGTCAGGGCGGGGTGGCCCGAACAACCGGCCGCCGCACGCGGTGAGCAGCACGGCGAACACAAGCAGCGCCGTCAACCCGGTGACCAGCGCGAGTACACGGCGAACCGGAACGGCGTACACCGGTCGGTCGGGGCTTGGTCGCCACAGGATGGCGGCTCCATCATGACCACGCGGCAGGTAAACGAGCCACGCCCCGAGAAGCACGACAAGGCACAATGCCAGAATCCCCGCGGGCGGCACAACCCAGGCTATCGCCGAAACCAGCACGGCGTAGCCGACCACAGCGGCGAGTTCGGCACCACGGCGGTCGGTGTCGCCGAGCCAACGTTTCAAGGACTTGTCCAACACCGCAACCGGGACGAACACGCCGACAAACGTGATTGTGAGTAACGTGGACCACAACATCAGGAGGAACGCGAGATACACCGTGTACGATGAATAAACGCCGACGAGTCGCCAGCCGGTCGGGAATACGTTCCACGCCAGGGCCGCGAGGCCAGACCACGCGATGAGCAAGCCGGCGACGACCCACACGGCATGTGGCGTGCGGCGCGGCAGTGGCGGCGTTCCCCGCAGGTCGATCCCGTGATCGTAACGCAAATGGGAGAACGACCCACCCCGTCGGCGAAACCAGTTGCTCAGCCCGTTCACCCAACCCAGCGGCGTGCGCCGGTGCCTCGCCGCGATGGTGGCGACACCGAAGAACAACGCGAACGCCCCAAGCACGTCATGAAAGTCCGTGGTCGCGTAGCGGCCAAAAACTTCCAGCGACACCAGGAAGAAGCACACGGCCAGCGTGAACCAGCCGTTTTCGGTGAGGAGCCGGCCGCCACGCGGCAGAACCGAAGTAAGCAGTTTCATGAACGTATTTCACTATGAGAGCGGACTTCACCCGGATCGCCGATCCGAGAACCAATTGGAAGAGGCTCACCCATTCTACCGCACCGACCGGAACAGGTTGCGAGAGTCTCGACGAAATTCCGTGAGAACAAGTTCAAGCCACCCGAGTCGCCGGAACCACCTGCGGCTTCGCCAACTACAATGGCCGGCAAACCCTCCCAATCAGGAAACTCGCTATGCCCGAATACCGCACCGAAACCGATAGCATGGGGCTAATCCGCGTCCCCGCCGACCGTTACTACGGCGCGCAGACCGCACGCTCGCTCGTTCACTTCGCCATCGGCACCGACACCATGCCCCGTGCCGTGCTTCGCGCCTTCGGGACACTCAAGAAAGCCGCCGCGCTCGTGAACCTCGATCTGAAGATGTTCAAGGACCGCAAGGACAAGGCCGGGAACCCCGTGAGCGTTCCCATCGCCGACCGCGTTACGTTCATCGTGCAGGCGTGCGACGAGGTCATCGCCGGCAAACTCGACGCCCACTTCCCCCTGCGTGTCTGGCAGACGGGCAGCGGCACCCAAACTAACATGAACGCCAACGAGGTGATCGCCAACCGTGCCCTCGAACTCGCCGGCCGCGCGATGGGCGACAAGTCCGCGATCAACCCCAACGACGACGTGAACGAGTCGCAATCCTCCAACGACACGTTCCCGACGGCAATGCACATCGCCGCCGCCGAGGAACTGGTTCACCGCTTGATTCCCAGCGTGACGGCATTGCGGAATGTGCTGGCGAAGAAGGCCGCCGAGTTCGCCGACATCATCAAGTCGGGCCGCACGCACCTGATGGACGCCACGCCGATCACGCTGGGCCAAGAATTCAGTGGCTACGTCGCACAGTTGGATTACGGCCTCAAGGCGGTGCAAGCCACGCTGCCGATGCTTTACGAACTCGCGCTCGGCGGAACGGCCGTGGGGACTGGGCTGAATTCACCCCTGGGCTTCGATGTGAAGGTCGCCAAGAAAATCGCGGAACTGACGGGGTTGCCGTTCGTGACCGCGCCCAACAAATTCCAGGCGCTCGCGGGGCACGAACCGCTCACCTTCGCCAGCGGGGCACTCAAGACGCTCGCGGTTGGTCTCATGAAGATCGCTAACGATGTCCGCTGGCTCGCCTCCGGGCCGCGGTGCGGTCTGGGTGAACTATCGCTCCCCGAGAACGAACCCGGCTCGTCGATCATGCCCGGCAAGGTGAACCCGACGCAATCCGAAGCGATGACGATGGTGTGCGTCCAGGTGATGGCCAACGACGTTGCCGTGGGGATTGCCGCGTCGCAGGGTAACTTCGAGTTGAACGTCTTCAAGCCCGTGCTGATCCACAACTTCCTGCACAGCGTGCGTTTGCTCACCGATGCGTGCCAGGCGTTCCGCGAACACTGCGCCGAGGACCGTGTCGCCCGCGACTACGAGAAGCTCGAATACCACACCAGCGCCGAGACGGGTTTGGTCGAAGTGAATCTCGCCGAATCGCTTTTCGTGGCGAAACTTGTCGATGGCAAACCCGAACCGCGACCGGGCATCACCCCGATCCGCGAGAAACTCGCCGAGTATATGTCGAAGTCGCTGATGCTGGTGACCGCGTTGAAGCCGCACATCGGCTACGACATCGCGGCGAAGATCGCCAAGAACGCGCACAAACACGGCACGACGCTCCGCGAGGAAGCGGTGAAGTTGGCTCCGCCGCTTCTCGATGGCAGCGGCACCCTGACGGGCGACACGTTCGACACCCTCGTGCGCCCCGAGAAGATGACCGCCCCCGAGTGAGCAGTGGATAGTGGGGAGTGGCCAAAAGACAGGCAGCAAAAGACAAAGGCAAGTTGGCCACAAAGAGGCACAAAAGAGCAAAAAGTAAAGGCAGAAGCCAGAAACCCGCCCAGGTTCCGGAAGCCTTTCTTGGCTTCATTTTTGGACACTTTAGCATCAGGAGTGAGGCCGTTGAGGTTCCCCAGGGTGCGCCGAAGTGGCGACTTCGTGCGCCTGATGCTGTGGAATCTAACCCCTTCAGGGTAGAAAACTTATTACAGAGCCTGCCTCATCCTAACCCGACGCGCAAGCAAGGGACAACTGACGGGGCAGCGTGACGCGCAAGCAAGGGACAACTGACGGGGCAGCGTTCCGATTCATGCAGCGAGCCAGGAAGGGATGACGTGGTTCCTCGCTTGCGCGTCGGGTTAAGATGAAACACATTTCGCCCTCAATCAGCCGGTCTTTACGCTGAAAGCGTTGTACTCCACAGCATCAAGCGCACGAAGTTGCCGCTTCGGCGCACCCTGGGGAACCTTAACGGCGTCACTTCTGGTGCTAAAGTCTCCAATAACTTACCCAGATTACCAGCTGCGTAAGACCTAACACCCCGTATTACCTCACCTCGCCTTGACAACCGCGCCGGATTCTCGGAACTTCCCGCCTTCACCTTGGTGCGGAGGCGGCGTTGGCACTTGTCACAAATCTTCGACTCGCGGTGGCGGCCGTGCGGCTCAAGCTCCGACTGCTCTCGGCCTACGACACCTTTTGGCCGGCCGCCGTGCGCGGTGGCAAGCTCATTCTGAGCGGTCGCGTGGGCACCTTCGCCCGCAAGTTGTTCAACGAATTGCCAGACGCCCGCGACGCGGTGCCCGTCGAACGCGAACGCAGCGGGCCGCCGCTATTCCTCGCGGGGCACGTTCTCGGTTTCGGCGGGTACGATCATCTCGTTCTGAATGTGCTCAAGGGGCTAACCGAAGCCGGGGTGAACGTGTGCCGCGACCGCCGGGCGTGCTTCCGCAAGCAACTCGTGCCGGTCGAACTTCGCCCCACGGAACGATCCCGTCAACGGCACCACGCACGCCTCGCCGTCGCTCCACCACATCTACTCAATCGCTACCGGCCGGACGCCCGCACCGCCGCCTTCACGATGTGGGAAACGGACACGTTGCCGCGGGGAAGTGTGGAACAACTCAATCGTTGCGGGCTGGTCATCGTGCCCAGCCGTTGGGGCGCGAACTGCTTTCGCGCGAACGGCGTGACTGTGCCCCTCGCGGTCGTGCCGTTGGGCTACGATCCCGCGATCTTCGCCCGTGTTCCAGGTCATCTTCTGAGCCGAAGCGTCACCACTTTTGGCACGGCCGGCGCGCTGGACGAAGGCGGGCTACGCAAGAACGTGCAGCAGGTCATCGACCTGTTCCGGGTGGCGTTCCCCACGCAGCCGAACGCTCGCCTGCGAGTCAAGATCACGCCGAACTCACCGCGAGTGAACACGCACGGCGACGACCGTATTGAGGTGATTGACTCGCATCTTTCGCCGACAGAACTTGCGGAATGGTATCGGTCGCTCAATGCGTTCGTGAACGCCTCGGCCGGCGAAGGGTTCGGGCTTCACCTGCTCGAAGCGATGGCGTGCGGCGTGCCGCTGATCTCTTCTACCTTCGGGGGCGTCGGGGCGTTCTTCGACTCAAAGGTTGGCTATGAGGTGCGCTACCGCCCGGCGGGTGCGTGGAACTCGATCTACCGCGGCATGTGGTCGCACCCGGACGAAGGCGATATCGTGGAACGCCTCCGCGACGTGTATCGAGATGGCGATGAGGCGCGACGCCTGGGTACAGCCGCGGCCGCCCGGGCCAGCAAGTTCCGCTGGGAAGATTCCGCCCGCAAACTCGTGATCGCGCTGATCCAAAACGGCTTCATCCGGCCTGGGGAATGAAGAGAGTTGGCTGCGAATTAGGAGGCAAAAGCAAAGGCAGGTTGGCCACAAAAAGGCACAAAAGGACACAAAAATGAGGCCAAAGAACAGAGAACAGAGAACAGAGAACGCTGACCTCTTGCTCTATTTTTGTGTCCCTTTTGTGCCTTTTTGTGGCCAACCTGCCTTTGCTTCCCGGCTTCCGCACTTCAGTTGGGGTTGACTCACTTCCCAAGACACGGTTCTACTCCGCGTGGGAAACTGCGCACCCCGGGATATCACTATGGCCACGGTCACGGACAGTTCCAAATCGGTCGAAAGCCCGGACCCGACGCGGCATGTCTGGCAAGTGCCGACGTTTCTGATCGGGGCCGCGGTGTTCGTCTCCGCGTGGCAAGGTTGGCTGCCGCTGGGCACGCCCGACCCAGGCGGGGACTTCGGCCGCGACATCGCCGCGCTCCGGGTTTGCTCCGAGAAGGTGAACCCCGACCGCGACGAACTCAAGGACGCACTCGGCCGAGTTGCCGCCAATGTGGATGCCTTCCCCGCCGAGGCACCGCTCGCGCGGTTCGCCCTTGGCAGCGGGTACGCACGGCTCGCGGAACTGACCGCCGACCCCACGGATGCCAGCGCTCACTGGGCGCTCGCGCGGTCTCACTTTGAGTTGGTGAAGCCCGAGCAACTCAAAGACACGAACGACGGGCCGAAGTTGGCGTTTCGGAAGGCCAAGGCCCGCGCCGCGGGTGGGTTCCCCGCCGGCACGCCAACCGCCGACATCCGGCAGTTCATCAACCAACTTGGCACGCCTCCGTTTGGCGAAGAGCCGGGCGAAGCGGGGCGGTTGCAAGCCGCGCTCGCGCTGAAACTATCACCACCCGATATCGCTACCGCCAAGATCGCGCTCGACCGCTATCTCCAGTCCAACGGGGTCGCCACGCCGGCCGCGTCGCTGGCCCGTGCCAAACTCACCCTGGGTGACATCTACATCCGGTCGGACGACCCGGCCGCCGCGAAGAAGTGGTTGGAGCAAATCGGCATTGATGCGCCGCCCGAAGTGGTCATTCAGGCAAAAGCATCGCTGGCGCGGGTGCGGATGATCGATCAAGACTGGCTCGCGGCCGCCCGAGACTGGGAAGCACTGCGGGCGATGGCGAACGTGCCGCAATCACTCCGAGCAGGCTCCGCGTACCACCTCGCCGTGTGCAAAGCCAACTCTCCCAACCGCGACATGGAAGCCGCGGTCAAACTGTACGAAGAAGCCATCAAGGGCGACGGAGCCGAAGCCATCGCCGCGAGTGTCCGCCTTGCCGAGCACTACCTCAAGAACGGCGACGCGACCAAGAAGGCCGCCACCCCCGACCTGCTGGCGACTGCCACCAAGGGAATTAAGGAGCCGAAGCAGTTCCGCAACCCGTTCATCCGCGTCAACGAGGTGCAGGACATCTTCGAGTTGGCCATCTCGGTGCTAACTGCTGACGGAGTATACGAATCCGCCGTGCGCTGTGCGGACGATTACGCCGCCCTCTCCGCCGCCGGGCGAGAACGCGAGAAACGGGCTGAAACCCTGGCCGCGTGGGCACTCTCGCTTCAGAAGTCTAACGGCGACTTCAAGCCGAAAGCCGCGCAGGCCGCCGCCGAATATGAGGCGCTCGAAGGACTTCAGCCCGCCGTGCCGTGGAAGGCCGACGTGCTGCGCCGCGCCGCCGGGATGCACCGCCTCGCCGACGAACCGGGCAAGGCCGTCGAGGTACTTCAGAAGGCCATTGCACTCCCGAAGCTGCCCGACGCCGTAGCCGGGCCGGTGTGGGCCGATCTCGCCGATGCTCTGATTGCCGCCAAGCGGCCCGACGAAGTGTGGCCCGCGTTCAACAACGCGATGCTCTCGGCTGGCCCCGTCTCCACTGCGACCCGCTACCGGTTGGCCCGCCAGTTCGCGGATACGCGCAACCCTGGGTTCGTCAACCTCAGCCGCGCGCTCTGGGAGCAGATCGCCAAGCAAGAAACCGTCTCCCAACTGGAGCAAGAGTTTCACGAGTTGGCCTTGGTGGAACTGGCCCACGAGTTCATCCGGTTGAACAACTACCCCGAAGCCGAGAGTTGGCTTCGCAAGCAACTCGGGTTCTACCCGACCGGCCCCGAAGCGGCACGCGGCCGGTTGCTGCTGGGCGTGTGTTTGCTTCAGAAAGCCAACACCCCCCTGCCCGCGGCCCCGGACGCGGCAACCGCGACTCGGTTGCGTGAAGAAGCCCTGAAGTTGTTCAAATCCGTGGTCGGCGAGGCCGACGCGAAGTTGACCCGCGACAAGAAGCTCAGTGAGCGAGATGCCTGGCTCCGCCTCCAGTCCGGGCTTCGCGTCCTCCAGGCGTACCAGCAGTTGCAGAAGCCCAACGACTTGCTTGTTGAAGCCAAAGATATGCTCACGCGGCACCGAGGCACCATTGAGGAACTCATTGTGCTGAGCCTGATGTACCACGCCTTCAGACAGAAGAAAGAGACGGGGCTGGCGCTGGAAACCCGCGACCAGATGAAGGAACTCTTTGACCGCCTGCCCGCCACAGCGTTCCCCGCACAGAGCGGCGAATACAGCCGCACTTACTGGGAAACCGTCTGGTTCGTGCCCGACAAGAAGTAGCCGGCGGTTTCGGGGTGCGGAGGAACACGGATGCCGCAAAATGCGTTCGACAAGGCGAGCCGCTTCCTGGCGAAGTTGGGCGGCGCGGACTTCGTATCGTGGTTGCTCGACGAACCTCCTGGGGCGTTAGCCTTCCGTGGCTGGCTGGACACTCGGAACATTCCGCTGCCCGCCAACCCGGACCGCACGAGCGACACCATCGCCCGTGTCGATAACCTCCGCACACACGGGACGCCGTGGGCGGTCGCCATCGAGTTCCAGATCGAACCCGATCCGGTGATGTTCAGCCGGCTCTTGGCGTACATCGCCGCCGTGTCGGAGTCCTACAAGCCCGATACCGAGCGAGGAAGCCGGTTTAAGATCGGTGCCGCAGTGGTGAACCTCACCGGCAACGGGAACGCTTCCCAAGTAATGGAATGGCCTGAAGCGGGCTTAACGACGATTCTTGGCGTCCGCGAACGCAACCTTGAACACGAGCGGGCCGATGAGTTGTTGGGGACGATAGAATCAGGGCAGTGGTCGCGGTGCCTGTTGCCGTGGATACCGCTGATGCTTGGTGGCGACGATCCAAAGGTCGCCGAGCGTTGGAAGCGAGCCGCCGAGTTGGAACCCGACCGTCGCCGGCGTTCGGAACTGGCCTGGCCCACACTGGTGTTCGCGGAAGCCGCCAAACGGCACGCATTCTGGAAAGACCAACTCAAGGAGTGGAACGTGCGAGAGTCAACCGTCGCCAACGAATTGATCGCCCAAGTCATCGCCGAGGACAGTCCGAAATGGATCGCCGCGGGCAAAGCCGAGGGGAAGGCCGAGGGGAAGGCCGAGGGCATCGTCGAGGCACTGCGCGCGACGGTGTTGCGTTCGGGAACCAAGAAATTTGGCCGCGGCCCGACGGAGACGCAACGGGCGGCGCTTGTCGCCACCACCGACAGCGCTCGGCTCTCCGAACTGACTGATCGGTTATTCGATGTCGCTTCCTGGGAAGAACTCTTCTCCGATGTCTGAACAGCCGAAAAGGGTGCGGCGAACGCATACAATTCCGCCATGTCGCCGCACCCCGCGAATCCCCTCCGCATCGCGCTCGTCACCGGAAACTACAACTCCGTCATTGATGGCGTCGCGCTGACGATGAATCGCCTCGTGGGTTTCCTGGAACGCTCGGGGGTGCCCGTGCGGGTGTTCGCGCCGGTGGCCGAGCGGCCGGCGTTCCCCCATCAGGGCACAGTTGTGCCAATTCCGTCAATGGGTCTGCCAAACAACCCTTACCGCCTCGCGTTGGGGCTTCCGCCGTCGGCCCGGCGCGCACTTCGGGCATTCTCGCCGACAATCATGCACCTCTGCACGCCGGATTTGCTGGGCATTGCCGCGCTGCGGTGGGCCGGTTTCCAACGCATCCCCGCCGTCGCAACGTGTCACACGCATTTCAGCAGTTACCTGAAATACTACCGGGCGGGGTTCCTCGAACCGCTCGTGTGGCGGTTGCAGCGTGCGTTCTACCGCCGATGCGCGGAGGTCTACGTTGCCACGGAGTCGATGGCCGAGGAGTTGCGCCGGCACCGCGTGGAAGCGAACCTCGTACACGCCCCGTTCGGCGTCGATCCAGAACAATTTCACCCCGGCAACCGCTCGATGGAGTGGCGGAGATCGCTCGGGATTCGTGATGATGAAGTCGTGGTTTGCTTCGTGGGTCGCGTTGTGCGGGAGAAGGGATTGGCCGTGTTTGCCGACGTGGTGAACAACCTGAAATCGAGCGGGGTGAAGTTTCGGACACTTGTGGTCGGCGACGGAGCCGCACGACCCGCGTTGCAACAGAAACTCCCGGACGCCATCTTTACGGGTTACCTGGGCGTCGATCAAGTGGGGACCGCGTTCGCTTCGTCGGACATCTTCCTCTATCCGAGCGCATCCGAGACGTTCGGGTGTGTGACGGTTGAAGCGATGGCGAGCGGAGTTCCCGTGGTGGTGGCCGACGCGACCGGCAGCCGCGACATCGTCCGCAACGGTGTGGACGGTCTCGTGTGCCCACCCGAGGACCGCACTGCGTTCACACTGGTGGTCCGCCGGCTCATCGAGAACCGGGCGGCCCGGGCGACCCTCGCGCGGGCCGGCATCCGCCGCGCCGCAGGCTACCAGTGGGATCACGTGCATTCGGACATGCTGGCGAACTACCGGAGAGTGTTGGGCACGTGGCGGCGGTGATTTTCTCACGTCGAATGCGTTTCGCCCGCAATGTCCGGGAGGCCCAGTTTCGCCAAGTATTCGCGTTCCTTGATTCGCATTTCGGCGGCGCTGGTGTCGTCGGTGTCGTCGTACCCACAAAGGTGCAGTGCGCCGTGGATCGCGTAGAGTAGCAACTCCAGATTCGCCTCGTGGCCGCGGTCGGCGGCGTACTCCTTGGCGACCTCGAAACCAATCACAACTTCGCCTTCGAGAACCTTGGCATCCGGGGCAGTGTATGGGAACGTCAGCACATCGGTTGGCTCATCGTGTTCGAGGAATTGCTTGTTCAGCCGGTGAATGTGGGCGTTATCGACGAAGGCGAGCGTGACCTTGCACGCCCGCACGCCTTCGCCCTCGAAGACGGCCCGGGCCGTGTCCTTGAGTTTGGTGAACTCAAGCGGGTATTCGTAAGGATTGGCGATGGTGACGCGAAGCATGGGGGAATTGTAGCGGTCGCGCCGCCAGAGCCAACACCCCACCCGGAGCAACGTCACCCCGATTTCCCCGCCCCCACCGCGAGACTCGCACTATACTTGCCGCGCCCATCGTGCCGCGCACCCACAGGATCGCCTCATGGCCGCCGAACCCGTTCCCGGTCCCGCTGTTCCAGCCAACAACCCCGCCGGCGAGTTCGCTTCGCGCTACCCCACGGCCGCGTTGTTCCTCATCAGCGTCGTGGGATTGTTCCTCGAACTGCTGCTCATCCGCTGGGTTAGCACCGAAATCCGCATCTTCGCGTATCTGCAAAACACGGTGCTGGTGGTGTGTATTCTGGGCCTCGGCATGGGGTGCTGGGATTGCCGCAAGCCGTTCGTGCTCCGCGATCTGTTGATTCCGCTGGCAGTCTTGGTGACGCTCCTTGCGATACCCACCACGCGCCTCGCATTCGGGGAGATCAGCGGATTTCTTGGCGGGTTCTCGGACCTCGTCATTTGGGGCGGAACGGAGGGAAGCCAGTTTGGGCCGGTCGTGGGTGTGTTCGTGGGCATCGCGCTCACGTTCTCGCTGATGGTGCTGATGTGGGAAATCTTCGTCCCCATCGGCCGGTTACTTGGTCGGCTGATGTCCGATCACCCGAACACCATCGCGGCGTACTCAGTGAATATCGCGGGCAGCCTGATCGGCATTTGGCTCTTCGTCCTCGTGAGTGCGCTGTATCTCCCTCCGGTCGCGTGGTTCGGGGTGTTCGCGCTGGGTGTCGTCGCGTTCCTGGGCAGTGGCGGAAAGTCGAAGGCCACCGACGCGGTGATTCTCGCAACAATCCTGGGGCTTTCCGTTGTGGGGGGGTACGAACCGGGCTACCAAGAGGTGCGGTGGACGCCGTACCAGAAGCTCGCCATCCGCGACATGACGTGGGCCA
>Ga0209591_10006732_pt1 | contig 12725 bp, 19 predicted proteins | sample MAT01_FD_187207 | JGI IMG/M metagenome (GOLD analysis project Ga0209591, IMG submission 187207) | Freshwater microbial communities from Lake Fryxell liftoff mats and glacier meltwater in Antarctica - MAT-01 (SPAdes) (version 2) | ecosystem: Environmental > Aquatic > Freshwater > Ice > Liftoff...
GACGTCAGCAGACTGCGCCGCCGCTATTGACCGCGCGGCGAAATTTTCCGGGAGCTGCTCGCGAGCTCGCGCCAGCCACCCCCCAGATTTTTCAGCGTTTTTCAGGATTCGCAACGCCGCGGCCGTCGCTCCGCTATTGACCGCCGCTGCGTCTGCGCGCTGCGTCTGCGCGCTCGCGCTATTGACTGCGCTCGACTCGGCCGCCGTCGCGTCCAGCTCGGCCGCCCGATCGACTAGCTGCGCGGCCGCGGCCGCGTCCACACCGAACAGCGTACGGGCGAGGCGCCGAAGTAGACCAGCGGAGGTCGGATTGACAGGGCGGGGCGAAATGGGTAGGTTTGGCAAGACTCTCTCACAGTCACGAGCGCCGCATCCTTGGCAAGGGGATGCGGCGCGTTCTTTTTGGGGTTAGTGGGTCGCGGGGTCCGCGGCGTCGGGTAGGTAGTCTTTTACGACGTCGAAAAACGCAATTTGCTGTTCAACGCTTAGCGCGCTCGCCATGCTCGCGATCTGCTCTCGCGAGATCGAGCCGACGAGCGCGCGCAGACGATCGGCACCGGGTCCAGCCGGTAGCGCCGCCTGGCCCATTAGGCGATTGACGACCACGGGCAACAGCACATTGACCTTTCCGATTAGCTCGGCCTGAATTCTCGCCTTAGCGGCGAATTTGCGGTCTTCGAGATCGCGGCGGTGTTGCTCGGAAACGGCGCGCTCGACGGCCATAATTGAGTCGTGGTTGCGCTGCCGCAATTCGGAATTCTCCGCCGCAAGCGACGCGTTTTGCGCCTGCAAATTGCGTAACGACAGCTCAACGGCTGCGTGCCCTAGGCGCGTGATTGCCTCGTTATGCCGCATGACCTGAGACAGCAGCCCGCGCGGGCTCGCTTCCTCGGTCGGCTCGGCTGCGCTCGACGTGCCGCGTTCTTCGCTCACCGTAAGCCGGATCGCGGCCGTGCGGCCTGGCTCTATCTCGTCACCGTAGAACGCGCCGAGAGCGAACCGCTGAACGCCGTCAAACGCGCCTGCGTGGTCCTGCGCTACGCGGTACAGCTCAGAGGCGAGGGTATTGGCGGCCGCGGTGCTGCGCTCGGCCTCGCCGATGGCCCACGCGTGCAAGCGCGTTGCCGCGCCGCTGCTCTTGCCGTGCGCGAGTGACACGCGCACGCACGGGCCGTGCTTCTCGTCCTCGATGAGAAGCGCGCGCAGCAGAAACGACCTTACCGCCTCGATGCTCACCGGCTCACCTGCGACACGACTACCGCCACGGCGACCAGCGCCACCGCTCCCGCGGCGTATTTCGCCGCCGTGCTCCACTGTGAGGCCACCGCCTCGCGCTCGCGCACCTCGGGTGTGATCGGCTCCGTGACCGCCCCGTATCCCTTGCGCCGGAAGTCGGCTTGCCAGTCGGCAAACCGCTCCTCGAAGCGCTCCGCTTGCGTATACGTATCGCCCCACAGCTGCGAAAAAAAGCTAGACCTGGCGTCATCGTAGAACACGCGCCACGCGCGGACGGAGCCCGCGTACGCCTGGCGCCAGGCGTCCGACGCTGAGCTGATGGCGACGTCGCGCGTAAAAGCCTGCACCTGCGAATCCACCTGTTCGAGCTTCGTTCGCACGCTGGCCGGCGTGCGAATGTCACCCGCCGCGGCTCCGCGCAGATGCTCGCCCGAGGCCGCGCCGCACCGGCGCGCAATGGCTCCGACTCCTGGGCGTGTCATCGGTGCTTGCCCCCCCATATGACAAGGCCAGTCGCCACCGCCACACCGATTGCCACACCGACCACGCGGCCAGTCAGCGGGGCGCGCTCGACGGCGGCCGGACCGCTCGCGTACGGGGTGGCGTCGGCGTCCGTGATATCTGCGGCAAGCGTCGCTTGCGGCGCTAGCCCGCGCACGATGTCACGCGGCACGCCCGGACAGTCGGCCGGCGAGCCCGCAATTACCACGTAGGACGCCGCACGCGCGTCCGTCGCCTGCACGATGCCGAACGCGCGCAACCATACCTCGGGGTCTATCCAGCTCCGCGCCAGCGCTACGGGCGCGCGCACAGGGTGCGGATACGGACCGGGCCACGGCGCCGATCCGTCGGCCTTCGCCCACCGCGTGCCGATGTGGACGTGCGCGCCCATGCCCGGGAACGCGCCGCCCGAGCTGCGGCCGGCGCGCGCTATCTGGTCGCCTGCGGCCACCGTGTCGCCGGGACGGACTAGCGTCGCGTCGTTGTGCGCGTAGCAGGCCCACACACGGCGCGCGCCGTCGAGACCGACCGCCGCGCCGTAGTTGCCGGTGGGGCCGTGATCGATGACGACGCACCGCCCGTAACCGCGAAACCCTCTTGCGCCGTCTTCCGTCGCCAGCGCCACACGACCGGCGCGGACGGCGTAGACGGGCTCACCGACGTCCGCCACGAGGTCAAGACCTTCGTGCCATTCCAGACCGCGCGGCCGCTGCCGCCAGCCTGCCGGCGACGTGCGGCGCATCGGGACGCGTACAGGCAGCGCCGCCGAGCACGGCGCGGACGGAGCAACGTCGATGCCCGCGCCGCCCGCTACGGTGCCGCGCGTGAGCGCGGCGATGCCTGCACGGACGCCCATCACCGGCGCTTGCCGCGCAGCCCTCCGAGGTTGCGCGCTAGCATGTCCATTTCCGACAGCGTGACCTGTCGATTGCGTAGCGCGGAGATGTAGCCCCCTCCTACGTCGCGGAGTAGCTCCGCGCGGTAGTCCCCGAGCGCCAGCTCGGCCCGCTCGATGATGTCGCCCGCGAGACGGAGCGGCTCCGTCGCCTCGTCGTGCTCCGTCGCCTCGTCGTGCTCCGTCGCCTCGTCGTGCTCCGTCGCCTCGTCGTGCTCCGTCTCCGTCGCTCCGTCGTGCCTCTTGCGCTTGCTCATAATGCTCCTTTAGAGACTGATTCCAAAGACCGCCACGACGTTAACCGGCCCGACGCCGAGGTTAGAGACGTCCACGAAATAGGCGCCTCTTACCAGCGTCATCCGAACGCTATTGTCTACTGCGCTCTTAAGCACGCTGGCGAGCGTGCCGCCTGGATTGTTTTGGTTCACTAACAGCACCGCGGCCGCGTCCGCCGCGTACACCTCGACGTCATGCGCGAAGTCGGGGATCGTCAGGGTCGCGCCGCCACCGCCTGCGATGGTCGCCGAGAGCGTGAGCACTGGCGAGCCGATGCGCCCTGGCCGATTGCCGTAGGACACGAAAGCGGAGACGTTTAGCGCCTCGGTGCCCGGTGGTCCGGCTAGGTCGATCTCGACGCGCACCACAGAGCCGCTCACCGTGAGCTGCATTCCGTCCCTGCAATCGACGCGAGCCACCGCGAGCACGCCGCCGTTACCCCACGTCACGCGCGCCGTGCAATCGGGGGGCACCGCCCGCGCGAGCTTGTTTCCGTCCGGGTATGCCGGAGACACCAGCAGCAGCGTAACGGTCAGAGATTCGCTCTTGTCGTCGGCGCCGCGCACGTTCAGCGCGAGCCCTGGCACTCCGGGCACGATGACGAGCGGGCGGCCGATGTTCTGTTGGAGCGGCAGATCAAGCGGACGGCCGCCGTCACCCTGCGCGGCCTCGCGGCCGCGCTCGACGTCGGCGAGCATCGCCGCTTGACTCGCGCGCCCAATAGAGCCCGAGAGCTGCGCGGCTAGCTCGTCGTCGCCGAGCAGATCGGCGACCTCTTCGGAGCTGAGGCCGGCTAGCACGTCCTCTAGGTCGCGCAGCTCTTGAGCTTGAGACGGCATCACGCCTTCGTGATGCTCACACTAAAGCCGGTTTCCTGAAGCACGCCGGATAGATCCCGCGTGCGCACTCGGATTGCCGTGACGAGCGCCGGGAACACGCCGATCACCTCGATAGTCCCGACGGCGGCCGAGCCGCCGAGGCACGCGAGCCCGAAAACCGCATCTTCGGGCAGGCCAGGCGGACCGACCGGCATCGTGTAATCACCGGCGCCGTTGCGCAGCGGCGTTCCAAAACCGTTGTTTGCCGTGTAGAAGGGCGAGACCTGGGCGATCAGGGTTGCCGAGGCGTACGCGTAATCCGGTCGAAGGTTTCCTTGAGGCATGACGGACGGTCCTTTCAGTTATGAGAATTGAGGCGGGCGGATGGCATTAGACCGCCCGCAGCACGTCGAGACCCTGCCGGTACGCTTCGCGCGCGGTGTACGCTTGCGCCTCGGTGCGGTAGCCCTGGCGAGGGCGCAGCTCGTCGTAGAGCCACCGCGCACCACCACGGCCACGACCCGCCGAGATACGCGCCGCCTCCTGCTGCACCATTGGGGCTATTGCCGCGCCGCTCACCGCGCTAGCCGGTCGGTTTGGCGCGACGCGCTGGAGCGTCTCGAACGTGGCGCGCACCGCGAGCAGCGATTGTGCCGCGAGCGGGCTACCCTCGCGCGCGGCGTTTTCGATCTTCGCCAAATTTGCGACGGCTTTGACGTCCCCCTTCTCGATTGCGCCGAGCAGCGCCTTTGCCGAGTCGATGGCGGCGAGAGTCACGCCGACGCCAGGGATCGCCGAGAGCATCCCGCGCACAAGGGGGTTATTGACCACCTTGTTGACGGTCTTCATAACGCCTTTGACGACCTTGTTGTTGGCGATGGAGCGCGCCACTTTCTTGAGCGAGCGCGACAGCTTTTTGAAGTTGATAAAGCCGGATTCAGCGCCGCCGCTCACCTGAAACTTTGCCCGCTCGACGAGCACGCGCAAAATTTCGTTTTCGTCGCAGATCGCGGAAAACGTGCGATCGCCGTGCGCCGTGCGCACGACAGCAATTGCAGTCCAGACCCCTTCGGGCGTCCGATTTACCCGCAGCGTCCCGGGGTAGGGGCCGAAATTAGTTTGCTGTTCCATTGGCTCACCGTGATTTGTGTGGGTTCAGGCAGGGGCGCGATATGCAATGGTGTTCGTGGGCCGAAACAGCGCGCCCGGTGCGTCGCGCACGCCGAAGGCGATTAGCGCGCCGCGCGCCTCGCCGCCGTAGATGCCATCGGCGACGATTCCAGCCGCGCGCTGGAACTCGGCCATCTGTTCGCGGTTGTACGACCGCCCGCGGCTACGAACGTCGAGCGCGACGCGCGGCGCTATCGCCCGAGCGCCGGACGCCGAATAGGCGGCCGTTCGGATCGCCTGCCCTGGGACGGATGCGACAGTAGGGGGCGGCGCCGTCACGGGTGCCGGGGTAGCGACAGGGGGGCTAGACGGCGCCGCCTCTTCCGGTGTAGCAGCCGGGACCGAGCGCAGCCACGCCGCGAGCTGCGTGAGGCCGTATTGCGACGTCAGCAATTGCGCCGTCTGTTCGCGCTCGCTCGGGCTCAGCGTCGTCCCGCGCGCGCGCACCTGCGCCAGCGCGGCGAACACCGCGCCGCGCGCTTGCGGTCCGGCAGTCGATCGCCCCGCATACTCGGCGACCTCGGCGACCACATCGGGCGGCAGGCCGGCGAGCTGCGCGCGTTCGGCGTCGGTCAGACCAGCCGGCGACGGCGCAGGCGCAGGCCCCGCGCCGCCGCCTGGACTGAGAGGGGGCGGCGGTTCCGTCATTGCAGGGGGTGGAGTGCCTACGGGCGGCGGGGGCGGTAGCGGCTGGCCGGCAGGCTGCGGCATCTCGCGCGCTCTCGCGGCGGCCGCCTCCAGCGCTTCCGCGGCCTCTGGGTATCCAGCCGCGCGCAAGTTCGTCGCCACTTCGTCGATCTCGCTCGGTAGCGGATTACTCGCGAGCCAGCGGAGCAACAGCTCGGGGTCAGGCGGTGCGGGGCGCGCGGGGACCGCCGCTTGCGCTGGACGCGACACCAGCGCGAGGAGACCGAAGAGACCGAGACCGAGACCGGCTAGTATGATTGCCACTGTGCGCCCTCCTCCGAGTACATGCCGAGTCGCGCGGACGGGTCTTCCGTCGTGCCGTCGCGGTACTGCACGAAGATATGATAAAGGCGAAACCCGGGCTGAGTTTCTCGCCCGGAAAACGTGACGTGAGCGCCGACGCGGCCCTCGACGACGATAGCCCACGCCGCACGATATGCGGCCAGGTCTTCGCAATCGGCGTAACCGTCCTCGATGACTCGCCGGATACCCTTCCACCGTTCCACGCCTGGCGCCTCGCGCACGTAGACCACGCCCGCGGCGTATACGTCCGGCGTCTGCGGGTGCTCGCGGAGGTAAATGACGTTTGCCGCCGTGAGCGCCAGCAGCATCACGGAAAGCGTCTCTTCGGACGCGGCTATTGATAGGCCGCCGTCAAAGATTGGGATCTCGAAGGTAAGCGATTTCATGGCAGGCAGTAGGCAGGGCAGACGCTTGCGCGGCCGCCCTGCCCTCGCTCATTCGACGACGGGGCCGATCATTACCGCGCGGAAGTCCGCCGCGGCAATCGTCGCATTGACCACTTGAAGCGAGATGAGTTGACCGACGTTTGCCGTATCCAGCCCCAGCGAGGTATCAACGGAATCCTCCGTGAACGCATCGGCGGGGATTTGCCCGACGCTCACGAGCTGCGGATTTTTTCCGATGACGATCTGATTGATGAGGAAGTTGGGCGCCACGAGGCGCGGCACCACGAAGCGCTCGGGCCGGAAAGTCAGCTGAGGCTGAGCGATGATCGTGACCGTCGCGCCAGCCGGGACAGCCAGTTGGACGAAGCCGAGCGGATAGCGCCGCGCGTGTGTCGGGCGCTGGTCACGCAGCACCGCGGCGTTAGGGGTGCGCGCTGCGGACTGCGCGACGGCCGCGCGCACGTTGCGCGATGCGGCGGCGCGCTGCATCTGGATTTGCCGCGCACGTTGCACGAGCGCTTGTTGCGCGCGCGGGTTGCCGGCGCGCGCGCGGCCGATCAGCGTTTGCGCGCTGCCGGAGTAGCCGCCGCCGTAGCCCGACGCCGCGGCCAGCAGCTCGGCGACCGGGTCGTTTCCGATTTCGTACCCGCTGATGATCATTTCATCGCCCATCGAGGCGAAGTCATCGCCCGCCTCGAAGTCATCGCCCATTGAGGCGAAGTCGTAGCTATCCATCCCTTGAATATCCATGAGAGACATTGAGACCTCGTGTGTGTTCACGTTTCGTCACCCGCAGACGCTTGGTCACGGGGACGGCTGCCGCACGCGACAGCCGGCGCGCGACACCGCACCAGCGGCGCCGCACGGCGGGCGGGGGGCCTAGCGGCCCGACGCCATTGACATCGCGTGGATGGCCTGGCGCATCGCCTGGTCCGCGCTCGGTGAGGGAAGCGAGCCCGCGGCGGCGCCGCCAGGCAGCGCGCCAGGTGCGCCCGGTCGCGTGGCGGCCGTGTTGCGCTCTTTCATCTTCGCCCCGACGCCAACGCCTGCGACGGTGGCGTAAGACGCAATTGCGCCGTCCGCCATGGCGTGCAGATGCAAGCTCAGATCACCCCCCACGAGGAACGCCGCCAGATGCCCCGCGACGCCCGAGCCGAGGTCTACCGGGATTCCCAGCACCTCGACGCCGCCCGTGTAGCCGTTGGCCACACCGAACGCGAACGCCACGCCCGTCACCTCGGCGGTGCGCACGACGTGGCCCACCTGCTCGGCCACGGCCTCGCGCGCGTTGCGGATAGCGGACTGCGCACGCATCGCCTTTGCCTTCAATCCTTCAATGTCCGATTTGCTGAGGTTCACGGCGATCTCCCTGGGGTGGCGTGTAGGCTATCGCGGCTTTTTGTTACGGGTCAAGCCGCTTAGGCCAGAACGCGACCGCCGACGATCGAGAGCCAGCGCCCGGGCTGTAGCCGTAGCGTCGTCAGCTCCCACGCGTCGCCGTAGGGCGAGCCGTCCGCCCGTAGCGTCTGGCTGCATTTGGGGCACAGGTTGCCCGCCGGCGGTTGCGCGCATTCGTCCGCGGCCGCCTGCGGGTCTGTGTCGAGCGTGACCACGACTCCGAGGGAATGTGCGCACGTTCGGCACCTGTACTGCATCCAATATTGCGCCATTGAATCACCTCCGGCGCGCATCCTATCAGACAGCCGCGACGCGCCCGGGGTGCGGATACTCGCGCGGCAGGTAATGGCCGTGGGTATCACGGCACATTTCGCCGACCGGCGCTTCACAGGCCGGACACGGCACGGCGTAGGGGTCCGGCTCCAGCTGGAGCCACGCCTCCAGTGCGCCGGGCTCAGCCAGGAAGTCGATCAGGAGCCGAGTCACTGCACTGTTCTCGACGTGTTTGATGATCATTGGTCAAACCCTCCAGTCACCGCCGCGCGCCTTCGAGCGCGTCCGCCGTCTCGGCGGCCGATGCTCCGGGCACGATGACGACGCATCCGGCGCGCATGTAGACGGCGCAGCCCTGGGCGCTGGGCGCGTACGCCTGCACGTCGATCGGGTCGATGATAGCCACGCACTCGCCATCCACCACCAGCACGACGAAGCGCCCTTGACGGTGTACGCGCAGCCCCTCTTGCCCTTGAATTTTCACTGGCCGACCTTGAGCGGGCGGCCTCGCTTTGGCGGCGCTAGCCGCACGACTACGGGGCACGCTCCCGCGCCGCTCGTCCACTCCAGCGCCGCGCGCACGCCGAGCAGATACGCGGAAGTCACGGCCTTTGACGCGCCTGCGACGTCGGCAGGCAGCTTGACGAGCACGTCAGCGGCCCGGATCATGGCTGCTAGATGCGCCTGAACGGACGGCAGGGGCCGCCCCATTTTGTCGCTTGCTTTTTTCGGCGTCGCCTTCGTGCCGCCACCCTTGCCGCCCTCGCCGCCCTCGCCCTCGCCGTCGTCGTCGGAGCCCGTGACGGTCGCCTGATATCCTCTGATTGACGCAAGGATTACCGTCCACCGCGCGAGCTGCTGATCGACTGGCAGCGCGGACAGCTCGATAGCGACGCGCGGCGACACGGCGGGATCATGCGCCGCCCACCGCTCTAGGATGGCGGGCGCGAGGTCGCGGTGTGCCCGCATTAGGTTGTTGACGTAGCCGCCGCTCTTTCCGACTCTGCGCGCGATGGCTGGGCCGCTCAGGTCGTGCTCAGTCGCGAGGCGCAGGAAGGCCAGCGCCATATCGTAGGGGTGCAAGTCTTCGCGCTGCAAATTTTCCACGAGATTGATCGCCAGGATATCCGCCGCCTCAACTTCGGCGTCGAGACAAGTCACGTTGATCGGCTGGTCGGCAGGCGTGCCGAGCGAGCGCAGCGCGGCGTGACGCTTGAAGCCCGCCACGAGTGCCCACGTTTGCGGCGGGGTGTACGTCTCTCCGTCCGCGTCTATCGTGCCCTGCGGCGACGGGTCACGCGTGACCACGAGGGGCTCTAGTAGCCCCTGCGCGGCGATCGACGCCGCCAGCTCGGACACGTCTCCGATGTGTCGGCGCGCGTTCTCTTGCTGCACGGCGCGGATCGCGCCGAACGGGATAGCCTGCACGGTATGTGCGCGCCCGGTGCGCTCACCTAGCGCGGTGGCCTTTGTCTTCGTCTTGGTCGTCTTGGTCGTCTTGGTCGTCTTGGTCTTCATGTCGTTACCCCGTTTCCGTGCTGTGCGAGTGCCGCACGCCTTGGCGCTCTCGGCGAGAGAGCGCCGCGGCCTGAGTCACTCACTGGCGCCGTTGTCGCTCGTATTCCTTCGTCAGCTCGCGTTCTTCCGCGATCAACTCGCTAATGTCGGAGTCTGCCGCCTCTGCGATGCGCGCCGCGTCCGCGGGGTGGTCGCTTACCCATTCGGTAAAGACCTCGGTGCGACTGGCGTTTGCGGTGGCCTTCGTTTTTGATTTTCGCGCCTCCCACACGGCTAGCAGCTCACGCGGCAGGTTGGCCCTTACGTCGTCGTCGCTCTGCTCTGCCCGCTCGGTGCGATTCATTCCGCTTTGACGTTTGCTCGACATGGAGCCGCCGCGCTGCACGCGTTCTGTCTGGTTTACCCTCTCGGCCTCGTCGCCGAGCTGCTTCGCGCGCTCGCCGTGCGACTGCGCTAGCACCGCGAGCGCGGCGGCCTTTCGGCCGCTCACGATGCCGCTTGCTCCCGGTAGGACGAATTTCGCCAGCTCGGCCGCCGCTTTGCTCGCCTCGCGTAGTGACGTGCGCAAGTCTTTGGTGCGCTGCCGGATGCGCTTTAGCTCGGCCTTTGCGCTGCGCCCGATGTCCCGTTCACCGATGCGTTTTTCCGCCCTCGCCTCTTTGATTTGCGCTCGAAGCGCGGCCAGGCGCGCGCGCACGGCTGCACGTCGGTTTCGCTCGACAATTCTTGAGAGGCCGTCAATTGCTTTTCTCGACTCGCCTTTGCGCATCACACACCGCCTTTGGTCTTGTGTATCTCGCTTTGTACGAACGCCGCTAGCGCGAGCATTCGGCGCGCACCGTGAGGCGCGCGCCGCATCGCTGCGAACGCGCGCGCCGAAGCCGGGGGGAACGGGTTGACGTAGCGGCAGGAAGCGCCGACGTCGGCGCTACAGACCGGGCACACCACGTCCCGGAAATCGCCCGCGTACTCGGTCACAGGTAGTCACGCACGGACACGGCGACCACGACCGCTAGACGTCCCTCGACGACGACGGACGCCGTGACATCGAGCTGGGACGAGCGCGAGCGGCTGCGATACTTTGCCGGTTTCCCTCCTGTCGCTGCGTGCGTCATTCGCGCATCTAGCAGCGCCTCGGTGAGCGCGCGTCGCGCGGACTCCTCGCCCCAATGCCCGCGCGGCAGTCCCGCCGCGTGCATTTGCGCGGCCGCTTTTTTCGCGGCCGCCGCTGTGACGTAGACGTGGCCCGCATCGACTAGCCGCGCCCGCTCCATCGGAGCACCGCAGATGCCGCACGCGTCCGTGCGCTCGCGCTCGCGCTCGTTCCAGCCACACGCCGCGCAAGCGCGGCCGCTATAGACGCTCATCGGCGGAACCTCTCGCCGAGCCCTGCCGGCCCGGACCGCGCCGGAGTCTTGTCTACGATCTGCGCGCTCTTGCTCTTGGTCCGCGTGAGATTCGTCCGCGGATGTTTCAGGCACCACGCGTCAGCCACGGACGGCACGCCCGACCAGCGATAGACCACACCACACACTCTGCACGTTGCTAGCATCTTGATTCTCTCCTTCGACTCGCCGTGAGTCGGCTACCCTGCCCCCTTAGACGTACCACGCCGAATAAATATTCATTTACGAGAAAAGAATCTTTTATGTCAGATGACGACGATCTAGCCTCGCTCGACGACTTCGAGGCCGCCGAAATTTACGCGCTCGCGCTCGCGCTCGACGACGGGCCGGCGCTCGACGACGGGCCGGCGCTCGACGACGGGCCGGCGCTCGACGACGGGCCGGCGCTCGACGGGCCGGCGCTCGACGACGGGCCGGCGCTCGACGGGTTGGAGCTTGACGACCTCGACGACGTACAGGCGGCGCAGCTGCTCGATGCCCTCGGCGTGGTCGGCCGAGACCTGCGACGGATCGACGGCGCCCGATCTGCGCTGGCGACGCTGGACGGTGTGCGCGAGGTCGTAGACGTCGGCGCGGACGCGGCCGCGTCCGCGGCCGATTGGCGCGAGACGCTGCGCAAATTGTCCGGCCTGATCCGCTAGCGCCGCGTGCGGCCGCGCCTTCGGCTGGGTCCGGTTGGCTCGGTCCCTGCTCTTTGCGCCTGTTAAGCTGATTTTGCCGGGGGTGCGGGGGGTGCCCCCCCGCTGCTCTCTCCGGCGCCGCGCCTGACGCGGCGTCCTTTTCGCTCACCGTGCAGACGGTTAGCCGGAGGGTTCTGGCCCCGCTGAGGTTATCTGTTTACCTCTAGGGGAAGCTGGGTCCACGTCGGTTGTTACCGGCCTGCTTGTTGGGCCAGACCCCTCCGGCTCACCGTCTGCACGGTGAGCGAAAACGCCGCCGCTTTCGCTGGGGGCGTCCCGAGCGATCAGCTTGGCGAGGGCGCTGGCGCTGTGCTCGCGTGCGGGCGGCGGGCGGAACCGATATTGATTGAAGGCGTGCCCGCTCGGCCCGCGCTCGACGCTGCCCGACGTGGCGCCGTCCGGCTGCATCCGCTCGACCCATCCCGCGGCGACGAACGCGGTCACGTACGCGGACAAGGTGTTGACGTGTAGCGTGTGGCCCGTGTCTTCGTTCGCTGGCAGCATCGACACAATCGCCTCGCGAGAGAATCCATGCACCACGCGAGCGCAGCCGGCTTTGGCGCTGCGCTCGGACAGGGACAGCAGCAGCGCGGCGCAGCCGACCACGCGCCGATACGTGCGCGACGTGCGCGGACGGGCGGCGCGGCCCTCTTCGGCGCGCATCGCGCCACGCGCGGCGCTATCGCACGCGGCGGCCCACGCTGCCGGCAGGGTGCGGAGGAACCGCGTGGGATACGTCGCTGCCTTGCGGGCGAGCTGCCGCGCTCCTCGATGCGTCGGCGACACCTGGGCGTCAGCTCGACGACGGCGCGCGCGGTGCGCTGACTCGCTCTGCCCTGCGTCGCGCGGGGTACGCGCGGCGTCAGGGGGTAGGCCGTCGATCGCGGCGTGCATTGGAGCGGGCGGCGCGAGCTGCCGCGCGCGCTCGACGTCGCGGCGCTCGACGGCCGCGCGGCGATCGTCGGGGGTGCTGCCCTCCGGTGCCGGCGCTCCGCGTCCGCGCTTGCGGTGCCAACCCTTCGGCGGGCGGCCGCGCTCGACGGCCGCCGCGAGCGCGGCCGCCGCATCGGTCGCGCCCTCGACACCGGCTAGCGCCGTGACGATCTGCGCGGCCGTATCTAGCTGCCGCTGTTGACCGGCGACGTCGGCAGACTGCGCCGCCGGCGGCGCAGTCGCTA
>Ga0209591_10006741_pt1 | contig 12712 bp, 7 predicted proteins | sample MAT01_FD_187207 | JGI IMG/M metagenome (GOLD analysis project Ga0209591, IMG submission 187207) | Freshwater microbial communities from Lake Fryxell liftoff mats and glacier meltwater in Antarctica - MAT-01 (SPAdes) (version 2) | ecosystem: Environmental > Aquatic > Freshwater > Ice > Liftoff...
CGGCCTTGAAGACGATCGGCACCCACTCGGAATAGATGTCCTGCGTGAGGTCGAACTTCGCACCGCCGATGTTCAGGACGGCCTTGCCCGGCCCCTTGATCGTGAGCGTGAAGGGCAGTTCCAACGGGCCGCGATCACTGCGAAGCGGATGGTCCGGGCCAAGGATCTTCGAGTACCCGACGTTGCCCTTGCGGGTAATGAGTTGGACTTCGCCCTCGGCCTTCTTCTTCCCCTCGGGCGGCTTGGTGGTGAAGAAGGAGAAGGTCCCCTGGGTGCCGCGGATGTCGGGCACGCACATCGCGGAGAGCTGCACGCCCCGAAGCTTCTCCGGCGGGAACGTGATCGGCACACGCAGGATCGAATTGTACACCCCGTAGTCGCTGAGCACGGACCAGAACGGCTTGCTCTTGCGAAGCAAGCGGACGTCCGCCTTGCCCAGGGGGATTCGCCACTTGCCGATACGAAGGCTGCGCCGCGGCGGGCGGATCTCCGCGGAGCTCAGCTTCGGCATGTAGGTGCGTTCATCCGGGATCAGGAAGTCGAAGATGTTGTGCTTGCCGGGGTTCACGCCCGTCTGGAACGACGACCACGCCACCGGCGAGATCGGCGGCAGCGTGCTGCCCAGCGGCACGAAACAGCCCTGCTTCTGGAGCGCCGCGAAGTTCGGAAGCTTGCCTTCCTCGAGGAGTTTGCGCGTGAGTCCGTAGTCAAGGCCGTCGAGGCCGAGAATCACGACTCGCTTGTAACGAGGCTTCTTCGGAGGCCGTTTGCGAAAGAAGAGCCGCCAGATGAAACGAATGGGCCAGGAGATCAACAGGGCGAAGGCGGAGAAGATCGCCGCAAAGACTGCGAGGAAGGAGCCCCCGACCGCGAACCCGGCACCCGGGCCGATGTACGCCTCCGCACGAGTCGGTTCCAGGAGCAGAGCGACTAGGGCCAGAGGGACCAGGACCGCGAATCGTCGCATCGGAGGTACTTTCGCTCAGTAGCGAAGCCCACCTGTAGTCACAGGTGGGCTTCCACAGATAGGGTCGAAGCTCTGTCCTTCACATGGGGGGGTGTCACAGCTTCTTGCCTGCGAGCCCCGGGAAATCAGGGCCGTAACGCGGGGCACGGAAAAGGCCGCCAGGGCCCATTCCCATGCCCATGCCCATGCCCGGCATTCCTGGTGGGCCGCCGGGAGTTCCGCCGCCCATGCCCGGTGGGCCGAACATGCCGCCCATGCCCGGAGGGCCGAAGCCGGGCCGACCGCCGCCCATGCCCGGAGGGCCAGGCATGCGAGCCATCATTTCGCGGATACCCTTGATGTGCCGCTTCTGATCATCCGTCAGGATCTTTTCCATTTTCACGGTCACATCCTTCTGCAATTCTTCGATCTGCTGCTTCTGTTCGGCTGTCAGGGCGAGCCGTTCTTCAAAGAAAGGCGGCATCAGCTGCCCGGGCTGAGGCGGCGAGAACTTTCCCGCCGGAGCCCCGCCAGCACCCCCCGCCATCGCGGTCGATGCTGGGTTCACGAACTTCCAAACCACGTCCTTCTCGGGAGTGACCTCGAAGACCGTCGCACTCATGCCGGAGCAGATCAGTGTGTTGCCATTAGGTTGACGCTGGGCACCGGAGATGAGCATGGAGAAGAAGTCCATCTTTTCCGGAGCCGTGTAAGACCAGACGGCGCGATCAGGTCCGAAGGCAAGGCCGGGCTTTCGAGTGTACTTGCCATCCGGAGTCATCGGCGGCACGATCTCGTCGACGGAAGAGTAGGTTCCGTCGGGCCGATTCCCACCGTTGTTGAAGACGAGCAGATTCCCCGCACCGGGGCGATCCTTGGGAATCCACTGGATATTGTGTTGTTCGAAGAGCCGTTGGTCTCCGTTCGTACCAGTACGGTACGCACGCGGGTTGCCCCAGCGATAGAGAAGGTCGCCGCCCTTGCCGTATCGACCGCCGCTGTGCCCCGCGGCTTCGGCCTTCGAGGTGCTATGGTCGATGGTCCAGACCTCGCTGAAGGCGAAGACGCTGATGGCGATCTGGTCGAGCTCGGCGTTGTAGTCGATGCCGTTGAAGTGGGTCCAGTCCGCCTTGGGCCCGCCGCCACCCATCGGACCGCCAGCAGGGCCGTTCGCAGGGCCAGGGGAGGTCGAGGCGCCACCGAGGTAGCCCAGGCTGCGGAGTTTGTCGAGATCGTCCTTCTTGGAAAGAAGCCGACTGATGACCCCTTCGCCGAAGTTGATGTCGATCAGTTCCGGGTGCTTGGAAATGCTGTCATAGTTGGACTTGGTCTTATCGAAGTCCTGGATGAGATGGTCCCAGGCGTGCCATTCCCAGACGATCTCGCCGGTGGTCTTGCCCGTGGGCTTGATTTCGAGAATGGCGTCGGCTGTCAGATAGCCCTCCCCTTTCACGGACTCCGGCCGACGGCCGACGGCGATGGCTTCCTCCGCAGTCTTGCGTTCCCAGATCACCATGAGGATGTTGCCGTTGGGCATCCGGCAGATGTCGTGGTGGGGCACCTGCTTGTCGTTCACGTAAGTAAAGTCCCAAACGAGGTTGCCATCCCAGTCGAACTCCTGGATTCGACCACCCGCCCCAGGCCCGCCGAACGGCCGCTTGGCCCCCAGGCTGCCGGTGCGAAGGAGGTGGCCATTCTCGAGCAGCGTGGCCCCGAGAGCCGGCGTGCAGTCGCTGGTCCACGTGCGGACGGCCTTGCCTTCGATATCGATAAGCTGAGTCTTCATCGACGTCATCGGCGCGATCAGAGTGTATCCCTTGAAAGCTTTCGGCCCGTTGATGAGCAAGCCGCTCTTGGGCGGAGTTTCAATTTTTGCGTCCTTGCCGGGCTGCGCCACCGTGGAGCCCGGCATGGCGATGGCAGCAAGAGCGAAGGCCAGCGCCATTCGCGAGAAAGCCTGGAATCTCAAGAAAATCATGTCGTCGATCCTCGTCGGTCGGGTGATTCGAGGTGCAGGAATCGCACGAGTCGGCCTGGCGGATTTTTGCCCGACGGGACTCAGGACTCCTCGGTTATAGCAGGTTTTTCCCACGCTTGTCACGCTGAAAACCCCCGACCTCGTTACGCTTTTGCAGGTGAGACGGTTCCACCCCATCTCGAACCCCCGGGCCAAACCAGTGTCGGCGGACGCAGCGACATGCCAGGGATTCCTTGCGAAGGCTAGGAGAATCCGGAAAATCAGAAGTTTTCTAATTGTATCAATCGCAAAACTGCAATAAGCTGGGCGAAATCGTATAGCTCTGGTGCCATTAATGGCAGCTTGTTGACCGATCTGAGCTTTCGGCGACCTCAGAATGATGGGAAGGCAGACTCACTGGACGATAGGGAACCACGACGCTCGATGGCTTGAGGCTGTCACAAGGGTAAAGTTTTCACGCTGGGATTCGAGGGCGAACCCGAAAAGGAATCGGCACCGATGCCCGAATCGACTTTGCTGGGCGCCGCCGCGGCCCTTGGGTCGGCGACAGCCTGGGTGATGGGAGCTTTCCTTTTCAAAGCGATAGGCGACCTTCTTTCCCCGCTCGCCATGACTCTGGCTAAGGGAGCGTTGAGCGTTCTTTTGCTCGGGTTGGTTTGGCTTCTGGTCGATGCTCAACCGGTGGATGAGCGGTCGATGATGCTTCTCATCGCGAGCGGCGTTCTCGGAATTGCAATTGGCGATACTTTGTTCTTTCAGGCCTTGAAGGATCTCAGTGCGTTCTCATTGATCGTGCTATTGGTGGTCGGTCAGGCCATGACGGTGGGCCTGGCGATCGTTTTTCTGGGCGAATCACTGACGATTGGCCAGACCATCGGGGTGCCGCTCATCCTGGCCGGTGTGGTTCTGGTGCTCACGAAGAGTTCCGAGGAGGGCCCCGCTTCCCCGACCAAAATGCGAGGGATCGTCTTCGGCCTTGCGGCCTCGGCCTGTATGGCAGGCTCGATGGTGATCGCGAAGGAAGCGTTGACCAAGAGCGACCCGATTCCCGCGACCTTTGTGCGAATGCTCGCAGGAACAGTGGGAGTGCTTGGCTTCGGATTTGCGACCGGAAGCGTGAAAGGATGGCTGACACCGTTTTACGATCGACGTTTGCTGGCAAAGTTCGTCGCGGCCGTGGCGGTCATTGCCTTCGGAGGCTTCTGGTTAAGCATGGTCGCGATGAAGCACGCTCCGGTGGTTGTCGCCTCCACGTTGACTTCAACCGAACCCGTCATCGCCCTTGGCGTGAGTGTGCTTGTGCTCAAGCAACGAGCTCAACTGCGGCATTTAGTGGCATCCCTCCTGACCGTCGCCGGCGTGGTCTTGATGGTGCCTGAGGTTTATCAGTACTTGAAAGAGTCGTTGTTCTAATGTGTGAGACGGAAGCTTGGATTCCTACGATCCTGATTGATCGAACTTGCGAACCGGTTCCCACGTATCTCCCCTGAGAGTTTGTCTTTAACCCTGCATCACGAGGACTCGCGATGGTCACCACCGTCGATCTGCTTACCAAGAACGCTCAGCAACGCCTGGACGACTACCGACGTTTCGTCGATCTCGGCCTTGTCAACACTCTGGGGGACTTCTTCCCCGGCGGCGTCCACTACCCGCCGATCACGATGTACGACAACATCTCCGAAGAGCAGATGTATGGCACATACCGCCTCCCGGACGACGGACTCATTGATATTTATGCCCATATCCCTTTCTGCAAACAGCGCTGCGTCTTCTGCCACTACCCTGTGAAGCTTGGCAAGCGGCTCAGCGAAAAGGATCAGTATCTCGCCGCCTTTGAAAAAGAGATGGATCTTTACATGCGGCGGCTGAACGTCAGCAAAATCAAGGCTCGATCGGTTCTCGTCGGCGGCGGCACCCCCACCTTCCTCACCCACGAGCAAATCACGCGGTTCCTCAAGAGCTTCACGTCTCGCGTGGACCTGTCGGACTGCAAACAGTTCAACTACGACCTCGATCCGGGCTCGATGATCGGCGAGGAAGGCAAGGAACGCATGAAGATCATGCGCGACTTCGGCGTCGACCGCCTTACGATCGGCGTGCAGTCGCTCAACGAGCAAGTGCTCAAGATCATGAACCGCCCGCACAACGAACAGGAAGTCTACGACTCGATCGAAGTGGCCAAGGAGCTTGGCTTCCAGATCAACATCGAGTTCATCTTCGGCCACCCCGGTGAGACGATCGAGAACTGGATCGAAGTGATGGAGAAGGCCGTCAAGCTCGGCGTGCCCGAGATTCAGCTTTACCGCCTCAAGGTCGAGGCTTACGGCGACTACCAGGCGCCGCTCAAGAAGCTCATCATGGCCCAGCCTGAAAAGGCCGTCGAGACCGAGGACACGATCGCCATGAAGGCGCTTGCGATCGAAATCCTCAACGATAACGGCTACAATGAGATGCTCCGCCGGGTGTACACCAAGGGTCGGCAGTATTACTCGCACTACGCCCGCAACCAGTGCTGCAACCTGCTGGACGAAATGGGCCTCGGCCTCACCGCCTTCAGCAGCCTTCGCGATCGCTATGCCCTCAACACGGCGAGCTTCGAGGAATACTACAAGGCGATCGAGAACGACACGCTTCCCGTCAACCGCGGCCTCGTCCGCAACCCGGAGCAGCAGATGCGCTGGGCCATGATTCTGCCGCTCAAGAACCTCGACGTATGGAAGCCGACCTACCTCGAACGGACAGGTGTTTCCGCCAACGATGTCTTCCGTCCCCGGATCGAGAACCTGAAGAAGTACGGCCTTGTCGCGGAAAACGAAGACAAGATCGAGTTGACCACGCTTGGCTCCTTCTTCGCGGACGAAGTGGTGGAAGGCTTCGCGGCCCCCGACCACATCCCGTTCCCACGGAACGCATACCGTGACGGGCCGCTCAACCCGTACGTGGACAACAGTCCGTACTAAGTGGTGTGAATTCCGTTGAGTGCAGCGACCAGCGGGCACGGCCTCCGCGACCGCTGGTCGCTGCACTCGACACATCCTCTCATCACCCTGCGCGAGCCGGCTTACATCTACGGAGAATGTTCCATGGTTGCTTCTTCGGTCTTCACTCGCGAGGAAGTCCGACATCTGCTGATGGTGACTGGCGACGAGCAGGAAGCCCTGTTTCAACGGGCTCGCCAGGTTCGCCGGGATCGCTGCGGCGATGTTGTGCTCCTTCGTGGGCTCATCGAAATCTCGAATTTCTGCCAGAAGAAGTGTGACTATTGCGCGATGCGAGCTCCGAACAAGGAACTCGAACGCTTCCGCCTCAGTGCTCGTGAAATCCTTGACGTTGTCGAGAACATCAAGGATATGGGGTTGAACATCGCGTTCCTGCAAGCAGGCCAGGATCCCAAGTGCGACGAGATCCTCGAAGAAGTGATTCCCGTCATCAAGCGGGACATCGGCCTACCGGTGCTTCTGAATCTCGGCGAACGCCCGCGTAAATCGGTCTACGAGCGATATGTCGAACTCGGGGCCGACTCCTTCATCATGAAGATCGAGGCCTCCGATCCGGAACTGTACCGCAACACGATCCATGCCGACATCGGCAAACGCATCCAGTGCAGCCATTGGATCAAGGAAGCGGGCATGAAGCTCGGCACCGGCAACATCGTCGGCCTGCCGGGCCAGACGCTCGAGCATATCGTCAACGACATCTTCTTCTGCTACGACTTTAAACCGGACTTCGTGAGTTCCTCGCCGTTTATCCCGAACGAGGACACGCCTTTTGAAGAGATCGGCTACGGGCCGATTAACATCACGCTGAACTGCATGGCCATCTGGCGTATCATGCTTGGCGACCCGCTCATCCCCACGGTGAGCCCGCTCGAGAAGATCCAGAAGGGCGGCCAACTCGCCGGCCTCAACGCGGGGGCGAACGTGATGACGATCAACTGCACGCCGGCGGAGTGGCGTGAGAAGTACGCGATTTATTCCAAGGAACGCTTCGTGGTGACGCTGGACCACGCGTACCAGACGATCGAGAAGGCGGGCATGAAGCCCTTGACCAGGCCGGTGAAGTCCGTCCCCGAGGCGGCGGCCAAGTGGAAGCCCTTGGATCCCGTGTCGGAGGCGTTCGAGCATCGGCACCTCATCTCGCCGATGCTGTCCCTTGGTCGGCCCACGGCCGTGGCCCAGTAAATCTTCGGTCTTGCCGTTCAGCCGCGACGCGAAGCCTTGGCGTGGAGCACGGAGGTCGTTACCTCAGGCTCCACATCTCAGGACTCTGCCTCGCGGCTAAACATTTTCTCGATCACATCGTAGTATCACTGAGTCCACTGCTCCCGATCGATTCAAAGGATCCCCCATGCGATTCCGAATCACCGCAACAAACGTAGCCCTCGCGGCGCTGCTGTTTGTTCCCGCTTCCATGGATCTCGTCGCCGCGCCCGAAGCCACCAAGGTGGCGCCGAAGCCTCCGATCACCGTGGTCAATCTGGACGAACTTCGCACCGTTCGCGTCGAGTCCCGTGCGTCCCTGCTTCACCTCGGCAGCCTGGACTCCTTTGACAAGACGCCCTCGGGAACGAAGGCGGCCAAGCTTGTGGTCGATGCGATCGAGAAGAAAAACCCGGACCTGGCCCGCGAGGCATGGAAGCTTTACGAGGAAATCATCCCCAAGGAAAACTTCAGCGGAGAATACACCACGATTCAGTGGGTCTGCGAGTATCTCGTGGGCACGCCGGCGGAACAGATGGAACTTCTGAAGGATCCGTTCGTGGCCCGCTTTCACAAGGCCATCGCCGAGGCGGACTACGCTCCGTTACGGGACTATCTGAAGTACAAATATCGGCTTATCGAGCGGAAGAACGACGCGGAGACGATCCGCAAGCAGCGTTTCTATGAGGACCTCATTCTCTTCAACAACCCGCGCCGCGAACGCTGGGAACAGAGCAGCAAGATTCTCGAAGCCTTGAAGATCAAGCCAGGCGAGACGATTGCTGACATCGGGGCCGGGCCCGGATACTGGACGTTCAAATTCGCGAATCTCGTGGGTCCGAATGGGTTGGTGTATGCCCTGGACACCAATGATATGCACTACGAATACCAGGCCGGCATCATCAAGGATCTGGACATCAAGAACGTGAAATGGGTGCGAACCCCCGGCGAAAACCTCGGCTTACCGGAGGGCACAAAGCTCGATATGGCATTCATGAACTCGCTGTATCACGTGCTCTATTGCGGCTGGGATGAAAGTATGCGGCGATCGCTCATGGACTCGATCCGCAACAACCTCAAACCCGACGGCCGACTGGTGATCGTGGACAAAGGTCTCGTTCACGATCGCACACTGCCTTACCAGGGGCCGTACATCGCGAAGGAACTGGTGGTGGCCCAACTGGAGCACATGGGCTTCGTGCTGACGGGGGCCCACCTCTTCGATCCCCAGCCTTACGTGCTGGAATTCAAGGTCGGAGAGGCGCCTCCCCGAAAGATCTCGAATGAGCCTGGCGTGATTAACATCACGGACGCGAACTCGCTTTGCACGGGCCCGCCCGCAAACTACACCCCGGATGGCCGCACGGTTGCTCGCCTTGTGTACGAGGCACTCGACAAGAAGGATCCCGAGGCCGCCCGAAAAGCCATGGAGATGTTCAAGGAATTGATTCCCAAGGCCAACGTGGGGAACGATTACTATTCCTTGAACTGGTACTGTGAATATATCGCAGCCTCACCGGAGGAGAAGAAGGCAATGATCAAGGATCCGATGGTGGCTCACTTCTTCACGAGCATGGGCGGCGATGATTTCTCCTTCATGAAAAAGTACGTCTACAATCAGTATCTGTTAAACCTCAGCGACAAGGATGTGGAAGATGTCGCGGGGTCCGATCCGAACAAACTTCGTGCACCGGATGTCGATGAAGATACGCTGCAAGGATGGAACGACATCATCGTGTTACACAATCCGATTCGCGATCAGTGGGACAAGACGGAGAAGGTTCTCGACTTCATGAAAATCAAGCCCGGAGACAAGATCGCCGACCTTGGTTGCGGGCCGGGGTATTGGTCGTTCAAGTTCTCGAAGCGAGTGGGCAAGGACGGGAAGGTTTACGGTCTCGAGATCGCAGACGAAGCACTTGATAAGGTTCGTCAGGCCGCCGCGAAGCCGGAGTTGGGACTGGAAAACATCATTCCTTACAAGACGAAACCGAACGATGTGATGCTTCCGGAAGGAAGCGTTGATATGTTTTTTATCTGCTCGATGTGGCACGCCGTGTACATGCGAGATCTGGAGTTTGTCCAGGATCAACTTTTGACGAGCGCTATCAAGGCGGTGAAGAAGGGGGGGCGAATCGTGGTGATCGATAACGATCTGCCGCAAGGTGAGACGCCGATCTTCGATGGCCCCCGCATCGACCGCCGACTTATTGTGGAGCAGTTCAAACGCTATGGGCTGAAGCTTGTCGATAGTGCCCAGTTCATTCCCCAGCGTTACGTGCTTGTGTTCGAGAAGCCTTAGTTGATGCGAATGATAATGAGGGCGAAGCGAAGGCGGCGTGGTAGGGTTAGCCCACCACGCCGCCTTCGCGTTAATGTCACCGGTTAGGAATTCATTCAAGCTGATTACTTACTTCTCGCGACGGATCGACCATTGTGTGAGGTGTTCCAACAAGCCTCGACTTTCGCTTCGGGGAAGGCATTGGAGGAACTCGCGGGCACGTGAAGCAAAGTCGTCCGCCTTCTCCCGAGCGTAGAGAAGAGACTGTGTACTCTCCATCGCTGCAAGAACCCGCGAGCCGACGCCCGGGTCGCCGCGGCGGATTTGGTCGCGAAGAGACTCCGCCTCGCTGGCGGGGAGTTGAGCAAGGCAATGAATGAGCGGGAGCGTGAGCTTTTTCTGCTCGAGGTCGGTACCCAGTGTCTTGCCAGTGATGGCTTCATTGCCGAGAAGATCGAGCAAATCATCGGCGATCTGGAAAGCGATCCCCAGCGCGCGGCCGAAACAGCCGAGAGAGGTGGCGATGTCTTCGGAGGCTCCCGCATACAGGGCTCCAAGCCGGGCGGCGCATTCGGTGAGGGCTGCGGTTTTGCCTTCGATCATCGCGAAATAGTCGGACTCTGTGAGGTTGAGGTTGCCCCGTTCGCAGGCCTGGCGGAGTTCGCCCGCACACACGCGATTGGTCGCTTCGCCGATCAGACGGCATGCCCGAGCGTCGATGGTGCTGGTCAGGTGGAAGGCATGCGTGAAGAGCATGTCACCAAGAAGGATGCTGATCGTGTTGCCCCAACCCGCGTTGACGGTGGGCACGTGCCGGCGAAGTTCCGCTTCATCCAGCACATCGTCGTGAACGAGGGTCGCGGTGTGGATCATCTCGACCGCGGCGGCGAGCGTGGGGTGCGCAGGGGAAATGCTGCCACAAGCCCGGGCGACCAGAAGGAGCAGAGCGGGGCGAAGCCGCTTGCCGCGATAGTGCTTGAGATGTTGAACAAGCGGGGCGATGGGTGAGCGGTAGGCCGCGAGGGTGGTCGTGAAGATTTGGTCCGCGGCCTCGATTTCCGTGGCGACGGAAGCAAACAGGCTGGCGGCCTTCGGGCGAGATGCGACGGATTTCGACACAACTCCAAGCGGGTCAACAGCGGACATTGCAGTGGTCATGGCGCTCCTCGTCGCTCGCCGCCGGGCCGCGAATGCGACCTGGAAACGATAGCGGTTCGGCCCCGCCGGTCAATCCGGGCCGCGCACGAACTCGCCGCTGGCCCCCCCGGACTTCGCTTCGAGCCGCACACTCTCGATGGTCATCCCACGATCGACGGCCTTCAGCATGTCGTACACCGCCAGGGCTGCAACAGTAACCGCAGTGAGGGCCTCCATTTCAACACCCGTCCGCCCGATTGTCTTCGCCGTCGCTTCGATTCGCACGGAATCCGTGCCTGGAAACATGAAGTCGAGCGTCACCGACGTCAGCGGCAGCGGATGGCAGAGGGGGATGAGGCTCGACGTTTGTTTCGCCCCCATGATGCCCGCGAGGCGTGCGACCTCGCGGACATCGCCCTTCGCAGCACCGCGATCGCGAACGAGAGTGAGAGTCTCCGATTTCATGCGAACGATCGCTGACGCCGTGGCGGAACGCTGCGTCTCGGCCTTGGCGCCCACATCCACCATGCGCGAGGCGCCGGAGTCGTCGAAGTGAGTGAGGTTGGACATGCGATTCGATTCAGGTGGATGCTGCGCGTCGCGGCCATCGGGGACACGCTTCTTGGCGGCAGGTCTGAACGTGCATGAGAGCTTAAAGGGCCTTCGCCTCTCAATGTCGGAACAGGAACTCACGAGTGTTGATGAGGGCCCAGAGGACATCCTCCCAGGCTTTACGCTTGTCACTGGCCTTCGCGAGGTGCGCAAGGGCCAGCTTGCTCTCGTCGTCCGCGGCGGGGCGCGAAAGCGTGGCCAGGTAAAGCTCGTTGAGCATCTCCGTGTCGCTCTTCTTGGCGTTCACCATCGAGCCGATGCGGTTGTTCGGGCTGCGAAGCTTCTCATTGAGCGTCGGGCCGTTGATAAGTTGCAAGGCCTGGGCGAGGTTACCATCGCTTTCTCGTTCGCATTCACAGGCCAGTTCGCGAGCGGGCTGGCCGAAGGTCTTCAGGAATGGGTGGTTCACCTCGCCGTCAGGCAGCTGGATCGCTCGCGAACCCGCGGGCAGGCCGGCGTATTTTTCAGGGAGTTCGGTCACATCGCACAGGGCGTCGAGCAGTTGCTCGGCGGTCAGCAGTTTCGTGACCGCATGCGAGAAGTATTTCGCATCGTCCTTGTTGGCGTCGTTCGGCTCCGCGGAAAGCTGATACGTGCGGGACTTCATGATCGTCTTGATCAGGTGCTTCATGTCGAAGTTGTGAGCGCCGAAATCCTTCGCGAGCGCTTCGAGAAGTTCATCGTTGCATGACGGGTTCGATTCGCGGAAGTCGTCCACGGGATCGACGATTCCCTTCCCCATCACATGAAACCAGACGCGATTGACGACGGACTTCGCGAAGAACGGATTCTCCGGCTTCGTGAGCCATTTCGCGAGGACGGCTCGACGATCCTCACCCGGCGCGATCTCGGCGTCCGCACCGCCCGGGAAGTGGGGCTTCATCGTCTTTCCCGTGCGGGGCTGTGTGATCTCACCTTCGCGAGAGACGAACACAACTTCCGCGTTGGGGGTCTTCGGAGTCGGCTTTCCTGGACCGAAGCCCGGGTCGTTCTTCTGCTTGGTGCGAGCGAACCACGCGGCCATGCCGTAGTAATCGTCCTGGCTCCAGCGTTCAAAGGGGTGGTTATGGCACTTCGCGCATTGCATCCGGACGCCGAGGAACAACTGGGCCGTCGTTTCCGCGAGGCTCTGCGGATCCTTGGCGATCCGGTAATAGTTCGCGGGCGGGTTCTGGTACGTGTTGCCCGTGGCCGTGAGAAGTTCGCGAACCACTTCGTCCACCGGAGTGTTCTTCAACCAATGGGCACGCAGCCACTGCTGCAAACCGTAGCTGCCCTTGGTTTGGATCGTCCGACGATTGCTGCGAAGCACGTCGGCCCATTTCAGGGCCCAGAAGTCCGCGAACAGCGGCATCTCGACGAGTGCCTCGATGAGCTTGTCCTTCTTCTTCGCATCGCGGTCGGCGAGGAAGGCATTGACTTCGGTCGGCGTCGGCAGTCGACCAATGGCATCGAGGTAAGCCCGGCGGACGAACTCGGTTTCGCTGGCAAGCCCCGAGGGAAGGATGCCCATCTGCTTGAGCTTGGCGAAGACGTGGGTGTCCACGAAGTTTAATTCG
>Ga0209591_10006744_pt1 | contig 12709 bp, 7 predicted proteins | sample MAT01_FD_187207 | JGI IMG/M metagenome (GOLD analysis project Ga0209591, IMG submission 187207) | Freshwater microbial communities from Lake Fryxell liftoff mats and glacier meltwater in Antarctica - MAT-01 (SPAdes) (version 2) | ecosystem: Environmental > Aquatic > Freshwater > Ice > Liftoff...
TCAGCAGGCCCACCTGGAAGGCGCTGGCCCCGCGAAAGAAAGAGGCCGAACGCCGGCAGGTAGACCTCGCCGAAGCCGGTCATCGCGGCGCAACAGGCGCCGTCGACGACACTGGCGCGCAGGCTGCGGCGCAACCGCGCGCTGGGCGGCGTGGCAGCGGCGCGTGGCTCTGCTAGCCTGCCGCCGGTCATGACTCGACTCCCCCGCCCCTGGTCGCGGCCGTCCGCGCCCCTTCCGCGCCAGCACTATCGGCTCGCTGCGGGGAAACCAATTCTCGCATGACGGTGCTCACCGATCAGGATCTCTACCTCTTCAACGAGGGGACGCACGCCAGAATCTACGATCGTCTCGGCGCGCACCCGCTGCGCCACGAGGGCCGTGACGGCACGCACTTCGCGGTCTGGGCGCCGAACGCCGCGCAGATCTCGGTCATCGGCGACTTCAACCATTGGCGGCGTGGCGCGACCCCGCTCGCGCCGCGCGGCGGCTCCGGCATCTGGGAGGGATTCGTGCCCGGCGTCGGCCCCGGCGCCGTGTACAAGTACCACATCGTCTCGCGCCACAACGGCTACCGCGTCGACAAGGCCGATCCGCTGGCGCGGCGCACCGAGATGCCGCCGCGCACGGGCTCGATCGTCGCGCTGCCGCAGCACGCCTGGGGCGACGGCGCCTGGATGGCCGCGCGCGCCGACCGGCAGCGCCTCGATCGGCCGATGGCCATCTACGAGATGCACCTCGGCTCCTGGCAGCGCGATCCCGGCAACCCGACGCGTCTGCTGAGCTACGGCGAACTGGCGCCGCGGCTCGCCGCCTACGCGCGCGACCTGGGCTTCACGCACGTCGAGTTGCTGCCGGTCACCGAGCACCCGTTCTACGCGTCGTGGGGCTACCAGACGACCTCGTACTTCGCGCCGAGCGCCCGCTACGGTGCGCCTGAGGACTTCATGGCCTTCGTCGACGTCCTGCACCAGCACGGCCTCGGCGTCATCCTCGACTGGGTGCCCTCGCACTTCCCGAGCGACGAGCACGCCCTGGCCTACTTCGACGGCACGCACCTCTACGAGCACGCCGACCCGCGCCAGGGATTCCACCCGGACTGGAACAGTCTGATCTTCAACTACGGTCGCAACGAGGTGCGTTCGTTCCTGCTCAGCAGCGCGATGTACTGGCTCGACCGCTTCCACATCGACGGCCTGCGTGTCGATGCCGTCGCCTCGATGCTCTACCTGGACTACTCCCGCCAACCCGGCGAGTGGATTCCGAACGTGTACGGCGGGCGCGAGAACCTCGGCGCCATCGAGTTCCTGCGGCAGCTCAATACCGCGGCCTACACGGAGTTCCCCGGGGTGCAGATGATCGCCGAGGAGTCGACCGCCTGGCCGATGGTGTCACGCCCGGCCTACGTGGGCGGCCTCGGCTTCGGCCTCAAGTGGGACATGGGGTGGATGCACGACCTGCTCGCCTACCTCGCGCACGACCCGATCCACCGGCGCTATCACCACACGGCGCTGACCTTCCGCATGCTGTACGCCGGCAGCGAGAACTTCGTCCTGCCCCTGTCACACGACGAGGTGGTGCACGAAAAGGGGTCGCTGCTCGGCAAGATGGCCGGCGACGAGTGGCAGCGCTTCGCCAATCTCCGCGTGCTACTCGCCCACCAATGGACGCAACCGGGCAAGAAGCTCCTGTTCATGGGGGGCGAGTTCGCGCAGCGCGGCGAGTGGCGGCACGACCACAGCCTCGACTGGCATCTGCTCGAGCAGGAGCCGCACGCCGGGGTGCAGGCCCTGGTGCGCGACCTCAACCGCGTCTACGCCGCCGAGCCGGCCCTCCACGAGGGCGACCACCAGCCGAGCGGCTTCGAGTGGGTCGACTGCAACGACGCCGAGACCAGTACCATCAGCTACCTGCGCCGCGGCGCCAGCGCCGACGTCGCCGTGCTCGTGGTGTGCAACTTCACCCCGGTGCCGCGCCAGGGATACCGCGTCGGCGTGCCCTGGGGCGGCGTCTGGCAGGAACTGCTGAACACCGACGCGCAAGAGTACGGCGGCAGCGGGATGGGCAACCTCGGCGGCGTCACGGCGACCCCGACGCCGCAGCACGGCCGCCCGCAGCACCTGGCCATCAGTCTGCCGCCGCTGGCGGTGGTGCTGTTTCGCGGCGAGCGCCCGGCGCCCTGACGCGCCTCACAGCGCCTGCGACGCACCGACCTGGCTCGACGGCGGCATCGCCGCGCGCGCCGTGCTCCCAGGCGTCGCCTCGTAGAGCTTGGCGACGTATTCGAGCAGCATGCGGTGGGCGCTGAAGAAGGGCACCAACCCGCGCATCGAGGCCTTCACCTTGCGCAGCCAGAGATGTGGGATGCCGTCCGGTCCGCGCGCGTAAAAGAGGGGTACGATCTCGTTCTGCAGCACGCTCAGGAGGACGTCGGCATCGTGCTCGTCCTGCATGTGCGCGTCGCCGGGCGGGGTGACGATGTTCCACCCGTTGGTGCCGTCGTAGGCCTCCTCCCACCAGCCGTCGGCGACGCTGAAGTTGAGGCCCCCGTTGAGGACCACCTTCATGCCGCTGGTGCCGCTCGCCTCGAGCGGCGGTCGCGGCAGGTTGAGCCACAGGTCGACTCCGGCGACCAGGGGCGGCGCCATCGCCAGGTCGTAGTCCTCGAGGAACACGCCGCGTCCGCCGATGCTGCGGCCGCGCAACTGGAACAGGCCGTTGAGCGTCTGCTTCCCCTCCTGGTCCTGCGGATGCGCCTTGCCGGCGATGACGAGCTGAATCGGCGTCGGCCCGTCGGCGAGCAGGTGCCCGGCGCGTTCGGGAAAGCGCACCAGCAGATAGAGGCGCTTGTAGGCCGCGACGCGGCGGGCAAAGCCAATGGTCAGGACGTTGGGGTCGAACTGACGCGCCGCTGCCTCGACGTACTCGGGCGCCTCGCCGCGCGCCAGGCGGTCGATCACCGAGCGCTCGCGCACCAGTTCGACGAGGTGTCGGCGCAGCTCGCAACGCACGGCCCACAGCTCGGCGTCCGGAATCGCCTCGATCGCCTCGAACACCGCCGCGTCGGCGAGCCGCGCCCGCCAGTCCGCCGGCAGGTGGCGGTCGAGCAAGCGCTGCATCGGGTCGGCCATCCACGTCGGCGTGTGCACGCCGTTGGTCACATGGGTGATCGGCACGTCGTGCGCCGCCGCGTGCGGCCACAGCGGTCGCCACATTTCCCGCGCCACCTCGCCGTGGCGTTTCGAGACGCCGTTGGCTGCGCGACTCGAACGCAGGGCGAGCGGCGTGATGCTGACCATGTCGCCGCCGTTGCCCGGGTCGATGCGGCCGTAATCGTAGAAGGCATGCCGCGGGATGCCGAGCGAGTCGGCGAAACCGCCGAGCACCGGATCGATCTCGTCGTGATGGTACCCTTCATTCCCAGCCGGCACGGGCGTATGCGTGGTGAACACCGTCGTCTCGCGAACCGCCGCGAGCGCCGCGTCGAACTCGCCACCGGCGGCGCGGGCGCGCTCGAAGCTGCTCAGCGCCGCGTGCCCTTCGTTCAAGTGGACCAGCAGCGGGTCGATGCCGAGCGCCCGCAGCGCCCGGACGCCGCCGATCCCGAGCACCGCGTACTGGGCCAGGCGCACGTGGCGGTCGCCGATGTACAGCCGCCCGGTGATCCAGCGATCGATCGGATGGTTGTCCTCGCGGTCGGTATTGAGCAGGTACAGCGGCACCCGGCCGATATCGATGCGCCACACATCGCAGCGCACCGGGCGGCCGCGCACCTCGACCTGGACGATCACCGGTTGCTGATCGGCGCCGCAGACCCGCACGGCGGGGAGCCGTTCGAAGTCGGCATTGATCCAGTACTCGCGCTGCCAGCCCTCGAGGTCGAGGCGCTGATGGAAGTAGCCCTGGCGGTAAAACAGGCCGATCCCGACCATCGGTACGGCGAGGTCGGAGGCCGCCTTGAGCGTGTCGCCGGCGAGCACCCCGAGGCCGCCGCCGTACAGCGCCAACGACGCGTGCAGGCCGAACTCGGAACAGAAGTATGCCACCGGCCTGGCGCTCTGCCCGGCGATCGGCAGCGCCGGGCGCGCCAGATCCGCCGCCACCGCGGCGGCGAGGGTGCGGACGCGATCGACGTAGCCGCTGTCGCGCGCCAACTCCTGGAAGCGACGCGGAGCGGTCGCCTCGATGACATAGCGCGGGTTGCCGCCGCCGCGCCGCCAGGCGTCGGGATCGATGTCGCGGAACACCTCGAAGCCGCCGACCATCCATGCCCATTTATAGTTGAAGGCCAGGCTGGCGAGCGCCTGGATCGGTTCCGGCATACGCTCCGCCAACTCGACGACCGCGCGCGCGATGTCGCGATGGCCGTCGGCGGGGCTGAAAGGCGCGGGCAGCGGCAGCGCAATCGACATCGGCGGTCTCCTCCTGGTCGCGGACGACCCACGCCTATGTCGAGAGCCGCGCCCCTGCAACCCGGTGTTCGCCAACCCGCCGCTACTCGCGGCCGCGCGAGCGCAGCGGCGGCGGCGCCTCGTCCTCGGCGAGCGGGGAGCTGCCGCCGTCGAGGGGGCGCAGCGAGATGCGTACCTGCTCCGGTTCGATATCCTCGACCGTCAGCTCCGTCGGATGGCGGATCTGCTCGGGCGCGATGGTGAACGTCCGGCGCCCGTATCGCGCCAGGCTGGCGTCGACGGTGACCTCGAGGCGACTCGGGTCGAACAGATAGAACGCGCGGCGCTGTCCGGAGAACACCGCCAACACGCGCGCGGGCTCGACGCCCTCGAGCGCGAAACCGGGCGGCAGGTTGACGATCTTGATGTCGATCGGAAACGCTTCGGTTGCCGGGCGCGAGCCGGGTACGAACAGGTACCAGAGCGCGATCACGAGCAGCAGCGCGGCGATCTTCTCGACCCAGTTCTCGCGCACAAGGGCCACCAGGACGCGCCGACGGTCGGCCGGCGGCGCGAGTTCGCGCCGGAACGCCTGCACTTCGGCGGCCACCGCGGCTGGATCGGCGAGCCGTCGCAGCCGGCCGCCGCGCGCGAGCGACACCACGCCGCGCTCTTCGGATACCACCAGGCAGAGCGCGTCGCTGCGCTCGGACAATCCGAGCGCCGCGCCGTGGCGCGTACCCACCCCCTCGAGCTGGCCGAAATCCGTCGACAGCGGCAGCTGGGCGCCGAAGCGGCGCAGTCGATCACCCTCGACGATCACCGCGCCGTCGTGCCCGGCCGAGTGCTTGTCGAAGATACTCGTCAACAGCGGCTCGCTGAGAATGCCGTCGAGGGGCACGCCGCCGGACAGGTGGCGATCGATAGGCTGGCGCCCGACGAAGACGATCAGCGCCCCGGTCTGCGCCCGCGCCAGAGCGCGCACGCAGGCCAGCACGACGTCAGTCGCACCGGCCGACGGCCCGGCCTCCGCCCGCCGCCGCAGCCCCCACAGCGCCAGTCGCTCGAAGAGCTGGCGCAGCTCCTCTTGGAAGATGACCACCAGCATGACCACGAAGACGGCGAAGAAGCCCTGCAGGAGCCAGGTGGTGAGCCGCAGGTCGAGCGCCCGCGCGCCGAGAAAGAGGCCGACCAGCACCACCACGCCGCCGGCGACCAGCCGGGCGCGCGTGCGCCGCACGAGGGCGATGGCGGAGTACAGAAAGACCGTCACCAGCGCGATGTCGAGCAGGTCGGCGAGGCGCAGATCGCGCACGACGGCGAGCAGCGACTCGGGCATGGCCACGGACTGTACCGGCGCGGTCGCGGAAAAGCGACGCCCGCCTTCCGCCGCCGCGCGGCGACAGATAGACAGCAGTCGTGTCCCGCCGCCCCTGCTCCGCGCCGGTCGGCGCCCTCGCCGGCGTGGCCGCGGCCGCCCTCTGTCTCTGTGCCGCCTGGCCGGCGTCCGCGCGCCCTGCCGCGGACGCGCGCCTCAGCCGCGTGGCGAGCGCCCTGCGCTCCGGCGACCCGGCGGCGGTGCCGGCGCTGCTTCCGTCCCTGCCGGCGCTGCAGCTCGACCGCGACGAGCGCGTCGTCGAGCTGCGCTTTACCCGCCTGACGCCGGCCGTGGTTGCACAGGCGAGCGCCATCGGCGCCCGCCTCGACCGCGTGTCGTATCGCTATGCGCGCCTGGTGGCGCGCGTGCCCCTGTCGGCGCTGCCCGGGCTCGCCGCCCTCCCCGACCTGACGGTCATCCATCCGCTGTATGGCGGCGTCACCGCCAGCGGCTCGGTACAGACCCAGGTCGACGCGATCCTCGCAGCGAACGCGGCGCGCGCCCGCTTCGGCGTCGACGGCAGCGGCGTGCGCATCGGGATGCTCTCAGACAGTATCGCCAACGATCTCGGCGGCTCGATCACCGGCAGCGGCTGCGACCGCACCCTGCGCGGCGCGGCGCCGCAACGCAGCGGCGATCTGCCGGCGGCAGTGACCGTCCTCGACCCCGGCCCGCGCGGCGGTACCGACGAGGGCAGCGGCATGGGCGAGATCATCCACGATCTCGCTCCCGGGGCGTCCCTCCTGTTCGCGACGGCGTTTCCCGACGAAGCGACCTTCGCCGAGAACATCCTGGCGCTGCGCGCCTGCGGCGCCGACATCATCGTCGACGACGTCTTGTTCTTCGCCGAGCCTATGTTCCAGGACGGCATCGTCGCGCAGGCCGCCGCCGATGTCGCCGCGGACGGCGCCGTCTTCGTCTCCGCCGCCGCCAACAGCGGCCCGCACGGCATCGACCAGCGCTTCGTCGACAGCGACCCGACGGTCGACGGCGGCGAGCGTCCGAACGGCGCCGATCTGCACGACTTCGGCGGCGGCGACCGCTTCGCGGCGATCACCATCCCGGGCGGCTGCAGCGTGCGTGCCGTCCTGCAATGGGCCGAGCCCTTCTCCGGCGTGCTCGGCGGCGGCGCGACCACCGACCTGGATCTCTATCTCTTCTCGGCCGCCACGGCGCAGTCGCGCATCCTCGCCCAGGGGACCGATACGCAGGGGTGCGCCGCGCCCGGCGGCGGCCGCGGCGGCGACCCGCTGGAGATCGTCACCTTCCGCGCCGCCACGACGACGACGGTCCACCTCGCCGTCGACCACGTCTGCGGCGCCGCCGGGATACCGTTCCGCATCACGGTCAGCAGTCCGCGCTGCCCGGACGAGGCAGGCGAGATCACATTCGCAGCGGGCCGCTTCGACGCGGCGCAGCTCTATGGGCATGCGGCGAGCGCCGCCGCCATCGCCACGGCGGCGATCGACGTCCGCGAGATCGCCAGCGGCGGCGCCTTCGCAGGCGGCGACGCGGTGATCGACGTGCAGGCCTACAGCGCCCGCGGCGGCGCGCTGCCGTTCTACTTCGACGGGACCGGGGCAGCGCTGCCGGACGCGCCGGTGCGGCGCTTCAAACCCGACCTCGCCGCGCCCGACGGCGGCGACACCGCCTTCTTCGGCATCGACAGAGACGACAACGGCCTGCCGAACTTCTTCGGCACGTCGGCCGCCGCGCCGGCCGTCGCGGCCGTCGCGGCGCTGCTGCGTCAGGCTGCTCCAGGGGTCACGCCGGCCGAGGTCGCCGCCCTCCTGCGCGACACCGCGCGCGACGTCGCGGCGCCGGGCCAGGATAGTTTGGCGGGCGCGGGGCTCATCGATCCCGAGGCCGCCCTTGCCGCACTGATCGTCACGACGCCGGGAGACTGCGACGCGGACCGGCGCGTGTCCGTCGCCGAACTCTTGGTCGCCGTGCGCATCGCCCTCGGCGAGGCAAGCCCGGCAACCTGCGTGGCGGCTGACGGCGACGGTGACGGCGCGGTGTCGATCGCCGAGCTGCTCGACGCCGTCGCCGCGGCGCTCGTCAACGCCTGAGCCGCGGACACGCCGCGGCCGTCACGATCAGCGTCCAGGGCAACCGTCCAGCGCGCGCGAGACGCTGGCGATGAGTTCGTTGACAGCCACGGCGCCGTCACCGTTGCTGTCCGCCGCCGGGCACGATGCGTTTGGCGCAGCCCCGAGGGCGATGTTCACGCCGACGACCAGCTCACCGATGTCGACCGCACCGTTGCCGTCGCAATCGCCGGCGCAGGCTGGCGGCGTCGGCGTCGGCGCCGGTGTCGCCGTCGCAGTCGGGCCGGGCGTCACCGCCGTGCGGCCGGCGGCGCGGCTGAGGGCGACGGCGTCGAGCACGTAGGCGTCGCCGGCCTGCGCCAGGCGATCCTCGAAGCCGTCGCCGCCCATGGCATTGAGCACCAGGTCGCTCAGCCCGTCGCCGTTCAGATCGCCGACCGACATGCTGTAAGCGAGCAGATCGCCGGCACCGGCTCCGTTGACCACCAGGTGGGTCAGCTCCGCCGGCACCGCCGCCAGGTCGATGGCCGCCGGCAGCGGCGCCGCCGTCCCGAACAGCACCAGTACCGTCCCCGCCACCGAGCGCTGCGGCACGACGTCGACCGGAGCATCCTGCGGACTGGCGATCACCAGTTCGTCGCGGCCGTCGCCGTCGACGTCGAGCAACAACGCGGTATCACCGGCGATGGCCGAGGAACGGGCGCCGTAAAACAGGGTGACGTTTGCCGGCGGCCGCGCCAGATCGATGCGCGCCCCGCGCAACCCGTTGGCGTCGCCGCGCACCAACGCCAGCTCGCCGGCGGTCGGCCGCGTGTTGCCAGGCCCATCGGCCGTCAGCGCACCGATGGCGACGTCGCCGCGCCCATCGCCATCGAAATCGCCGGCGAAGAGCTCTTCGCCCCAGGCGTCGAACCGGTCGACGCCGTAGATGATCGCCGTCGAAGCCGGTGGGACGGCAAGATCGATCGTTCCAGGTCGGGCGCCGCGCGCGCCGAAGACGACGTAGGCTTCACCGATCTCGCAGTTCAGGCCGATGGGGTCGCAGCGATTGTCCGGGCCGTCGCCGCCGGCCAGGCCGTGACCGGTGAACCCGCCGCTGGCGTCACTCTGCGCCGACAAGCGGTTGAGGCCGGCGCCGATCAGCACGTCGCCGACTCCGTCGCCATCGACATCGGCACCGCGCACCGTCGCGCCGCTGTGATCCTCGGCGTCGATGCCGTGGATCTCCGTCACCGGCACCAGCGGCGCGCGCAGGTCGACGACCGCGCCGGCGCGCAACCCGCTGCCACCGTACAGCACGTAGGTCGCGCCCGCGTGCCGGCGCGCCTCCGCAGGGCCGTTTGCCTGATCGGCGCCGAGCAGCGCATCGGCGACGCCGTCGCCATCCACATCGCCGGCGCTGACCCAGACGCCGAGCCGGTCGCCGGCATCGGCACCAACCACCTGCGTCACCGCTCCAGCCGGCGGCGCCTCGAGATCGAGCACGCGGCCGCCGCGCTGCGCGCCGCCCCAGACGATCCACACCTCACCGGCATCGGAGCGCTGGTTGTCGGCGCCGTCGCCGTATTGGGCGCCGAGGATGGCGTCGTCGAATCCGTCGCCATCGAGATCCGCCGCCGCGACCTCAGTGCCGAGATTGTCGAACAGTCCGGCCCCGTAGACGAGCAGTACGTCTTCCGGCAGGGCGGCGGGATCGAGGGCGGCAAGGTCGCGGACGCCGCCCGCCGTCCCGCCGCTGAACACGATTGCCACCTCGCCAGCGCTGAAACGGTCGCGCGTCGGACCGCTGTCGGCGTTCATCGGCGTCAGGATGAGGTCGTCGCGGCCGTCGCCATCGAGATCGCCGGCGGCAAGCGGCAGGCCGAGTCCAGCGCCGCCGGCGGTGCGGAGATAGACCGTCGTCTGGCCCAGTTGGGCGGTGTCCCGCACGTCCCAGACGGCGCCGGCCGGGAGAGCGGCGAGCAGGAGGGCCAGGCAAGCGGCCCGGCGCGGCGTCGGCGAGATCATTTACCGCGACCGTACCACCGACGACCGATTGAGGCACGCCGGTTGCAAAGTCCTCGGCCGACGAGCGAAATACCGGGGGACAGCTGGCGCCATGAGCACGGACCGACGACCCAGCCCCGCGCCGCCGCGCGTGGCCGACCCGCTCGCCGAGCAGGCGAGCTTCCGGGCGATGGTCGAGCTCGGCTCCGACGTGGTGGTCCTGCTCGGCAGCGACGGCACCATGCGCTACGTCAGCCCGGCGATGGAGCGCCTGCTCGGCTACCCGGTGGCCGAGGTCGAGGGTCGCCGCAACCTCGAGTTCATCCACCCCGACGACCACGCCCTGTGCGAGGCCGCGCTCGCCGAGTTGCTGACCGCGCCGCGGCGCGTCGTGCGCCTCAGTTATCGGGCCCCACACCGCGACGGAACGCACCACTGGATGGAGGGCGTCGCGACGAACCTCCTCGACGAGCCGCATGTCGGCGCGATCGTCGTCAGCGTGCGCGACATCTCCGAGCAACGACGGGCCGAGGATCTCCTGCGCGAGAGCGAGGCGCGCTTCGCGCTGGCGGTGGAGGGGGTCAAGGACGGCATCTGGGACTGGCATCTCGGTGCGGGGAAACTCTTTGTCTCGCCCCGCTGGCGCGAACTGCTCGACCTTTCGCCCGACGAACCCGCCGGCCTCGACGTCCTCGCCGAGCGCCTGCACCCCGATGACGCGCCGCGCGCGCGTGAACGTTGGCACCAGCACCTGGAATCCGATCAGGCGCACTTCGAGATCGAGTTCCGGTCCCGTACACCTGGCGGCGGGTACCGCTGGCTGCTGGCGCGCGTCCGCACCGTCCGCGACGCGGACGCGCGCCCGGCGCGCATGGCGGGATCCATCTCCGACATCAGCGCCCGCAAGCATGCGGAGGAGGAATCGCGCCAGCGACAAGCGGAGCTGGCGCATGTCCTGCGCGTCAGCGCCATGGATGACATGGCGGCGGGCATCGCCCACGAACTCAACCAACCGTTGGCGGCAATCGTCAACTACGCCCGCGGCTGCACGCACCGTTTGGCCGGCCAGGGCGTCGCGCCCGAGGTGCTCGACGCGCTCGACCGCATCGCCGCCGAGGCGCTGCGCGCCGGCGAGATCGTGCGCAGCCTCAAACGTCTCGTCCGCAAGGAACCGCCCGGCGAGAGCAGCGTCGACATCGGTTCCCTGGCGCGCGAGGCGGCGCAGTTGGTGCGGCCCGACGCCACCGAACGCGGTATCGCCGTGCGCCTCGACATTGCCCCCACCCTGCCCGCCGTGCTGGCCGACCGCGTTCAGATCGAGCAGGTGATGCTCAACCTGCTGCGCAATGCCGTCGAATCGATCACGCGGCGTCCGGGACTGATTGCCGTGCGCGCGCAGGCGACGCCCAGCGGCGGCGTCGGCGTGGCGGTGAGCGACACCGGTATCGGCATCCCCGCCGCCATGATGCAGCGCGTCTTCGCCCCGTTCTTCACCACCAAGACGAGCGGTCTGGGCATGGGCCTGTCGATCAGCCGGACCATCGTCGAATCGCACGGTGGTCGGCTGTGGGCGGCACCCAATGCCGGCGCGGGGATGACGTTCTCCTTCACCCTGCCGGCGGAGCGAGCGGACCAGCCCTGAGCTGACGCTTCGACGCCGAGCACGGGCACGCTCCCCGAGCGGCGGACGAGAGCACGGTCACGGCAGGGCCGGCGGGCAGCCGGTCAACGCAGCGGAGACGGCGCGGACCAATTCGTCGACGGTGACGCGCGCGTCGACATTGCCGTCGACGGCCGGACAGGCAAGCGGCGCGCGGCCGTCGAGGGCGATGCCGACGGCGATGACCAGGTCGGTGATCGCCACCTGGCCGTCACCGTCGCAGTCGCCGGGACAGGGCAGCACCGTCGGCGCCCGGCTCGGGGTTACGCTTGGAGCGGCCGTCTCGGTCGCGGCGGCCGTGCGCGAAACGGTGTCGGTGGGTGTCGCCGTGCCGGTCGCACTCGGCACACTCGAGGGCGTCGCGGTCGCGGCCGCCGTGGCGGTCGGCGAGCTGGTCGCGCTCGGCGTGGCGGATTCGCTGGCGGTCGGCGACGGCGTCGCGCTGCGAGAGGCCGTCGCGCTCGCTGTCGCCGTAGGCGGCGCGGTTGCCGTCGCGCCGACGGTGGCGCTCGCCGTCGCGACGGAAGACTTGGTACGAGTCGTCGTTGGCGTCGGCGTGTCGGCATTGGTCGCGGTCGGGGCGGGCGAGTCAGTCCGCGTCGCCGTTGGAGCCATGGTCGTGGTCCGCGTCACCGTCGCCGCCGGCGTGTCGGTCATCGTGGTCGTCGGCGCCGGGGAAGCGGTGTGTGTCGGCGTCGCCGGCGGCGAGTTGGTGCGGGTCGCCGTCGCGCTCGCCGTCGGCATCGCGGTGGCAGTGTCGGTGCGAGTCGCACTGCTGGTCGGCGCGCCGCTCGACGTGGCGGTCGGGCTTACGGTCGCGCTGGGCGGCGGTGAGGCGGTGCTGGTTCTGGAGGGTGTGCGGGTCGGGGTCGCGCTGTGACTCGGCGTCGCGCTGAACGTGGCGCTGGCGGTGCGCGTGACCGAGGCGGTCCTGGTCGGCGAAGGCGTCGCGCTCGGCGGCGCGCTGAACGTGGCGCTGGGGGTGGCGGTAGACGACGGCGTACCTGTCGCCGTGCGCGTCGACGTGGCGGTGCGCGTCCCGGTAGCGGTCGGTGTGCCGGTGCGGGTGGGCGTGGTGGTGGCGGTGCTCGAACTGGTCGGCGACGCCGTGCGGGTGCGACTCGGTGTCGAGGTCGCCGTCTGCGTTGGTGTGGCCGTCACCGTGGCCGTCGCCAGCGCGGTCGCGCTGCGCGTCGGGGTGCCGGTACGGGTCGGCGTGGCGCTCGGCAGTGGCGTCGGATTGATG
>Ga0209591_10006746_pt1 | contig 12709 bp, 12 predicted proteins | sample MAT01_FD_187207 | JGI IMG/M metagenome (GOLD analysis project Ga0209591, IMG submission 187207) | Freshwater microbial communities from Lake Fryxell liftoff mats and glacier meltwater in Antarctica - MAT-01 (SPAdes) (version 2) | ecosystem: Environmental > Aquatic > Freshwater > Ice > Liftoff...
ACCGGGAGACATGCTAACAATGCGGTAGGCGCTCCTTGTCTCCTTGTCTCCTTGTCTCCTTGTCTCCTTGTCTCCTTGTCTCCTTGTCTCCTTGTCTCCTTGTCTCCTTGTCTCCTTGTCACTTCCGCTGCGGAGCGCCGCCCTTGGCCGGGCGCGCGGGCGGGGACCAGCCCTCGGGCACCTTAGCGTTCGCGCCGAAGAAGAACTCCTCCATCTGCTGCATGAGGATCTTCTGGGCGTTGGGGTCGCCGAGGCTCAGGCTGTAGTGGTTGATGACCAGCGTCGCCTGGGCGGGCCACAGCTCGTAGGCCTGCTGCGAGATCTCATTGAAGATGCGCTGGCCGAGGGTGCCGGGGAAGGGCAGGCGCTCCAGGCCGGGTAGCTCGCGGCCAAGCTTTGTGCAGTTGACAGTTCGCGGCATCGTTATTCGCCTTTCAAACGCGGACGGGCTTGCTCCCGCCGCTGAATACACTCTATCATACCCGAGCTATGCGTATCGTCTTTTTTGGGATGCCGGGCCGCCTCGCCGGGCCGGCCCTGCTCGCGCTGCTAGGGGCTGGCGCCGAGCTGGCCGCTGTGGTTGTGCCCGCGCCCCCCGGCGCGCCGCCTGTCGCCCCTGCCCCGCTGTCGATCATGCCTGCCAACGTGATCGCGCTCGGCCCGGCCGCCCCGCCCGGCCTCCTGGCGATCGCCGCAGCCAGGCGCCTACCTGTACTCGCCGTGCGCTCCATGGGCACGCCCGCTGTGCGCGAGGCGCTGGTGAACCTGGCGCCCGAGCTCGTGTGCGTGGCCTGCTGGCCGTGGCGCATTCCGCCTGTACTGCTCGCCGTGCCGCGCCTGGGCTGGCTCAACCTGCACCCCTCGCCTCTGCCAGAGCTGCGTGGCCCCGAGCCGCTCTTCTGGGCGCTTCAGGCGGGCCACGCACACACCGCCGTGACGCTCCACTGGATGGACGAGGGGCTGGACACGGGCGACATCGCGGCGGCGGCGCCCTTTGCGCTCCCCGCAGGCATCAGCTGGGTCGAGGCAGAGGAGCAGGCTGCCGCCACGGGCGCCGCGCTGCTTGCCGCGCTGCTGCCCCGCCTTGTCGCAGGCGGAAGCCCGCGCCATCCTCAGGCTGCAGGCGGAAGCTACAGGCCATCGCCGTGCGCGGAGGACTTTCGGATCGACACGAGCTGGCCCGCCGAGCGCGCCTTCCGCTTCATGCGCGGCACCGCCGCGTGGGGCATGTCCTACCCGCTGGAACTCGGCGGCACGCGCCTGCTGCTAGGCGCGGCCCTCGGCTTTATGCCCGACGAGCAGCTCGGGCAGCCCGTGATCGTATCAGGCGACGTGGCCCGCGTGCAGATGCAGCCGGGCGTGCTCAGGGCTAGATTGGCTGTGTAGCGGGCGCAGCGCTAGCGCTGCTCGTCGCGGCGGTCGGGGCGGCCATCGGGCGGGCGGGGGGCGCGCGAATCGCCAGCCTCGCGGCGCGAGCGACAGCGCGGGCAGCGGGTCGGCTCGTGGAGAAAACCCTTGTCGGCGTAAAATTCCTGCTCGCCTGCCGTGAAGATGAACTTCTCGCCGCAGTTGCGGCAGATCAGCTCCATATCTTTGTAAAATGCCATTGGATTAGGGGGGCGCCCGCCGGGGTTCCGCCGGACAACCGCTGATGCCCGGCGTCGGGCAGCGCTTGAGTCTCACCGCCCGCATTGTAGCACGCCAGCGAGCGTGGGTGCCGGGCATTGCATCCACAGCTGGGCGATGCAGGGGGCAGGTGGCAAGCCCACCCTACCCATCTAGCGCATCCACGCCACGCCGGGCGCCCTCGGCGAGCAGCGTGCCGAGCACTGCGCCGCTGAGCACATCGCCGGGGTAGTGGGCGCCGAGGTAGACCCGCGAGAAGCCGACGAGGCCGGCAACGCTGTACCAGAGCGGGGCGAGCCGTGGATAGTGGCGGCTGAGCAGCCAGGCGCCGGCGAAGCTCGCGGCCGAGTGGCCCGAGGGGAAGGAGTAGGTGCCAGGCTTTTTGCCCACAGCGATGGCCTGGACCAGATCGATGAAGGGGCGGCGGCGGCGGAAGTAGTACTTGATCGGGAACTCCACGGCCATGGTGGCGAGCCAGAGCGGCGGCGGCACCTGGCGCAGGGCGCGCAGCCCGCGCCGCCGATCCACGACCGCCGCGCATGCCAGCACGACGATCCAGCCTGTGCCGGCGTTCATCACATTGGTGAGGGCACTCATGGCCTGGTTGGCGAGGGGCGGGTGGGGCAGGCCGTTGATGGCGAGGAAGATGCGCGTGTCCACGGCCTGGTACGGCTGCATGCGGCGCAGCACCTCGGCCCGCAGCAGCGTCAGCGGCCCCCTGAGCGCGGGGTCGGCGCTGTTGGCCAGCTCGGGGTTGGTGGCTGCCTGAGCTGCCTGAGCGAGCGCCTCGTGGGTCTGGCCCTCGGCGGCACTTAGCTGAGCCGCTGTCTCCAGGATGGTGCCGGCCACACCATCGGTGCCCGGCCGCTGGGCCTCGTGCTGTACAGCCGCTGCGGGGTCGTCGGTGCTGCCGTTCGGCTGGGCATCGACCACCTTCACGCCCTCGCTCTCGCGGATCAGCTCGTCGACCACCTGGCGGGCCTGCTCGGGCGCCTCGATCTGGCTGAGCCTGGTGCGCAGGATCGCGGCCACGGGTGCGGCCTCGGCGGCAGCTACGGGCGACACTGGCTCGCCGACGTTGAAGGCGGACAGCACGCTGGCGAGCGGCCCATCCGTGCTGCTCTTGGGGGCGATGGCAGGGGCCACCACACAGCGGAAGGCCGCGGGGACAACCTGAACGTGCATGGGCGTCTTGCCGATCAGCTCGCCGTCGAGCTGCACGGGGAGCGCGCGCTTCGTGTTCACCGAGATCGAGCGTCGGGCCTTGAAGTAGCGCAGGCGCCGGTTCTGGCGGTGACGGCCCGTGAGCGTGGACCAGCCGACCAGCATATAGTCGCGCAGCGTGCTGGCGTTGATAATGCAGACATCGATCACGCCGTCGTCGGGGGCGATATCGGGGCCCCAGGTGAAGGGCGCCTGGCCCATCTCGCCGCCGTTGGCGATCAGCACCTGCGAGGCGTTGAGCCGGTGGCGCTGGCCGTCGATCACAATATTGAAGCGCTGGGGCTGGAAGCCGAAGGCCCAGCGGGCGGCTGTGTAGAAGTAGGCGAGGCGCCCGTAGCGCCGCTTCGCCTCACGCGAGGTGTCGCGCTGCATCAGCGAGGTGATGCCCACGCTGATGTGCAGCACGCCGAGATGATCGCCGATGCGCATGCCGTCCACAGCGCGGGTGACAAACTCCCCGGCCACAAGCTCGGCGGCGCCGTTTAGGTCAACGGGCAGGCCGAGCACCTGGGCGAAGACGTTGGCCGTGCCAATCGGGAGAATGCCGAGTGGCACCTCGCTGCCGGCGAGGGCGGAGGCGACGAGCGAGACAGTGCCATCGCCGCCGGCGGCGACAACCATGTCGGCGCCCTGGGCGATGGCCTGGCGCACAAGCGCCGGGATGTCCTCGCCGGGCTCGCCGCTTGTCTCATAGATCGTATGGCGCTGGCCGGCGGCGGCGAAGTGCTGCTCGAGGGCGGCCACCACCTGATCGCGATTGCTGGTGCCAGCAACGGGGTTCAACACAACAAAAACGTCGTTCGCGCGGCGCGGCTCCTCGCCCATCGGTGCTCTCCTTGTCAGCGCTCGCCTCTTCGGCCACGGGCGAAGCATGGCGTAGGCAAGAAGTGTGCCGGGGAAAGGGGCAGTTGACAGCGGCAGGGGGCAGCGGGCAGGGGGCAGTTTGCAGCGGGCAGTTCACAGTTCGCAGTTCGGTCTGCGGCGGTTAACTGATAACTGATCCTGGCACTGTGAACTGACGTCTGACTCCTGACTCCTGACTCCTGACTCCTGCCCCTGATCCTGCAAACTGGCTACACCCAGCCGCGGGCGCGCTCGACGCCGTGCTGCCAGCGGCCGAGGATCTCGGCGCGCTCGCCGGGGCGCATGCGCGGCTCGAAGACGCGCTCGCGGCCGTTGAGCAGGCGCGGCAGGGCGGCGAGCGAGGGCCAGAGACCGGCGCCGAGGCCGGCGAGCAGCGCGGCGGCGCGTACGCTCGTCTCGGTGTCGGGGGCGCGCACAATCCGCACGCCGGCCACGTCGGCCTGCACCTGGCAGGCGAGGTCGCTGTTGGAGAGGCCGCCGCCTACGCGCAGCTCGCGGATCGTCATGGCGCCCTCGTGCTCCATGGTGTCGAGGATGTCGCGCAGCTGGCAGCCGATCGACTCCAGGAAGGCGCGGGCGAGGTGCCCAGGGGTGGTGCCGAGGGTCATGCCGAGGATGCTGCCACGCGCGCCGCGATCCTCGCTGGGCACGCCGAGGCCGGTGAAGGCGGGCACGAAGACCACGCCATCGCTGCTGGGCTGAGCGGCGGCGAGGGCGTCGAGCTCGGAGGCGCGGCGGATCAGGCGCATCTGGGTGAGCCAGCGCACCGCCGCACCTGTGACGGTCATGTCGGCCTCGAGGGTGTAGGCGGGCTGGCCCGCCAGCTCCCAGGCAAGGTATGTTTTGCAGATGCCTTGGGGCGGGGCTTCGGGGCCGGCGACGACATTGACGAACGAGGCGGTGCCGTGGGTGGCGGCGGCCTCGCCACGGGCGTGGCAGTCGTAGCCGAAGAGGGCGGCCTGCTGGTCGGTGATCATGGCCGTGACGGGGATGGCGCGCTGCCCGACATGGAACTCGCCGAAGGGGTGGAGGGTAGGGCGCGCGGCGGGGAGCGCAGCGCGGGGGAGGCCGAGGAAATCGACCCACTCGTCCCAGAGGGCGCGGCGGCGGGGGTCGAAGACCGTCATCGCCTGGAGCAGCGAGTAGTCGAGGGCGTGCTCGGCGGGGCGGCCAAGGGCCTGCAGAACCCAGCCGGCCGAGAGCGAGACGGCGAGACGGCCGGACTCGGCGGCCTGGCGGAAGGGCGTGTCGTGGCGCATGCGCCAGGCCATATGCATGGCGGCGCAGTAGGCGCCAGGGAACTGGCCGAGGCGGGCGCGGCGCTCGGCGGCGTGCTCCCAGCGGCCGGCCTCCTCGACGAGCGGGGCGGTGCGCAGATCCTGCCAGGTGATGGCGTTGCCGATGGCGCGGCCGGAGCGGCGATCCCAGGCAAATACCGTATCGCGCTGCGAGGTGACGCCGCACGCGACGATCTGGGCGGGGTTGCAGCCTGCGCGGGCGATGGCTTCGTCCACCGCCTCGCGGACGCTGCGGGCGACGGCGGCGGGGCGCTGCTCGACCCAGCCGGGCCGTGGGTAGAGGCGGGCCATGGGGCGGTAGCCGTAGCCGCAGACGCGGCCATTCTCATCGAGCAGGGCGGCGCGGCTGCCGCTCCCGCCCTGGTCGATCCCCAACACCAATCTATCGGCCACGATGCCTCCATGTGCGAGCGCGAAACCGACCCATTATAGGGGATCAGGCGGGGTGTGAGTTAGGTGCGTGGCTGCACCAGGAGCGTATCACCCTGCTTGGAGGCCTTGATGGCGCTCACGCCGCGCAGGCCGTCGGGGAGCAGCAGGTGGCGGCGGTAGGGGCCAGCGCGCACGATCAGCTCGTCGCCGCTGAGCGTGAGGCCAAGCTGCTCACGCGGGAGGCCGGGCAGATCCAGGGCCACGGCGGGCGCGGGCGGGCCGACGAAGCGCACCGGCGCTGCGAGCTCGGCGCCGGGCATTGGCGAGCCGTCGGCGTACAGAGCGTCGCCTTGCGCGGCGAGAACGTTGGGGCTAGCGGGGGTGGCGGCGGCGGCGAGGCGCAGCAGCGGGAGCGCGGGCCATGTGGTGGCGGCCTCGGCGAGGGTGGCCTCGGCCTCGGCCCGCAGCGCTTCCAGGCCGGGGACGGCGGGGAGCAGCGGCCCTGCCACGATGCGCTCAACAGCGAGGCCGAAGAGCTGGAGGGCGGGCAGGGCCACGCGGGCCTCGGCGAGGCCGGCGCGGTCGGGGCGCAGCACGTAGCGTACGCTGGCGTTGCCGGGCGCAACGGTCTCATCGCGTAGCTGCTCAAGCCGCACGCGCGCCTCCTGGAGATTGCCGGTCCACTCCATTGGGAATGGGATGAGGCCAGTGGGGACGATGGCGCGGGCAACCGAGGCGCTGGAGCGGCCAGGTCCACGGTCGAGCCCGAGCAGCAGGCGGACCATCCAGCGGAAGGTGTCGGGGACGCCGAGGGCGCGTAGCAGGCCGTCGGGCGGGCCGGCGTCGACGCATGCCAGATCGTAGCTGGGGGCGAGTGTGCGTAGGCGCGCGACGGCGAGGAACAGGTCGCCGCCGGGGATAAGCGGCAGCTCGTCGCCGGAGACCTTGCCACCGGCGAGGCCGGGCAGGTCGCCCCAGAGCGAGGCGAGGTTGGCGATCGGGTCGAGCAGCCAGGCGTCGAGCCGGGGCGCCAGGGGCTGCGGGTCGGGGCCGGGGGCGGCTGCGACGAGGGCGCACAGCGGGTGGGATGGCCCAATGCTGGCTAGGAGCGTGCGCGCTCCGCCCGCGGCGGCGGCGGCGGCGGTCGCGGCGGCGACGGTTGCGGCGGCGCCAGCGGGGCCAGTGAAGATCAGGGTGTGCATGGGCGGCAGTGTAGCATACCGGGCATTTATCTACAGATGACGCAGATTTCCGGCGCCCATTGCTTGCCCCAGGTGTGAGCTGGGGTGGCGCCACGAGCGCAGGGCGCGGGCTCGCTCTGCTATAATGGCCGCAGTCGGCGCGTAGCTGCGCCACCTGCGCTTAGGAAGGAGCTACAGAAGCTATGGCTGAGCCCCTCGATACCCAGCCCGTCGGCGCGTTCCTCGACGCCCTCGCCTCCGGCGCGCCCACGCCCGGCGGCGGCAGCGTGGCCGCCATGAGCGGCGCCATGGCCGCCGGTCTGGTGAGTATGGTCTGCGCCTTTACGGTTGGAAAGAAGCAGTTCGCGGAGATCGAGCAGGAGGTGCGCCGAGTTCACGAGCGCGCCGAGCAGCTCCGGCGCGAGCTTCAGCAGCTCGCCGAGCAGGACATCGAGGTTTTTGGGCGATTGTCTGCGGCCTACAAGCTGCCCCGCACCACCGAGGCCGACTCTGCCACGCGTCAGGCTGCGATCCAGCAGGTGACGCGCCACGCCGCCGAGGTGCCGCTGCGCACCGCCCAGGCCGCCGCCCAGCTGCTGCCACTCTGCATCGCGCTCGCCTCGCACGTGGGTCGTCTGATCGTAAGCGACATCGGGGTGGCTGCGGTGCTCGCCCGCGCCACCGTGCAGAGCGCCATCCTGAACGTCGAGATCAACCTCGCTGGCCTGGAGGATCAGCGCTACGTGCGCGAGATCCGCGCCCAGATCGAGGATCTCAGCGTGGGCCTCAGCGAGGAGACCGAGGGCGTGATCGCGATTGTGCGGGGCCGTATCAACCAGTGACAGCGCGCATTCTTGATGGCAAGGCGCTTGCCCAGATCCTGCGCGCCGAGGCCCAGGCCGAGATCGCTGCGCTTACGGCCACGCTTGGCCGCGCCCCTGGCCTCGCCGTGGTCCAGGTTGAGGGCGACGCCTCGTCCACGCGCTATGTGCGCACGATCGGCAAGCTCTGCGAGACGGCGGGCGCCGCCTTTCGCCACGCGCTGCTGCCCGCCGACAGCGCCCAGGCCACGCTCGACGCGCTGATCGCAGCGCTCAGCGCGGACCCGGCAGTGGACGGCGTGCTGCTCCAGCTGCCGCTGCCAGCCGGGCTCTCCGCCGAGCAGGCGACTTTGCAGCTCGACCCACGCAAGGATGTCGATGGCGTTCACCCGGTGAGCGCCGGCCTGCTGGCCCAGGGCCGCCCCAGCTTTGTGCCCAATACGCCTGCCGGCGGCATGGAGCTGCTGCGGCGCTCCGGGGTGGAGCTGCGCGGCAGACGGGCCGCCGTCGTAGGCCGCAGCAGCATCGTGGGCAGCCCCATGGCCCAGCTGCTCATCCGCGCCGACGCCACCGTGACGGTCTGCCACTCGCGCACGGCCGACCTGGGCGCCGTGCTGCGCGAGTGCGAGATCGTCTGCGTGGCCGCTGGTCGGCCCGGCCTGATCAGCGCCGCCATGATCCGCCCTGGCGCCGTGGTGGTAGACTTTGGCACCAACGTGCGCGAGGACGGCAGCCTGGTGGGCGACGTAGATTTCGCCGCCGTCGCCGAGGTGGCCGGCGCCATCACGCCCGTGCCCGGCGGCACCGGCCCCGTCACCAACGCGATGCTGCTCAGGAACCTGGTTTTGGCGGCGTCCTCCTTCGTGACACGGTGACATGCGCTCGCTTCGCTTGCGCTGACATGATGACACGGTGACACCTATCGGCGCCGTGAAGTGTCACCCAGTCACCCAGTCACCCAGTCACCCAGTCACCCGGTCACCCAGTCACCCAGTCACCCAGTCACCCAGTCACCCAGTCACCCAGTCACCTTGTCACCCAGTCACCCAGTCACCTTGTCACCTTGTCACCCAGTCACCCAGTCACCTTGTCACCTTGTCACCTTGTCACCCTTATGAAGATACTCGTGCTTGGCGGCGATGGCCGCGCCCACGCGCTGGTCTGGAAGCTGTTCAGTAGCCCCTCGGCGGAGGTGCTGGTGGCGCCGGGGAATGGCGGGGCGTCCCAGCTGGCGCCCAGCGTCGATCTCGACCCCGCCGACGCAGCCGAGGTGGCGCGCTGGGCTTTCGCCGAGGGCGTGGATCTCATCGTGCCCGCCGACGGTGATCCGCTTATGGCCGGCCTGGTCGACGAGGTCGTCTCCATGCATATCGGGGTGTGCGGGCCGGCCCAACGCGCCACCCAGATCGAGCGCAGCCGCTGCTTTGCCCGCGCCTTCCTCGAGCGCAGCGGCCTGCCCCTCGCCCGTGGGCGCGCCTGCGCCGACCTCGCCACGGCTGAGCGGTATCTGGCCACCCAGCCGCTGCCCCTGATCATCAAGGCCGACAGCCACACGGACGATGCGGGCGTGTACCAGGATCGCTACGCCGCGCTTGAGGCGCTGCGCACGATCTTTGCCGACCGGCCCGCAGGCGGTCCCGGCGTGGGCGTGGTGGTCGAGGAGTATCTCCCCGGCATCACTGTGGGCTTCTCCGCGCTCACCGACGGCAGCACGGCGGTGCCGCTGCTGCCCGTGCGCCTCTACGACCAGCTCGGCCCTCAGCCCGAGAGCCCGCGCGCGCCTGGCATGGGCGCCGTTACGGGCAACTCGGGCTACACCCGGCGGCTCGGCGCCTTCCTGCACAGCCGCATCGTGGAGCCCGTGGTCGCCGCTTTGGCCCGCGAGCAGATGCCCTACTGGGGCTTTTTGGGCGTAGACTGCGTGATAACCGACCAGGGCCCGCGCGTAATCGGGCTGCGCTGTAGCCTGCGCGACATGGAGGCCCAGGCGGTGCTGCCGCGCCTTGCGAGCGACCTAGTGCCCCTGATTGAGGCCGCCGTCATCCGCCGCCTTGATCGGCTGCCGCCGCTGGAGTGGCGCGACGAGGCGAGCGTGGCGCTTGGGCTGGTGGCCCAGGGTTACCCGCATCACTTCCCGGTGGGGGGCCTGCTCCAGGGTCTCAGCGACGTGGACGCGGGCGTGCTCGTCTTTCACGACCAGACCCAGAACCCCAGCGGGCTGCGCTACACCCCGGCGTCGCGCGGCGGTGGTGGCCTCGCCGCGCTGCTGTCGGGCGGGTCGGCAAGCATGGCCGGGATCACCGTGACGGGCGGGCATGTCGCCACGGTGGTGGCCCTTGGCGCCACCCTGGCCGGCGCACGCGGCCGCGCCCTGCTCAACGCCGAGCGCATCAGCTTCCCTGGCCGCAGCTACCGCGAGGACGTTGGCGCCCACGAGTTTCGATAGCAAGCGGACGGTGGACGATGGACGGTGCACGGTGTCTAGCGGCAGGCCAGCAAGCGGACGGTGGACGATGGACGGTGGACGGTGTCTAGCGGCATACCCCTACCGTCTACCGTCTGCCGTCCACCGTCTGCCGTCCACCGTCTGCCGTCCACCGTCTACCGTCTCACACTACCACCGCATACGCCCGCACCGGGAAGGACGCCGCGCCGACGACTCTGGCGGGGGCGGCGTGGAAGGTGAAGGGGCCTGACGGCAGCAGCGCCAGCTGAGTAAGGTTCTCCACGATCAGGATGTTGGCGTTGAGCAGCGCCACGTGGGCGGGTCGCTGCGGGTTGTTCGGATCGTCGGCGGCCAGAAAGTCGCAGCCTACCAGCTTTGCGCCCTGGTCGCGCAGGGCCCGCGCAAGCTCCGCGCCGATGAAGGGGTGCTCGAAGTAGCTGCCCTTGCCCCAGTAGCTGCTCCAGCCGGTATTGAGCAGCACCGCCTTGCCTGCCACATCGTGCCTGGCGAGCAGCTCGGGGCCGAGCGGCTGGCGCGGCTGGGCGGCTGGGCAGTCGATGCGCAGGCCGGGCAGCACCAGCTGGCGCAGGTCGAGGCGCTCGATCGTGGCGCCGTTGGGGTTGAAGTGGAACGGGCTGTCGAGGTAGGTGCCCATGCTTGTCATAAACTGGGCAAAGCTCAGCTCCACTGTCGTACCGGAGTAGCGGCCGCTGAACGCCGACTGGGCGTGGCTCAGGTAGGGTGTGACGGTGGGGCGGGGCCAGGCGTCGCTGAAGAGCGGTGTTTCGGGGCCGAGTGTCTGGCTGAGGTCGATCAGTTGCATGGCGCACCTATTAGGATGGCGCATCGTTGCGCGCGACTGTTCAGGCTGATTCTAGCACCGAATGCGGATCGCGCCTAGCCGCAATCGGCTGTACCATGGCGGCGAATCCCTGCACAGAAGGAGCTATCAATGAGCGAGCGTAATCCACCGCCGAGCGGCCCCGCCGAGCTGCGCGCCCAGCTGGACGCGGGCCTGGCGCCGTTTCTGACCGTCATAGATCGGCTGAGCGCCCCGCCGCTAACGGAGCTGCGTGATGCAGCAGGCTGGACGGTGCGCGATCATCTGACCCACCTGGCCGCCTGGGCCGACGGGGTCGCCGCCCTGCTGCGCCGCGAAGATCGCTGGGCCGTGATGGGTGTGGCCGATGTGACCCCACCGAGCACCGATCTCGACTACGACAGGATCAATGCGCAGATCGCCGTGCAGCAGCGCCACCGCTCGGCGAGTGAGGCCCGTGCCTGGGTTGTAGCGGCCCACGGGCGCTTGGTGGCTGCCGTGGCCGCCCTCAGCGACGAGCAGCTGGAGCTGCCCTATGATCGCTATGTGGCGCCGTTCACCGCCGACACTGGCAACCCCGTCGGCATGTCAATCGCCGGCAACAGCTTTGGCCATTACGAGGAGCACCTGCCCTGGATCGAGGCGATTGCGGCGTCTGACGGTAGACGGTAGACGGTAGGATCCGGTACCGACGACCGACGACGGACGACCGGAGGGTGGCTATCGCTATCGGCTATCGGCTATCGGCTATTCGACAGCGCCAGAGGCCTATGCTACAATCCCTGACTGTAGCGCCGCAGAAGCTCCAACGGAGGTCGCGCCATGCGCATCGAGCGGAACCTGGGCATGGATCTTGTGCGCGCCACCGAGGCGGCGGCGCTGCGCAGCGGCCGCTGGATGGGCCGCGGCGACAAGCTCGGCGCCGATCAGGCCGCCGTGGACGCGATGCGCTACGCGCTGGACAGCGTGCCCATGAACGGCGTGGTGGTGATCGGCGAGGGCGAGAAGGACGAGGCCCCGATGCTCTATGTCGACGAGCACGTGGGCACCGGCGACGGCCCCGAGATGGACATCGCCGTGGACCCGGTGGAGGGCACGACGCTGCTTGCCGAGGGCATGCCCGGCGCCATCGCCGTGATCGCCATCGCCGAGCGCGGCGCCCTCTACAACTGGCAGGGCATCGCCTACATGGACAAGCTAGCCGTGGGCGAGCGCGCAAAGGGCGTGATCGACATCAACGCCCCGGTGGCCTACAACATCCGCGCTGTGGCCCGCACGCTCAACAAGCAGATCGAGGATGTGACGGTCGTAGTGCTAGATCGGCCGCGCCACCAGGATCTGATCAAGCAGATCCGTGAGACGGGCGCCCGCATCAAGCTGATCCTGCACGGCGACGTGAGCGCCGGGATTATGACGGCGATCGAGAACCCGCCCGCCGACATCCTGATGGGCATCGGCGGCGCCCCAGAGGCCGTGATCACGGCGTGCGCCCTCAAGTGCATGGGCGGCGAGATCCAATGCAAGATCTGGCCGCGCAATGATCAGGAGCGGGCTCTGGTTGCCGAGCTTGGCCTGGATGCCGCCAAGGTGTTTACCACCAAGGATCTCGTCCAGGGAGAGAATGTCTACCTCGCCGCCACCGGCATCACCCCCGGCGAGTTCCTGCGCGGCACCGAGTATTTTGGCGGTGGCGCCCGCACCCACAGCGTGGTGATGCGCTCGCGCTCCGGCACGATCCGCTACATCGATGCCACCCACCGCTGGGATAAGCTGATGCGGATCAGCAATATGCCGTATGGATGAGTCTTTCTGACGACCGACGACCGACGACCGACGACCGACGACCGCGAACACGGGTAGCTGTCGTCGGTCGTCGGTTTTCCATAGACCCTATGCAACAAGCTCAGCTTCGCGACGCCCTGGTTCGCTCACCACCCCTGATCGCCGCGCTCACGCTCGCGCTCGGCGGGCTGGTTGGCGCCGCCGCAGCCCTCGGGCCGATCTACGCGCTCGCCGGCCTCGTGGCCCTGCTCGCCGGCCTTGCCATGCTCGTGAGC
>Ga0209591_10006747_pt1 | contig 12709 bp, 8 predicted proteins | sample MAT01_FD_187207 | JGI IMG/M metagenome (GOLD analysis project Ga0209591, IMG submission 187207) | Freshwater microbial communities from Lake Fryxell liftoff mats and glacier meltwater in Antarctica - MAT-01 (SPAdes) (version 2) | ecosystem: Environmental > Aquatic > Freshwater > Ice > Liftoff...
TTAATTTAGTCCCGAATGCTAAATGGGATCGGGATTTAAAAGCGTCAGGGCAATTTTTAGGGGCAAATCTTTATGAATTGTGGCTACCTCCGGGAGATAGAGGCAATATCAGCCAAAATTATCATGTGTTAATTTGCTTGTTTCCTAACAGCGGCGAGCTATCAATTAGCACTACTCGCCAAACAATGACTAAATTTTATCCGCAGTTTATCCGATTATTTGGATACCGCAATAAAGTGATTTGGGCTTATCAACAAAGCCGCCAACTTAAGTCTGACCTCAAGGATGCTTCGCGGAAGATTCAAGAGATTGTCAGCCAACTGCCAGAACAAGTCAATGCTGCTAAAGTTGACCTGAAACAATTGCAGCAAAATCTGGTCTATTGCTTGACAATTTTCTCGATTTATGCTAATTATATTAGTCGATTGGAAGAACAAGAAAATACAATTAAAACTAATCTCAAAAACTACGATAAACGGCTAAAAACAATAGCCAAGACAATGGGAAATCAAGAAAATGAGTTAGATTTTATGACGGATTTCAGCAAGTTTGCTGCGGACAAGTATATCACGCAAGTTAAAGCGGATAATAGAAGTTTGAGTGCGGGATTGCGGTTGTTGGAAAATGCCATAGAAACTGTGGAGGGGATTATCGAGATTGAGAGGGCTAGGGCCGATCGCACTTTAAACTTTACCATTGGTACAGTGGGCGTGGGCATTGGCACCAGCGGAGTCGCCGCCAGCATCTACGCCAGCCAAATCAAAAGCCCCGCTAGCCCGCAAAATCCCATGTCAGCTACTCAAGTTCTGGTGTTGAGTCTGATTCTGGGAATTGCAGGAGGCTTAGTCAGTGCGGGTTTATTAAAATTGCTTGACAGAATGCGGGGAGGGAAATGAACAATTCTGAGGATTTCTGTTAGTTAGCAGGCTTGACATCTTCCCACCAAACCTGGACATAGGGCCAGAATATTTTATCATTATCTAGCTTGACTGTCACTTCGTAGCGATCGATCTGCGTGAGTTCCCCAGTTTTACCATTCAACTGCAATTGTTTGGGATCGTCGGTGCAAATTTCTACCTTTTGATTCAACAGCGGTAGCATCTGCTTTGAAGAACCCTCAAACGGATTTTTGCCTCTGAGCACATAGCCACCAATGAGAGATAAGTACATTAAAGTTAGGAAAAATACTGTACATAAACTCACAATTAACAGTGTTTTTTGTTGCGAAAAATTAGTATAAACGCTCGCAACTCCTACTATCATAGTTCCGAAAAATAACAAACTCGGCAGCAACAGCCCATCTCCCAAAAATAGGCTACAAAAAATCATCAGCGGTATCTGAAAACCAAATAATGCAGCTACCCAACTCCACCCAGTCAGCAATGATTCAGATAGCAGCCAATTCATTGCTGCTACAGTAAGGGCGATCGCAATTCCTATGGCCCAAACTGATATCCCAGAATCGTAATATCTGATGGGAAGAACTACAGAAAAGAATGTAGCATAAGCAAAACCCGCCAAAGCTAAGGCCAATCCATTAATTATTTCGTTCCAGTTCAACATTGTTAAAAGAGTCGCATAGTCGATTATTTAGGATCGATCGACTTGACAAACTCTCGCACAGGCGACGGTAGAGCCGGTACAAAAGTCTTTCTAAAACCCCTAACATCCAAAACTCGCCACAAAATACCGATTGCTACTGTCAAGAAAAATAACGCTCCCAAAAAATTAAACGCATTAGAGAGAAAACCGCTGTCCCTTTTTTTCGGAGCCGTAATATGTTTGATGCGATATACAGCCGGCTCGTAATCTCTGGACTCATCGGGACTGGGTACCGGCTTTTTGGCGCGCGAACTCTTACGGGGGCTCCCACCCAAACCCGTTTGATTAGTTTTAGTAGAACTGCTGGGCGACTTCAACTCGGAATCGCCACGCATCGTGAACTGGCTAGTAGAAGTCCCCGTTTTGCCAACACCAGCATTTTGAATTCTACTATTAGAGCGCTGACTTGATTGCCGATCGGCTAAAGTTCGCATCAAACTTTGCAATTGCTGAGTCGCTGCCGCTGGACGTTCTCCCTTCCTTGCCCAATTTAGCAACATCGCCCCGGTAATCCCGCAGAGATTCCCACACCCCACAGAAGCTATCCGCTTCAGCAGAGGCTGACTGTTGGACACAAAAACCACCAGTGAGTCGGGGTTTTCTAGGGCAAAACCGTAAACGCACTGAGCTGTAGCTACAACCAACATTGCTTGTGCGCTTTGATTTTTAATCGAGGGTTCTAGGGCCCGATGCGTTTCTTGAGCATCAGTCACAATCCAGCCACTGTCTGCAAAAAAGCGCATAAACTCCCTAGCCACTTGCTCTTGAGCTTTTTCTACCGCTTTCCCTGTCAGATAATCTATTTCGTCATACACTACTTCTGGGAGATAGCAACTTCCCACCTTGGCATATTCTTGCCACACTTGGGTTCTGCCAGCCATCAAAACATCTGCATCAAAAGTTACCAATACAGGAGGAAGTTGATTAGCCATAACTTTAGCCTAGATGTTTACATAAGTGATTTTTACTTGCTAAATTAAGTTTAAACAAATTCCGAGCTTTTCTATTGGGTCAATTGATAAATATCTGGGGTGCGCCCAAGCGCACCCAGCCCACCAATGGTCTGATGATTAATTGCCAATTCCTAAACGCCCAGCTAAAGCCGGAGTCAAGGGCAAGAGTACAGAAATCATCAAAAACAAAGCCAACAAACCCAAAGCTGCGCGAGCGTCGTCAGGTTCAGTCAGCTCGTTGAGGCTCGGCCTCTCCAGATTCCGTTGTAAAATCAGAATCACGATCGCCCAATACAGAGCTAAAGGATTAACTAAAGAAGCGATCGCCAGCACCACAAACGTCGCCAAAGTAGCGCGACTGGCAATTTTCCGGCCGTAGATTGCTTGCACGATTCTACCCCCGTCCAACTGTCCCGCCGGCATCAAATTAATCGCCGTGATTACCAAGCCCAACCAACCGATAACTACCAGCGGATGAACATCAACAATCTGCTGCTGCAAGGCAGAACCCAAAACCACTTTTGCCAAAGTTCCCACCAAAACCGAGCCCTTAAAATATTCTGCGGGAATTTGAAACAAGCTACCGGGGTGAGAAAGTAGCAAACCCGTTACCAGCATTAGCAGAGAAATTATTCCCCCAGCGGCTGACCCAGCAAAAGCAATGTCAAACAAAACTTTACGGTTGGGAAGCAGCGACTCAAAACGAGCGATCGCCCCAAAAGAACCTATCTGGAATGTTGGTATAAAAAACGGCCAACTCAAGCCCACATTGTACTGATTTGCCAGCACTCGGCGAGCAATTTCGCCTGAGCCTAAAACCGCCCAAATTCCGATCGCAATTGGCAGAACTTCTAGATATCTACCAGGCGAGTTAAAGAAATCGAAACCCAGCAGCAAACCGCCTGTTTCCAAGCTGGTAGCAATTGTTGCCAGTAACAGCACGACTGCGAGAATTTTTTGAGATACGGTAGTTGGCTGCGGGTCGTTGGTGCTGGGTAAGATAATAACTACGGGCTTGTCGTCCTGATTTTCTACTAAAAACAGGCGGTAGCGATCGTTCAATCTTTCTTGCAAACTTGCCGTCAAACGCGAGTGTACTTGTTCGGGATCTCCCCGGAGATTGCCTTTCAAGATTACGCCATCTTGATAGGGAATCGTTTCTGTGGCAAAGAAAGTATCGATCCCAAAGATGCCTTTAATTGCCTTGAGGTCTTCAACTGGAACGGGAATTATTTCTAATTCATTAGTTGCAGGCGATGTGACGATCTTAATTGTTTCTTTCGCTGGTACCTGCTGTTCGTTTGGGGGGGAGTTTCCATCGCTTTGGGACTTTACCTCAGCAGGAGCGGGGCGCGAGTCGAGCACTGCATCGGCTGCCGCCTTACGCAATTGCCGGCCCAGATAAATGTACAATCCCGTGGATGCCACCAGCAGCAACAATACCGCAACTAAATTGAGGTAAATCCCCGCTGCGAACAAACCAAAGAACAGTAGCCAGGGACTCATCAGCACCACTGACTGCAACCAAGCCAAAATTCCCAGTTTGCCAAAAGGTCTGGCGCGATAAAATCCCCAACCCAGAATTCCCACAGCAACCAATACCAGTGCAATTGTGGCGGTATTTTCCGATGCAATTATCGGCAGTCCGGTTGCTTGCGCCAATACCGGCTGTAATTGGCCGATCGCGCTGCGGTCGAGTAATAGCATTAAATTTTGGGGTATATGAAATAAAATTGCTGGGAGCATTATCCAAACTTGTCCGAAACTAGCCCGATCACTAAGGATAACCTCTGAGGGCTACTCGGCCCACAACCGGCTGCTGCGGTTTTAACTTCTGGGCTATTGACACAACAGACTTTTTATGATACCACATCGGCTGTGTCAAATATCTACTCAGATGGGCGGGAGTGTCGATCGCCCGGAAGCGGGAAGATTGGCAGCCGCGAAAGCAGGCGACGCTTCTGGGCAGATTTGACTTGGTTGCGGATTCGGGCATCTGCAACAAATCCGCAGCAGATCAGGCTCAAACCATAGATAATATTAGGGTTTTGTTAACGGGTACGGCAGGACTTGAACCTGCGGCTCGCTGCTTAGAAGGCAGCTACTCTATCCAACTGAGTTACGCACCCAACTCAAAAAATCGTTAACAATATGATTGTATCGGTGAAGTGTGCGATCGAGCAAGTAAATATTTTTTGACTTATACCAATTTTTTATGAGGCTGCATAGAATCCGATCCCCCCTAGCCCCCCTTAATAAGGGGGGGGACAAGATTCCGATCAAAGTCCCCCTTGCTTTCGGGGGATTTAGGGGGATCGAGATATGTGCAACTTCACATTAAATTGGTATTACACAGAAACCGGTTCTATCTAAAAAAACTATGATGTAGAGCGCAGCGCGATCGGGAGTGAACACCCTGGTGATGGCCCGTGGGTTGAGGATAGCAATTCACACAAGCTGGAGGGACTCACCTGCAAACAGCACAATTGTTAACATTCGATAGTGGCAAAGCCTAAAACGCAGGCCGCATTATCGAAAAACCAGAGATGATCCCCTGATTTTAGGCATGAGTTGACGCCAGCGTGACTAACTTGCTGATGTTGAGTGATGTTTGCCAACATTCTGCTCGACTTGATATTTGAGAAAAATGTGGTAGAACTAGGATTGAAAGACTCAGGTGAAAATCCCTGATGGTACGGAGCCTATATATAAGCTTCCTCTACGGCATCAAAGCAAAACAGTCAATCGCCCGATCGGCACGACCTCGAAAATCAAGCGTTGCCAGTACAGCAGTCGTAAGTTGTGCGCGGGGGAATTTCCTTGTTGCATTAGTTTATCAAATTAATGGGTTTAAAACCCCGTCCTTGTAGGACGGGTTTGTGCTAGAATGTATATACCGAGAGCAAACAACGGATATCTTGAGAGTAAAAGTCAGGCATAAGCTGGGGCCTCCAAACGATATAAACTGGTTTGTATTTGTACCGATGGATAGTCGGGAAAGGAAACTGTCTGGGCAATCAGAGCGTCGGGGATATGTGGGTAACTACATATCGAGATAGTGGGTGAAAAACCGCAAGGAAACAACCAGAAAATCTAAATCGTGAGGTTTAGAAGCTTTGCCCTTTTAGGGCGGAGTAATGTCACATGCCAGGGTTGAGAGACAATCTCAGCTTAGATATTTGTTAGCATTTGTTAACAAAAAAGTATCGGAACGCTTGAGGAGGGCAATCCTGCTAATTTAAGCGGACTTGTCGAATCAAGCATCCCCAAGCCTAAAAGCCTGGAGATCTTCAAAAGCAAAGCACCTCGGCCATGACAGGAGTCAAATCGCAGTGTCATGTTTATTCTGAAACGGCAGGATGTTGAAATATCCAATTTTCAACACCCAAAACGGGATCAACAAATTCCCATTCTCAATTATCAGGGGCAGACTTTTCGCCTAATCAGCGCCTTCAACGGCAAGCAAGCAGAAGACGCCAGAGCCTTGTGGCGGGATTTAACCGACAACCGAGGCAAAGCCTGCGTTCTGCTAGAAGAGCCGGATAGATACAGCGTCTGGGGAAAAGTCCGTTTAGATCAGCTTGCCGGTGAAGAACCGGCCGGTACAGAATCCGCTAAAGCACCGCTATTCGCGCAGGGCTGTCTGCTGCTCCTCCAAGCTGTTTACTTCGATGTAGAAGACCTCTTAGGCGCAAGGCAAGCCGCATCGTTTCAGAAAGATATCGCCAAGGTATTTCAGCAAGGAAACTTCCCCCAGGCAGACTCCGCTGATGCGATCAAAAATTGGCTAACCGTTAGTCCCTTGCAAAATCATAAGGTGCCCCCTTGGCAAGAGCAAAATCTCAAGACCTTATTGCAAGAACTTCACCGTTTGGGCAAATCATATTTTGGCAATACCGACTTCGCTGAGGGAGTGAGCGATGTGCTGCAAGATATGCCAGCACAGGATCGCACTCAGTTTGTAGATTGGCTGAAACAATCAGCCCTCAACAAGTTGTGGATCGCAGGATAGAAAATCTCTGACAATTGCTCTAACAATTGGGCGCAGATAATCGAGCTGAGATAATTGCACTCTTTGGGGGCAAGGAAGATACAGGTTGGATGGCCAACTTGTATCGATCGAGCGACATAATTGTTAAATCAGTTAGGAGGCCAGCTACAGTCTGGCAATTTAACTAAATCTCGATCGCAGTCCCCACCCACAATCATTGATATGAGTGGGGGAGTGCGAAAGCAAAAAACAGAGAAAGCAACATTTGAGGGTATAATTTCAGAGATTAATTTGGTACGGTAAAAGCCTTAATGGTGAAGACATAGACCGTATCTCTATCATCTATTGCCGGGAAAAAGATGGACTAAGAACTAATTATTTGAATTAGTAAATAGATATTATTCTTGCTTAGTCTTTCGAGAGTGTACGAGGGCAAAAAACCCGACGACACGCTGAAGACGCCAGTTTTTCCGGGAGCGTCAGATCAAGGTTCTTTGGCGAAAGAATCCTCATCTACAATCAAAAATTGAGATGGGGTGCATTCAACCGCTAGTTAGGTATCGTGAAATCCCTATGAGTAGCACTTCAGAAAAGTCATCTACATCTACATCTTTACTATCAGCTCAGAGCCTAGTCATTGTGGGCATTGTCTGGGCTGTCATGGCGCTGCTGTTCTTTTTGCTGTTCAGCGTCCCCCTTTCAAAAGAAGATGGTTTACCGCCTTGGTATTCGATCGGCACTTATATTTTTGAATGCGGGGCATACCTCGGAGCGTCTTTAGTCTGTTTCAGAAACTGGAAATGCCCCCAGATGGCGAGCGGGCGCAACGTCTGGCTGGGCATTGGTTTGGGGATGCTCTTCTATTTTATCGCCGGCGTGCTGTTCGGGATTTGGGAACTCTATTTCGAGTTAGATCCAGACGTGTCCCCAGCAGATGCGTTTTATCTGGGCAGCTATGTGGTACTGATCGGAGGCATGGTTGTAGCTGTGACTTCCAAGCGGCTGAATCTAGAAATTTGGCAGTGGGGTTTGTTAGCCGGAATAGCAGCCTTTGGGATTGCTATAGCTATCTGGGTTGCTGCACCGGACTCTTGGAGGACACAGCTAGGAATGGCTCCGGCAGCCCCCCAGGAAGTCGTGACAGGATCTGCACCAGCAACTCCTGCCAAAGGAAAAGCGCCTGCTTTGGACAATTCGGCCCAGTCAAAGGCAAAAGGAGCAGCCGCGACTGCTGCTAAACCTGCACCGGAAGAAGCAGCAGCAGAAGTAACTAAAGCTCCTGCATGGGTGATAGCACTTGACGAGCAACTGTCGCCTTACGCCTATGCCATCAATTTGTTTTACATCGTCGGGGACGTTTTGCTGCTGATTATTGCTACTGCACTGCTGCTGGCGTTTTGGGGAGGACGTTTTTCCCAATCTTGGAGAATGATTGCGGCTGCAACTTTTTCGCTTTACATCGCAGATATGTACTTTAAATGGCGAGATACTCAGGCTGAGGGTAGTTATCAAAGCGGCAGTTTGCTGGAAGTCTTTTTTGTTTTCAGTGGCATCCTGTTCGGAATTGGAGCTGTCTTGGAACATGACATCTCAACCCGTTCTCGTCAGAGCAGGCGGACTCGTCGCTCCGCGTAGCAATGGGAGATTGGGGTTGCTTCGGCAAGAGATGGAAACGCGAAAGCTGTTTTGCCCTTGCCGGCATCTGTCAACTTCCAATCGAAAATGAAAAATCACAGTTCGCCGATCGCACTTCCTGCGTTTTTTCACATTTTTTTGCTGGAAAATTTGGCATGACGCCCACAAAACTCTCCGATTCAGACAAACGCGAACTCCTGCGGCTGTACCGACAGTCGGACGAGAATACTATCACTCTGGCAAAGCGCTACGGAGTGAGTAGTTCGACTGTGAGGCGCATCCTTCAGGGGGCTTTGTCGGAGTCAGAATACGAATCTTTGGTACAGCAAAAACAAAAGCGTTCGTCCGATCGCAGCAGCAGCGTTTCTGAATCGACAGAGGCGACTGCTGAATCATCAGATGCCAGCGAAAACACCCATGTAGATACTCCCCTATCTGAGTCTGTCCCCACCCCGCAGTCAGTCGCAAATTCGAGACCGACGATCCGAAAGCGTTCTGTATCAGCCGCCGGGCCAGTTGCGGATCTCGAAATTCGAGCAACTTTACCGTCGGATTTCGATGTTTCTGATTTGCCAGATGCCCAAGAAAATATTGCCTCGCGCAGCCACCGTGCTGTTGTGACTGGAGAACTACAGGCAATGCTTGATGGTGAAGATTTTAGCGATTTCGACGAGGATGAGGATGAGGATGAGGATGAGGATGAGGATGAGGATGAGGATGATTTAGATGACGACTTCGACGAAGATTTAGAGGATGAAGATTCTCTGTTTGAAGGGAGTCTGCTGGGTTCGATGTCCGGGGAGTCGATGGAGCTGCGGGCGGAGGGGCCGATTCAAGTTTTGCCTTTAAGCGAAGCGTCTCTGCCCAAAATTTGCTATTTAGTAGTCGATCGGGCGGCGGAGTTAATCACAAGACCTCTAAAAGCATTTGGGGAACTCGGTCAAATTCCGGCGGCGGAAATTCGCGAAAAAACCCTACCAGTTTTTGACAATCACCGAGTGGCCCGCCGATTTGCTACTCGCAATCAAAGAGTTTTCAAGATTCCAGATGGCAGGCTGCTGCAAAAAGCCGCACCTTACTTGCTAGCCAAAGGAATTACTCGGCTGCTGATTGACGGTCAAGTTTATTCTATCTAAGGTTAGAAAATTTAACTTAATATTCTACGGTGTCCGAGTCTTCGGGATTTGCTTGAAATTTCGGACGCGAGTCTTGGGAATCTGAAAAATTCCACAGCGGTTGTAGCAGTGCACCGCCGATCAGTCCCGCACTAATGCTGATTGCCAATACTAATCCTACTGGAATTTGTATGGATTTAAACAAGATAAAGCTTAAGGCTACTGGGGCGGCGTTCTGCACTGAGATTATGGCGATCGCGCTGACTAAAATTGCTACTAAAAAACTAATGGTGAGCAGAGGAATTATTTTCATAAAAGGCTTGACAAGCTAAAACTTTAACTAATAAACTCGTTTTATAATTTGAATATGTGTCAACAAAATTAACTACCCCATTATTTAATAATATACAACAAGATTCGGGAATAAGTCAAGTAAGTGCGGGGGAAGTTGAGATTTTTTTGATAAATTAATGTTTTAAAAATTACAAAGCCCAAATTCTCACAAATCCAACTCCCCAGATTTGAGTTTGCACAACCTGGTTCCAGCATAGTCGGTAACAAATGTCAGGAGTTGCGATGGTTTGAGTGTCTGGGGCGATCGCACGAACAAGGATCTGTCTATTGTTTAGTTCAAAGGAGCGATCGATCACGATGAAAAGGTTGAATGGGGGCAATCAAGTCAACAAATAATATCATATCCGATGAATTCTCCACAATAAAAGTTGGGGAGCATCTCTGCAGAGAGCAAAAAGTATTTTTTAACAGTGCGTTTTTAACAGTGCTGTCCCCGCTCGCGAGTATTATACAGATCGCGAGCGGGGACAGCACTACCAATTTTGGGGGAACCAGATATCTAAACAGACAGGAAATCACCAGGGCCGATCGCAGGGCGAACGCATCTAAACTTTATGTTAACAGAATCTGGTATATTGGAGAATAATTATTGAGTACCTACAAAACATTTAATCAGGGTTCGTTCTTATGAAACTCAAACCTAAGATCACAAGTGCTGACCATTTTGCTGACCTAGAAGATCAAGCGAGTTGAGCGGACGAAACATCATCAATTAATTGATATTATCACCATCTCAATTTGTGCCGTGATTTGCGGTGCTGATACATGGGTGGATATCGAAAGGTAAGGATTCAGGTCTAAAAACTTGCGGCTCCAACGCTTGTCTGGCAAGGGTTTTAGGGCAAAATAAGGGCTTTTGTCCTGATCTGTTGATTCTCAATAAATGACGAAAAATGACAGTTTTTCGTCATTTATTGAGAATAGAAATTTATTTAGCATCAAGCTCCAGATCTAAAGTCTTTGCCCAGCAAGGATTTCAGTGACCTGAATTCTTACATCGAAAGCTACGGTCGATCTAAATACGAATGGTTAAATAAATTTTGAGAATTACCGAATGGGATACCGACCCATGACACAATTGCGCGAGTATTTTCTCGTCTAAAACCGGAGCAATTTCAGAAATATTTTTTGAACTGGATTCAATCTATTAGTTGCTTTAATCCAGGAGATGTGATCGCAATTGATGGCAAAACTCTTCGCCATTCTTATGATCGGGGAGGAGACAAAAAAGCGATTCATATGGTAAGTGCTTGGGCCACCAGTCAAAGATTAGTTTTAGGACAAGTTAAAGTTGACAAAAAATCTAATGAAATCACAGCAATTCCGGCTTTACTCAAAGTATTAGAATTAAACGTCAGCATTGTCACGATTGATGCGATGGGCTGTCAGAGGTCAATTGTTAAGTCAATTATCGAACAAGGAGGAGACTACGTAATCACCTTAAAAAATAACCAGCCATCCCTGTATGCAAGAGTAGAAGCGTTGTTTAAACAAGCAATTAGACAAGTATTTTCTGGATTTACACATACAGCTTATTCGACCAAAAAAGAGAGTAATCATGGTCGCTCAGAAATCCGACATTACTTAATGTTAAGTGAAATCAAAGAGCTGATTGACCCCGACAATCAATGGGAGAAACTTCACAGTATAGGCATGATAGAATCCGTGCGAATAGTGAAGGGAAAAACAACTATTGAAACTCGCTATTACATTAGTAGTTTACCAAATAATGCTCAAAAGCTTGGTGAATCAGTCCGCAGTCACTGGGGAATTGAGAATTATTTACATTGGGTATTAGATGTAGGTTTTCGCGAAGATGATTGTCGGATTAGAAAAGATAATGCTCCGCAAAACTTTGCTATTCTTAGACATATCTCGCTCAATCTTTTGAATCAAGAAAAAACCTCAAAAACTGGAGCAAAGAATCAGCGACTTCGAGCCGGGTGGGATGATGAATATTTGACTAAGATCCTCGCTGTTTCAGTTAACTAAATCCTCACAAATCACTCATTAATGACTATTCTACAACTTGTAAACAGTGGTTGTAAGCTTTTTATTGTCTAAAAATTGGCAGCAAGTAAAAAATCACCATTAATCAGTTCCTCTTTTCTCTAAAAAGTCATGACAAAGTGTGTCTATAGCTCAATACGGTTCACTTAAGACAGATCCCCCCTAACCCCCCTTAAAAAGGGGGGGACAAGAAAGCTCTTAAAGTCCCCCTTGCTTTCGGGGGATTTAGGGGATCTCCGGGGCATAAAAAGTGTTAAGTGAACCGTATTGCTCTATAGCTTCTAATAATGGTGAATTTATCTCAAAATATACTCACCACTGGTGAACAGTGTTCAATAAGATGCGTTCCCCCTGGTTCCTCTCTTCGGACAGACATACATATTTTCCGATTGATATACTTATATAACTCCCATCAATTCAAGGCCGGGGCTGTGCCTTCTACTGGTCTCACAATTGCGGGTTTATTGGTAGATTTTGCGGGAAAAAGTGCCTTCAGTGCCTTATCGAGATTTTCCGCCATCACAATCCGATTTTCGTAGGCGACAATGACTCTGACTAAGGTTGGCAAACTATTGCGTTCTGCCTCTAAATATAGAGGTTCCACATACAGCAAAGATTGTTCGATCGGAATTACCAATAAATTGCCTTGAATCGCCTTTGATCCCTGCCGAGTCCAGAGAGATATTTGTTCGGAAATCACCGGATCTTGGTTGATTAAAGCTTCTATTTGTTCCGGGCCGTAAACTAATCGCTGTTTGGGGAATTGGTACAATAGCAATTTACCGTAATCATCGTCATCCGATCGCCCTGCAATCCAAGCAATTAAATTGTTGCGACCTACTGGTGTAAACGGCAGCAGCAAAATAAACTCTTCGGATGTTTCCGTCGGCAGTTTTGTAATCAAATAGTACGGTTCTACAGGCTGCTGTTCGCTACCGTAAATTTCATTGGGAACTCGCCACAAATCCTCCCGATTGTAAAATACCTGCGGGTCTTCCATGTGATAAGTTAGCAAGCGTTCTGATTGAACGTTCAACAAATCTATTGGA
>Ga0209591_10006748_pt1 | contig 12709 bp, 9 predicted proteins | sample MAT01_FD_187207 | JGI IMG/M metagenome (GOLD analysis project Ga0209591, IMG submission 187207) | Freshwater microbial communities from Lake Fryxell liftoff mats and glacier meltwater in Antarctica - MAT-01 (SPAdes) (version 2) | ecosystem: Environmental > Aquatic > Freshwater > Ice > Liftoff...
CCAAGTTTTGAGCGCATTTACTAATTCTGCGATCGCAATCTCTTCACCACGATCCACCGCAGCAGGAATATATCTTGTCTTCTCCTTATACAAAATCAAAAAATCTAAAACTTCCTTTTGATTTTCCAAAACCAACTTGCCCGACTTATCAATATAAATCAAATCAAACACCTGATATTGATGCTCGATACTTTTCGCAGGTTTCGTAGGATAGCTAAGCAAAGCCACAATCCCGTTGTGGCAATTATCAACATCTCCCATAAATCCCGAATAAACACCTTTTGGCATCTGGCGATATTTATCCTTATCGCGATTAAACTCCGCCAACAAATCCTGACGATAGCGCTCCAACGAAAGACTATCAAAGCCCAAACCATCATCACCAACCTCAATATCATCCCAAGTAATTTGCATCTGCTCCATCATGCGATCGCTCATCTTGCGATCAAAATCCTCATCATGGATCATCTTCGCAAAACTATCTGAGAACTGATGATCCACCTCAGCACCCGCCAACTTCATCGCCGCCATACGCTGCTCGATCCGCCCTTGCAGATTCAAATAGGCATTAATATTTGCTGACGGCCAGAAATTGATACCAAATATCTCTTGATTGGGACTACCAAGGCGATCAATCCGTCCCATTCGTTGAATAATTCGCACAGGATTCCAATGGATATCATAATTAATCACCATATCTGCATCCTGTAAGTTCTGTCCCTCGCTCAAAGCATCGGTCGCAATCAAGATGTCAATGGATTTATTTAGCTTTTGATGCGTTTCAGGATGATTCTCTGCAATCCATATTTTCCAATCAGCAAAAGCTTCTAGCCCTTGTTCTTCCGTATTAAAATTCCATTCCTTCTCAGAAAATAATTTTGTATAGGGCGCAAATCGTTCGAGAATTGCCTCCATTTTTTGAGGGCGATCGCTATCATCGCTAAGCGAACCAGTACCAGATGCGATCGCCATTTTATCAAAGCCTCTAGCCCTAAGTTGGTCATATAAGTACATCGCCGTATCGCGATAAACCGTAAAAATCACCACTTTCTGATTATGGTTATTTGCGCCTGATTTTCGCTTAGTGACAATTTCTGCAATCAACGCCTCCAACTTATCATCACAAGATTTATGGCGATCGCTGTCACAAACAAAGGGATTAAGCCCCTTGCCTGTCGCAGTCATTACTTCTTTCTCAACTTTTTTCGCAAACTTTTGCAAATTAACATAGAGATTATCAAGAGAATCTAGATCTTGTTTAAGATCCACTTTAAATTTATCAAGATTTCCAGCGCGATCAATATCTGTAATACTAATTTTGCGCTTTTTGCCTAACGTATATTGCTCAACAACTTCTGTAAACTCATCATCATTTTCATCATCATCTAGATTCTCAGCATCATTTTCTAAGACTATATTTTTAGCCTTGTCTGTTTGATAGATTTTGATTTTATCTAGAGCATTTTGATGATGATTTTTGATTTTCTCTACTGTTGAGTAGAAAGAAAACCACGATGACTCTAATCGTTTCACCATCAGGATATAAATCATCTTGACTAGAAAGCGATCGCGCAATTTCTCATCTTTTAATACATCACGTTTAGTATCATTCTTACCCGCCTTCTCATCATCCACATAAAAAGCTGGCTGATAACCCGATAACATCGGCGGAAAATGGTCAAATAATTCCTCAAAGGTTTCAAAATTACCAAGCTGATGTGGTGTTACAAACAGATTTTTAGGCTTGGTTTTAATAGGAAAGACTAAATCAGTTTGTTGACTTTCAACCATTTTACGAGTTCTCGCCACCAATAAAGAATCAGTCAACCTAAAAAAATCATTACCTGATAACTTTTTAATAAAATCTCCGATTTTAGGACTAGCATCTTTGCGCCACTCATTAAATACAGTCTGTGCTTGTTTAAACGAATAATCAAGATTTTTAACTCCCAATTTTGCATCATAACCATGCACATTCCCTTGCACCATTAACTTAAACTGATTTCTCACATCATTGAGTGAGTTATTAATTGGAGTCGCCGATATTAATAAAACCTTGATATCTTGATTCTTTTGTAAAATCTGTTCAACCAAAAATTTATAGCGATTAGATTTATCATTTCTCAGATTATGACTTTCATCAATGACGATTAACTTCGGCTGGTCATCACCAAATGATTTGTCAGCCAAATCATCATAAGAATTTAAGCGATCGCCATTCATATCCGTATGAAAACGAATAAAAAATTTCAGCTTATCAACTTCAAATTTCGATGCTTGATCCTCTTTGTAGCGTCGCCAGTTGCTTTCTAGCTTTTTCGGACAGATTAAAATCACTTCTCGCCCTTGCATCTGAAAAAACTTCATCACCGCCAAAGCGCTCCAAGTCTTCCCCAATCCGACAGCATCCGCCAAGATCGCGCCATCATATTTCTGAAGCATCCGAATCAGGCTAAGCACTCCCTTCTTCTGAAAGTCATAAAGAGCGCTAAAAATAGCTGTATTCTCTAATCTGCCAACTTGACGATTAAAGTCTGGATCATTCTCAATTTCTAAAATCTGATTACCAAACAACTCAAATAAAATCTTGTAATAAATTTCTTTCGGTTCATATTCAACAAATATCTTGCTGATTTCCGTAATCAAATATTGCTTAAAATCAACCTTTTTTCGCGAGCCGTCCTTAAATATAATCGTCTTTTCTTTATGCGCTTGCGGCTTATGCCATAAACCCTCAAACCATTCCACCAACTCCTTATATTGATTGTTATTACCAGTTTCCGCAATATTTAATTCCAGATTATTTGTCTTCTTTAACCCAATCCCTGCTTCAGTTAAGTTCGAGCTACCCGAAATAAAATATTTGTCGCGATCGTCATTGTTCTTAGGATTATACAAATAGCACTTCGCATGACAAAAGTTCGGCTCTAAAGTCTTGGCAACCACCTTATCCTGCTTTAAAAAACTCACAGCCTCCTTTGCTAAACGACTGAGATTTAAAGCTGATTCAATCGTAATATTCTCATTCAGTAAATCTAAAGGGCGACTTTCTACCTGATCAAAATTCACGATATCACCAAGCACTAACCGCAATTTAGTAATTCTCTGATTAATTTGCTGTGACAGATAAGCCAAAGCCCCAATCGTGAAATAACCTGTAACGATATCTACAGTGCCATCTTCTGTATATTCAGAAATCCATTCATGGACTTTCTGATTTTTATTTTCGTTGTCTAATATCATTAACCAATCCTTGCCAAGCTAGCAAATTCTCATGCAAATAAAAAGAAAGCCTTGCATCGCAAGGCTTTCTTTTTATTTTAGTTTCTAATCGTTCCGTTTGAATGAGTCTAACCATTCACGTAATTGTTGAGAAGCAATATCTTTGCCACCAAGTCCAAAAGCAACTGCGATCGCAACTGCGATCGCACCAGTTAATAAACCAAAGGCAAGATCGACAATATTACTTGCAACGCCCATTTGCTTGAGAGCCATCGCCGTAATCAAAGCGACAATCGAAATCCGCGCCGCATGGGCAAGGATTCGCGCTTGTCGTCCGCCACTGCTGGCAATCAGGTTAAAGGCGAGATTAGCAAGGTACAAGCCAATCGCAAAAATAACTACGCCGCTTAAAACTTGACCAGCCACTAGCAAAACACCAAAAACAATACGAGTCAGCGCATTGATTTGCAAGACATCAGTAGCTGTGGCGATCGCCACAAGCATAATCGCGAGAAATACGATGATCCCAACGATTTGCGAAGGTGTTTGTGGTGGGAGCGAAGTTATAGAAGTACTTTCAGTATCTTCATAAACTCGCGATTCCATTGGTGCTACTACTACAATAGAAGAGAATCCTAACCATCGTAAAATATTATTAAAGCCCAAGCCAGTTAGAATGCCAGAGACTATATCTCTAGCAAACTGACCAAAGAAATAAGCCACAGTAAGAATGGCACTAGCCACAAAAACTTGAGGTAAGAATCGCAACACTTGATCGAGCATCGCTGTTGCTGGACGAGAGATTGCGCCAACTTCTAATGCTTCTAATGTGGAGATCGCTGTGGGAATCAGAATCAATACATAAATGAAATTCCCAACTACTTGAGAAAGTGTATATTCAGTTTGATTAGGAGTCCAACGCTGAAGGAAACGATCTGCTCCACTAGTAGCTAAGAGATTTGTCACAATCCGCTTTACTGCTTGAGCAACTAACCAACCAATACCACCAATCATCACTGCTTTGAGGATTTTTGGTAAAGCACTTAAAATCTGATCGACCAGATTTTGTACAGGCTGAAGTGCTTGCACTAAGCCAAGAGTATCAAGGACTAAAGGCAAGAATAACAACAGAATAAACCAATACAAAGCTGAGGAGAGAGTCTCACTCAGTGGCATCGCCTGCGTTGTTGAGGCGCTGACTGTCTCGTTTACTTTGGCATCAATCTGAGCCGATCGCAAAAAGCGTCCGACGACTATTTTGCTAACTGTTGCCAAAGCCCACGCAATGCCGACTAAGATCGCTGCGCCTCCTAGCTTAGGCAAGAAAGCAGCAATCTGCCCCAACAAACTATTTAATGGGGTGGCGACTGCATCTAACTTTAAAAATTGGAAGAAGCCAACTAAAGTAAATAGCAGGATAATCCAGAAAACCGCAGTGCCAGCCCACTTCTCAATTGGAAAAGCATTACTACGAGAACCTGTTAACCAGCCTGCAAGTTTATTATCGATATCTGTTTGCTTTAACAACTTTTCGGTCATAGAAGCGAAAAATATCGCAACTACCCAGCCACCGACTAAAATCGCGATCGCAAAGACCAATTGGAACACAAGTCCTTCAGGTCGGAACAAATCTTCGATTACAAAACTTTTTGTTGTCGAAGTTTGAGCCAAGACAAAAGAAGTGAAATTATGCATACCACACCTCAATATAAAAGATTAAGGACGGGTATCCTCAACCGTATATTAAATGCAGTTGCATAATAGAAAAAGGCATAAATAGTTAAGTTTTGATATTTAAACGTAAAGTCAGCTATTTAATGCGATCCCCACTATCTTTTAGCTTTCTTATTCCCTTTACTAGCCGTTAATATATCTGACTGAGCAATTTCAGCATCTAAAATAGTTTGTCCTGTCGCCGCTAAAAACACATCGTCAAGACTGGGGCGTGACTGTGACAGGCTGAACACACTAATATCAACAGCCGTTAACATATTCTGAATTTCGCTAATGGCATTAGCATCTGGTGTAACAAATAAGTTAACCGCGTTACCTTGAGCCGCATTGATTGTAATGCTCTGCACAATTGGTAACTGCTGCAAAATCTTTTTCGCCTCTTCGGCTTCATTGCGATCGGCAAATTCACGAATCCTTACGGTAATGCGATCGCCACCCACTTTAGTTTTTAATTCATCGGTTGTGCCTTCAGCAATAATTTTACCCCGATCAATAATGGCAACGCGATCGGCAAGGGCATCAATTTCTTCAAGATAATGACTACTGATTAATACGGTCACTCCCGATGCTCGCAGCTTTCTTAAAAACTCCCAAATCGCGATCCGACTTTGGATATCTAGCCCTACGGTTGGTTCATCAAGGATCAACACAGATGGCTGATGTAACAAACCTGCGGCTAAGTCTAAACGTTTTTTTAAACCGCCCGAATATGTTCCCGAAAGCTTGTCGGCATATGGCTCTAGCTGCAACAAATCTAATACGCTATCAATGCGATCGCTAATTTGCTTTGGCGGTATGTGATATAAAGCTGCCTGAAAACGTAATAATTCTCGTCCTGTCAAGACTTTATCCAAAGCCACCTCTTGAGCCACGTAACCCAAACGATTGCGGATAGCTCTTGCCTCTGTTGCTCCAGCCACCTCGATCACACCCGAATCAGGAATAGTCAAAGTACAAATGCAACGCATTGTTGTAGTCTTGCCTGCCCCATTTGGACCTAATAGCCCATAAATTTGACCTTGCGTAACATTTAGAGAAATTCCATCTACGGCAACGGTCTCTCCATAAGTTTTCTTGAGATTTTCAATTCGTACTGCCGACTGCATGGAGTTATCTAATATGACATTCTGTTAAGAAACTATTTTAACCGTGTCGTTCTTCAAACTGCAATAAAATCTCAAAGCAAAGACCAAAGATAAATGGGGCGTAAAGCGCCCCATTTATCTTTGGTCTTTGCTGATTGCTACAGCAATCCTAAATAATTCATGAGTAGAGGCAATTCATGAATTACCTCTACTCAATTTAGAGCAAATTCCGAGCAAAAACAAGCCCAGATTTTCTGTAAAAGCCCCTCTTCGAGGGGCTTTTACAGAAAATCTGGGCTTGCTCTCAATCTGCTATAGGTGGAGAAAATATTCTCTTACAATTGATTTAGGCTTGCTGTGTATGTCGAAATATGTCATTAAGTCAACTTTAATTGCATTCTTGAATGTATAGGCGGATACAGATCTATTGTTTAGAAGTTGGGGGACTGGGAAGTTATTCTTAGGTTGGGGACAGATGAAATAAGTATATTTACTAAATTTATTTTAGGGAAAAAGAAGATTATGCTAACAATGAATCGCACATTGGATGAAAAATTTGGGGATATTGATCGTGTTTATCTAAATGACACCGAGCTTTTGAATTTAGAGCGTTTTGCAAATAGTTTTTCAGTACGGGTCAAGACTTACAATCTTTTACGCGATCACGCTGATGAAATCACAATCAAAGCGCTGAAGCTCCTTGCCCAGCAATATCCTGCATTAGTGCGAAAGCAGTTACAACGCTGCAAATACGACATGTCGAACGTGATTCGCTACACATCACTATCAGTATTGCGTGATGATGAAATCTTCTTCCGTGAAGCTCTGATGGATTGGCTGGCAAATATTATCAATTCCTATCAAATTACCAAGGAATGCTCCACTGCATATCGTCTATTGCAGTCAGTCGTTGACGAGATGTTGCCTGCCGAATGTGCAGCCTTGGTAAAACCCTATTCAGAGATGGCTATATCTGCATTACATAATGCTTAGATAGCTCAATTACCTACCACAAAATTAGTTATCCAAGCTATAGAGATTTACCTCCGAGATTCTAGGTAATTAATAGCCTGATTGATCAATGTTCAGAAGTTTTTTAGAGAGTTTTTGGAGAATTTGTCATGGATATCCATACCCCCTTTACCATTGAGCGCAAGTCAGCAGAAGCAGATCGTCAGACTGCTCTTAAGCAGATCTATGCCCAAGTCATAGAGCGTCAGCCCTATGAGTATGAGCGCAAAGAAATTGCCAAGCTCGAAAAAGATTTCCTGAAAGGGAAGCTCGGTGTACGCCATTTCATTGGTGAGCTAGTCATGTCATCTGTTTATCTCAACAGTTTTTATAAGGGCTGCTCAAATCTCAAATTTGTGGAATGGAGCTTTAAACATCTGCTCGGTAGAGCGCTACAAGGTAAAGAAGAAATCGCGAAGTACATGGATTTGTTGATGATGCAAGGTGTGTCGGCATTTTTTCATGAAATTATCGGCTCCGAAGAATATCGCAAAGCCTTTGGCTGTTTCACAATTCCCTATGCCCGTAATGTCAAATTCTATGACTCGCCTCGCAACTATCTCCAGACCGATCTGCTCCAACATGAACATGTTGGTCAACGTGGCAAAGTAATTCCCACAATCTATTGGCAACAGCTAGGTATGGATTGCGAAACTGGTACTTGCGTAATGCCCGATCCTCAAGCTGAGAAACACAAGGCATATCAGTCCCATGAAAAGTCCAAAGTGAAAGAGCCAGTTTCTAAGGCTCTAAATGTAGAAATTGAAGAACTTTTGCAAATGTTGCAGCACAGTGACGCGAGACAAGCTTTGCAAAGTATGAATGAAAATCAGCGATCGCTACTTCGCAATCTAGCGAAACAGTAAAAACGAGAGGTGGCGCTTAGCGCCACCTCTCGTTTTTACTGTTTTAAAGATGCCCAGTATATTTTTTATAAAGTGTTGCGAGGCAACACTTTATAAAAAATATACTGGGTTTGGAGTTTGTGTACATTTCATTTATGCTGTAATTGCAGATGATATTTTTCCTATGCAAAACCATCATCTGTTGTTAATCTCTTTAGGCGCAAAGCGCTAAATCGCAATCAAACATGGTGATTTCATCCCCTACGCCGACTTTCTTGGAAGGATATTGGCAAGACGGCTTTAGATTAAAGCAGCATTTGCAAGATTTCTTGAAACTTGATGCAGCAACAATTACTGAAAAACTGCAAAATTGTCGTTACGATTTAGAAAATTTAGGAAATACCGACTTTGACTGGGAAGAGGCTACAGCTTTTTACAAGGACAAAGTTGGTGAGATGTATTTATTTAAACTAGGTACTTGGCATCTCGAAAGCAAGGACTATATTGGCGGTACTCTCAAACTAATTGCCGATCAAGCTAAGGGGCGAGTGCTTGATTTTGGTGGCGGCATTGGCACTCATGCGATCGCATCTGCGAGTTGTCCAAATGTCGATTCGGTAGTCTATTGCGATATTAATCCGATTAATCGAGGTTTTGTCGAGTACCGCATTCAGCAGCTAGGGCTAAGCCACAAAGTAGAATTTCGTGCTGAGATTCCCTTAGAAGCGTCACTAGAAGGTTATTTTGATACAGTTCTATGTTTCGATGTGTTGGAGCATCTGCCCGATCCTAGCGGTCAATTGATGCAGTTTCACAAGATGCTTTCACCCCAAGGAAAAATTATTGTGAATTGGTATTTCTTTAAAGGCTTTGAAAACGAGCATCCAATTCATTTAGACGATCCTAAAACAGTAGATACATTTTTCCGCACATTACAAAGTAATTTTCTTGAGGTGTTTCAACCTCACTTAATTACAGCTAGATGCTATCGAAAAATGTAATTTGCCAATTTAATTGGGTATTGCATTTTCAATCTTCATCAAATTAAATTGCGATCGCAATTTAACGCGCCACTTTGCTTAAGTCCCTGCAAAACTTTGATATGCTCTTCTCTGTTTTCTAGTAAATGATACAGCAAATCCCGAAAAAATCTGGGTTTGGTTTGATTGCAATCTGCTGTAAAATAAAAATAAAGGTGGCGCGATGCGCCACCTTTATTTTTATTAAGGTTAAATGGATATCTTTATATTTTGCTAGAAGTTGAAGTTTGCTAGGGAATTAAGGGAAGCGTCGCACTACGGGTAAACTGCTCATAGGCTGAATCTAAATTAGCAGGATATAGCCCTTTAAATTTGTAGTCTTTATACATATCAGGTACTTTGGCGAATTTCTCAAGTACTTGTTCTTTAGTCAAAATTTGACTCTTCCATTCCAGAGCCAAACGCTCTAACCCACTAAAATAGGCTTGCTGAGCTTGCAAACCTGTCACATCAGTAACATCACCGTGACCAGGAACAACCCTAGCTTCAGGATAGATGGCAATCAAGCGATATAAACTACCCTGCCATTGTCGAATATCACTATCGCCAGTGTAAGGAATCCGCTTGTTGAAAACCATATCACCTGAGAATAGAACCTTCGCATCAGGTACATAGGCAACTAGGTCAGTTCCAGATGAATGTCCGTCTACACGATCAATCCGCACTTGGCGATCGCCTAGCCAAAGATCGGTTTGGCTATTAATAATTACGGTAGGCGGTGTAACCCCAGCCGTATTATTTTTGCCACTTTGAATATATTCACGAATCACGCCACGACCGATGACGGGGACTTCACGCTTTACAAAAGCGACATTTCCACCAGTGTGATCGAGATGATAATGCGTATTTAGGACATATTTGATCGGCTTATCTGTCAAAGATTTTACGGTGGAGATCATTAACTCGGCTAATTCAGGTGTTTGGAAAGGATCGATCACCAATACCCCATCACTGCCAATTACAAAACCACCGTTGGAGATTGCCACCATAGGGCTAACGGGAGGCAAATCGGTACTTGCAACTAGGGCATAAATTCCTTGACCAACCTCTTGTAACTGCAAGCCTGCATTTTGCAGGCTAATTGTGGCAATACTTGTCTCCGCAGGTTTTTTCTGAGCCTGAACTATAGTTTGGTTTGGCTTCTGAACTTGAGCATCAGCAAGCCCCCAACCATGTCCGAGAAATATGGTCATTATTGTGGCGATCGCTGCCAACAGAAATGCCATAAGGTACTTAATCTTTAGCTTTTTCAGCATCGTAATTCCTTGGAGCTAGATTTTAAAGTGGCTACGCTTGCAACCCAGTGTAAACCAAATCAAAACCCAAAAGAGAACGGCGGTGCTTCGCACCGCCGTTCTCTTTTGGGTATAGCCCAAAAAAAGCCCAGAAAAAGCCCAGAGTTATGAAAGCATTACTTAGTCACCACTTAGTCACCACTTAGTCACTTTCATAATTCTGGGCTTTTATTAAATTTCGTATGTATTTTGAACTTTAGAGTTTAACTTCAATATCTACGCCTGCCGCTAAGTCAAGCTTCATGAGCGCATCAATAGTTTTTGCAGAAGGTTGATATATGTCGATAATCCGACTGTGGGTGCGGGTTTCAAAATGTTCGCGTGAGTCTTTATCTACGTGGGGAGATCTGAGAACACAATAGATACGACGACGGGTTGGCAGGGGGATAGGGCCAACGGCAGCCGCGTTTGTACGATTAGCAGTTTCGACGATTTTTTCGCAAGATGAATCTAGCAGGCGATGATCGAAAGCTTTGAGACGAATCCGAATCTTTTGTTGTTGAGGTGCCACAGTTCTTAGGAATTTATTCGGGTAAAATTTTCAGCGTTTCTCATGTTAGCACCCTAGCAACCTAAAATCAAATAATTTGAATCGTGAAACCCAAAAAGATACAGGCGCTAAGCGCCTGTATCTTTTTGGGTTTCACGATTCCGATCCTGTTACAATCACTAGATAGACAAATCCACTCAACCCTATTTAGAAATATGTCGTTATTTCTCTCTCTACCGATTGCTCCAATCGTTTATGCTGCGATCGCAAGTACATATTTACTGGTGATCCCATTGATAACGCTGTTTTATTTCAAGGCGCGTTGGTACAAAACAGGCTCGATAGAAAGAGTATTTCTCTGTTTTCTAGCCTTTTTCTTCTTTCCAGGCTTATTGCTGATCTCACCCTTCTTTAACTTTCGTCCTGAAGCGCGACAAATTTAAAATCATGCAATTGCAATGAGCGTTTTGCGTCAATTGTAATTGATGCAAAATGCTCATTGTAATGAAAAACATTTTCAGAGATTAAAACTATGCGCCGCATTGATGCCATAGCAATTATGGTTGCTTTTTTCGGATTTGGAGGAGTTGCATTTTGGGTATTTCGAGCTTCTGGTTTTGATCCAACTAATGCTGGTGTTTGGAGTCAAGTAGTTTTGGTGGGCGTTTTAATCGCTTGGATCTCCACTTATGTGTTTCGAGCTGTCACCAAAACGATGACTTACAATCAACAGCTAGATGATTATAAAAAAGCAGTTTTGACCAAGAAATTAGAAGAAATGTCGCCCGAAGAACGCGAAAAATTACTTGCAGAAGTAGCAGAGGAAAATCAACTAGCTCGTCAAATAGCCCTAGAAGCCGTCAAAGATGAATGAATCAGCGATCGCCTTACTATTCTCTATTTCATCCTAAGCCACTTGCAAAGCGGATTAGTTCTTTTGGCTTCCCAAGCGATTTAGGCGAACGCTTTCAAATAGTCCAGAAATGGCTATGCTTTGTCAGCGACAGCGAGTCGTCTAATCTAATTGCCGAAGCCCAGTTTTTACATGATATTTTCGTTGATATTTTAGGATATAAATCCCCTTTTGAAACTAACGGCGGGGCATGGGAATTAGAGCTTCATCCCCATCCCGCTCTTGGTTTTTTTGCGGAAACTTCGGCAAATGTAATTGCCGAAATTAGGGTAAATACTGCTGAAGAAGGGGCGATCGTCAAGCCTTTGCCAGAGCATGAAACAACGGAATGGCTGATTGTTTTAGATTATCGAGAAATCTGTCTTTATCATCGCCAAGTATCGAGTTTATTTTGCCAAAGATTTGCTTGGGAATCGTTGGCAGATTTGGAACAATTTAAAGCTTTTTATTTCTTGTTGTCGCGTCGCACTCTTCTGAGAGGAATTGAGAATAGTGAAGAGCGATCGCGTACTACCCATTTACTAGAAGAGTCCCATTTACTTGAATCTGAGGTTCTCAAAAATTTTTATAGTCACTATTGCAAAATCCGTAGCCAGCTAATTAAGGATTTTCGCTATCGACTACAACTATTGGCACACCCAGTCGAGGATGCCGAAAACAATATCGCAATTAAAGCAGAAGATGCGATCGCGATCGCAATTTATCAAGCTCAAAAGCTCTTAAATCGGATCTTGTTTGTTGCCTATTGCGAGGATCGACATTTATTACCTGAGAATCTAATTAAAGACGCTTACGAATTTGTGAATCCCTATATAGAGCAACCGATTTGGGAAAACTACAAAGCGATATTTAGTTGGGCGCAAAATGGCAATGCTAATTATCATAGTCCAATTAAAGCCTATCCATCTAGTTTGTTTGAATGCGATCGCATTTTAGATCAAGCTTTATTTGTCGGTGATGAATTATGTCGCCAGATTAAAGAAATTGCCCGTTTTGACTTTTGTGAAGATATCACCCGCCATATTTTGACATGCCTCTTTGATGAATCCATTAAAGAGTTATCTCAATATCGCA
>Ga0209591_10006749_pt1 | contig 12709 bp, 10 predicted proteins | sample MAT01_FD_187207 | JGI IMG/M metagenome (GOLD analysis project Ga0209591, IMG submission 187207) | Freshwater microbial communities from Lake Fryxell liftoff mats and glacier meltwater in Antarctica - MAT-01 (SPAdes) (version 2) | ecosystem: Environmental > Aquatic > Freshwater > Ice > Liftoff...
CGCCCCCACCCAAATCAGCGGCCTGCGTGCAAAGTTCCGACGGCGTGCCCAGCTGAGCCTCGATCAAGGCAAGCGCGATCGTCGCCGCTTTGTCGGGCGAACTGCAGAAGATGATCGTCGGATCGTCCAACTCTCCGCACAGCTTCACAAGCCGCTGAAGATCAGTTCCTGTGCCTGTGACCGTATGCAGTTCTGAAACGACTGTCTTATACGGCACAATGAAGGTGCGATAGTCCAAATGGGAGGAAACCGCGGCAGTCAAGCCCTGCACGTTGGGGCCAAGCATATAGAAATGCTTCACCTTCTTCAGCAGACGATAGAGCACTTGATTCAGCAGCGCACAGCGTTCATCGGCGTCGCCGAGCGGGCTCAATTTGTAGAACTCGTCGATGACGAAGAAATCGAGTTTGTCGGGAATGCCGCTTTCAAGCATCCGCTCCTGAGTGGCGACGAAAATGTTCCGCTCGCCGCGCTCCTGCCCGGTGTGCGTGATCACTTTATAACGTTCACGGAAGCGCCTTGAAAGTCGTCTGCGCGTTTCGTCGATGAGCGCAATCGTCGGCACCACAATGAGTATGTTTCGAAACTGTTCGCTCGCGATGAGCGCGTCGATAATGAGGCTCTTGCCGAAGCTCGTTGGTGCACTCAGAACCACGCTTTCACCCCGGAGGATCGCCCAATACACCGCAGCTTGCGGCCCGTGGAAGACCACGTCCAGCCCTTCGGGACGATGCACCTGACGCGCAATTTGATCAGTTAGCGCCAAGGTTTCGGGATCGAGATACGGAAAGAGCCCAAGCTCGCGGACGAGTCCATCGAGCACCGGCCGCGCAGCACCGAAATGCTCACGATACTCGAGCGCGCGGAGCACGAGATCTTGCAGGAGTTCACGACCATCGTGCGCACTCGCAAGGCAGCATAGTTCCTGAGCGATATGAAATGCGTTCGCTGCAATTTCGATGGGATCGGCGAGTGCGCGCCTGAGTTCCGCCGGGCTCATAGGATCGCCTGGCAGGTTTTGAGTTTCGCGTCGAATTGCGCGAGCAGGTCGGCCTTCGCCTTCATCGGGAGGAGGAATAGATGGATGCGCAATTTCTTCGGCAGTGCCTTCCCGGCAAACGTGTCGCGATGTGCGAGCACTTCATTTTCAAAGGCGGTTTGAAAGGCTCGCGTTACGCTTTCGTGGGCGGCGATCGCTGGGCTGTCGTAAGTCAGCAAGACGGGCACGCACATTGCGTCAAATACCTCATCCAGCGATGTTCCAGGATGGATCAGCTTCTTGAGGCGCTCGGAATGTGGCCATGCGTCGTCGATCTTGTTAGTGATCGCGGCGAACTCTGCGCGCAGATAGTCGCGATCGGCGTGGGATTGGAGCGACGTGATTACCTTGCTGATTGCCTGACCAATGTCGTCGTAGAATTTTGCCTCGCCCAGCCACAGTTCCAAGGTGGTGGCGGTCGCAACGACATGCACCGCATCGAACCCTTTCACCGTGTCGTTGCTCGCGTCCTTGAAGAAATACTTCGAGATCGCCGGAATGGTGTTGAACACTTGACGCAGGATGATGTGGAGCAACAACTCACCGACCTCGCCGCGTTGCTTATACTTCGGGGAGGTATAGATGACCTGCGCGGCGCGTCCGACCATTTCCACCGCATTATGCGGTCCTAGCGCCGCCAGTTCGCTATGTCTCAGCGCAAACTCCGGCAGCCACTGGACAAGATGGCTGACGAGTTGCTGGCAACGCCATGTCTTGATCTCGTATCCCGCGCAGACACCAACCAATCCCGGTACGAGATCGTCCCGGCGAATGCGAACCGTGAGAAATGGTGCTGGGTGGGAGGGACTGGAAAAAGGCACTACTCAATTTTTCAACCGCAATTTTTTCTAACCTGAAAGGAATGATTGCACCCGGAGAAGACGGCTCAGTCCGTGAGTTCTTCTCACTGCTATCAGATGGGACAGCCGGAAGCGAGCGAGAAAATCCGACGGGGACGGGGGCAGATTGTTCTGCTTCACGCGCAGAGCACTATCAGTCCAGCACTTTGTCGATTTGAATTGCCCCTCACACCTCCACGAGATCCTTCTCCACGCGCAGATTCTTGATGATGAACTCCTGCCGCTCGGGCGTGTTCTTGCCCATGAAGAATGAGAGCAGTTCGTCGCTGCTGGTGAGGTGGTGGAGGTTGATCGGGTCGAGGCGGATGGCTTCGCCGATGAAGTCCTTGAACTCGTCGGCGGAGATTTCGCCGAGGCCCTTGAAGCGCGTGATCTCGTGGGTCGCGCCGAATTTGCGGTGGCACTACCACAGCAGTGGCACGCTGTAGGCCGGGAAGTGCGGGTCGCATGTTACCACCGTCATGCCTTCGATCTTCGCCTTTGCGATGAGCAGGCGATCGAATGGGTCGCGATGGTGGTGTTCCAATCGGCGCACGGTGGCGAGGTGGGCGACGCTGATCGGCAGAAGGGCCAGTCCACTCTCGGCGATGGAAGACGGAAAGAGCGTCTCAAATTCACCCGGCAAGGTGAGCTTGTTGAGGGAGACCTTGATCGCGATCTCCCAGAGACTGGCCATGCTTACATGAGCGTCAGATCCCGCTTCCTCGATCCTCTCGCGCGCAGAGGCGGGCAGGCGCGAGTCGGCTTGGAAGAACCAAAGTGCTGCGTGGGTGTCCAGCAGCAGGCTCATTCCATGTATTCGCGGAATTCATCCAGCGGCTCGTCAAAATCCGGAGCCATCCAAAACCCCGGACGCCCGATCCATACGCCAGCCTTCGCGCGAGGCGGACCATCGGCAGCGGGTTCCATGGTCGCGGTGATCCGAATCTTCCGATGACGCAACTCCTCCGGCAGCGGAAGGTGGAGCGTGCCATCGGCATCGGGTTCAAGGATCGCGGTGATCGTGCTCATTACCGCGAAGCTACCGTGCGGATCGCCGGTGGCAAGATTCTGTGAAGGGATTGCCTGTACACGGATACGAGCAATATCGATCTGGCGCTTTGATGATCGGTAACCTTGTCCCTCTCATCTGCCCCTCACACCTCCACGAGATCCTTCTCCACGCGGAGGTTCTCGATGATGAACTCCTGCCGCTCGGGCGTATTCTTGCCCATTAGGAAGGAGAGGAGTCCGTCGCTGCGGTAAAGGTGGTGCAGGTTGATCGGATCGAGGCGGATGGCTTCGCCGATAAAGCCCTTGAACTCGCCGGCAGAGATTTCGCCGAGGCCCTTGATGCTTCTCGATTTGTCTCATTGAGGATCAGGAAAGTGAGGGATCTGAAAGCGCTGCAATCGGCAATTGGCAGTCGCCCATTAGACAATCCCCATCTCTCCCGTCGAGTAGGTTTCCAGGAAGCGTGCGAGTTTGCGGAAGTCACTGTTTGGATCGATGTAGCGGACGACGGTGACCAGCGTCTGCGGGTCGATTAGTTGGGAAAAAGGAACATAGCGCAGGTCCAATTGACCGGAGATGGAGACCATGACGCCGCTAAAGCGTTTTTCGACCAGGGCCCGGTAGGCGCCCACTCCGAGCTGGCTCCCCAGCATCACATCGAAGGCCTGGGGCTTGGCGCAGCGGGACTCGTAACCCAATTGGACACCGGTCACCTTGCGTCTTTGACCGGTGCGGGCCTTGTAGGCGTCCGTCACGAGTTGGGCGAACCGCTGGCCAAGATTGACCTGTGAAATGGCGATGTGGTTGTGCTCGTCACGTTTCACGCCTTCCAAATATTTCGCCGGCAGGAATTCCGCCATGCCTTCGGCCATCACGATCACGCCGAATTTCTTGTTCTCCCGTTCGCGAGCCACCATCATGTCCACGATTCGGGCGACCACCCGCTCCATGTTCATGACGGGCTTGGTCGTCGTTTTCCCGGTCTTGGGGTCGGGGGATGTCTCCTCGTCACGCAACTCGCCGATGATGTCCTCGACGCTCAGAACCAGGCTCGCCTCGCCCGCGATGGCCGCGCCATAGGCCAGCCAGCCGGCACTCCGGCCCATCGTCTCGGCGAGAAAATAGGCCCGGTTCGCCTCGGCGTCGTAGAGGAGATTGCGGACTTCGACTCCGAGGGTTTCCACGGCCGTGAAATAGCCAAAGGTGAAATCAATGCCGCTGTAGTCGTTGTCGATGGTCTTCGGCAGGTGGACGACAGGAATCCGGTGGGCGTCCGCAGGCAACCGGTCTTGATATAACTGGAACTTATTCGCGGTCTTCAGCGTGTCATCGCCACCGATCGAGATCAGGGCGTCCACGCCCAACGAGCACAACCCGTCGTAAACGCGCCGCAGTGGTGCCGAGCGTTCGGGATCGTCCAGGTGCGACGGACTGGAGACGTCCTTGCCCGGATTGGTGCGGGCGGTGCCGATCAGGATCCCTTGCGAGTTTCGCGTCCGCCGCAGCACGCTGAGGTCGATGTCAATGTAGTCGCGGCCCATTACCAGTGGCCGCTCCGGAGAATACTCGGCCAGGCTTGAGTAACCGTATTTGATTCCCAGCACGCCAATGCCACTCCGCACGAATGCGGCCGCACACGTGGAAATCACCGCGTTCGCCGCGGGGGCCGGCCCTCCCGCAAAGAGAATGGCGACTTTGCGAAACTTTCGGTCGGAATTTGAGGGTGTTGTCATCTGTAAACTATCGGCAAAAGGTGTCGCGATGCGGTGACGGCGCTGATGGTCCGTTCCGCAGGGCAACGAAGCTAGACCGGGAACAATTTCGACTCCAAGCACCAAATCATTTGGAGATGCAGCCGCATCCTGGCCGCAGTGTCGGCAGCGCATGTCGTGGTGCGATCAAAACCGGGAAAGTGATGGATTCGCATCCTCGCCTCGCTTGCCCGATTCCCCCGGTGGGCCTGCGCGCCTTGAAGCTGACGACGAAATTTACGGATCCGCCTGAGCTATCCTGAAGCGCGATCTCCTGTGTGGGCTGAGGTGATGATACGATTGAACCAGTCCTGTTGTCAGATGGCGGTGCGAGACTGGAAGGTAGCGTCGCTCTCCAGAATTGCGCGGGTGAATCTGAACGTGAAGCCTCGTGTTGCGCAGCTCTGGAGAACTACGCTACGGGACCCCACCGCCGCCTCCTGCATTGAGGCATTCAGTCTGAATCAATTGTACGACTTCCCGCCGCACGTTGCGCGGCAGGAAGGTCGGCGTCATCCGGACGGGATCGAATTCCGATCCAGGCATGCCTTTCTCTGTGTTCATCGCGCCTCGGTGGTCTGCCCTCAGACTGCCGGGGGTCGGGATGGCATGGGCGCGGGGACCAAGCGTATCGTTCGATGCATTCCCCAGGACTCATTCGCATCGCCTTTGCCGGTATCCGTTCTCAATCCACTGAGGCACGATGGACGCAGAGGAATCCTTCTGCACCGGCTGACTGAATGGAATCTGCCCTGAGGTCTCCGTGGACCGACTTTGAATCACACCGTTTCAGCCGGGGTGTGATTGAAAGTGGCTCCAGAAAGAGCCGGGCGCGGAACGTGGCACAGCCGGCTGCTGAGAGTGGCACAGCCCGTCCCGGCTGTGGGGCCTGCGGGCATCCTGCCCGCAGTGCGGTTTGCTCACCGGCGGCGACGCGCGGGTCGCGCCACCCCTCCTTGCACACACCGGGCGGGACGCCCGCTGGCCCCACAGCCGGGACGGACTGTGCCACATTTCCCGCGTCGGCTCCCATCATTCTGGACCCACTTTGAATCACACCGTTTCAGCCAGGCGAATGCACACGGCGCTTGCTATGAACTCCTTCCCGCGTGCAACGTCCCCGGCGTGCGCCTGCTCGATCGCTACATCGGCCGTCAATTGCTGGTGGCGGCGATTTTTGCCGTCACCGTGCTGAGCGTGGTGCTGGTGCTGGGGAACATCTTCAAGAAGCTGATGGACCTGCTGGTGAATCAGAATGCTCCGGCGGGGCTCATCCTGAGTTTCATCGCGTATGTGCTGCCGTTTTCGCTGACGTTTACGATTCCGTGGGGGTTTCAGACGGCGGTGCTTCTGGTCTTCGGCCGGCTGTCCGCCGAGAATGAACTGACTGCGCTGAAGGCAACGGGCTCCAGCATGCACCGGCTCTGCGTGCCGGTGTGGATCCTGGCCGTCATTTTTTCCGGCATCTGCCTTTGGATCAATCTCGACGTGGCGCCACGGGCGCAGCAGGCGATGAAGGATTCGCTGTTCCGGATCGCGACTGACAATCCGCTCGCGATGTTTGGGAGCAACAAGGTGATCGACGACTTTCCGGGGAGGAAAATCTACGTGGAGAAGAGCGAAGGGAAGAAGCTGGAGAACCTGATTGTGTACGAGCTGGATCCGAATTTCCGGCTGAAGAATGTGATGTATGCACGGGAGGGAACCATCGGCATGGAAACCGAGGCTGTGCGGCAGCCCGATGGAACTCTGGTGGACGAACGGCAGATTGTGCTGAGGTTGCGCCATCAGATGTATGAGCAGCGGGATGACGATCATCCCGATGATGTGTCCCGAATCCACCCGGGAATCACGCTCGAGGAGGGGAGCGTGAAGATTTCGCTGAAGGATCTGTATGAAAAGAAACGCAAGGGCAGGAGTATCGGCGCGATGGCAATCGGGGAACTGCTGAAGAACGAAAAGCGGGAGGCCGTCGTGGAATTGAACAAGCGGTTCTGCACCGCGCTGGCGACGATCGCGCTCGCGCTGCTCGCGATTCCGCTGGCGGTGGCGGCGCAACGCAAGGAGACGTCGGTGGGCTTCGCCATCAGTATGGGCCTGGGCTTGCTGTATTACCTGCTGCTGTTTCTCGTCGATCTTACGCGGGATAAACCCGGGCTCCATCCTGAATTGCTGGTGTGGGCGCCGAATGCCCTGTTCTTTGCGATCGGCGCGGTTCGCTTTGCGCAACTCGCCCGAAAATGATGACACCGTGTAACCTGACACTCATGCCTCCGCTGCTCTCCTGCGAAACTTTCTCCGCGACGCGCGTCGCGCCTGCTCGACGGGCGACAAATGATTTCACCCACTCGGCCAAGCCGGGGTGCCGAAAGTTTGCAGCGGCGGAGTAACCCTATGACTGGCTTCACTGCATCCGGCGCATGGATTTCTCACACGGGCAAGGTTCGGAAGGTCAATGAAGATGCCTGTCTTTTCGACGGCACATTCGGCGGCGCCAGCACGTCGGCGCCGATGAATGCGACCCTGGCGAAGACCGCGTGGATCGTCGCCCTGGCAGACGGCATCGGAGGACACCGGGCGGGCGCCTACGCGAGCCGCGAGACCCTCGCCAGCCTCGCCGAAGCTGATGGAGTGAGCACCAAGGTCATCGCAGATATCCTGCAGGAGACGAATCGGAGATTGCACGAGGTGGGGCGCGAACGGCCGGAACTGGAGGGCACCGGTGCCGCGGTCGTGGGACTCGCGGCAGGTTCGGATGGCCTGTTCGGATTCAATGTCGGCGATGCGCGCCTGTACCGTCAGCACGCAGGGCGGATGAAATTGATCTCGATGGACGATTCGGTGGAACAACTCCTCGTGAGCGAGGGGCTGATCGAGGCGAGTGATGGCGTCCGTTCATCCTACATGCACGCGCTCACGCAGAGTGTGGGAGGTTCGTCGGAATACCACCCGCTGGACCCGCACTTTTACCCGCTGAGCGTGAAGGGCGCCGCCCGATTTCTCCTCTGCACGGACGGGTTGACCGACATGTTGTCCGTGCACGAGATCGAGTCCTACGCCGTGCCAGAGCTGAAACCGGCGGCCGCCGTGCAGGCGCTTTTCACCGCCGCGATGGAGGCCGGGGGACGGGATAACATCACGATTGCTATGGTGGATGTCGAACGGCAGTCACCCGCTGCGGATGAAGTCGGCGGGCGGTAGCAATCGCTCGGTATAGGGCGGGTCACGGCGCGGGAAGACGCAGCCGGTGCTCGTTGCTCGGTGCTCAAGAGTGCGGGGCTGCAATGACCGTTTTGCGCCCTTTCACCGGGGTGCGAGAACCACCGCCTACGGTCCGAGGTGCTTCTTGATGCAGTCGATGATTTGATCGCGGCCCACCGGCTTGGCGAGGAATTCATAGCCGCCGATCGCCTGTTTGGACTTCGCCTCCGCGCCAGACACGATGGCGGTCAGAAAAATCACCGGAACCTTGCTCAGTTCGGGAACCTCCTTGAGCTGCGCGGCAACGGTTCCGCCGTCGATGTCCGGCATGATCACGTCGAGGAATACGATGTCCGGTTTGAACTTCCGCGCCGTTTCGACCGCGTGGAGCGGGTTGTTCTCCACCCCGACCTCGTAGGCAGGGAGGCTCAGGCGCATGATATTGGTAAATCCCGATTCGTCGTCGATTAACAGCACTCTCTTTTTGCTCATGGGAATTTACTCTCCTGATCTAACGAGACGGCAGGGTCGCTGCTTTTAGGACTAATTTCACGAGAACCCCGCCGCCGGGTTGGTTTTTGACGCTGATCTGACCGCCGTGCAAGTCAATGATCCTCCGGGTGACGGAGAGGCCGAGGCCGGTTCCTTTGCCCGTGTTCTTGGTGGTGAAAAACGGGTCGAATATCTTCTGCAGATGCTCCTCCGGGATCCCTGTCCCGGTGTCCTGGATTTCGATCACGACGGCCTGCTCGCCAGGCCACAGGCGGATGCCGCTCCGATCGCCCTTGGCGTGCGTGGTCTCATCGGCGACCACGATGTGCTGTGAGGTCTTGACGGTCAATGTCCCACCATCGGGCATGGCGTGAGCGGCGTTGGTGAAGAGGTTGATGAACACTTGCTCAATCTTGGTGGAATCGACAATGCAGCCCGGGATCTCCTTTGCGAGATCGGAGACGACCTTGATGCGCGACTGGTGGAACTCGTAGCTGACGAAGCGAAGCGACTGCTCGATGAGGCCATTGATCGATCGCTCCTGCATTCCCAGTTCCCTCGGCGAGGCGAAATCGAGCAGGTCGCGAACCACCAGATTGGCCCGCTTCACCGCCTCGTTCATCTCATCGAGGACGGACTTGGTATTTTCCCCATTAGCCACCGGGGAATCGTTCAGATACTGAAGGCCGACGAGAATCACCTGGAGCGGGTTCTTCACCTCGTGCGCCACTCCGGCGGCGAGTTGCCCGATCGAATGCAGTTTCTCAGCCTGCATGAGTTGCGCTTGGGCCGCCTTCAGATCCTCGTGCGATTTGGTGAGGTCGGCGAGCACCCTGGTCAGTCGCGCGTTGGTGGCGATCAATTCATCCCGGGCAAGCCTGCGTTCGGTGATGTCCGAGACAAGTCCATCGTAGGACAGGAGCCCTCCATTCGCGTCGTAATGCGGCACATGCTTGTTCCGGACCCACCGAACCGCCCCGTCGCGGCGAATGATGCGGTGCTCGATCTCCAGCGGCGCGCCTTTGCCTGTCGTCTGCGTGACGTTCCTGATGACGCCGTCCCGCTCCTCCGGGTGGATGATGCGGTGCCAAAGCCAGGGGTCGTTCCTGAAGTCCTCCGGCGAGTATCCGGTGACCGCGAGGCAGCCGGGCCCGTGCGACGTCGAGACGGCCTGGCCGTCTCTCAGTTCCACCGAGTAAACATAGTCGGTGACTGAATCGAGCAGGCGCATATACCGATCTTCGCTCACCCGGAGGGCATCCTCGGCGGCCTTGAGGCTCGTGATGTCACGGGAGAGCCCGAACGTTCCGACGATCGCGCCGCGCTCGTCGCGCAGCGGCATCTTGGTCGTGAGCGACCATCCGACCCGTCCGTCCGGGAATGTCTCCTTTTCCACCATGCCGGCCATGGGCTCGCCGGTCTGCATGATCATCCTTTCGTCCGCCATCGCCTGTCCCGCGTGCTCTTCCAGGAAGAAGGCCGAGTCGTCCTTGCCGATCGCCTGCTGTGGGTGGGCGAGTCCGAAGAACTTCGCGAGCGCGGGGTTCACCTGAAGGAATCGACCGTGCCGGTCCTTGAAATAAATCCGGTCCGGAATGCTCTCGAGCAAAACAGCGAGGCGCAGGCGCTGTTCGCCGAGTTCCCGCTCGGTCCGCGTGCGCTCGATCGCGTAGCGGATGCTGCGGACCAGCAGGCGGCTGTCCACGGCACCTTTTACGAGGTAGTCCTGCGCGCCGCTATGCATCGCGGCAAGCGACAACTTCTCATCGTCGAGGCCGGTCAGCACCACGACGGGAACGGAAGGCGCGGCTGCGCGAATCCGTTCGACCCCATCCAGGCCGGTCGCATCCGGCAGGGAAAGATCGAGCAGCACCACGTCAAACTTGTCCTGCGCGATCCGTTCGAGGCCGGCAGAGACGCGGGAGACCGATTCCGAGACGAAGCGGACTTCCTGGGTCTCGGCCAACATCAATTCCATCAGCGCGACGTCGGCCGGATTGTCCTCGATCGTCAATACCCGGATGACGCTGTCCTTCATGGTCGCGGGTGTCGGCATTGGGGCTCTGGACCAGTTCGATATTGTGGAGTGTCGGAAACCGCTGGCCTCGGGCAATTCACCTTCTCGTCATCCGTGCCGTCACGTCGTGCGGCTGGCGGGCAAAGGGCGGCGCGGCTCGAATTGCCTGCCGAGCCGCACTGAAACCGATGGGGAACTCGAATCGTGGCCACAATCACGCTGGTATTCGCAATTAATGAGCAACGCAAACCGAAACCCGACACCGAGCCCCGGCGTCAGGCGCGGTCAGTTGTTCTCCGCGAGTCCCTCGGTGTGGCCGAGGTTCTTCACCGGGGCGAAAATCGCCTGCACCTCCGCGAGCAACTGCCGGTCGAGCGGCTCCGCGGCCCACTTCGCCCAATTGCGGATGTTGTTTGGGTTCGCGCTGCCGGAGACGGTCGTGGCGATGTCCGGATTCTCGATCGCGAACTGGAGGGCGAGCTTGGCTATGTCCACTCCCCTGCTCGCGCAAAGCTCGGCGGCCTTCCGCGCCGCGGCCTTTACGTTCTCGGGTTCCTTCAGCCACGGCGGCAGCAGCGCATTCGTCAACAGCCGCGCGCTGAACGGGCCGGCGTTCATCGCACCGATGCCTTTCGCCTTCAGGTACGGAACCGCCTCATCAGCGAAACGCGTATTTTGCAGCGTGTACTGGTTGTAGGAGAGCACGCAGTCCACGTCCGTCTGGTCGCAGATGAAACGGAAGATCTTCATCGGGTAACCGCTGAAACCGATGAAGCGGACCTTGCCCGCCTTTTGCGCCGCGCGCAGCGTCGGGATGGTCACATCCACGATCTGCTGCATCGGCACGAACTCGATGTCGTGGCACAGCACGATGTCGAGGTGATCCGTGCCGAGGCGGTGAAGTGACACGTCCACGCTCTCGGCCACCCGCTTCGCGGAAAAATCGAAATGCTGCAGATCATAGCGCCCGAGCTTCGTGCAAAGCATGTAGCTCTCCCGCGGCACACCGCGGAGCGCGATGCCGAGCAGCACCTCGCTCATGCCGCGTCCGTAAAATGGCGAGGTGTCGATGAAGTTCAGTCCGCAATCGAGCGCGACGCGGACGCTTTCCAGCGCCTCGTCGAGCTTCACGCTGCGGAATTCCTGCCCGAGCGACGATGCGCCAAAACTGAGGATGGGAAGCTGGAGACCGGTCTTGCCTAGCGCGCGTGTTTGCATGAAAACGGGATGTGTGACGATGACGTTGAATGGGAAAGAGAGGAACCGTCAACTGTCCGATAAACAAACCGCCCGCTGAGCCAAATCCGTGCATTCACCGAGCCGTCGTCGGCGGACGGAAACCGCCATCGCATCCCGCCCGCCAGGCCGAACTCTCCATCCTGTTCTGTGCGCTGGTTTCGACCGCTTATGCGCGCCCTGGTGAAACCTCGGGCAGTATTCAGGAACAATTTGGAGTGGCGCGACCGGGTGGAACGACGGATCGAATAGAGCCTGGCATACCTGCCCGCCGGCGGTGTGCGACGCGGCAAGCAACACGGCTAACGCAAGAGCATGCGGGATGCATTTCACATCTCGCGTTCATCCACCGCATTGTGCTGCGCGGCGGCTCACCGCCCGCCGGGATTCAGATGCCTGTCGAAAAACGCCAGCATCGCCGCCTCGACCTTCTCCATGTCCGCGCCTTTGAAGCCGTGGCCGGCGCCTTCGATCGTCAGCAGTTCCGCCTCGACGGCGCAGGCCTTCAGCCGGTCGGCCATCCACACGCCCTGCTCGTGGGCGACGTGATCGTCCTTCGTCCCGTGGATGATGAGCGTCGGCGCGGAATTCGGCGTCGCCCAGTAGAGCGGGCTGCCGACGATGTGCTCGCGGCGCTTCGTGGAAAGATCGCCGCGGAAAAATAGCGGGAGCACTTCCGCTGCATCCACACTCGCGCCGTAGGATTTCGTGAAATCACTCGGCCCATAGAAATTCACCACGCACGTCACCTCGCTCGACTGCTCCTCATTCCCCTCCCCCTCGAATTCCTTCACGCCCGCCGTGACGCCGAGGAACTGCGCGAGATGCCCGCCCGCCGACCCACCCGCCACGCCGATGCGCACCGGGTCCACCTGATACGTCGTCGCATTTGCGCGCAGCCAGCGCACCGCTGCCTTGCAATCCTGCACCGCCGCGGGAAACGGATACGCCGGCGCGAGCCGGTAGGTGACGGTGATGGCCACGTAGCCACGCGCGGCGAGCGTTACGCACAGCTTGTCGTAGCTCTCGCGCTTCCCCGCGCGGAAGCCGCCGCCGTGGATGCACACGACCGCGGGGAACGGCCCGTCGCCGCTCTTCGGCCGCGCGAGGTTTACCTGCA
>Ga0209591_10006750_pt1 | contig 12708 bp, 26 predicted proteins | sample MAT01_FD_187207 | JGI IMG/M metagenome (GOLD analysis project Ga0209591, IMG submission 187207) | Freshwater microbial communities from Lake Fryxell liftoff mats and glacier meltwater in Antarctica - MAT-01 (SPAdes) (version 2) | ecosystem: Environmental > Aquatic > Freshwater > Ice > Liftoff...
CCATCCCGGTGCGTTTAGCATGCTCATGTCTTCACCTCCCGAGCGGGGGTGCGCCCGACCTGGGCCATACGCTTGACCAGCTCGATGGCTGATCGTTGAAGGCTCTCGGCCGCAGGGCGGAGGGCGCTCTCCGCCGCTCTCCTCACCTCGCTCCTCGCCGCGTCCCACGCCGTGATGTCCACCGCGCTCCTCGCCGCGCTCTCCGCCGCGTTCCATGCCGCACTCTCCGCCGCGCTCTCCGCCGCGTTCCATGCCGCGTCCCACGCCCCGCTCCACGGCGGCGTCGGACGCGGCGTGCTCCTCGCCACGCTCTCCGCCGCGTTCCTCGCCGCGCTCCACGCCGCGTTGCACACCGCGCTCCATGGCGCGCTCCACGGCACCATCCTCGCCGCGCTCTCCGCTGCGATCCACGCCGCTAGCGCTTCGTCTCGCGCGAGAATCAGCGTCGGCATGATGGCCGCTACTTCCCCGTCGTTGGTCATTTCGGCCGACTGGCGCAATTCCTGTGCTCGTGCTCCCAGGCCTGCCAGATCCAAGAATGCAGGGGCGTACTCGCGCACCATCCAGTCGACGACCACACGACTGCGGCGGAGCTCGTCCGCTTCGCCCGTGCGTGTTCCTATGACGACCGGGATCAGTTGCTTGAGCACATCGCGCTCGCCGTCGGCAAGCCCATCGTTGAACGAGCGCAGGAACCTGCTGATTGTAGGCGAGACGCACAACGGCGCGTCAGTCCATGATTCGCCGGCCAGACACGAAACCATCTCCATTATGCAGGCGCTACCGCTATTGGGGGAATGCGATCCGCGGGACACACTGACGACTTGCGGATTCAAGTGCATGGTCCGACCTCTCGTGGGTAAATAGGTGCTAATACGTTCGGTAGCATGTTCGGTCCTTCGAGGGTGGGGTCGATAGTGAGTGGGGTCGCGGTACCGAGTCCGGGCGTTGCCTTCATGCGAGCCACCTCGTCCGCCAGCTTCTTGCACTGGTGCGTCAGTCGGAGCGCGTCCTGCTCCAACCCGTCCTGCTTCCTCTCGGCAGCCATACACATATCGTGCCAGTCCTTGGCAGTAATGCCCCCGTATCCACCGGCGGCGTCGATGGCCTTGCGTCGGACGTCCATGCCCCCGCCATCCTGACTACCTGCATCAAGTTGGGTGCGGATGGGGGTGACCGTGTCCGTGGCGCCCTCCAGAAGGGACGCAGCGTAGGACAGCACGAGGTCCGCGTCGTGATCACGCCCTTTCGTCACCGCGGTCGCTAGTTCCCGCAACCTGGCTATGATGATGGTGACCGGGATCTTATCGTTGTATTTGTAGTGTGTGATCATGCCGCTCTCCAGCGCTCGCCAACTGACGTGGGCGTGCATGCGCTTCACGACCGCGCCCTCCAGAAGGGACGCAGCGTAGGACAGCACGAGGTCCGCGTCGTGATCACGCTCCGCCGGTATCCTCATGACAAACTCTCGCGCCACGTGCTCACGCCCTTTCGTCACCGCGGTCGCTAGTTCCCGCAACCTGGCTATGATGATGGTGACCGGGATCTCATCGTTGTGTTTGTAGTGTGTGCTCATGCCGCTCTCCAGCGATCGCCATCGCGCTGCGCGTGCAGGTACAACGTCTGCCGCACCTTGGCCTGCACGTGGTTGTTGGCCGCCGGCACGTTCGGGTCCGCCGCGATCGCCTCGTAGACCTGCCCGAGCGTTGCACTACCCATGCGACGCAAGTGACCCAGCACACGGTCACGCCACGTTGACCACACCGCCGCCGGCACCATCACCAGGCCGCGGCGAGCATCTAGCCAGGCGCCGGGGATCCCGGCATCCTTGATGGCCGCCGCGTTCCGGATCCCGTCTCGGTCATAGGCCACGAGTACACTCGGCGCACCACCGTCCCGATATTGCTCGCCGGTAATTGGCCGATGGAAGCGAATGCGACCCTCCAGGAAGAGCATCGCCGACGCCATCGGCCAGATCCATCGGTTGAACGCCTGCGTCTCAGTACGAGCGAAGATGAGCGCGATACCATTCTGGTGATGCGCCATGCGCTCCACCCACCGCTCCAGTTCCTTTCCATACGGCGGGTTGCACCACACACGACCCTCCCACGGCAGCTTGAGCCCATCCTGGGGAAGAGAGTAGTGAAGTGCTGCCGTCGGCCACACCCGCCGACCCTCAGCAGGGGCGCATGGGTCAAGGTCGAACGGCCCCAACGCCTGCACCAGACCGGGCGGCGTGAGCCATTCCAGTGTCTGTGGGTTGCCACTGACGTGGGCGTGCATGCGCTTCACGACCGCGCCCTCGCAGCTTGCGAAACCCGCGCAGACAACCCCTCAAGCTGCTGAATGTACTCTGCCTTGCTCGACACGGGTGTCTCCAGCAGTGGGCCGAGCATGCGCAGCAGGACGTTGAAATCATCCTCCCGCAGTTTCTCCATCAGCGACAGATGGCTCTGGATCGAGGCGATGATGTTGCCGGCGTCACCGGGCTGGAGCTCTAACGTGGTCATGCAACCTCCGTGAATCGCTGGATGCCGGGGCGAGCTTGGTCCGCCCACATGCTCAAGGGTCGCGACCAGAACTCACCATCCTTCAGGTAATTGACCAAGACATCACCTGTCTCCGTGTGCCTGCTCACGCCGATCACGGTGCATGCCCCCCCTTTGAAATGCTGCCAGAGCGAGCCGGGTTTCGGCGCGTCAGACGAAATTGGGGGGAGTGGTTCAGGTAGAGGCATGATGGCCTTGGGTTGGATGGTTCAAAGTTTTGCGTAAGTAGTGGCCGGCCCCGTGCGCCGCCCGACGCAGAGCTTGACCACGAGGAGCTGATTCAAGCCGGTGCCAAACTGGTGGAGTTGGTGCTGACGAAATTGGAACCCGCACACGTCGCAGACCTCCTCACCACTAGCACGCCTCACCTCTGCCGGAGCATGCCGGTCATCCGGGTGCACGACGGGGGTCGAGTAACCAGGCACAGGCACAGGCACTAGCGGCTGCTCCGCCTGCGGATCAACGTAAGGCATGCCCAGGGCCAGCGCCATGCGCCTGAGCACGGCCGTGGTCGTCTCCGGCACGCTCCCGAGCTGGCCCTTCGCCAACGCCCGGAGGTTGTTGTAAGCAGTCATCAGTAGCGCACGCGCCTCCGTGTGCCGCTCGTGCAATCCCTCGACCAGCGCCGCCAGGTCCTTCTGCGGATCCAGGCCCTCCTCACCCATCCTGTACACACCCAGCTTCTCGCGCCCCGCCTCGCACATGCACACGTAGCAGGCCTGACCGTTGCCGAGGAACATGCCCCGCCCACAGAAGGCGCAGTCTGGACGCGGGGGTTCATAGGCGACGGATTTGATGCGGCTCATGCCTGTTTCCTCTCTTGCTCAGTCATCTGGACCCACAAGGCATCCAGCTCGTCCAGGATCTCATCCTCCGCGAGCGTTGACGCACCCTTGGCCTCCTGCATCAATGCCACCAAGCGCTTCTCAACAGCCTGGTACCTGTCCAAGAGCTCACTCATCGCAGCAAACCCCCACGCTTCTTTTCGTTCCTGTCGAACAACTGCACTGCGAATTGCAGGACCGCGGGGACACTAACGAGTCAAAAGGGTATGCAAGCGTCTAGTTGCTGCGCTCGGTTGCGGACGTTCGCGTCCTCCCACCGATCTGGATTATGCTTCCCCCGGTTTATTCACTACCTTGCCACACCAGGCACACACATCGCCGTGGTACGTATACTTGCGCTCGCCCCACGAGAGCATCGCCGTAAGTGCTTCACTCGTGAGCGATGCGCCGCCGCCGAGATTGATCGGATATGGCCGGAAGTGCTCGGTGATGCGCGGCCTGAAGTCGTGCCGCTGGCCTCCGTTGTAGCACCGGGACCTGAAAAAGATCATGCTCCCCCCAGCAAGTACCAGGGCCTACGAACCGACTTGTATGATTGCCTCAGCGGATGCAGGGGAGCCCCTTCGACCGACGTGCCAATGCAGTATGGCTCTCGACCATGGGCATGCGCCAGCGCCAACACCTGCGACGCGCGTGCCGGGCACCCTTGCGCACCCCAGGCAAACCACACGTTCTCATACCAAGAAAAAAACTGACTCAATACGCGGTCGTTCGTCTCGCCAATGGCGTAGCGAAGGCCCTTCTCCCGGATCGCCTTCTTCATCACGTTCGGGTCCTTCGACCGGAACGCGTACAGGTTCGTCATCACGATCCCACCGAAGCCCCAGCGCCTCGAAAAACCAACGACCTTGCGAATGGTGTTGTCATCGACATCACCATCAGCCGTTGATGGATTCAAACCCACCACCACCAGCATCGGCAATCGCTCGGACCACACCCGCTCCAGTGCGTACCGGTAAATTGCGTCCGCTGAAACGATCGCGGACTTCCTCTCGTAGACGACCGCCCCTCCCTCGCTGACGTAGGTGTTGGGCGGCATTAGCCTACCCCCCCTTGGATCCCTTCACCAGGTTGTGCAAGGGCAGGGGCGGAGCCCGACGCGGGTGATTGCCCCGACGCGCGCCATTTTTCAGGATCGGTGATGAACTCGACACCAGGTCCTGGCGCTCCGCACGCCGGGCACCGGTGCAGGTCCTCGGGCAAGCTCCCGCAACGCGTGCACGGCACCGGCGCAGACATCTCCTTGCGCCCATCCGCCACACCAGCTTCGTAATTATCGCGAGCGAGTCCGTTCAGGATCTCGCTCAAGCGACGTTGGCGTGCGTAAGTCGTACCAGGCCCACTGGTCACGTCCTGGTAGACGTTGATCGCGAACCTATCCATGTCACTGGATTGTACGCCGGGTGGTGGTGGGATGAGTTTGGGCATGGTAACCTCAACGGGTGATTCGAGTCGGCCCACCATTGACCAGGTGCTGCCCCGTGATCAGTGGTGATTGGACGGCCAACAAACGCAGGATCTGCTCCGGGCTGACAATGTAAGGCAGGTCCTTGTGCATCACCGTCACCTGGATGTCCGACTGCATCGCCACCACCACAGCATCGCGCAGGGCTTCGCCGAGTGTGATCCCGGGGTCAGTGCCCGCCACTAGCTGCTTGATTGCGGACTTGCGGGCGCTGGATGTCAGGGACATTTTTTGCTCAGTTCGATGAGGGTGAGAGCCCGCACATACTTGTTGCCATCCTCAGAGATTTTTCCCTCTACATCGAGCAAGCCGCGCCGGCGGAGCGCGTACTCCAACTGCTCAAAGCCGCCATACATCGCACCACCACTGAGCCAGTCACCCGGCTTGCGGCCGGCGAAGAACTGGCGCATGGTCCACTTCATGTTCGGCGACATGCGTCCGGCCTTCTTCACGGTCGCCTTCGCGTCTGTGAGTGCAGCGTTGACGATCGTGTCCTCGGGGTCGAGGTCGTATTGATTGCGCCCGCCGCGCTGATCGAAGTATCGCTTACTGGCGCCCATGTAATTGCTCCTGTTGACGTTCGCACACAAGCTGGTCTATGAACTGGCGCAGGTCCCTGATCGCGGCCCGGTCATTCCCGCGCCGGCACGCCAACACCTCGCGGCCGCGCTGGTCCAAGACCTGGCACAAGCCGCTGCCGATCCGGATCTGAACGTGCAGGAAATCGTTCGGGTCGATCACGTCAGGTCCCCACCCGGATGATGCTGATGAGGTTCCACTGATTTGGGAGGTCATTTGTGCAATCAGGAAAAGCATAGGAGGGGAGCGTCAGCACCTCATTGAGACCGCTTGTGGTGCGCGCCTTCCTCAGACCTCCGCTGCCCCACCAGGTGACTTCCCACGTGATCATGTCGGCACCACCGGCACCAGGGGTACGCTCAAGACCGAGCGCTGGAAGTTTTCCCGCACCTGCTTTTCGTAATCCACCATCACTGCACGGACGAATTCGTCCTCCTCCCTCACCAGTATGTAGTTTTCGTTGTCGTCGGTCGGATCTGGTGGGTTGCACCACTCCAGTGGCCCACCCTTGCGGAATATCTTCGACCAGGAGTAGGTGTCGTGCACCTGCATCACGCCATCCTCATCCATCCTCTCACGAGCCTGCACATCCTCATACGGAGGAACGAGTTGACTCCCTACAAACACTTTGAGCGCCTCCTTCGTGTCTGCACGAAAGATGGGTTGCACCTGCTCCACATGAGCACCACGCATGTCGTTGAGAGCGAGCATGTACATGTCAGGCACTCCAAGGGAACGTGGTGATGTTTTGGTTCTTGAGCGACTGCCGGTATTGGAACCAGCCGCGGAGGTTGCCGGACCATGGCACCGGGTCCTGCCACTTGGTATCGTACGGGTAGCCCCACTTGCTGTCTTGCATTATGTCGTTCACCAGATGGAAGGGCGTCCCCTGGTGCTCGGTCGGGCTCGCGTGCAGTGGCTTGCCGGCGGCTAGTCGATCGAACAACTTCAGCTCTTCGTCGATGGACGCCTTTGCACCGTCATGCTTGAGGTAGCTAACCCGAGCGCAGCGCGCGACCGAGACCTTGAGCAGAATTTCCACGCTCGTGTCTGCATGCTCGTCAGCAGTCACGAACGGAAGATGCCACTCACCCGCCGCCAAATGCTCCGGCACCCTCGCTCGATAGAGCGGTGCCATGACTTCGGCCAGCACCCGGAACTCTGGTTGCGCATCTGGGTGATGCCGCAGCGAAAAGAAGTTGGCGAACTCTGTACCGGTCAGAACCACGCTGATGTGGCTCCACGGCTCGGCGATCCGGTTCACGATCTGCTTGTGAACGTTGAGCGCTGCCATCTCCCGGCTCAGCGCCACCATTTGCTTCATGCCGTCGAGCCAGAGTTTGTTGGCCCGCGTTTCACCATCCGGCGAGAGCAGCTCCGTGGATTGCATGCCGGCCTTGTTCGCGCCCCATTCTACGAACATGGCCGGGTCCCCCTCGATCCGTTCGAGCTGGGTCTTCACCGGGATGGCCCGGCTGCTGGACGCGTTGCGGCTGAACATTCGATGGGTCATTAGCTCAGCATGAATGAAGCGCGGGTAGCGGAGCAACCACGTCGTCAGGCGGGTATCTAAGTCGTTAGTGCTGTCGCAGATGATTTTTGCTTCGATGCTCACAGGGGTGTTCCTGGTGGGGTGTATTCGTATGGTTTGATGGGCTGGTTTTTGGACTCGCGCTCCTCGCGCTCCTCGCGGCTCCTGTCCTCAAAGAACTGATCAACGCCCTTACCGTAAATGTTGAATTGCGACTTAGCGTCTGCCTGAATGGCGATGTGCATTTGCTGGAGCAAGCCCAAGGTCTCGTGAGCGAGGTTTGTCTGGCATCCCCAGGAAAACTTCGGTGATAACCGAAACACTCCCGGGGACTCTTCCGTCTGCTCGACCAAGGCCAGGCATCGGACCGTTGATCGGCGCGATAACTCTACGAGCAGTCGCTCCGTCGGCACGAGACGAATGGGGTCCGAATCCGGGTTGAGTGTTGGCAACAAGCCTGCGCCATTCGTCATGGGTCAAGCATCCTGGCCTGTACTTGCTGGTGAATGGCGAGCTGTTGAGCGTCGGCCTTGATCACGACCACCGGCCGACCAGCCCACTCCTGGGGGCAATCTGGCCACGTCTGCCCGTTCGGCGTGATGACTAGGAAAGTTCCATCGCGTGCGGGGGTCCACCCCACCAAAATGACTCGCTGAATGCCTCCGGGTAGGGTCGTAATGTGTCTGGTGAGGGCAGACACGTCCGCCTGGGGTACATCTGTGCGCACACCTTGGTGCGCCGCGGGTAACGGCACGGGGGCCTGACCGACCGTCTGACCTGTCGCTATCGATCGCAGCAGCTCATGCGCCACATCAGGCAAGTGCGCGTGCACGATCAATATTGCGGTGGCGCGATCGCCTGCATGCCCACCCTTGTGCGCCTCCTTGAAAATCCGCCGCAACACACGCAGGTCACCGGCAGTGAGCCAGAGCATCCACAAGAACTCAATGTGGTCCCCCGTGAGTACCGCCTCGACACCATCCGGCGGGATCAACCGCTCGGCCGCGGCGTACAGCTTTGGTGAGTGGCCTTTCCAATGATGGGCACGCTCCGGATGCAGGCCCAGTGTGCCGATCAACGCACCCGCGATGCCGCTGCGGTGCTCCGGCAGGGCCATCAGCTCAAGGTCTGTGATGGTGCTGAGCTGACCTTGGATCGCATCGGGTCGTGGATGATCTCGGTAGTTGCCGAACAGCATGCCCAACTCGACAAGCTGCCGCTCGTGCTCCGCTACGCGGTCCCGAATGTCGTGCTCTCGCCTGGCCAGACGACGGTCCACGACAGACTCCTCTGCGTCGGGCCGGCGCATCTTAGCCACTGCGGTTCACCTCGTTCAAGGTCACCAGCAGGCTCTCGGCCAACTCGTACGCCTCCTGCACAGGAAGTTGCTGATTGTCCGGCAACGGTAGTGGGTTCATCGCAGGTTGGCGCAAGTACGCGTCCAAGGCCGCTGCTATCACCATCGCCTCCTTGGGGGCGCTGCGTACCAGCCAGGCCATCAGCGCCAGCGGTTCAACGCCCTGCCCGTGGTGGCCGACCTCCGGCGAGAGATCCCGATCGGAGCCGGCGCCAGCTAACACCAGTCGGTGCACGATCGCATCGATCGCGATTCGATACTGCTCCGGTCGATCCTTCAAGGACATGATTCGGCGCACGTCTGCCTGATCTGTCGCGCCCTTGCAGAACGTAACCACGATTCCCCTGTTTCCGGCGGTGACCACAACCTTGCCGTTGAAATTAGGGTGGGTGGCCAGGGACACTGGAGCGAACGATGGGAAGTATCCATCGTCAACCCAAACGACGTAGTCACCAAGGAGCTTAGCGCCCTTGCCGAAAGCGCACTGATTATCGATGAAAAATAATTCCATGCTCTTGGGTTTGTCGTCGTCATTCATGTCTTTGATCCTGTTGGGGGGGTGTCGTCAACGAGTTTGGTGCTCGACAGGGCGAGCTGGTGCAGATCGGCTGGTACCTTTACATGCACGCCGGCGTCCAGCACACGTGCCTCGCCGTTGATGAGCAACCGCTGGCGCCCGGTACCGTGCACCAGGATGATCGAGCCCTCGTAGAAGTCAGACGCATCAACTCGGGCCCGCATGAGCTCGGCAGCGGCGGTGACCATCTGTTCAATCAAATACTCAAGCTCCTCTGGCGTCCGGAGCCGAGGCTCCAGAGCACCCTCGGCTGCGGTCACCACAGTCTGAGGGCCAGACGGTCGCATCGATACGGTAGTCCCCATGTCCTTGCCCTCGACCGGAACGTCCGCCCATTCACAACTGTTCCTGCCCGTGCCTGCTGGGCCCTTCTGGTTGTACAGGTACTGCTGAAGGATGTGCTTGCGTGTAACCCCATCCATGCGCTTGATCCATCTGCACTCAAACGGCTGTGGCATGGTCAGGAGCATGCTGCGAGTCGTAACTCGTCAAGCACCCTTTTGACTCGCACCGGTGCTGGTGTCGGCCTCGGTGACCTCCAACCGTTGCGCCAGAGCCTTCGTCATGCGCGCCTTGCCCTTCACCCACAAGATCGGCAGGTTGAGCTCTACCGCTCGCGATCGCGCCTGTTCCTCTGTGCATCCTATCAAGATGGCGAGCGTCGAGAATGGCACAGGATCAGGTATGCTGTCCCAGGTGATGGCACCCTTTGGGGCGACCGCTTTTGCCCACGATCCGTCACCGTCGACAGCGCGAACATACTCGGACGGCTGCACGATCACCAGCTCGGGCCGATGCACGGCCTTGGCGGCACCCCGCGGCCGATATAGCCCATCCACGTAGAGCTCCTTGCGAACTATCACCCGACTGACGTAGCTCTTCTGCCAGTGCGCGCACTGATCCGGGAACTCGCGGCCGAGAATCACCGCCACCGATGCCATGTCGATTCCCTGGCCAACCAGCGCGAAGCAGCGGCGCACAGCCGGCGCCTCCTGCGCGTGCACAACGATGTCCGCGTTGCTGGCCCAGTACCCGAATGGCATGCGCCCACCGGTGCTGCCGCCGGTCTTGCCCTTTGCACGTAAGCCACCATCCAGGCGGAGCTGAATGTTTGCCTTCTCGAATTGGTTGAAAATACCAAACACCTGTCGAATGAGCGTCCGTGTCGGGTCACCCATGAACGCCGGATTGAGTGTGTCTTGCTCGCTGGAAAAGGTCGAGTGCAACCGAAAGCCTGACCGCATGGCGCGACCGACTGTGACCTCCTGGTCGATCAAGTCGCGGCTCAGACGATCGAGTCGGTAGAAGACCACATGCGCCGGCACTCCAGCCGACTGCGATGACTCCGCACGCGCCACCACTTCCTTGATCTCCTCTCGATCTAGCAACGACTCACCGGACTTGCTCTCACGAACAATCTCCGGCTCGCCGAGCCCGTTGGCGACGCAGTGCGCACGGATCGCCTCTTCCTGGACCTCCGGCCCGAAGCCCTGCTCCTGCTCGATCGTGCTGACGCGGACGTAGCCGATGACAAGCATCAGGTCCTCGACTGAAACAGCTCGCGCAGCTCGCCGATTCTGTCAGCCACGTGACCCGCAATTATTCGGTCAGTGAGCACCACTACGTGTCTGGGAATGTTCCGCGTCTTCCACCGGCGAAACATCCCACACGGAAAACGCACCGGCCAGGCAATCACGTTGACTGTAAGTACACACAGGATCAGCACCACTACCAGGACAGTCGGCAGCTTGCCTGTGCACACCGGAACGATCACAGTGAACCACCGGAGGTACACGACCCACGTCGAGTACATCAGGCCGATCAGGACGTACAGCAGTAGGTAGAACGCCAGGTCGCCCACATCAGACTCTCGGGCAACGACCAGCCAAGACTGCGCGCACCATGCGCTCGCCCTTGATGTGGTGGAACTGATAATGGAAAGCGAAGCGCTCGTCCGGCTGACCCCAGCGTCTTGGTAGAGCCACGTGCTTGCGTGCGTCGTCGCGCAGACGAGCACCGGCCTTCCACGTGGGCTTGGACAAGGGGAGGCGAAGTATGCGGCCGACCAGGTTCACTTGCGGTGCCACTTGCGTGGGTCGTTCGAGTACGTGCGCTCAAGCCGCGCCGGAATTGGCACGCCAGGGTAGCGCCAACGCTTGTATGTGCGCGGTGGCCGAATGCTGCACCAGAAGGCACCCATGTCAGGCTCCCTGCCGCTTCAGGCGTGCCATCAGCGCGTTGATGTCTGGTACCATCGAACCAGTAGGCTTCTGCACCTGCACGACCTTGGTCGCGGCAGCGATCACAACCTCCGGCACCTTCGGCAGGGGTGGCTCCATCTTGGCCTCCAGCGGCGGTGCCTCATTCAGGCTGATGATCGTGCCACTGCCGAAGTAGCCCTCCTGCCCTACGTCCCTGGCGTCGAACACAGCAGCCCCCGTCCGGCCACCTCCCCGGTCCTGCACCTGAGTGTCGCTCTGGGCCACGAAGTTAGCCTCCATGGCCCCTTGCGTGGCACCATCGTGCTTGGGGATGCTCCTGGGATCGATTGTCCGGCCCATTTGACCGTCCACGTCGCGCATGTTCACTATGGTCACAGGAACCTCCTAGGGGTCGTCAGGATCCGAACCATCTGGGCGAACGCTGGTGCGCGGATGCGCGGCCAACTCCTGCTCCTCCTCAGCCTCGATGATGACCTGCTTCATCACCATCAGCACGGTCTTGGGCAGCTTGGCCACGCCCTTCCTGCAGGCAGTGGCCAACGCCAGGCAGACGCCTGGATCTGACGTCAGCACATCGATCATGCTCTGACGATTGTCCTGAGCACGCTTGTACAGGTCGACCATCCCCAGAGAGCTGAAGCCCAGGGAAACAGTTCCCTGAACGATTCCGCCCAGGAACTGCGCCAGCATGCGCTTCTCCGTATCGGACAGGGGCTTGCTCATGGCTCAACCATTGGCCGAAAGCTGACCACCACCAAGCGAGACCTGTGCGTGCGCCCACTTCCGAATGTCCGGGCTCATGCCGGCTGCCACCAGGGTGGCATCATCCACGGTCAGGATCGTTGCGCTGAGCTGCACATTCGGCGGGTAGCCGGCAAATGTCATGCCCGCAATCTGCGCGGGGGTGTTGTGCGACACGCCCCGGCTGACGAACTCGACCAGGCTACGGACCTGGACGCTGACCAGCTCCCCCGGACGGCTGCGTGAGTGCCTCTCGCCCGCCCACACTAGGTGCTCCGTCCGCGAGCCGTTTTGCTGCACCTTCACCTGATCGAGGCTGATCTCGATTTCGAACACCTGCAGGGCTCCGTCGGTCACCACCGGTGCTTCCGTCAGCAGCTCTGTGTAGTTCGGGAGGTTCAGCAACAACTTGCCGTCATGAGCAGCAAGGCGACCATTCACCTGCTCAGGACGGCAAACGATGAAGTATAGGGCGTGGGTGGGGGTGAGCATGGAGACTCCGTGGGTGTTAGCGCGGTGCCCAATTGGCGGTGGCGGCGACGATGGATCCAACGGCAGCGGCAACGAGCCAGGCCGTCATGATGTTGATGCGGGACACGTTGTCCTGCGAGATGATGCGAGCACCGGTCCAGTAAGCGGACGCGCTGACGGCGATACGCGCGTCGAGGGCGGTCTGAAGCTCGGTCGGGCTCTTGGCTTGGACCAGGTGCAAGATGTACGGAGCAGCTTGGGAAGTTGCACCTACGTCATCTGTCGTCACAACGCACTGGTACTCGGTGCCGAGCAAGCGATCAGAGTCATTCAGGATCAGGCTGAAGCCCAGGATCGTGCGACTCGCGCCG
>Ga0209591_10006753_pt1 | contig 12704 bp, 13 predicted proteins | sample MAT01_FD_187207 | JGI IMG/M metagenome (GOLD analysis project Ga0209591, IMG submission 187207) | Freshwater microbial communities from Lake Fryxell liftoff mats and glacier meltwater in Antarctica - MAT-01 (SPAdes) (version 2) | ecosystem: Environmental > Aquatic > Freshwater > Ice > Liftoff...
TGTCGAGGCAGGCACCCCAGGCCGGCTCCGCGTCCAGCAGCACGCAGGCGAAGCCGACGCGTGCGCCGGCCGCCTCGGCGAGCAGGACGTACTGCCGCGCGCTCGGCTGCGCGAGCCGCTCCTGCCACACGCGCGCGCGCTCGGCGACGATGTCCGTTTCGAGGTACGTGGCCGACAGGAACGGCCGGTACGCTGCGCGCCAGCTCGCGGCGTGCAGCTCAGCGATGGGCAGGCTATCCCAGGAAGAAGCGGTACGGAACGTGACGGATCGCAGGTGCGCCTCACGCCATCACCGGTGTGCGTCTCGCAACGCTTCGGCGTGCCGAACCATGCGGGTTGCCTGCGCCAAGGGTGCGCCTGATCGCGCGGCGGTCACGGTCGCCCGGCACCGGGTGCTAAAGCGCGTGGTGACCGAGCGCCAGGAGCTATACGCCATCCAGCGCCGGATGTGCGACGAGCCACTGCGCAAGCTCGGCCAGAGTCGCAAAGTCGAGCAGGTCCTCGCCGAGGACATTGAGGTGCGCAGAAGATAAAGCCGCAAGTTGCGCTAAGGTTCGCTCAGGCAGTGTGCCGAGCTTGCGCAGCAACTGTCGTTCAACCAGCTGTCGCTGACCCTTGATCACGCCTTGCGCTTCACCCTTCTCCTCCCAACTGGTCACAATCTCCATCACAGCCTCCCGTTCAGGTGTAGTAAACGTTGCGACCTCAGCCTGAAAGGCCTGCTCCTCGGCTCCGCGAAGCCGGAGGTACACATCGATGAATTGGCTGAGCAGCCGACGCTGCGCCCCGCTTAACCTCGCCCCCCCCAGCAGCCGTAGGCTCGCCGCCTTGACGCGCCAGCGTTCCCGTGGAGCGATGCGCATGCGTGCCATCAGGGCGATCGCGACCGGGTTCGTCGTCTGCACGAAGTCGCGCCAGTCCAGCATGCTCAATTGTATCATCTGATACTGAAAATTGAGGACCTGGCGTGACAGGAGCACCAACTGGTGATGCGACGCGGCAGGGCGGCCTGGCTTTGTGTATGAGCACAGCGCGATGGGGTAGACCGGCATATCAAACGCGTCGTAAAAACGGGCGAAGTAGCGAAACATCCTTCGGGGAAGGGTCGCATCCTCCTGGGCCTGGTGCTCCAAGTGAATGAGCAGTGTCGCGGGCTCGTCTCGCAGCCGGGCCTGCACGACCAGGTCGGCCTCGCGTCGGTCGGGGTCGAGCAGTGTACTGAAGCTTTCCTTGTCGAGGAAGACGAGTGGCTCGGGATCAAGGGCGTCGACGAGCTCGGGTGCGAACAGCTCCAAGAACTCACGAAAGAAGTTCGTGAGCAGGAGCTTGAACATGGCGTCGTGGTCAATCCGTGGGGCCATCTTGGCCTCCGTCGTGGTGGGAGTTGGAGGGGGCAGTATCGCACAGGTGTTCGTGTGCGTCAAGCTTCGCGCATTGCTTCAGGCACCTCGCGGCAGTGCCTGACCACACGGTGCGTGCGATCAGGCACTGCCGGGGACTGCTCGCAGTTCAAAGCGTCGGCCTGCTCCGATACTGCAGCCCTTCGGCGAGGTGCGCCGGTCCGATCTGCTCCGCACCGGCGAGGTCGGCGATGGTGCGGGCGAGGCGCAGGATGCGGTGGTAGGCGCCGGCCGAGAGGTCGAGCTGGCGTACCGCAGCTTTCATCAGGCTGTGACCGGCGCCGTCGAGCGCGCAATGCGCCTTGAGCTCGTCGAGGCCCATCTCGGCGTTCGTAGCGCAACGCAGGGTGGAAGCGAAGCGCTCAGTCTGGCGACGCCTGGCGCGGGCCACCCGGTCTGCGACCACTTCGGACGGCTCGCCCGGTCTGCCCGATGTGAGGCGCTCATAGGCCATCCGTGGCACCTCGACGTGGAGCTCAATCCGCGCGCGGAGGGCCTCGGGCACGCGCTGCTGGTAGCGGCGCACGAGCGCCGGCGTGCAGGTGCAGATCGCCTCGGGGTCGCCGAACCAGCCGCATGGACAGGGCCGCAGCGTTGCCACCAACTGGCATGCGGCTGGAAACGACACGCTCCCGCTGGGCCACGCGACTCGCACTGCGCGGTCGTCGAGGATTGCGGGCAGCACGGCGAGCTTCGGCCCGAATGCCGGCAGGTCGTCGAGCAGCAGCACGCCGCAGTGGGCAAGGCTCACGGCCCCGAGACGCACGCGCCGCTGCCCGCCGCCGAACAGCACCGCCCGGCTTGCGTCGGAGCGCGGGGCCACACACGGGCGCTGCGCCGTTGGCTCCGCCTGCGCTTCACCGACAAGAGCATGGAATGCGACCACGCTCGCGGCCTCGATCTCCGTCAGCGGGGGCAGCAGGCCGCGCAGCGCGCGGGCAAGGGTCGTCTTCCCCGCCTCAGGTGCGCCAACCAGCATGATGTGGTGCCCACCGGCCGCCGCGACTTCCACCGTAGTCCGCCCGCTCCACCCGGCACGCCCACCCGCGAAACGTCACCCGACGTGATGCCATCGTTGTGCTCCGATGCGCTGCACGAACAACCACCGGCCCCTGCGGACACCCGCGTGCGGGTGTAGGCGCCGGTGGCCATCCCAGAAAGCTCGCAGGTCTGCGGTGGTTCTGCTCAGCCCTGAACCCGCGGCCAGACCCTAGCGGCGCCTGCCAGCGGGACAGCGTGCGAAGTGGACGATGGCGTAGCGCTGTCCGCCCCGCTCCTCGACCGTCGCGAGGTCAAGCGGGACCAGCGTCTGGTTCACGGTCGTGGCCCAGACGATCGCGGCGCCGCAGCTTCGGCAGCGCGCGGCACGCGCACCTGGCGGGACGCCATACTCGCCGACGCGGACGAGCAGCGCCTGAAGCGCCGTTCGGGCATCGGGCTGCGGGACGAGCACGCGGTCCGCGCTCTGATAGGCAAACCAGAGGTCGGGAAAGGAGACGGGGCCCGCGATCCAGACCTGCTTCTGCAACGCCTTGGCAAAGCCGAGCTCGACCAGGGTGCCGTAGGCGTCTTCCTGGTCGAGCCAGGCAATCCGCTCCTGACGCACGCCATACTCGCCAATGCAGCCACCCTTGGAGGTAGGAATGAAGCAGCCCTGGTTGTCTCGTTCCACATCGAGGAGCCGGTCCTCTGGCCAGGCGTCAAGCTCAGCTTCCGTCAGGTAGCGCTTGTGCGCTTCCCAGGTGGTAGCGACGGCGGCGACGCCGTGGAGGTTCTCGCCGTGGGCACAGCCGTGGTCACACGAGATGAAGAATGGCCCGGTGTAGGCGTGGTGGTTGAAGATAGCGCACCACAGCACCGGCCAGCAGTAGGAAGGCGCGGCGACGTCCTCACCGAGCGCGTGGCCGCTGCCGCCGTAGAAGTCATCATGGAAGGCGGTGCGCAGGTCGGCGACGATCGTATGCCGCCAGTCGTTCCAAGCAATCTTGCCAGCGAGATAGATATGCATGGGTTCGCTCCTTCTGACACGAGGACATGAAATCCGGGAAGTTTCGGGGAGATCGCCTTCAGTACGCCTGCTGGCGCGGCTCTCGCCTGCCGTGGCGCCGTGCCAGGTTCAGGATGAGCGCCCAGCGCGCGCCGCCGGCGACCTTGGCGAGAAACTGGCCGAGGACAACGCCCCAGCGCAGCGGCCAGCCAAAGGCGAGCAGCGGGAAGCAGCGGCTGTCGAGCGCGGCGGCGACGAGGGTGGTGCCCTGCCATCACTCGCTGCCCTTCGTGCCTTCAGCGGCGAACCCACCGGCGGCCAACAGCACGATGCGCTCAAGCACGACCGTATGGCACGCGTAGCTCTGCGCGGCGCGCAACGCGGTCCACAGCAGCAGCGAGCCCTCGACGTAGACTCGGTCGCCGCGATGGAGCAGCCGACCACACTGCTCCGCCACGTCCTCCCACGCGGAAAGGTTGAACCAGGTGGTTTCGAGCTGCTGGGCACCTGATGCGGTGCGCCAGCGCCGCTGGCTGGCCAGGGCGAGGGTAGCGCACAGATGATCGCCAACGTCGTAGAGCAGCGGCTCGCTGCCGAGTGTCCCGGAAAGGTGAACCCGGTTGAGGTCTGCCTCGCCGAGCACGTGCGCTGGCGGCGGTGCGGCGGGAGCAGCGGGCGCCCGCTGCCCGTGGGCAGACGCGGGCTCGGCGCGCAGGCGCTGGAGCAGTGCCGCCGTGCGCGCCCGCAGTGGTGAGCGTGTATGGAGCCGATGATGGCCAGGCGATGTCCTATTCGCGCGCGAGTCGCTGAAAGGCGTCAGCTCCTTGAGCACGCTCGCTTCCGGTTCCCACACAGGGGGCTTGATCAATCCCATCCCAAGCTCCTTCTGCCTGCTGCCGGAGTCCTTCGGCCGGCGGCAGGCACGCAGTCGTTCCGTTACGCGTCGCTGCCTTCCGGCGCGGCGATGGTCAGCGTGCTCACGATCTGGCCGTCGGGGCTGCAGAGCTCGGCGACAGCGCCGCCGGCCCAGCGCCCGACCGGTGCGGGCCAGAAGAGCGCGCCCGTGGTCGGATCGTCCTCGCCCTCGCCGCTCCAGACCACGAGCTGCTCGCCGGCGCGCAGGGTGATAGCGGGGAAGGTGTAACGTTCGCCGGTCGTCGCATGGACGAGGCGCCAGCCGATCAGCATCTGCGGCGCGGTGGACTGGCTTTCTAGAACCACGTACTCAAACAGCTCTGAGTCGTCTGGGTCGTCGGCGCGTGCCGCGACGAGTGCGACCAGGGTCTGGCTTGTCGGTGTGGCTCTACGCGTCGTCGTCGGTGTCGTTGGTGTGGCGCATGGCCTCACGAGAGATCTTACTTTAGCCAAGGGCGTGCCTCACGAGTAATGTTACCCTCCAGTGTTCGAGATCGCGCGAACCTGGAGGTACACAGTGAGGTCGCAGATGAGCTATCGGTCGAAACGCGAGCTGCTGGCCCAGGTGGCGCCACGGTATCAGCTTGCCAGTCACGGGCAGAAGTCAGTTATCCTGGATGAGTTTGTCGCCGCCACGGGCTATGCACGAAAGTACGCGATTCGTGTGCTGACGCAGCCCCCACTCCCCGCTCCCGCGCAGATCCGACGGCCCCGTCGCCCCCACTACGGGGCTGCGGTCCAAGTGGCGCTCGAAGTGGCCTGGGCTGTCGTCAATTTCGTCGGGGCCAAGCGGCTTGTGCCCTTTCTCCCCACGCTCGTGCCCATCTTGGAGCGTCATCAGCATCTCACGCTCACCGAGGAGGTGCGTACCCAGCTCCTCGCGCTGAGCCCTGCCACCGCCGACCGCTTGCTGCGGCCCGCCCGGCGCGCTGAGCATCCCCACGGCCAAGCTGAAGGAAAAGCGACCAACCGGCAAGACGATGCAGCGGATCTATTTGCCGGCCCGGACGCCCTTTGAACGCCTGTGTGCGGCGTCGGTCCTGAGTGATGATGTGCGCACGCGTCTGGATGCGATCTTTCTGGCGCTTGATCCGGTGCGCCTGCTCGACCAGATCGGCCCGTTACAGGCGGCGCTGTGGGCGCAGGCGACCGTGCGCCAGGCGCCCACCAATGACCCGCCTCAGCCACGCGCCTTGCGGTTTGTGGCTGAAGCGGCTGGCCTGGGGAACGAGCCGCCGTCGGCTGCGGCAGCCCCACCGCTCCTCGTGCATCAGAAGCGGGCCTATCGGCGCCAGCAGCCCGCGCTTCCGCGCTGGTGGCGGAGTCGCGCTGATCCTTTTGCGACGGTCTGGACGGAAGTTGAGCAGTGGCTCGAAGCCCAACCGACGCGCACGGCCAAATCTATCTTCCAGGAGCTTCAACAACGCTATCCCGATCAGTATGCGGCGATTCAACTCCGCACCCTTCAGCGGCGGATTGCCAAGTGGCGCACGACAATGATCACCACCTTTGATGACCACTGGCTCCAGGATGAAGTGCTGGCCGTTGCGCGCTTGCCGCGCCCCCTGGGCGCGGTTCAGACGTCGACGGTGGATACGGAGGAGCGATGACTGTGTCCCAACAATGCTGCTGGGGCGATGCCGGACGTGGACGGATGGCACCGCATTGACAGGCCGAGCAGGAACGGTGTTGGGTAACATTTCACCAAAAAGGGTCACGCTGTATGAGCTCCCAGCTTCCCAAAGTATCAGGGCAGTGGATCGACGGACCTGGCGTGCAACCAGCACGCCTGCGGCTGGATACGCCAGCCTGGTTCACGTGGTTAGCCGTCGCGACCACGCGCAGCTTTTCGTACCCCATGATTGACCAGGGACGCGGCTACATTCGTGGCTATATGACCGTTCGGAAGGAGCACCGGCCACGGGGAGGCGACTACTGGTGGGCCTATCGACGCGGGCAAGGACGAGTGGGGAAGATCTATCTGGGCCGAACGGAGCGCGTGACGATGCTTCAGCTTGAGGCCGCTGCGTGCGAGCTTACAACAACGGAACTGCCGCCGCGCTGACGGGAGGCCGGCTGCCCGCCGCGCGCAACGACCAGCGTGCAGTAAGATCTTCGGTGAGGTATGGTAAGATCTTTCGTGAGGCAGCGTTCCCCCCAAAGTAAGATTCTCCCGTGAGGCCCCGCGACCGGCAGTTCTTATTGTCGCTCATCACGCCCGGCCTGACCATTGTAGACCAGGGCAGTGCCATTTGCTACTTGTTGTCCCTGGAGCAGACGCGCGACCTCCTGGGCCATGAGGCCACCGATGATAGCGGTCGTAGAAATCGTCGTCGGCATCGGCCCCGTAGCATCGTCTACGCGAAAGCCACTGCTGCACGAGTAGCGCAGCCAGAGGTCGCTCCGCTCGTCGGAGGTTAGCGTGCAATCAAAACATGGCCCTTCGGCATCAAGGAATGCGCGCACCTCACTGCCCATAGCCCACATCCCTGCGTCAAGTAGGGGCGTGCCGGCGAGTTGGCACAGCTGGCTTAGAAAGGAGCGTGCGCCCTGGCTGTCGAGGCAGCCCAGGGCCAGCGTGCAGGCGTGGAGCCGACCGAGGCCCAGCACAAAGCGCAGGTCGCCGTCGAGGGCCGTCACCCGCACTGCCGGGTTGAGCTGTCTAACGGCGCGAGCTGCGGCAAGGGCTTTCGAGACACCAAGGTCGGCCTCGCGAAAGAGCAGTGTGCGGCTGAGATTTGAGCGCTCGATGACATCCATGTCGACGATGACCAGTTGCCCGACGCCGAGCAGCGCAAGATTCTTGAGCACCTCGTTGCCAACCGCCCCAGCTCCGGCAACCAGCACCGTTGCTGCTGACAGCGGCGCCTGCGCCCAGCCGGGAATGCGCCGCTGCCGGTCGTAGCGTGCATCGTCACTCATTGATGATACTCAGCAGGGTCGCGAAACGACGCGCCGGTAAAAGCGCAGTAGGTTGGATTCGCGCCGCGATTCCAGGTATCCCAGCAGGTCAGATGTTGGAGCGGGTCCTCATGAAACACTCCACCGCAGTCGCGGCCGCAGGGGCAACGCACCACCGTATCCCCGGGGCGCACAGTGTGGCGACAGATCGGGCACTTGCGACCGATCAGCTCCGAGCGAGGTTGCACCAAGACGGTGCTCACACCCCCAGCGGGTTGCCAGTGGGTCTGAAGACCGCGCATAAACGCGTCGCGGGTCGCCTCGTTAGGCACCGAGGCGAGCGCGGGCGCCATAGCATCTCTGCGCGGTGGTGCCCAAACAACGTAAATTTGACGGCTCATCGTCGTGGATCATTCGTTTGGGATACCTCGTGTCAGTGCGCACACAGTCGGCCTCGCGAAAGGTGTGGCGGCAGACCCGGCAGAGTTGCAGCAGCCAGGGCGAGTAGACGGTCGTCACCCGTAGATCATCGGGGCCGCGCACGTGGGCATTACGCGGGTCGCGCGCCATGTCCATGCCGTGGCGCAGCTGCCGTTCAAGCTCATCAAGGGTCATCAGCCTACCTCGCCAGATTCGAGCGAACTATCCAGAGGGCAGTCGCACCTCAGGGCCGGCTGCCTCAAGAAATGTCTGGAGCGCCGCCTTGGGAATCCAGGTTTTGTGTGGCGTCGGCTGGATTGCTGGTAGTCGGCCCACACGCACAAGCCGATAGACGTACGAGCGATCAACACGCAGCAGTGCCGCCACCTCGCGGACGGTGAGCAGATCAGGGCCTGCCTCGAGTTGGGCGATCACAAGGCGCATAGAGTCCACAAATGAACACGAATACCCTTATTGTAAGCCGCTGAGGGGGAACATGCAAGAGCTAGCACATTGTGAAAACACAAGATTCCTGATAAACCAGACCACCTGATTTCACTAGCGTAAAAAAGTGGTAAAGATCAGGTCGTGTAGGACGATGTAGCCTACAGCATGCTGAATTTTTCAGGTCGCCACCTGTTGCACATGTGAGCTACACGTAGCGATGATAGCGTGTACCGATATGTCTGGTACTCCATATCTCGATCTTGACAGGTGTGATATGATAAGGGAGCCGCTGGCCTGGGCTTCCACAACACACTGCTTTCCTTCCATAGCCTGCTACCGGCTCCCGTCACCATTGCCACATCTATATTCTGCGTGTTACCTGTAGTTATCAACGGGCCGGTTCGATGCGCCCAGAATGTGCTCAGTGCGTGGGTCAGCGTTGCAATCGACAGGGGATATAAAGATATACTGCTGGCAAACCTTTCGCGCAAATGCCTAACATCGGGTTTGCTCCCGTGGCGTATCTGCGAACCAGGCGGCCACGCTGAGGAAGTTGAAGGCCACCGCGACCAAGAAGTGCATCAGGCGCGTTTTCGCTGAGCCTGCTGACTGATGATGTGAGCGGCGCTTTTCTTAGGTAGTGATATCATTATTGTATTCATCGGCGAAAAATTGAGCAACAATTGGTTGGTAAACTATCAACCGTGTATCTTGATGATACGAATAGCACAACTTTAACTCGAAAATGGATAATGATGCTGAGCGGCGAAGCTGTCCCTCGCCCCCCCGCGAGCTACGCTGCAACAGCCGCCTTGGCGTTGCTCTGCAACCAAGAGCCGGCATGACGCACAGGATAATCCAGGATATTATTACGTAAGTCTTTAGTGAGAAATCTATGCCTGAGATCTGGCTGCCAAGCGCTGAACGAGTCCAGGGAGCTCAAAATGCAGGCGCCTTCACCGGCGACCCGTGGCGAGGCCTGCTCCATACAACCGAGGGTTCGAGGCTCAGCGGAGCCTTAAACACCTTTCGTGGATCACATAACTGGCCCCATTTTATCGTCGACCCAATACAAAAGCGCTTTGTTCAGTGCCTTGCCCTCGACGTAGCCGGGCGCGCGCTCAGGGACGGAAACCGCAACAACTGCATCCAGATCGAGCTTGTCGGCCAGGCAAGTGGCACTCCGGACTGGAGTCAGGGGACCCTCTACTTTCTCGCGCTAATCATGCGCCAAATCGAGGCGCTGGTGCCGATCCCTCGTGTATCGACACTAGATTTCATAGCCTACCCTCAACCGAGGCCACGCCGAAATGTGCGTTTGAGCAATGCAGAGTGGCGCGTATATACCGGCTGGTGTGGTCATCAGCACGCTCCGAGCCGCAACACTCACGGCGACCCAGGCGCGATCAATATCGCTTTTCTCCTGGACCCAATCAACCACATCCTTCCCCAAGATATTCTTGAGGGTCACCTCAGCGCGCTTGCCATCGATGCAACACGGCTTCACCTCTTTACAATCAGGAGCGGCCGGCTCAACCATGATGCTTGGAGCGCGCCAAATATCGACGTAGCGGAGCTCGATATCCAAGCTATCAATGGCACGACCAGGCTCTTTCCCTGGGCGCAGCCTCAAGCCATCCGCCAAACGCTCAACGGAGCTCTGCATACGTGGGTCGTGTCCGTCGGGCGACCAGAGACAGATAACGTGGCAGGAAGACCTTGGCAGCTCATCGCATTTCGCCAGGAGGAGAAAAGCTGGAAACTGGACACCCAACTGCCGATTCTTACACCCTCGGTCGACCCCGAGATTGGATGTGCTGCGGTGAGCCGGGCTCCCGAGATGATCGAGATCTGTTTTGCTGGCCCTGCCGATCAAAATGGCGATGTGACGCTGTACAACACGACACTTACCGGACAGCAGAGCTGGACCCAACGGGCGCAGATCGCGGCACCAGACAGCAGCTTCGCGCCACTTCGCTCACACGGCATGGTTACGGTTAGCCATACTCCTGGCCAAGTCGATCTCTTTGTGGTCAATCGGCGGGACTCCGGACTCTATCAGCTTTCCTCGTCACGTGCTGGCCAATGGCAGGGGCCGGTGCGGGTTGGCGGTAGCCAGCTTGTGGCATCTTCTCATGGGCAACTTGCAACCGTGAGCCGCGAACTGAACACTATCGATGTCTTTGTGGTCGGGAAGGCCTCCACCGACGCCGACTGGAGACTCTATAACGTCTGGTGGCGGAGCCAGGACGGGTGGGGAAGCGAGGCAGCGCCGCATACTCAGTTCATCGGCGGAGCCGCCGTCCCGCCGCAGCCGATGGCGGGCGTGGGCGCTATTAGTCGAGGTCCCGACGTCGTGGATGTGTTTATCGTGGGGCGAAACGACCGGCGGCTCTATACAGCCGGGTGGGAACGCCAGAGGAACTTCTGGACGCAGTTTCACCAAATCGGTGGAGACCGAATCGAGGTTCTCTCAATCGACGCGGTGGTGTCCCGCACGCCGGAATCTATTGATGTGATCGTCACCGATCTGCACACGAATGTCTCCATCACCACGATCACAACGACATCGGGTGCGGCAACCCCCTTCGTTGCTCTTCCATCGATACAGGTGAACGATGTCCGGCACCCCGTACGGCGTCTGCGCGAGAGGCTTCAGCAGCAGCGGCCTCAGTTACGCCAGCAGACCGAAGCGGCCAGCGATGTGACGCCACAATCGTCTGAACTGATTAGAGGTCTACAACTGCTGATGAAACGTATTGCATCCGACTACCCCTCGCCGGAGACCGCCACTGACGTCGATGCGATTAACGCAGATCTTGACCAGTACACCGTCTAGGTTATCAAGACGAGGTTGCTGATGACAATACCGGTGGCACATAGCCCCATACCACCCGATCAGGTAGAGGGCTTACTCACGCTTATCGGCGGTCTGATCGAGCAGCTTGCCGACGCGGCGCCTCTCGTCCCCGGAGACCTGGGCATACGGTGGGATCGCTTCGACCTTGACCCGGGTGATCCAACAACTATCATCTTCGATAACCTGCGCTTCAGCGGAGGACCCCTAGCCGACTCGCAGATCGCCATCGATCTGAGCCTCGTCTTTCGCGACGGGGGCATCGACAGTGCCGAGTCCTACTTACGGCGGCACGGTGCGAGCGAATCGCCGGGTCACATTGGGAAGTTCTATCTGAGCGCCACACAGATCGTTGTGCTCTGGCGCGAAGACGACCTAAATAGTTGGACGCGCGCGCTTGCACCGGGCATTGGCGGCGCGGCCCCAAGCCAGTCCGTCGATTTGGCTCTATCGGTTATGCTCGGAGGCGCCGGCAACTCGCTCGTGCGCGAGATCCGCCTCGACTGGATCGCACCGGAGCCCATCAGGTTAAACTTGCCAGGGCTCGTCGCGAGCATACCCCAGGGCACAACCTTCACCCTGCTGCTCCAGAACGATCCCGGGGCAGGCCCTCGTGTCGGGCTAATCGTCACCCTTGACCAGGCGCTCTCCGCCAGTAGCACCTTCGCCTGGAAGCGTGACGCCGACCGCGAGCTACAGAACGACAGTGGACGCCCAACCGACGAGCCTCCGCTGTTTGAGCTGCGCCTGAGCCCGACGGGCCGCAAAAGCCTGGTGTTGCTCGACCTGGAACTGGGTGGGGGGCAGCTCGCGCTGCCGAAGCTTTTCCGCCAGCTGGCCGAGCCCCTCGAACCCCTCGCCGATGACCCGACCGCGCCGGTCGGGCCAGTGGATCTCAACGACACGGTGAGCCTGGCGGTGGGCTGGACGGCATCGTTCACCGTGCATGCGCTGAAAGACGCTTTTGAGCTGCCATTCTTGAAGAATGGCGCGCTCGCGCAGGTGATCTCGATCCGCGCGCCAGACATCCAGAACCTCGAGATCGATCTGAGTCAGGCCGAGGTGCTGCTGCCATTCGAGATTACGGTTACGATCGGCAAACTCCAGTTCGATAGCACGTTCCAGGTCGCATTCGATCTGAACACCTTCGCCCTGGGTATCAAGCACGATCAAGGCATTGATCTCTATAGCAAGAAGCCGGAGTTTGTAACGCCCGAGTATCTCGGGCTGCGCTGGCGCTTCAGTGCGCCTGAGCGCGAGGGGAAACGCCACTACCTTACCCTGGTGACAGCCCGGGGCCACTACGAGGTGATCCAGGCCCCTGACTCATTGATGGAGCTGGAGTTCGACGCAATCTCAGAGGAGCCAATCGTCTTCCTGGTGCGCAACTTCAAAATCAATGCAAGCGGGATCAGCCTTAGCGCCGCCGTGAGCCCTGAGCCAGTGCGGCTGAAGGGGCTGGACACCAAGTTTAGTTTCCGCGACTCCGAGCTGCGCATCAGCAACAACCAGATCGAGGAGCTACAGCTGGGCGGCGCGGGCGCCCTGCCGCCGGCCCTGGTTGGCGATGCGGCGGTGAATATTCTGCTGCGCTTCGCCCGCGATGCGAGCGGCGTGCTGCGCCTGCAGAGCGGTGATGCCGGACTGGCCCTGAACAAGCCCCTGGAGTGTAAGCTCTCGCGCTTCCGCTTCACCCTCAGCCGACTCGACGTGGGCTTCTTTCTGGAGGGCAAGTACCATCTTTACTTTATGCTTACTGGTAGTGCCGAGTTTGCCC
>Ga0209591_10006754_pt1 | contig 12702 bp, 6 predicted proteins | sample MAT01_FD_187207 | JGI IMG/M metagenome (GOLD analysis project Ga0209591, IMG submission 187207) | Freshwater microbial communities from Lake Fryxell liftoff mats and glacier meltwater in Antarctica - MAT-01 (SPAdes) (version 2) | ecosystem: Environmental > Aquatic > Freshwater > Ice > Liftoff...
CCGCCGGTGACATGAGATGCGATGCCAACCCCAGTGCGGGCCAGTCGTGCATGGGAAAGAGCCCCTGGAAGGCGAGGTTGTGCACGGTGTAGACCGAAGCCGCCCGCGTGGGCCGGTGCTCGGCCATGTAGGCGCAGGCCAGCGCGGCATGCCAGTCGTGCGCATGCACGATGTCGGGCACCCACTGCGGGTCTGCGTCGTCGCCGGCCAGGTGGGCCGCCACCCAGCCGAGCAGCGCAAAACGCTGCAGGTTGTCGGGCCATTCTTCGCCCTGGTTGTCCTGGTAGGGGCTGCCGCCACGGCGGTACACGTAGGGCGCGTCGATCACGTACACCGGCAGCTTCGTGCCCGGCATGCGCGCCAGCAGCAGGCGCACGCGCAGTGCGCCGAAGCAAGACCCGATGTCGATGACCGTGCGCGCGCCCTGCACCGCGTCCAGCACAGCCGGCATGCCGGGCAGCAGCAGCCGGACATCGGCACCCTGCTGCACTTGCGCCACCGGCAGCGCCGCCACCACGTCAGCCAGACCGCCCGTCTTCACAAGGGGGAAGACTTCGGCAGCCACATGCAGAACCTTCATGCGACAGCGGCTCCGTTCACGTCAGCCGGCGCAGCATGTCGCGCGTGACGAGGGTGATGCCCGAATCGGTGCGATGGAAGCGTTCGGCGTCCAGTACCGCGTCCTCGCCGATCACCAGGTTGTCGCGGATGTTGCAGTCGCGGTCGATCACGACGCGGGTCAGCCGCGCGCCACGGCCCACCTGTACACCGGGCAGCAGCACGCTCCAGTTGACTGCGCTGTAGGAGTGCACGCGAACGTCAGAGAACAGCACCGAACGGAATACCGCGCCGCTGACGATGCAACCGCCCGAGACCAGACTTTCGATGGCCATGCCTCGCCGGTCTTCCTGGTTGTGCACGAACTTGGCCGGCGGCAGCTGCGGCTGGTAGGTCCAGATTGGCCAGTTGGTGTCGTACAGATTCAGCAGCGGGTCGGTGGCCGTGAGGTCGATGTTGGCGTCCCAGTAGGCGTCGATCGTGCCCACGTCGCGCCAGTAGGGCGGATGGCCGATCTTGCCGCCGACGCAGCTGAGCTCGAAGGGATGGGCCACGGCCTGACCGGCGCGCACGATCTTCGGAATGATGTCCTTGCCGAAGTCGTGGCTGGAGTTCGGGTCGTTCATGTCGCGCTCGAGCTCGCGGTAGAGGTAGCGCGCGTTGAAGATGTAGATGCCCATGCTGGCCAGCGTTCGGCCGGGCTTGCCGGGGATGGTGGGCGGCTCGGGCGGCTTTTCGACGAAGTCGAGGATGCGGCGGTCTGCGTCGATGGCCATCACGCCAAAGGCCTTCGCTTCCTCTGAGGCCACCTCGATGCAGCCGACTGTGCACTCGCGCCCCTGTGCCACGTGGTCGGCCAGCATCAGCGCGTAGTTCTGCTTGTAGATGTGGTCGCCGGCGAGCACTACCACGTAGTCGGCACGGTAGGCGGCCAGGATGTCCTGGTTTTGATAGACAGCGTCGGCGGTGCCGCGGTACCAGCTGTCTTCGTCCACACGCTGCTGCGCGGGCAGCAGGTCGACGAACTCGTTCATCTCGCTCTTCAGGAAAGCCCAACCGCGCTGCAGGTGGCGCAGCAGGCTGTGGCTTTTGTACTGCGTGATGACGCCGATGCGGCGGATGCCGCTGTTCATGCAATTGCTGAGCGCGAAGTCGACGATGCGGAACTTGCCGCCGAAATAGACCGCCGGCTTGGCGCGGCTGTCGGTCAGGTTCTTCAGCCGGCTGCCGCGTCCGCCGGCCAGCACCAGAGCCACGGCGCGACGAGGAAGATCGAGGCTCTGGGCCAGGTCGATGGGTTTCATTCACGGTCCTTCGCGGTCATGCGCAACAAAATTACACGCTGCCCATGCGTCTTCGCTCCGAAAACACGGCAGCCGGAACCTCGGACAAACCTAAAGAAGAACTTGCAATGTCTTCATAAATAATTGTCAACGTTGTATTTTAGTCATTCTGATTTGACTGATCAACACCGAGCGACGGGCCATCCTCCTGCAGCCATGTAGGAAAACTACAGAAAAACAGCCGTAGCAAAATTGACGCTACGCGAGTGATCCATGACACTCGACACCCTCCAACCCGCCCTGGCGCAGCGCGCCTGCGCTGTCCACCCGCAAGCCACATGCCTGAATCATCTACCAGCACCACGGGAGCGACGCCCATTGCCAACGCCGCAGTAGCCGTGGACCACCACCTGCTGGCCACCGTGGCCGCCGCGCCAGGGCAGGCCACGCCGACCGAGATGATGCACGCGGTGGCGCAGGTTGCGAGAGAGCACTTGTCCCAACGCTGGGTAGCCGGTAACAGCGCCGACCGCACCGCCAAGGCACGCCGCGTCAATTACCTGTCGATGGAGTTCCTGATCGGCCGCACGCTCGGCAACGCACTGGCGGCGCTGGACTTGAAGGGTGAGATGGGCAAGGCCGCAGTTGCCCACGCCCACACGCTGGAAGACCTGGCCGCCACCGAGCCCGATGCGGCCCTGGGCAACGGCGGCCTGGGCCGACTGGCCGCGTGTTTTCTGGACAGCATGGCGACGCAGGAATTGCCCAGCTTCGGCTACGGCATCCGCTACGAGTTCGGCATGTTCAAGCAGGGCATCCAGGGTGGCCGCCAGATCGAGGGCCCAGACGCGTGGGTGGAAGACGGCACGCCGTGGGAGTTTCCGCGCTTCGGCGTGCATTACCCGGTGCGCTTCGGGGGCTGGGTGGAACCGGCTGCCGACCCGTCGAGGGTGCCCACCTGGCGCCATGCCGGCGAGGTCAACGCCAAGGCCTACGACATGGTGGTGCCCGGCCACGGCACCGAACGTGTCAGCACCTTGCGCTTGTGGAAGGCGGTCGCGCCAGCGCAGATCGACCTGCACGCCTTCAACACCGGCGACTACGCCCGCGCGGCCGAATTCAAGAACCAGTACGAAAACATCAGCTGGGTGCTTTACCCGAACGACAGCACGCCTGCGGGCCGCGAACTGCGGCTGCGCCAGGAGTACTTCTTCACCAGCGCCAGCATCCAGGACATCCTGGCCCGCCACCTGTCCGAGCACGGCAACCTCAAGAACCTGTCGGACAAGGTGGCCATTCACCTGAACGACACCCACCCCGCCATCGGCGTGGCCGAGTTGATGCGCCTGTTGGTGGACGAACACGGCTTCGGCTGGATGACGGCGTGGGCGATGACCAAAAAGGTCTTCAGCTACACCAACCACACGCTGATGCCCGAGGCGCTGGAGACCTGGCCGGTGGCGCTGATGCAGCATGTGCTGCCGCGCCACCTGGAGATCATCTTCCGCATCAACGCCGAGTTTCTGGCCGAAGCTGCGGCACACCGCCCGGGCGACAACGATTTCCTGCGCCGCCTGAGCCTGGTCGACGAAAGCGGCGAGCGCCGGGTGCGCATGGCGCACCTGTCCATTGTCGGCAGCCACAAGGTCAACGGCGTGTCAGCCCTGCATAGCAACTTGCTGGTGCAGACCATCTTTGCCGACTTCGCCAGCCTCTGGCCCGGCCGCTTCACGAACATGACCAATGGCGTGACGCCGCGCCGCTGGCTGGCCCAGGCCAACCCGAGTCTCAGCTCGCTGATCGACAGCACGATAGGCAAAGGGTCGGGCAGCGGCTGGCGGCTTGACCTCACACAACTGGCGCACCTGAAGCCGCACGCCGAGCGCGAGGATTTTCGCAACGCCTTCATGGCCGTGAAACACGCCAACAAGGTGCGTCTGGCGGCGCACATCCTGGCCAGCACGGGTGTTGCGGTCGACCCGGCGAGCCTCTTCGACGTGCAGGTCAAGCGCATCCACGAATACAAGCGCCAGCTGCTGAACGTGCTGCAGGTGGTGGCGCGTTACCAGGCCATGCTGGCCGCCCCTGCAGGCCTGAACGGCGAGGGCTGGGTGCCGCGCACCGTCATCTTCGCTGGCAAGGCTGCCAGCAGCTACGTTTCGGCGAAAAACATCATCCGGCTCATCCACGACATCGGCCACGTCATCAACAACGACGCTCGCCTCGGCGGCCAACTGAAGCTGGTGTTCATTCCCAATTACGGCGTCAGCGTGGCCGAGATCATCATGCCGGGTGCTGATTTGTCAGAGCAGATCAGCACCGCAGGCACCGAAGCCAGTGGCACCGGCAACATGAAGCTGGCACTGAACGGCGCGCTGACCATCGGCACCGACGACGGCGCGAACATCGAGATTCGCGAGCAGGTGGGCGACGAGAACATCTTCATCTTCGGCCTGAAGACGCCCGAAGTCGCCGCCGCCAGGCAGGCGGGCTACCAGCCGCTGCGCATCTACGAGAGCCATGCACAAGTCAAGGCCGTGCTGGATGCCATCGCCGGCGGCCAGTTCAGCCCTGACGAGCCCGGGCGCTACCGTGCGCTCGTCGATTCTTTGCTGTGGGGTGGCGACCACTACATGCTGCTGGCCGATTTCGACAGCTACTGCGCCACGCAGGCCCAGGTGGACACGCTCTACCGCAACCGCGCGGCGTGGGCCAAGAAGGCCATCGCGAACGTCGCCGGCATGGGTTTCTTTTCGTCGGACCGCACGATTGCCGAGTACGCGCGTGAGGTCTGGGGCATCAAGCCCAAGAACTAAGCCCTCACCTGAGCCCTGACCACCCCGCGATGCCGCACCCCGACGACATGGACGCCCTGCGCCAGGGCCGCCACAGCAACCCCTTTGCTGTGCTGGGGCCGCACCTGGGCGCCGATGGCGCGCTGCAGGTGCGCTGTTTCCTGCCCGGCGCGGTGGCCGTGCAGGTGGTGGCCGGTGCCCGCGCCTGGCCGCTGCTGCAAATGCACGCCGATGGCGTGTTCGGCGGCCCCACCGCGCTGACGGCCGGCAGCAACTACCAGCTGCGCGTGCGCTGGCCTGATGGTCATGAAAGACTACAGGAAGACCCCTACCGCTTCGGTACCGTGCTGGGCGAGATGGACATCTGGCTGCTCAGCGAAGGTTCGCACCTGCGCCCCTACGAGATACTGGGCGCGACACCGCGCTTGCTGGACGGAGTCGCCGGCACGGCCTTCGCGGTGTGGGCGCCCAACGCCGCCCGCGTCAGCGTGGTGGGCGATTTCAACTTCTGGGACGGCCGCTGCCACCCCATGCGCCTGCGGCGCGAATGTGGAGTGTGGGAGCTCTTCCTGCCCGGCGTGGGCCTGGGCGCACGCTACAAGTTCGAGCTGCTCAGCCGCGAAGGCCGCTTGCTGCCGCAGAAGGCCGACCCCTACGCGCGCCAGGCCGAGCTGAGGCCCGCTACAGCCAGCGTGGTGGCCGAGATGCCGGCCTTCACCCCGCCCTCACCCACCCGCCAGGCTGCGAACGCGCTGGAGGCGCCCATGAGCATCTACGAGGTGCACCTGGGCAGCTGGCGCCGAGTGCCCGAACAAGGCAACCGATGGCTGAGCTGGGACGAACTGGCCGACACCCTGCTGCCCTACGCCGCCGACATGGGCTTCACGCACCTCGAGCTTCTGCCCATCAGCGAACACCCATTCGACGGCAGCTGGGGCTACCAAACGCTGGGGCTGTACGCGCCGACGTCCAGGTTCGGCGATGCAGCCGGCCTGCGCCGCTTCATCGACCGTGCCCACGCCATGGGCCTGGGCGTGCTGCTCGACTGGGTGCCGGCGCACTTTCCCACCGACGCGCATGGCCTCGCTGAATTCGACGGCACCCATCTCTACGAATATGCAGACCGCCGCGAGGGTTTCCACAACGACTGGAATACCCTCATCTACAACTTCGGCCGCACCGAGGTGCGCAACTTCCTGGTCGGCAATGCGCTGTACTGGCTCGAGCGTTTCGACATCGACGGCCTGCGCGTCGACGCCGTGGCTTCCATGCTGTATCGCGACTACAGCCGCAAGGCCGGCGAGTGGTTGCCGAATGCGCACGGCGGGCGCGAAAACCTGGAAGCCATCGCGCTGCTGAAGCGCACCAACGAAGTGGTGGGTGCCGAGCGCCCGCAGGCCGTGACGCTGGCCGAAGAAAGCACAGCCTTCCCGGCCGTCAGCCGGCCGACCTTTGCCGGCGGCCTGGGCTTTCACTTCAAGTGGAACATGGGCTGGATGCACGACACGCTGCAGTACATGGCGCGTGACCCCATCCACCGCCCCTATCACCACGGTGAGATGACCTTCGGCCTGGTCTACGCCTTCACCGAGAACTTCGTGCTGCCGCTCAGCCACGACGAAGTGGTGCACGGCAAAGGCAGCATGCTGGCCAAGATGCCGGGCGACCGTTGGCAACAGTTTGCCAACCTGCGCGCCTACTACGGCTTCATGTGGGGCCACCCGGGCAAGAAACTGCTCTTCATGGGCTGCGAGTTCGCGCAAGCCAACGAGTGGAACCACGACCGCAGCCTCGACTGGCATCTGCTGGAAGATACCCATCATGCGGGTGTGCAAAGCCTGGTGCGTGACCTGAACCGGCTCTACAAGAGCCACCCCGCGCTCTACGAACAGGACTTCAGCGGCGCAGGCTTCGAGTGGGTCGACCACGACGACAGCCGCCACAGTGTGCTGAGCTTCGTGCGCAGGGCGCTTGATGGTTCGATGGTGCTGGTGGTGTGCAACTTCGCACCCGTGGTGCACCACGGCTTTCGCCTGGGCGTGCCCGCAGCGGGCGAATGGCAAGAGCGCCTGAATACCGATTCGCATCATTACGGCGGCAGCAATGTCGGCACGCCGTTGGGCGCGGCCACGGCAGAAGCGGTGGCCAGCCACGGCCGCGCGCATTCGCTGTCGCTGACGCTGCCACCGCTGGCAACCGTTTTCCTGGCATGGACCGGCTGAATTCGAGCTTGAAGCAGGCGGGCTTGAACGTTGCCGACCCGGATGTTGCCGGCGCAGACTTCGCCGCCCTTGAAGGCGGACGTCCCTGGCCGCTGGGCGCCAGCTTGGATGGCGTTGGTGTCAATTTCGCGGTGTTCTCGGCGCATGCCACGCGAATGGAGTTGTGCGTCTTCGACAACGCCGGCGCAGTTGAACTCGCGCGCTGGCCGCTCCCCGAGCGCACGGGCGACATCTGGCACGGCGCCCTGCCGGGCGCCAACGCCGGGCTGGTCTACGGTTTTCGCGCGCACGGCCCCTGGCGCCCCGACCGCGGCCACCGCTTCAACCCGCACAAGCTGCTGCTCGACCCCTGGGCGCGCGAGATCGTGGCGCCGCCCGGGGGCTTCAACCCTGCCGGGCCGCACGGCGGCGCCGACCGAGAACACCCGTTGCACATGGACCAGCGCGACAACGGCGCCGGCGCCCACAAGGCCCGAGTGGTGCACGACAGCTTCGACTGGCAGGGCGACCTTGCACCGGCCACGCCGCTGATCGACACCGTCATCTACGAAGTGCACGTGCGCGGTTTCACGCAATTGATGCCGGGTGTTCCAGAGGCTCAGCGCGGCACCTACAGCGGCCTGTGCAGCCCGGCGGCCATCGCGCACCTGCAGCGCCTGGGCGTGACGGCCGTGAGCCTGCTGCCTGTGCTGCAAATCCTGGACGAGCCGCGCTTGTCGCAGCTGGGGCTGGTGAACTACTGGGGCTACAACACGCTGGGTTTCTTCTGCCCCGACCCACGTTACGCCGCCAGCACCGAGCCGCGCCACGAGTTCCGAGAGATGGTGCGGCACCTGCACGCCGCAGGCATCGAGGTGCTGCTGGACGTGGTCTTCAACCACACGCCCGAAGGCGACGAACGCGGCGCCACGCTCTGCTGGCGCGGTCTGGACAACGCCAGCTACTACCGCCTGGCCGAGCAACGCCAGCATTACGAGAACTGGAGCGGATGCGGCAATACGCTCGACATCCGCCACCCGCGTGTGCTGCAGATGGTGATGGACAGCCTGCGGTACTGGGTGGAGGAGATGCATGTCGACGGCTTCCGCTTCGACCTCGCGCCCGTGCTGGGCCGCGGCAGCCCCGGCTTCGAGCGCGACGGCCCGTTCTTCAAGGCCGTGTTGCAAGACCCCGCGCTGCAGGGCATCAAGCTCATCGCCGAGCCCTGGGACCTGGGCCCAGGCGGCTACCAGGTGGGCGGTTTTCCGTCGGGCTGGCTGGAATGGAACGACCGTTTCCGCGACACGGCACGCGCCTTCTGGCTCGGCGGTGACTGCACACGCGGTGAATTCGCACTGCGCCTGGCCGGCAGCAGCGACATCTTCCAGCCACGGCGCCGCACGCCGCTGGCCAGCGTGAACTACATCGTCAGCCACGACGGCTTCACGCTGCACGATCTCGTCAGCTACGACCTGCGCCACAACCACGCCAATGGCGAAGACAACCGCGACGGCCACGGTCACAACCTGAGCTGGAACTGCGGCTGGGAAGGCCCCACCACCGAGCCAGCCGTGCTGCAACTGCGCGCCCGCCTGAAGCGCGCCTTGCTGGCCACCGTGCTGCTCGCCCAGGGCACGCCCATGCTGGCTGCCGGCGATGAGCTGGGCCACACCCAGGGCGGCAACAACAACCCCTATTGCCAGGACAACCCGATCACCTGGATCGACTGGGCGCAGGCCGATGAAGCCCTCATCGCATTCACCGCGCATGTGCTGGCCCTGCGCCGCCGCCTGCTGCCGCTGGCCGAGCGCTGGTATACCGGCCTGACGGATGCCCAAGGCGTGGCCGACCTGGCCTGGCTGCGCCGCACGGGCGAAGCCATGACGCCCGATCACTGGGACAACCGCATGTCACGCATCATGGGCGCGTGGGTAGGTCGCGCGGGTCGCAGTGCCGCGCCGCTGCTGTTGCTGGTGAATGGCCGCGACATGGACGCCAGCTTCCAGCTGCCGCGGGGCCACTGGGTGGCCGAGCTCGACACCACCGCCGCCGATGGCCGCAGCACGTGGCGCCGCGGTGCGGCCACCGAGCTGATGCTGGGCGCACGCAGCGTGATGCTGCTGCGCGATGCCGGCAACGACGAATCCGCCCGAGGAGCCTGACCATGACCGTCCCCCTGCGCGTCACTCTGCCCCAAGCGGGACGCTTTCCACGCGCCAGTGGCGTGCTGCTGCACCCCACCTCGCTGCCTGGCCCGCATGGCTGCGGCGACCTCGGACCCGAGGCCTATCACTTCGTCGACTGGCTGGTAAGCGGCGGGCAGAAGCTGTGGCAGATCCTGCCGCTGGCCGGCATCGGCCCGGGCAATTCGCCGTACATGAGCAACTCGGCCTTTGCCGGCAATGTGCTGCTCATCGAGCTGGCCGAACTGCTGCGTGAAGGCTGGCTCGATGCCGATGCGCTGGTGCCGGTGCTTGGCTTGGCCGACGACGCCGTCGACTTCGCGGTGATGTACCCCTTCCGCATGGAACGCCTGGCCCAAGCGGCCGCATGTTTCGCGGCCCAGGGCACACCGGCCCAGCGCTCCGACTTCGCCGCCTTCTGCGCTGCGCACGACACCTGGCTGCCCGACTACGCCCTCTTCATGGCCCTGTGTGAAGACCTGGGCTGGCGCGACTGGTGCGAGTGGGCGCCAGGCCTGGCGCACCGCGACCTGCTGGCCCTGGCCGACGCACGGGCAGAGCACGCCGTGCGCATCCATTTCTGGCAGTTCTGCCAGTGGCGCTTCTACCGCCAGTGGCTCAAGCTGAAGGCCTATGCCAACGCCAAGGGCGTGCAGATCATCGGCGACACGCCGATATTCATCGCCTATCTCAGCGCCGAGGTCTGGGCCCACCCGCATCTGTTCGAACTCGACCGGCAAGGCCGCTCGACGGTGGTGGCCGGGGTGCCGCCCGACTTCTTCAGTGCGACCGGCCAGCGCTGGGGCAACCCGTTGTACCGCTGGGCCGAGCACGCCAAGGATGGCTACGCCTGGTGGGTGGAGCGTGTGCGCCGCAGCTTCGAACTCGTGGACATCGTGCGCATCGACCACTTCCGCGGCTTCGAAGGGCATTGGGAGATTCCGGCCAGCGAGCCCACGGCGGTGAAAGGTCAGTGGAAGCCCGGCCCCGGCGCGGCGCTGTTCGAAGCCATCGGCCGGGCGCTTGGGCCGATGCCCATCATTGCGGAAGACCTGGGTGTCATCACGCCCGAGGTCGAAGCACTGCGCAAGAGGTTCGGCCTGCCCGGCATGCGCATCCTGCAGTTCGCCTTTGCGGGTGATGCCAGCGACCGTTTCCTGCCGCACAACCACGAACCCGACACCGTGGTCTACACCGGCACGCACGATAACGACACCGCGGCCGGCTGGTGGGCCACCGCCAGCGACCACGAACGCCACTTCGCACGCGGCTACCTCAACACTGACGGTCACGACATTTCCTGGGCCCTGATCCGCGCGGCCATGGCCAGCGTGGCCGACACCGCCGTGCACCCTCTGCAAGACGTGCTGGCCCTGCCCACCGAGAGCCGCATGAACTTTCCCGGCCAGGAAAGCGGCTGGTGGCGCTGGCGCTTCAAGTGGAGCCAGGTGCAACCCTGGCATGCCGGCCGCCTGGCCGAGCTGTCGCGCTTGTTCGGCCGCACGGCTTAGCAGCAAGCACGCCGGGCCTGCCGCCCCTGGGCGGCGGCGTGAATGTCTAGCGCGCATACTGTGCGCTGAAGCGGGGCCTGTCGGCCTGGCAACGGAGTAGCCATGATCTCGATGGAAGGCGTGCCTTCATCACTGATCCTGCGCAATGAGTCGTGGGTGCGCCAGCATGCCAATTCGTTGGCGCGGCGCCTGCCCTCGAACGTCGAACGCGCTGACCTCATTCAGGCCGGCCTCATCGCCGTGGCGCAGGCGGCCTTGGGCTTCCTGTGGGAAGGCGACCGCGAAAGCGAAGAGGCCAAAGCAGCGTTCGTGCGCTATGCGCGGCACCGTGTGCACGGCGCCATGCTGGACGAGTTGCGCCAGATGGACCACCTGAGCCGCCACCGCCGCCGCCAGGTGAAGCTGCTGCAGGTGGCCCGCGAACGCTGGCGCAGCATGAACGACAGCGAACCCAGCGCCGCCGACTTGAGCCCGCTGTGCGGCCTGAGCGTCGACGAGATCTACGAACTGGAGCATGAAGCCCTGCAGGCCCAACCCGTGGGGCCGGGCCCCGACAGCGACGAGGAGACCGAACGCCCGCAGCGCGAGGCCGCCACGGCGCAAGACGAGGTGGAAGCCCGCGTAGACACGGCGATGCTGTTGCGCCGGTTGGAGAGCTTTTTCGTCAAGCTGCCCGAACGTGACCGCCAGGTCATCGACGCCTACCTGGGCGTGGGCCTGACGCCCACGCAGTTGGCTGAGAGCCTGCAGGTCAGCACCTCGCGCGTGTCGCAGATGTTCAAGTCGGTCTGTAACCGCATCGAAGAGCACCTGGCCACGCAGGGTAAGCGTTCCACCGACCGTGCCGTGCCTGGTCTGCCAGCGCCGCTGGAAGAGCTGATCACGCGCCGTGAAGAGGAACTGGCGCAGGCCCCCGCCGGCCATGCCTGGGGTCAGCAACTGGAGAAGGTGCTGACGCTTTCAGGCAATGAGCTGGCCGATCACTACCCGGCCGACAAGCCGCTGGTCGTCGATATCAATACACGCTGGGGGTGACTGAAGCCCCCAAGCTCGCTGGCGCTCGCTACCCCCCGGGGGGGCCGTCCGCCAGCGGCCCGGCAAAGCCGGTTCCGCGGCGGGAAGCTTGATCGGCGGCTCGGCGTCGCTTGTGCCGGCCGCGAAAGCAGGGCCGCCGGCGCCGCGCGATTAGCGCCGCGCAGGCGGCAGGTCGGTGCAGCTGCCGTGGGCCACTTCCGCAGCCATGCCGATGCTCTCGCCCAGCGTGGGGTGCGGGTGGATGGTCTTGCCGATGTCCACCGCGTCGGCGCCCATCTCGATGGCCAGCGCCACCTCGCCGATCATGTCGCCGGCATGCGTGCCGACGATGCCACCGCCCAGGATGCGACCGTGGCCGGCCGCTTCTGGTGAGTCGTCGAACAGCAGTTTGGTGAAGCCTTCATCGCGGCCGTTGGCGATGGCGCGGCCGCTGGCCGACCACGGGAACAGGCCTTTCTTGACCTTGATGCCCTGAGCCTTGGCCTCGTCTTCAGTCAGGCCCACCCAGGCGATCTCGGGGTCGGTGTAGGCCACGCTCGGGATGACACGCGCGTCGAAGAGCGCCTGGTCGTCGCCGCTGGCCACTTCGGCGGCGACATGACCTTCATGCACGGCCTTGTGCGCCAGCATGGGCTGGCCGACGACGTCGCCGATGGCGAAGATGTGCGGCACGTTGGTGCGCATCTGCCGGTCCACCGCAATGAAGCCGCGTTCGCTGACGACGACGCCGGCCTTCTCGGCGCCGATCTTCTTGCCGTTGGGCGTGCGGCCCACGGCTTGCAACACCAGGTCGTACAGGCCTTCGCTCTGGTTGCCGTCGAGGCCCTCGAACATCACACGGATGCCGTCCTTCGTGGCTTCGGCACCCGTGGTCTTGGTCTTCAGCATCAGCTTGTCGAAGCGGGGGGCGTTCATCTTCTGCCACACCTTCACGAGGTCGCGGTCAGCGCCCTGCATCAGGCCGTCGAGCATCTCCACCACGTCGAGCCGTGCACCGAGCGTGCTGTAGACCGTGCCCATCTCCAGGCCGATGATGCCGCCGCCGATGACCAGCATGCGCTCGGGTTTCTGGCGCAACTCCAGCGCGCCGGTGCTGGTGACGATGCGCGGGTCGTCGCGAAGTTGCGGGGTCTGCA
>Ga0209591_10006756_pt1 | contig 12700 bp, 13 predicted proteins | sample MAT01_FD_187207 | JGI IMG/M metagenome (GOLD analysis project Ga0209591, IMG submission 187207) | Freshwater microbial communities from Lake Fryxell liftoff mats and glacier meltwater in Antarctica - MAT-01 (SPAdes) (version 2) | ecosystem: Environmental > Aquatic > Freshwater > Ice > Liftoff...
AAGGGCATAATGGTTTAGTTGGTTGGTAGAGAACTTCGAAAACTATTTTATCTGGGAAGTATTCGACTTTTTTCACTTGTACATTGTCAATCTGATTGCTATGGTATAGCATGGAAGCAGGCATATTGAATCTCCTTTTGATACAAGTGATTTAATAACTGTCTGCTTCTCTTTTTTCAACTATACAATACTAAGCTTTTTTGCGATCTCCTCTCTAAAAGGTACTCGTTTTTGCGATGAACCATTTTCAAAGGCAATGGAAACAATGATGAGTCCAGAACTTAATTATCTTTTTCACATTAACGACTGGGCTAGCAAACTTTGCGGTCAAATTGCAAGAATCGCTGCATTGCTTCATATATTTCGTTATGCACTTGAAAAACCATGGAATAGAAGGATCGCTCTTCAAGATATGCATGCTGCTGTGAAAATAGGTCATGTCCTTATCAGGCATGCATTAAAAGTATTTAGCCAAGCTGATGATGATCTTGGACATTCAATTGCTGAGGATATTTTGAACTGGATCAAAAACTCCAATATTGAACGATTTACACAAAGAGAATGTCTTAGAAAACTTCGTAGATATGACAGAAAGACATTGCGAATGGGCTTGAATATACTAAAAGAACGCGATTTTCTTCATGAATTTTCTGACATTCGACCAAAAGGAGCTCCCAGCGCGACCTTTGAAGTTAATCCTAAATATAAAAATATATGCAAAGGACAAAAGGGACAATAAGGACAATAAGGACAAAAATGGCAAATTTTGGATTTTTGTCCTTATTGTCCCCTATTGTCCTTACCCATAAAATATTTTGTACGGTTGAGTTGAAAAGTCAATTGGCTCTAATCCTTTATCGGGCAGGAAAATTACAAATTCACCATCAATTTTAAAAGTGGAAGGATCAAAATCAGAATCTGCATCATAAAGGATTCTAACATAACGCTTCTGATTTGATTTAATCTGTAAAATATTTTCTAGATTTTCAATCCGTTTCTTAAAAGAATCTTTCATTTTATGTATTATTTTTAATTGAAATTTCTATAGCTTTCAACCTGACTTCTATGTCGTAAACTTCCAGTGCTTTTGAATAATGATCTATGGTTCTTGATAATGACTCACCCTCAGAAGGTGAAATTTCTCCCCTACCCACAGCACTAACAATACCGACAATAGCAGATAGCACATCCTCGTGAGTTTTAATTTGAGGGAGTTCGATTTGAATCACTCTATCTTTTCTGCAAGGTAAAACCCTATCCAAGATCATCTTTGCTGCTTGCATATTTCCATTAATAGCTTCTTCTTCGACCCTCTTACAGATTTTATCCAAAGAGCCTTCGAGAAGTTTTTCTGCTGCCAGAATTGATTTATTTCTAGCTCCTTTGGGCTTACCTTTCGGATTTCCAGACTGCCCCCTTTTGAATTTGTTACTTTCCTGTATTTTCTCTGTATTTTCAGGCATCTTTAAACCTATGTGTAAGTCTAATTCATAAATTTAAGTTTATCAGATTCTATGCTCACAGTTAAGAGAAAAACTATTTCAACATGATTCAATAAAAATATTTACATCATTTGTTTTTATCTCTAAACCTCTTGCCTTTGATATAGCGAATGCTATATTCTATTCATTCATTACCTAACTTACTGAACTGGAGCGACCATGAGCACTTCGCAAGATTGTACACCTGAAGAGATAAAAAAGTTGAGAAAGCGGCTTGGATTAAGCCAAGAGGAATTAGCAAGAAAAATTGGAGTTAGCTTTACCAGCGTTAACCGTTGGGAAAACGGACAATCTAAGCCTTCAAAATTGGCAAAAAAGCAAATCGAGATCTTATTTGAAAAGACAGAAGAATTGGTTTCAACCATTGACAAGTGAACGAAATCAACCACTAAACCAATTTTAACCCAATTAGGATAAAGAAATTTATGTTCGTACAGGCATTTAAAAATATTGATGACATTTTTCACAAAGATGCTGGTGCATCGAGCGAATTAGACTACGCAGAACAGACTTCTTGGATTCTCTTTCTCAAATATCTCGATGATTTAGAAAAAGAAAAAGCCATGGAAGCTGAACTCCTTGGCAAGCCTTACCAGTTTATCGTCGATGAACCCTATCGTTGGGGAACTTGGGCAGCACCAAAAACACCTAATGGAAAAATCGATCATGATCATGCTCTTATTGGGGAAGATCTGAAAAACTTTGTCGATCATGAACTCTTCCCATACTTGAAAAAATTTAAAGAGAAAGCCACAAGCCCTAACACTATTCAATATAAAATCGGCCAAATTTTCGGTGAAATCAAAAATAAAATCCAAAGTGGGTATAGCCTTCGGGATGTGCTGGAGATTGTAGATGCACTTCGTTTCCGTTCACATAAAGAAAAACATGAATTATCGCACCTCTATGAAGCGAAGATCAAAAACATGGGTAATGCAGGCCGGAATGGTGGAGAATATTACACCCCCCGTCCTTTGATTCGAACCATCATAGAAGTTGTGGAGCCGAAAATTGGGGATCGCATTTATGATGGTGCCGTGGGCTCCGCAGGCTTTTTATGTGAAGCGTTTGACTACTTAAAGAACAGCAAAGCAAGTTTAAGCACAAGCGATGTCAAAACACTTCAAGAGTCTACTTTTTATGGTAAAGAAAAGAAGAGTCTCGCTTTTGTTATCGCAATCATGAATATGATCCTACATGGAATTGAAGCGCCCAATATCCTCCATACAAATACGCTTACAGAAAAACTCAGCGACATTCAGGAAAAAGACCGATTCGATGTGGTCTTGGCCAATCCGCCCTTTGGAGGTAAAGAGCGCCCAGAGGTGCAACAAAACTTTCCTATTAAAACAAGCGAAACTGCATTCCTATTCCTACAGCATTTTATCAAAATACTAAAAGCTGGCGGCAAAGCCGGTGTAGTGATCAAGAACACATTTTTATCAAATACTGACAATGCTGCTATTAGCTTAAGAAAGGAGCTATTGGAAACTTGTAATCTGCATACGATTCTTGATTTACCTGGGAAAACTTTCCAGGGAGCTGGCGTGAAAACAGTAGTTTTATTTTTCGAGAAAGGTTCACCTACTCGAAAAACATGGTTTTATCAACTCAATCTTGATAGAAACCTTGGTAAGACAAATCCACTCAACGAGAATGATCTGAGGGAATTTATTGAACTACAGAAAACCTTTGCTGACTCTTCCAACTCATGGAACATTGATGCTAATAGAATTAATCAAATGACCTTCGATCTTTCTTTAAAGAACCCAAACGGTGATGAGATAAAAGTGTGTCGAGACCCTATTGAAATTATAGATGAAATCGCGACATTGGATATCGAAAGTGCTGAAGTAATGCAAACTATTCGGAGGCTGTTATGAAAGAAAGATGGCTTCAAAAAAGTTTGAAAGATGTGTGCCAAATTAAACCTCCTAAATCAGAAGCACGCAACCTCCTTTCTGATACGGACCTAGTTTCATTTGTGCCCATGGAATACTTAGGAATTAATCAGAAAACATTTGCCTCAAATCAAGTTAGGCCATTATCGGAAGTTTCTGGGAGTTACACATACTTCGCTGAAAATGATATTCTCCTAGCAAAAATAACCCCTTGTTTTGAGAATGGGAAACTGGGCATTGCGACAAGCCTTATCAACGGAATCGGATTTGGATCGAGCGAGTATATCGTTTTTCGTCCGGGTCCATCAGTACACAAAGAATGGCTGTATTACTTTCTTTCGCGTGAAGAATTCCGAAGAGAAGGTGCTGAGCGGATGAGTGGTGCTGTTGGCCACAAACGTGTCTCAAAAGAATTCATTGAAGACCTTCAAATTCCTATTCCTCCTATCTTCGAGCAACAGAGGATAATAGGTATCCTCGATGAAGCGCTGCGCAACATCGCTATAGCCAAAGCAAATATTGAAAAAAATCTTAATAATACCCGAGCTATATTTGAAAGTCAGCTCAACGCAATTTTCACTCAGCGTGGTGACGGTTGGGTAGAAAAGACTGTTGGTGAAATGTGCATCATTCGCAGTGGAACTACCCTGCCGAAAGAACTTGAAAAGCCATCTGCTGAAATCCCGTATCTCAAAGTTGCAGACATGAATATCCTGGAGAATTTAAACAATGTTACCTGTTCTAGTCGCTATGTTGACCGAAACAGCGTGAATGCAAGTAATCTCCTTCCCATAGGTACTACAATATTTCCCAAGCGGGGCGGGGCGATCCTAACCAACAAAAAACGGTTGACGAAATGCGTAATTTGCGCAGACCTAAATATTATGGGAATTATACCAAAAAGCGGCATGCTGCCAGAATATTTATTCAACTTCTTCCTTCAACTAGATCTTCGCAAAATTAACAATGGTTCTTCAATACCCCAAATCAATAATTACAGTGTTGAACCTCTCTTAATACGATTCCCAATGTCTATTATTGATCAACAAACCATTATAACGAAAGTTGAAGCTCTTACTTTCCAAACACAATATCTTGAATCCATTTACCAACGAAAGCTTGCCGCTTTGGATGAACTAAAAAAATCGTTATTGCATCAAGCATTTTCAGGGAACCTTTAGGAAACCCCATGAACGAAGCCGAAACCAGAGCAGAACTTATAGACCCAGCCCTAAAGGCAGCTGGTTGGGGTGAGGTTGAAGGTAGCCAGATTCGGCGCGAATTTTCCATCACACTGGGTCGTTTACAGGGATTTGGCAAGCGTAGTCAACCTCTTACATCTGATTATGTGCTCATCTATAAAAATAAAAAATTAGCAGTTGTTGAAGCGAAAAAACGTGATGATCCATTGACTAAAGGGCTGGCACAGGCTAAGGAATATGCCGAAAAGCTGAGCGTTCGATATACCTACTCGACCAATGGAGTTGGAATCTATCAAATTGACATGGAGACTGGTCAAGAAGGCAAAATTGATCGATTCTTATCTCCACAAGAGCTTTGGGACTTAACATTTTCAGATCAAAACGAATGGCGAGACCGTTTTACTAAAATTCCTTGTGAAGATAAGGGTGGTACTTGGCAAGTTCGCTATTACCAGGATATTGCTATAGAAAGAACTTTGCAGGCTATTGCTGAAGGAAAAAATAGAATTCTTCTTACGCTTGCTACAGGTACAGGAAAAACTTCGATTGCCTTTCAAATAGCTTGGAAACTATTTCAAAGCCGTTGGAATTTAAAACGTGATGGAACAGGTCGTCCACGCATATTATTCTTGGCCGACCGCAATAATTTAGCAAATCAAGCCTATAACGATTTTTCTGCATTTGGCGAAGATGCTTTAAAGCGTATTGATCCTAAAGAAATTGGAAAAACTGGCTTTGTTCCCAAAAATGCGAGTATTTTTTTCACCATTTTCCAAACTTTTATGATTGATAAAGATGATTCTTTCTACTTTGGCGAATACCCACCAGATTTTTTCGATTTTATTGTAATTGATGAATGTCATCGAGGAGGTTCAAACGATGAAAGCACTTGGCGTGGAATCTTGGAATACTTTTCACCCGCAGTGCAATTAGGTTTGACAGCAACACCAAAGAGACGTGGAAACGTTGATACTTATGCTTACTTTGGAGAACCTGTTTACACCTATTCTCTGAAAGAAGGGATCAATGATGGGTTCTTAACGCCTTTTAAGGTGAAACAATTTTCTACGACACTGGATGAATACGTATATACCTCTGATGATCAGTTGTTAGAAGGCGAAGTAGAACATGGTAAACGTTATTTAGAAGAGGACTTTAATAGCAAAATCAAAATCAATGCCCGTGAAAAATATCGCGTAGAGCTCATGATGAATGAGATTAACCAGCGAGAAAAAACGATTGTCTTTTGCCGTAACCAACAACATGCCCTTGAAGTTCGTGATTTGATCAATCAGAAGAAATCGAGCAAAGACCCTAATTATTGCGTACGGGTAACTGCGGATGATGGTGGTAGAGGAGACCAATTTTTAGAAACATTTCGAGACAATGAGAAAACGATCCCCACTATTCTAACGACATCACATAAATTGTCCACAGGTGTGGACGCACGAAATGTTCGCAACATCGTTTTAATGCGACCGGTCAAATCAATGATCGAATTTAAGCAGATTATTGGACGTGGAACTAGGCTTTTTGACGGAAAAGATTATTTTACAATTTATGATTTTGTAAAGGCTTACGAGCATTTCAATGATTCCGAGTGGGATGGTGAGCCTATCGATAATACAACCAAAGGAAGTCACGTAAAACCGACTACAACAATGGAAGTTAGAGAAACTCAAGCAACCTATGACGTTACTGAGAAAAATCCGAAAATTATCATTAAGCTAAGTGATGGTAAGGAGCGTACAATCCAACATATGATGGCCACTTCTTTTTGGGGCCCAGATGGCAAACCACTTTCTGCGACTGAATTTTTAACTCACCTATTCGGAGAACTACCAGAGTTTTTCAAAACCGAAGAAGAACTCAGATCGATTTGGAAATTGCCAGACACTCGAAGAGCACTCTTAAATAAGCTATCAGAGAAGGGATATGGTATCGACCAACTCAATGAAATCAAAAGCTTGATCAATGCAGAGAAAAGTGACTTATATGACGTCTTGGCTTATGTAGCTTTCGCCTCCCAACCTATCACGCGCGCGGAAAGAGTATTTGCAACGAAAGACACTATCTTTTCTCATTACCATGACAGAAAACAGCAAGCATTTTTGGATTTTGTTTTATCAAAATATGTTGAAGAAGGTGTTTGTGAGCTTTCTCAAGAAAAACTTCCTACTTTATTGACTATCAAATATCGAGGCATGACTGACGCTGTCGCCGAACTAGGAAGCACCACTAGTATAAAAAATATGTTTATAGGATTTCAGCAGCATCTATACAAACAGGTAAGAGTAGCATGACCATAGAACAAAGTTTAATGCAAATGGCCCCGAAAGAAATTAGGATTGGTTTAAGTCTAATCTCGCGTGTGATTGATTTTTTGCGTGAGCGAGAAGGGGAACAGTTTACAGCTCGCGAGATTGCTAAAGCTTTGATGGAGCGATTCCCTGATTTATTCCAGATAAAAAAAGAGAAAAGTTCTCGTTTGCAAACAGATGCAGAATTACTTCAACAAATCACCGCCGAGATTGGTGCTCGACGTCCTCAAATACAAAAAAAATGTCCACAAATTGACACCGCAGAAGGGCGCCCTAGAAAATACTTTCATACTTGCATTAGCAAAACTTGTGAGACAGAAGTAAATCCCTCTTTCGTCAAAATGATAGAAAAATCTGAAGTTTCACGCGGATTCCTTGAATACGAGTTGTATCCAATGCTTAGTTCTTATCTTAAGAGTGAGCATCAAACTTGGAGTAAACGAATTGATGAAAAACGGGCTTCAAATCTGCATGGCGCTGGTGCTAATCGTTGGCTCTTTCCTGATATTGTTGCTTTTGAAGATTTTAGCAGTGCATGGGACCGGGAAGTAAAAGATTGCGCTCACCATTGTGCGGAAAGGCAGTGTAGACTCTGGTCTTTTGAGGTAAAACGAAGAATTACTCGATCAAACGTAAGAGAGGTGTTTTTTCAGACAGTTAGCAATAGTACATGGAGCCATCTAGGTTATTTGGTAGCCGCTGAAATAGAGGGAGAAGACACTATAAAAGAACTGCGAATTTTATCAGCTCGTCATGGAATAGGCGTACTTAAATTAGACTTTGAAAATCCCTCAGAAAGTCAAGTCTTGATACCTGCTTTAGTTCGTCCCGACCTCGATTGGAATCACATAAACAGACTGTCGGTTGAAAACGGTGATTTTCGTGATTTTGTTAGGAACGTGCGTCATTTTCATCAGACAGGAGATGTGCGCGCCAAAGACTGGGATTTAACTAGTTTTGATTCATGAGAAAAGAGAGCGCAATTATTATTGGTGAAACAGGTCTCACTAGGTTGACCAAATCACACTTTGTATTGGGACAACGTTGTCATAAAGCGCTACACCTTAAAAAACATTCTCCTGAGCTAGCCAAAGAAAGCTCAGCACTTGAATTGAAATTAAGCAATGAAGGTATCGAAGTCGGTAAATTTGCTCGTAAAATTTATCCTGAAGGAATACTAATTGATTCAAAAGATATAGAAATAGCATTTCAAGAGACTGAGAGAAATATTGCTGCTGGTGCATTAACACTTTTTGAAGCAGCCTTCTCTTTTAACAACGTTGTCATTCGAGCTGATATATTAACACGACAAACTGTTAATAGCCCTTGGAACCTCTATGAGGTCAAAGCTACAACATTCAAAAGCAATGATGAAGCTCGAAAGAATGGCTTTCGTCACGATATAGCCATTCAAGTTTGGGTCCTACAACAAAGCGGAATTAAGCTCGATGGCGTTTATCTTATGCACCTCAATAATGAGTGCATCTACCCAAATTTAGCCTCTCTTTTCATTTCAAAGGACTATTGTGCAGAAATCACCCCCCTATTATCTCAAATACCCACAGAGCTTGAAAAACTTAAAAATGTTCTGCAAACTCAAAATGTTCCAAATACCACAATAGGTCCTTATTGTGAGTCAGATTGCTCCTTCAAAGATCATTGCTGGAACCATATTCCCAAACCCAGCGTTTTCGATATCCCTAATTGTCGGCATCGGTGGAAACACTTCGAAGAAGGACGAATAGATGTTCATCATTTGTCAGAAACTGACTTTCAATCTTCCACACATCTAAGAGTCTTGAAGTGTTACCAAGAGGATCAATCATTTTTTGATAAAGAATTAGCCCAAGAGCTATTGGAGGAATGGAAATATCCACTAAGTTATTTTGACATTGAAGCAATCGCATATCCTATTCCACGTTATCCCAACTCTCGCCCCTACCAAAACCTTCCTTTTCAGTTCAGTTGCCACGTTCAGCACAATCAGAGTTCAGAACTTGAACACCATGAATTCTTGCATGATGAGAACAATGATCCGCGCCTAGCTTTCATTATAAAGATGTTGGATGTGATTCCTCCAAGCGGCTCGATTGTTGTCTATCATCAAACATACGAAATTTCCAGATTTAAAGAGCTTGCCAGAGACTTCGCAGAATATGCTGAAGCCATAAACGCTTTAATTCCGCGCGTTGTAGACCTAAAGAAAGTGATCATGGATACAGTCTATTATCCTGAATTTCTGGGTAGTTATAGTATTAAAACAGTGGCCCCCGTCCTTTTAGGCGAACAAGCAAGCTATCATCATCTTGAAGTCAGCGATGGCATTGAGGCTATGATTAGCTTTCAGACAATGCTTGATCTTGATTCATGCAACTCCAAAAAAAAAATCCGCAACGACCTCTTGGTATACTGTAGACAAGACACCTTGCTAATGGTACATCTTCATAATTGGCTGTTGAATAGGGTTCTTCAATAAATAAGTTTTGTGTGAAAGATTTTTTTAGCCCTGACTTGATACTCAAAATGTATACACGCAAATATTACAATTTGAAAATGTGTTAGGCCAGACGATTTTTTTCCTGTAAAAGCATTGGTCATACTTTACACATCAAACAAAAAACTTTGAATCTTAACAACTTTCTTGCAATTATACCAAGATTGGAATACATTGTCGACAATGGCTCTTGATTTTTATGTCAAAATATTCAAAATTGTAAGTAGGATAGGATGTCGCAATGGCTAAACCACTTGAGGAAAAAAAATACATCGCACTCTTGAAGACAGTCGGATGGAGTCTAGAAAAGGCTAGCATTGATTATAACCTCATAGACGAAAATGGTTGCTATATATGTTCGATTAAAATTGAACACGGGAAAAGTAAAAAGAGAGAGGTTGCCTCTTCTAGTATTCGAAGAACTAAAAAAGAATTTAACGAGAGAGGGTGGTCATGGCCTCCAAACAAGAAATCAAAGAAAACTTAGAAAAGGTGTTAAGAGAAATAGGAACCATTAAACCCTGGTTTGATACCTCAGTTAATGAATGGATTTTTTGCCATCCAGATTATCCCGTTGAATATGGTGGTAAAACAGCCTTAGATGTAATTAAAAACTACCCTAATTATCTCAAAGAATTTATTAAGCAACGCTTAAATGGAAAGCTGAATCCTTTGACAGAGCAAAAAACGAGAGGGCATGGGGGAAAACGAATTGGGGCAGGTCGTCCCACAGGATCTACAAAAGAAATAAGACAACGCATTAATCTCCCTATTGATCTTGTTAATTGGTATAAAAACACCCCAGCTGCCATTGAATTAACGCGTGAATTAATGCTTCATCAAACACATGAATCTAACAAAAATAGCGAAAATGAAAAAAGAAAATAATGTTAAAAATTCGGATTGCGCATCAATTGATACTAAAGATTCTTCTTGTGAAATTAATCAAACTAAATTCCAACTGATCTCAGAAATAGAAAAAATTATTCGTGAGAAAAACTTGACTCAAGCAAAAATGGCGGAGATTTTAGGGATTAATCAGCCAAAAGTCTCTAGATTAATGAAATATAAATTAAATGATTTTTCTATTGAACGTCTTATGCATTTTTTAAACATCCTCGGAAAGAACATTAATATCTCAATGTTGATGAAACATAGAAATCAGGAATGCGGGGTTACAAATGTTAATATTATAAATCCTCAAGAATCTATTGCCAAGAAAAACATAATCCCAGAAAAAATACATTATATTTATACAGACAACAATTTATTTAGAAGACTTATAAAAAATAATAATGAATCTTACTGGAATTCTTTTAATGACACGATAACTGAAACAATTCCTTCTATGAAAGATGGGCTTTATCGACAAATATTTACATCCTTTTCATTCTTGGAAGCTATCGGTGAAGGAAGAATTCGAACAAAATATTCACATAAATTAAATCTAAATCAATTTTCAGTAAACAAAGCTGATTCACTTAGCGAAAAGATAGAGTCTTGGGAGAATGAAGATGACCAGATTAGAAAAATTCTAAACAATGCGAGCTTTACCGCGGTAAATCATTTTAAAACTCATCCTGAATTATCAAAAAACAATTTATTAAAAAAAATAGATTTGCAGCTAGAGCATTCAGGTAATTTGGCGGCAGAGGATTTGATCAAAAACACATTACTTAGATATAAAAAATTGATTATAAACGATTATGAAACATGCTTAGAAAAATTTGCAGCAGATCTTGCATGGGATTCTATTTGTTCTTTTGATTTTCTTCAATTAAACAAAAAAATAAAAGAAAATGATGTTTCCTTTAGAAAAAAATTCATAAAATTAAAGGAAATGTTGCTTCATGTTTTCCACGATGCGCAATTTAAAGGAAGAGATTTAAACAGTTTTCGGCTTTGTGAAGCTATTCAAAAAGAGCGTTTAACATCTAAAGAATTTATTCAACAAATCGAGTTAGAAAATGGTGTTAAAAAATATAAAATATCCATTCCTGGAATGTTAAAGGAGGAGTTTGATCTTTGTGACGTTGATGTCATTCACTATGCTACATTAGGCTATATGGACCCGGAGTTCAATCAAACCTTCCCGGTAATAGCATTTACATGTGATGATAGAAACGTAATTAAAACTCGAATTTTACTTCAGCTGTCTATTCTAAGATTTATGTGCAATGATGTTGTTGGCAGTAAATTAAAATTAGTACCAGGGGAAATACATTTTATAGACAGTCAGACAGGTAAGGTCAATGCTGAACCTTTGATAATTGCTGATATAAAGGAATCAGAAACATTTGAAATTAAACTTGATGAATTGCCTCTAGGTTCAGAAAGTTACGTGGAATTTATCAAAAGCACACCGATAACCGTTACAATTTCTCACAATCGACAGTTTGCAAATATATTCGAACCTCAATCTTTTGAAGAACTCCAAAAATTACTTAATCTTAGAAAAGATTCGTGTCTTTTTCGAGGTCAAACTCCACATCATAGAGAACTGAATTCTACTTTGGCACGTGAGCTTAAAGGACAGTCTTCCAAACTACCTCATGCCTACATCCCTGAATTACCCTTAGCAAGATGGCCTTTAACAGAAATGCATCGGTATCATTGGATTATTCTTAACACTTTTATCCCTGACGAAGTTGTTCTAAAACCTCTTAATGGACATGGTGATCCTCTTTTTGAAATTATTCGATACGTCCAAATGAATCCCTCACAAGAAAAGATAAGAAATGCCATTCCTAATCATCCGACACCTACGTTAGAATTCTCTGTGGGAAGTGATATCGCTCTTTACTTTAGCTCTTATAAAGAAAATGAAGATGGGGGTATTTATTGCCTTAAAAAAGATTCAATTTCTACTGTATTTTCTTTTAACGAAGCACTTGATACAATGATTAAAAATCAAGATCCTTTTCCCTGTATCCTTGACCCTCTTGCTAAACTAAATGATCTAGAAGATCCAAAGCCAAAACGCCAAGAGGCAACTTATGTCTTTCAAAGAGATTTGCGATATCCAATCAATCATTATGCTTCAATTGAAAAAATAGTCATAAAAAAAGAACTCCATCCGTTTATTAATAAATATTTAGAAAGTAAAGGGATAACGAAAGAATTTATTTATGGGAAAAATTAAATATTATTTGAGAGATATTGTCAAATGTTGTGTATGAAGTCTTTTTGCGCATCTTATTTTCGATTTTTTAAGCAATATTTTCTAAATTAATTTTCTCTTCACCATCTTTGAATTTTACTCCATCTATCATCTTTTTTA
>Ga0209591_10006757_pt1 | contig 12699 bp, 9 predicted proteins | sample MAT01_FD_187207 | JGI IMG/M metagenome (GOLD analysis project Ga0209591, IMG submission 187207) | Freshwater microbial communities from Lake Fryxell liftoff mats and glacier meltwater in Antarctica - MAT-01 (SPAdes) (version 2) | ecosystem: Environmental > Aquatic > Freshwater > Ice > Liftoff...
CGTCTGACACCTATTTTTCCGGATTCCCCACATGGCCCGTAAACCGAAGAGCGCGCAAGACCACGACGAATATCCGTTCCCGAAAGGCAAGCTCGCGAAAGCCGCCGAAATGGCGCCGCAAGATGTTGAAGCGCAAAAGAAACGCCTCAAGAGCCTTATCACTCTCGGTAAGGATCGCGGGTTTCTGACCTACGGCGAGATCAACGACCATCTGCCCGACATGGTCGATGCTGAGCAAATCGAAGCCATCATCACGACCTTCAATGACATGGGCATCCAGGTCTACGACGAGGCGCCGGATGCGGAAACACTGCTGATGAACGAGGCCGCGCCGGCGGTAGCCGATGACGACGCCGAGGAAGAAGCTGCGCAGGCGCTGTCCACCGTCGACTCGGAATTTGGGCGCACCACCGATCCAGTCCGCATGTACATGCGTGAAATGGGCTCGGTTGAGTTGCTCACGCGCGAGGGCGAAATCGAAATCGCCAAGCGTATCGAAGACGGCTTGAAGCACATGATTCAAGCGATTTCGTCCTGTCCGACGACTATTGAAGAAATTCTGTCACTGGCCGACAAGGTTGAGCGCGACGAACTGCGTATTGATGAAGTGATCGATGGCCTGGTCGATCCGAATGAAGACCAGGTCAAGGAAGCCGAGCTTGCCGACGACGATATCGATGACGAAGAAGATATCGAAGAGGAAGATCCGGACGAAGACGGTGCCATTGCGGCGGCAAATCTGGCGCAGCTGAAGCAGGATGCGATGGTGCACTTCAACCAGATTCGCAAGACCTACAAGAAAATGAAGAAGGTGCTCGCCGAAAAGGGCTATCGATCGCGCGCCTACAAGGACCTGCAGGAAGAGTTGTCTGCGACGCTCATGCAGATCCGTTTCGGCGCGAAGCAAACCGAGTCGCTGTGCAATGGCCTGCGTGGCCTGGTCGATTCGGTCCGCAAAAAAGAGCGTGAAATTCAGCACTTGTGCGTGCAGAATTCCAGCATGCCGCGCCCGTACTTTATCAAGACCTTCCCGGGCAATGAAATCAACGTGAAGTGGATTGCTGAAGAAATTGCCGCCCCGCATGCGAAGGCGTATGCAACGGCGTTGCTGCGTTTCAAGCCAGCCATCGTTGAGTTGCAGGAAAACCTGATTGCCTTGCAAAAAGATGTTGGCATCCCGATCAAGGATTTGAAGGAAATTGCACGTCAGATGAGCACCGGCGAGGCCAAAGCCCGTCGCGCTAAACGCGAGATGATCGAAGCCAACTTGCGACTTGTGATTTCGATTGCCAAGAAGTATACGAACCGTGGTTTGCAATTCCTCGATCTGATTCAAGAAGGCAACATCGGCTTGATGAAAGCGGTCGACAAGTTTGAATACCGTCGCGGTTACAAGTTTTCCACCTATGCCACTTGGTGGATTCGTCAGGCGATCACACGATCGATCGCCGATCAGGCGCGCACCATCCGTATTCCGGTGCACATGATTGAAACGATCAACAAGATGAACCGTATTTCACGGCAGATCTTGCAGGAAACCGGACTTGAGCCGGATCCGGCGACGCTGGCGCTGAAGATGGAAATGCCGGAAGACAAGATCCGCAAGATCATGAAGATCTCCAAAGAGCCGATTTCGATGGAGACGCCGATCGGCGACGATGACGATTCGCATCTTGGCGATTTCATTGAAGACACCAATACCTTGGCACCAACCGATGCGGCGCAGTACGCCTCGCTCCGTGACGTGACCAAAGACGTGTTGGATTCGCTCACGCCGCGCGAAGCGAAAGTGTTGCGCATGCGCTTCGGTATTGAAATGAATACCGACCACACGCTCGAAGAAGTTGGTAAGCAGTTTGATGTCACGCGCGAGCGGATCCGCCAGATCGAAGCCAAGGCGTTGCGCAAGTTGCGTCACCCATCGCGTTCAGAGCGGCTGAAGAGCTTTCTGGAGCAAGAGGGCTAGTAGTCTCGGGCTTCACTCGGAACGAAAAAAGGGCAGCCAAGGCTGCCCTTTTTGATGTGCCACCCGCCGGGCGCTACTTGACCAGCAATACCGGTATGTTGCTTTCGGCCAGCGCGCGCGTGGCCGCCGAGCCCATGAATAAGTTTCCCAGCCCGCTCCTGCCGTGGGTACCCATCACCAGCATATGGAAGCCCTCGTTTGCGGCCGCTGCGATGTCATGGCCTGGATCACCCAGCCTGAAAATTTCCGCGGCCTCTCGCTTGTGCTGCGCGAGCAGCGCCCGGGCAGGTGCCAGCGCTTCGTCCGCTTCATCCTTATAGTATTTGTCCACCACATCCTGTCCCACCCACGCTTTTGCGCGTGCCGAAGGGATTGGCCGGTGAACATTCAGCAGCGTAATTGCTGGTGCGCTCCCAAACATGGCGGTATGCTCCAACACGTATGCAAGAGCGCGTTGGCTACAGTCAGAGCCATCGGTCGCAACAAGTATCTTCATGGTTTCCTATCTCCGTTTGAAGCGCAAATAATGCCATGACCAGCCTGACGCCGCATTTGATCCTTATCAGGAAACCGCCAGAATCAGGCGAAGTCGCACGGTATCGCGTGACTCGTTCGACGCGCGAGTGGAAAACCCGAGCCGACCCGCCAGCGCCAACATGGCTTGGTTGACGTGTAGGACGGTGCCATCCATCTCTTCGTAGCCCGCGTCTTTCGCGCAGTTGATCAGATTTTTCATCAGATGTTCCCCCAGCCCTTTGCCTTGCCAGTGGTCGCCGATGGCGATCGCGAACTCAACACTTTTGCCGTCAGCGTTGGGCGAATAGCGGGCGACGCCGGCAATCACCGACTCATCCGCTGTCAGCGCTAGCAATGCCATCTCGCGGTCATAGTCAAGCTGGGTAAATCGCGCAATCATGTCGTCCGAAAGTGCCGCGAGCGAGTGCATGAAACGATAGTAGCGCGATGTCTCTGACATCGCGGCAACGAAGGCACGCTCGCGGGCGGCATCGTCTGGTCGAATGGCGCGCATGCGAACCAGCGTGCCGTCCTTGAGTCTGAGTTCACGTTCGAGTTCGACCGGATAGGGGAAGATCGCCATGTGACGATAGCGCGTATCGGTTACCGGCGAATCGGCATCAATCACCACGCGCGCATCGAGCACCGCAACACCCGCAGGATGCGCCAGCACCGGATTCAAATCCATTTCGCGTACCCACGGTAATACCGAAGCGATTGTGGCAACCCGTACGATGACCGTCTTGAGCGCGCTTCGGTCAACCGCCGCCACATTGCGATATTGCGCGAGCACGCGGCTGATGGCGGTCGCCTTGATCAGGTTTTCGGCAAGCGCTTCATTGAGCGGCGGCAACGCCAGCGCCGTGTCGGCGATCACTTCGACACCAACGCCGCCAGCACCAAAGGCGATAACCGGACCAAAAGTAGGATCCCTGGAGATGCCGACCAGCAATTCGCGAGCGTCCTTGAAACGCAGCATCGGCTGCACGTTCGCGCCATTGATACGCGCGTTCGGGTGGCTGTCTTTAACATCCGCCATCATGCTGTCGAACGCCGCTGAGACTTGCCGCGCGTTGGCTAGATTCAGTCTGACACCGCCAACGTCACTTTTGTGTGTGATGTCCGGGGAATCTATTTTGAGTGCGACCGGAAAGCCGATTGTTGACGCAGCATGCGCCGCCGCCGATGCGTCAGTGGCGAGCGTGCCAATGGCGACCGGCAGGTGAAACGCATCGAGCAGCGCCTTGGATTCGCTCTCCTGCAGCAAGGTGCGATTTTGCGAAAGTGCGAATTCACGGATCGCATTGGCCTTCGCGATCGCCCGCGACAACTCATGAAACGTCATTGATTCCGCGGCCGACACGGATTCGCGAAGCAGGTTCTGGTGCTCTTGAAAGCGTGCGAGATAAGTGAATGCATCCACCGCGCTTTCAGGCGTAATGAAGTTCGGGACGCCGGCTTCGTCGAGCAGAGAACGTGCTTTGGCGATGGAGGCTCCACCTAGCCAGGATGTGAATACCGGCTTGCGTTCCTCGTTGAGCGCGCTGGTCGCGAGCGGGATGATGGCAGCCGCCGCGGCCTCGGATGAAGTAATCGACTGCGGACAGAACATGGTGAGAACCGCGTCCACGTTTGTATCGGCAATCACAGCCTGTAATGCATCGTGAAAGCGCGCAGGTGTGGCGTCGCCGATGATGTCGACAGGATTGGCATGCGACCAGTGTGCAGGTAAGGCCGCGTTCAGTGCTTGCAGGGTTGTCGCGTCTAACGTTGCGAGCAATAGTCCATTTTTCTCCGCCGCATCTGCGGCCACCACGCCAGGGCCGCCACCATTTGTGACAATGGCCAGCCGGTTGCCCTTGAGTGCTTTGGCAACACGCGGATCTGCCAGTAGGCGGGCGGCGGCGAACAATTGCATGGACGAGTCGACACGCACCGCGCCGGCGCGCGCCAACGCTGTCTCCCAAACTTTGTCGCTGCCCGCCAGTGCACCCGTGTGACTCGCAACTGCCTGCGCGCCCGACGCGTTGCGCCCCGCCTTCAATACGATGATCGGCTTGACGCGCGATGCCGCACGCAATGCCGACATGAACCGGCGTGCGTCGCGGATACCTTCCATATAGAGCAGGATGCTCTTTGTCTCCGGGTCGTGAATGAGGTAGTCAAGAATCTCACCAAAGTCGAGGTCAATCGCGCCGCCGAGCGAAATCACGCTGGAAAATCCGATTTCAGTACTCGCGGCCCAGTCGAGAATCGCCGTACAGACGGCGCCCGACTGCGCGATGAGCGCCAATGAGCCCGGCTTGGCGGCGGCATTGGCAAAGGTGGCGTTCAGGCCGATCGAAGGGCGCATGATGCCGACGCAGTTGGGTCCGACCATGCGGATGCCGTGCTTTCTCGCTTCCGCCTTGATTTGTGCGCCGATTGCAGCACCCACCGGACCGGTTTCGGCGAAGCCTGCCGACAAAACGACGGCGGCACGAACGCCCCTCATGCCAGCGGTACGCAACACGTCGACGACCGTTGCTGCAGGAGAGGCAATGACGATCAGGTCTGGTGTTTCTGGCAGACCGTCAATGGACGAGAAAGCCGGTTTACCCAGTACCGTTCGGTACTTCGGATTCACCGGGTAGATGCTGCCGTGGAAATTGGCGCGAAGCGCGTTCTCAAACACGAACTTGCCCAAGGCACCGTCGCGCTCGGACGCGCCAACAATGGCGATGGACTTTGGCATGAACAGTTTCGCCAAGTAGTGGGTATCAGGCGAAAGTGTGAGGGGCGCGGGTTTTTTGAGCATTGGACCTAAGAAATGGGGACGATCGCGCGTGTCGACATCTACCGCCGGAAAGGGGCGGGCAGCACCCCCTCCGCTATAATGTACTTGTATTCTGACACTCGTGTGTACGATAGGAAGCACAAGTTTTAGCTCTCCGACCGTAGCGCGTTGGTAGCTAAGTGTTTTCGACACGGAGGGCCGTTAGCTCAGTTGGTTAGAGCAGAGGACTCATAATCCTTTGGTCGTTGGTTCAAGTCCAACACGGCCCACCAAGAAAGATTAGAACTGATTCATCAACCCACGGCCATGCTGAGAATCCCTCAAGAACTATCAACGTCCGGGCCGGCTTCCTTTGCAGTGGGGATCATTGAAAGCGCTGTCTAGTCAAGTTTGGCGCAGGATGATGCCAGTAGCGCCAATATATGCGTTCGCGGGGACGTTGCTTTGGTCGGGCCTCACCGGCGCCAATCCAATCGCTAGGACTGAAGCGATTTCGAGGGGCAGTCAAGCACCGAGTAGCATGGTGTCGGGGCAGGTTGTGGTCAAGGCGGGCGACTCACTATCCTCGATTTGTGCTTCGTTGGTTGGCAATCAGCCTAGTCCGATTTATCGATGTGTGAACAAACTGTTTCTGGCGAATCCACGGGCGTTCCTAAATTCTTCGCCAGACCGCTTGCGGGCGGATGCTGTCCTAGCGGCCCCCAAAGAGCTGCAGGCTCCGGCCACGCCCGCCATTCAGAATGCATCACGCGCGCTTGTTGAGGCGCGCTCCGTCGCGCCGCCGAATAGCCTGAACAGCGCATCGGCGCAGCCAGCGGGCCAGGTGGGATCGGCTTCTAATGTACGGGCAGCAAGTGAAGGGCCGAACGTGCGTCAAGTTATCCAAGCCAAGGCAAGCGCCGCCAAGCCGGATAGCGAAATGTTGCCTTCTCCAAAGCAACCGCCAAGCGGCCCGGTACCGTACCGCGACAAACTTATCGGAGGCGGTTCAACACCGGACGATTCCTTCGAGGTCAAGTCGACAAGGGCTTCCGACGCACTTGCCGGACAGCGCTCAATCAGCGTCGAATTTTCCAGCGACTTTCGCGAAGAACCGGGCGTCGGTCGGTCACGCGAGCATGCGATAGCCTTCCAGTATCGGCGAGAGACTGAGAATTACGGCGAATGGTTTCTCGACGTTGGCGCACGCCCGGCGGTTGAATCAACTTTTCCCCGGAGACTCGATGCAAAGAGCGGTGTGCGTGCGACGCTGTTTCACAATCTGTTTCCGGTGACCGAGGGCTGGATCGCCAATTCCATTTTGGGCGCGATACGAAATCCGCTGAATCCCCTTACGACCAATTCTTTCAGGCAATCTTTGTCTTCGCCTACCTACTCTGGGCTGGCCACCACGATTGGCGACGGCAACAAAGAAATTCGATTTGCGGCGGGCAACCTTGGTACGTTCGGCGGACTTGGCGCCAATACCTTCACGACCACCGGCGGTCGGTTCTTCAGTCTCGGCGGCAACGTCCGTCTCGCAACCGACTTGTCGTTCGGCGCGCAAGCCATCAGCACGACCGATGTGCCGAATGTCATCGACCACACCAGTGTGTTGACCGCGCTACGCTTCATCCTTCCTGAAAAACAGGGCAACGCGTCGATGCACGTTTTGCTCGACGGCAAGGGTCGGCAGGGCGGCTGGGCGGATGTCGATCTCATGGTCGACCAATCGCGCCATCGGTTCGGTGCCTTCCGGCTTGATCCCGGCCTGTTGTGGGCCGACACCTCGATCGCTAATGACCAGCAGGGTGTTTACTGGCGCGGTGAAAGCCGCCGGCTTCGTCAATTTCTCTCGGCGGGCGTGAGCACTACCGATACCAACCTTTCCCGGGTGGAGTCGCGCGGCGGTCAACGTACCGCCGACGCGTTCGTCGGCATCACCGTTCGCATCGACAGGAATTTGTCGGTTGGCGGAAATTTTTCGGCCGTCGCAATTGATCCCCATCAAGTTACGGCGGCGCGCAGCAACACCTTCTCCGGCAGCGCGTTCGTGTCCCGGTCGAGTTGGTATGGCGTGACCCGGTTGGATCTTTCACGCTACTCGATCCGTCCGGAGAATACCGCCCAAGATAGTGTCTCGACCTATTCCGTTTCGCATGACTGGGCGAATTTGGGTGCTTATTCCTTGGCTACGGCGGCAACCGCCTCGCGCGAGATCAGCGCCGGGCGCCCGACGAGCCGCGAAAGCGCTAACTTGAGCCTTCGTGCGCCAATGTCTGGCAATACCCAGTGGGACCTATCAGCGGCGATTGCGCGCGCAGCCGGTGATCGCGGTGTCGAGAAGAACGTCAACTTCGCAGCCTCGGGCATCTGGAATATCACCGCTGCGCTCACTGCATCCTTGCAACTGATCTGGAATACCATCGACGCCTCGCCGTCGCTGCCGGGTGCGGGCATCGTCCCGTTCCGCCGCGAAAAGCGGGTGCAATTGACGTTCCGGTACGAGGGGACCTCTGGCTCGCCATTTGCGTCCGCGAGCATGCTTTCCGGCCGTCAGTTTGGCACCGGCAAGATCACCGGGGTGGTATTTTTCGACGAGAATGGCGATGGCATCAGGCAGGCCAACGAAAAGGGTGCGCCGAATATCGTTGTGTTTCTGGACGGCCGCATTCCCGCGACAACGGACAGCAACGGCCGATATACGTTTTCCGCTGTGTCCACCGGCGCGCACTCCGTTCTGGTTCAAAACGACGGCATACCGCTGCCATGGACGTTTGATCGGGAGTCGGGCTTGTCGGTCACGGCGCCACTGCGCGGCGAGGCTGTCCAAGACATCCCGCTGGTTAGAATCAACCGATAATCCAGCCCACGCTTCTCGGATGCAAGGTCTATTCGGCCTGCGTTACTTTGGCGGCACCAACTCGACGTCAACAGGCCACTTACCGCCGCGCCACTCAATATCCCCCTTGAGTTTCAACGGGGGCTGCCACTCGGGCTTCTTGCCAGCCTCGGTGTCGTTGACCGACGCCACCAGGGTACGTTTCTCGCCTGGCAGGATCGGAGCGCTGGATAGGGAAAACTCCATGCGTTTGCCACCGAGCGCTGTGCCTTCGAGCACGCCCTCCAACCGTCCGTGTGCGTTACCGGTGTTGTGCACGTCAATCACCGGCGTAAGCAATCCGTTGACGCGGTCCAGCCTGATTCCGTCGATCTGAAGCCGGGGTGCGACATCGCCAATCCGAACGTAAACGATGACCCCGATTCTGCCTGCGATCGGAAATCGCACGTTGCCAGCCGTTACCGTCGGTGCGACGTCTGACGCGCTCTCAATTAAGAGCGCGAACCGGCACTCTTGCGGCGGGGCATCCGCTGGCACATGGACTTCGAAGCGAAACCGGCGCTTTCCGGCCGGCGGTAGCTTGACCGTCATTCGCTCAATCTGCACCCACGGGCGGCAGCTATTCTTCGCAAGCTGGTTGGTTTCAAACTCCACGCCGCCCGTGCGCGTCAGCAGCCAGTCGGCTGTCTTGATCGAGAACTCCTCGCCCACGGCGTTATCGTTGCCGATGTCGAGCACCTGCCGGGAAATCTGACCGGGCTTCCCGACCAATTCGAATCGGGCGGGAACCACGTAGCCTGCGAATGCGAGCGCGATGCTTGGCGCCGCCAACGTCAACGCGATCCATACCTGGCCTCTGAGCAGTACGCGCCGTCTCATTTCGCGAGTACCTCGATTTCAAACGCCGGGTCGAATCCGAGCTGCCCTTGCAATGAGCGCGCGTCGATGGTGAGCGTGAAGTCAAACTGTTCCACCAATTCCACTGATGTGACCAACCCTTCGAATACCAGCGCCCGCGTGCCGGGTGAAGCGCTACCAGACTGGAACGATCCGCGTGCAATCCAGTCGACCCGCAGGCCGCTTGTACCCCGAAGCCCCTTGACGAGCGCAGGCATCGCCAAGTAGATGCGCACGCGTGACTTGAGGTTCCTCGACAGGTCGAATCGCAATTCCGCCGCTTTAAGTTCTGCAACCAATGTGTTCAGTTGCTCGGCTGACAGCGCGTTGCCGTCAAACGCCCAGCGGGGCGCAATCACCACCTCGGAAGCCTTGGCCGATTTGTAGCGCAGCGTTTCCGCATCCGCCGACGGCACCGCAGCTACCGCAAGCAGCAAGGTGGCGTAAAGTGCTGCCGCTATGGATGTTCGTGCAGTCGTGGTCATGGCATGGTGAGGGTGAATGTGACGACACCCGTGTAGGAGCCCTGACGGACAATATTGGTGTTCAAGTATTGAAAGCGCAAGCAATCTTGCGATTGGTTGGAACTTAAGAAGCTGATAATCGACTGGGCCGCTGCGCCGCTAAAGGTGCCGCTCGGAATGGTCGCCGGATTGTAGGCCGCAGGAGGCGCGTTGACCCAACCGATCTGGGTAAACGGGATGTTATCCGCGCCACAAGTCGCCGGCGTTATACAACTTAACCCGCTCGTCGAGTTCGCGGTAAGCGTCGCCGTTCTGGCGGGATTCGCCCGCGCTTCGGCGTTGAAGAAGACGAAGTTTGCCGCTGCGCAGGATGAGCCGGTGCGGGCGGACACTGGCGCGGTGGTTAGCTGAGCGGCGCCACTGCCAACATTGCCGCCCGCCACGGTCACCGAGGCGGTGGTAATCGTCGCCCCGGTCGCCCCGATACGTAACCGTATCTGGGTCGGCGCGTTCGCAACAACAGCCAGGTTGGCCAGTGCCACGCACGGGAACAACAAGCAGAATGCAGAAGTGAATCGCGAAAACATGGCGTGATGATAAGACATGTGAGCCGGAAAAAACGAAGCCGCGAGCGAACCCGCGGCTTATTGGTCAGCCATTCGGGCGGCCGGCTCGGCCTATGGCGTCGTTGCGGTGTAAGTCACGCGGCCGCCGTTGATGCCGACGCCGCCGTAGCTACCCGCACTTGGAAACGTCGAATTTGCATAGCGATACGTCCATACCGCAGTGCGGTTCGTTACCTTGCCGGCGTTCAGCAACGGAGTTGTCGCTGTGCCGCCGGTGTTTGACAGCGTCGGCGCGGTCAGGTTCGCATCGCCGCTGACGATGGTGCTAATCTCGGCATAGCTGATGTACCCGTCGCTTGCGGTACCCGTGCCGAGGCCGAGGTTGCCGCTGTTGTTTGTTGGCGTGATCGTCACCTGCCCATTGTTGGCCTGGAGCAATACGTTTACCGCACCGCCTGTGGCGTCGCCACCGGTGCCTGTCTGTACGGCGCTGTTGCCGACGTTTCCTGGTGCCGCAGTCATGTCGAATGTGATCAGATCGATGGTGCCGCTGTCCGTGCCGACACGAAACCGAAGAAATCCCGGAATGACGATTCGGAAGTCGAGGCGGGCGGCTGCGGAAAACGGCGCAGCGATGTCCACGACGGTTTCGGCTCTAGCCCCAGTGGAGGCGACGGATGCTATGCCAGCGGCGATTAGCGCTGCGGCGATGATTCTCAAACGTTGCGGCTGTTTCATGACTTTCTCCAAGCGGACTAGTGAATTCCACTACATGGGACGAATATTGCCTGCTTTTCTGGCCGCCGGCAATGCCTTGCCGCACACACTGCTTTTAGAACTCGCCGTATTCTGCGATTTTGGCTATTCTTGACGATTGTTAACACCTTGCTAAGGCATTGTCGCGGTGTAGGTGACCCGGCTCCCGTTCAGGTTAATGCCCCCGTAAGTACCGCTGCTCGGTATTGTCTGGTTCAAATAAGCAAAGCTCCAAACGGCGCTCCGATTGGTGATCCCCGGAGCGCTGAGCACCGGCAGCACGCCGGTGCCACCTGCGTTTGACAGGGTGGGCGCTGGCAAATTGGTCGGATCCGACGACACCGTCTGAATTTGGTTGTAGTTGATACGACCATCGGCTGCCACACCAGTACCAATACCGAGGCCGCCGCTGGAGTTCGTTGGTGTGATCGTAATCTGGTTTCGATTGCCCTGCACCAGCACATTGACGGCGGTGCCACCGCCGGCGTCACCGCCAGTGCCGGCGACCGGCGCAGCATTCCCCAAGTTCGCGGCCAGCGGCGAGAATTGAATCAAATTGATCGCCGCCGAGTTGGTGCCGACCCGAAGTCGTAGAAAGCCGTTGATGGTAACGCTGACGCGTAAGGTGCCGGCAGCCGAAAAGGGCGCGGCCGCGTCGGTCACCTCGGTGGCATGGGACACCGGCACCAGCGCCGTGACTAGCAGGCCGCCGATGGTGGCGATTCGGGCACAGTGTGATTTCATACGGCGAATGGTCGCCTAATTGCGATGGCGAAGTCAATCAAGTAGCACAAAGTTGACATTCCGCGGGCGCCGTTAGGACCGCACATATTGGTCCTGGCCGGTAGGGCGCTGGCTATAATGGCGGTCGATTATGCTGGGATGAAGCGCCGCTGCCATGTTCTATTTTATTGCCGCCTTAATGATGCTGCTCGCGTTGGGATTTGTGTTGCTGCCGCTGCTGCGCGGCCCGCGAACTGAATCGTCAACCTCGATTGAGGCCGCCAATATCGAGGCGTTCAGAGTTCAGCGCCGCGAGGTTGAGGCTGATCACGAACGGGGTCTGATCACCCAAGCGGAACGCGACCGCATTGTCGAGGAGCTCGGCGGACGCCTGGCCTACGAAATCGAGCCGGAAGTGAAACCCCAGCAAGTACGTGCTGTTTCCGGGATAAATGCCCGAAAAACCCCGTGGATATTGGTCGTTGTCCTATCGGTCTTCGTGCTTGGCGGCTCGACTGGGGGCTATGCGCTGTGGGGGGCGCACGACATGCGGCAACTCGCATCAAGCGTTGACGCCGCCGCTATCGGCGGCGCGAGCAGTGACGCAAATGCGCCCCTGTCGGATAAGCAGGTGCTCGCGCTGGTCGAAAATTTGGCCAAGAAAATGGAAGAAAATCCGAATGATCCGAAAGGGTGGATCTTGCTGGGGCGTTCTCAGAATGCGCTGGGTCAATGGGGTGCCGCAGCGAGCGCTTTTGAGCGCGCGCTCGCGCTGACACCTAACGACGCGCAATTGCTGGCCGACTATGCTGATGTGCAGGCCATGGTTCAGGAAGGTAGCTTTGTCGGCAAGCCGATCGAGCTGGCGCGGCGCGCGTTGAAAATTGACCCTAAAAACATGAAGGCGTTGGCCCTCGTCGGTACCGCCGAAATGCGCGCGGGGAATAAGGACGCGTCGCTGAAGCACTGGCAGAGCCTGCTCGCTGTGTTGCCGAAAGATTCGGAAGATGCCGCGCAAGTGGCCGCCATCATCAATGAGATCAAAACCGGTCGGCCGGGCGCGCGGACCAATGCCGCTGAAGGGGTAGCTCCGCCAGCCGAAAAAAGCGCGCCCGGTGCCGCGGAAAAAGGCGCGCCAACTGCCCCTGAGAGAGGCAAGGTGGTGCGGGGTGAAGTCAGTGTCGCGCCGGCGCTTGCGGGCACAATTGGCAAGG
>Ga0209591_10006759_pt1 | contig 12694 bp, 6 predicted proteins | sample MAT01_FD_187207 | JGI IMG/M metagenome (GOLD analysis project Ga0209591, IMG submission 187207) | Freshwater microbial communities from Lake Fryxell liftoff mats and glacier meltwater in Antarctica - MAT-01 (SPAdes) (version 2) | ecosystem: Environmental > Aquatic > Freshwater > Ice > Liftoff...
GAAGTTGCCATTTACTTTGAGTTTTAGGAGCTTTTCGTTTCAATTCAATATTTGCCAAAATTTTATCATGATCAATGATGTAATTCTGAATAGCAAACTGCAATGCCAAAGTAATAATATTAGATACAGTATAATACCAAGTTAATGCAGATGGTAAACTATTAAAAATAAACAATAGCATGAATGGAAAAATATAAGGCATATATTTCAACGCAGGATTATCCTGTGTTGGAGTCATACTCATATTATAAATAGAAATTAAAAAACTAGTAATTACCGCTGTAATCGTAAATAAACTAATATGATTTCCAAATGCTGGGATCATAAATGGTAAAGTTGCAATTGAATCATAAGAAGATAAATCTTTACTCCATAAAAATTCTTGTCCCCTCAATGCTATATTAGAATTAAAGAAACTATATAATGCAAAGAAGATAGGAATTTGTAATAAAGCTGGAATACAACCACCAAGAGGATTAACTCCTGCTTCTCTGAACAATTTCATTTGCTCCATTGCAAAACCTTGCTGATCATCACCAAACTTTTTCTTCAAAACATCTAATTCCGGACGCATTACTTTCATTTTAGCTCCGCTTAAATAACTACTGTAAGTAAGTGGGGCTGTAACTAAACGAATAAACAAAGTTAATAGCAAAACCACCCAGCCGTAATTAACAACAAAAGCTGCAAAGAAATCAAACACTTTCATTACAATATACTTATTAATTGGGCGAACAAATGAGTACATATCTCTTCCTAAATTCACAATCTTATCCATTTCTGGGGCTTGCTTATTTAAGAGGTTATACTCGCTTGGACCAATAAAAAATTGGAATGGAATACTGATAGAAGAAGCAGCAGGTACTTTCATCTGCAAACTTGTAGATGTAGTTGCGAGATCATGAGTTGTATCTGTTTTACGTTCCCATTTAATTGATCCACTATTAAAACTATTAACAGCTATAAGTGTACTATTAAAAAATTGTTGAACTACAGATACCCATTGAATATTTTTTTCAAATACATGTTCTTGCTTCGAAGAAATATAATCGAATTCGTTTCCTTCAGAGAAACAAATACTAGATACTTGTCGCTCATAAACAGCAGTCCGTTCCATTTGTGTGGTAGCCACATTCCAATTAAAATTCAATGCTCCATTAGTCAATAATTGATCAGCTCCATTCATCATTAATTTCCAATCAATCATGTAGCTATTAGGCTTAACTATAAATTGATGCTCTATCCTTTGGCCATTTGCTGACTCTAATAAAAAACGAATCACTTGGGTGCTATCAGATTTACGTTCAATAGTACCTCCATTAAAATATAGACTTTCGGAACTAGCCGATTGGCCAAGTGCAGTATTAATTGAATACCCAATCGTTGACTTATCGGCCAATACAACTAGATTTCCATTTCCATCTTTATATTTTTTAAATTGAACGCTTTTAATTTGCGCACCTTTATTAGTAAAAGTTGCAACAAATACCTCGTTCTCAACAGTAACAGTTTGTTCTGAACCTAAAGCAGCTGAAGTAAAATTACCAGCAGTAGCTTTTCTAACTGCAGTATCTCTCTTTAATGAATCTATTCTTGCTGTAACAGTATCCAGTATTTTAATTTTTGCAGTAGCAACCTTAGCTAAAGAATCTTCCTCTATTTGCTTTAATTTTAAAACTGCATTTTGTTGCTGACCTGTATACCAGAAATAAAGAATAAACAATGCTCCAAGCAGCACAAATCCTATGACCGAATTTTTATCCGTCTTCATACTAATTTTTATTGAGCGGCAAAGGTAGTATTTGCATCGACAATTGCGTGTTTCAAATTGAATAGTAGTTAAAATAGCTATAAAAAAGGTCAAAAATAAGAAATTACTAAAAATTCGTTGTTTCTTTGAGGTTCCTTCCATCCACCAACCAACCAAATTTTCATTGTTAAGTAAATAACTGATTAAAAACTTGTTATGGTGGCAAATGCATCCCCTTCACGTAGGATAAGATTTCTTTGGTGGCTTTCTACGGCAGAAGAAGACTTATTAAAAGACTGTTTAATCGACAAAAACAGGTATGCAATTATTGGAATGCTCGTGCTTGGTACATGGACTTTTGCAACTTTAGCATGGACTTACTTTTTTAGCACAGTTGTGGCTCAATGGTGGCTTTCACTCTTATTAGGAATATTTATGGGTGGAATAATATTACAAATAGATAGAGCATTAATTAAAGGAATTAGCAGATCAGGAAAACAAAAATTACTTCCGCTTTTTTTTAGAAGTATGTTAGCTCTTTCAATCGGACTATTTATGGCCCAACCAGCATTGTTATTTTTATTTGATAAAGAAGTTAAAGTACAAGTATCCATCGATAATGAGCAGAGAAAGCAAAAAAAGATGAAAGAACAAGAAATGGTGTATCAAGTAGAAAAAAATAGTTTAATAGAAAAAAAGAAAAGTGCAAAAAATGAATTGAATAAAAGTTATGCGGAAGTGGCTGCAGCAAGAGAAAGTTTTATAAAAGAAACTGATGGAACTGGTGGTAGTAAAAAAGTGGGTCTAAAAAATATTGCGCTAGCTAAAAAGTCGGCATATGAAAAACTAGATATTGATTATCAAAATCAAGTTGCTGCTTTAACCCCTCAAATTAATTATATAGATAGCTCGTTAAAAATAATAGATGAGAAAATATTGAAAGAACAAGATGCTTTTCAATCATTACTGAATAACGGATTTATTACACGAATTGAAGCTTTAAATAATTTGGTTAAAAGTAGCGCTGCCATTGCATTTCGATATTACTTATTAGTTGCTATTTTATTATTGATTGAGTTAATGCCCGTATTGGCAAAATTGCTCTTACCAGTAGGCACTTATGAACTAAAAGTAAAACTACAAGAAGAAATGGAAAAAGTTTTGGCAGAAAAAAATCAACTCCTAATTAATGAATTTTTTGAATTATCATACACAGTTAGAAAAACAAAGATTGAAGAATCGCTTGCATCATGGCAAAATAATTCTTTAAATTCAATGGATGAGCAATGGAGCAATTTTAACAAGAATCTTTTAATAAAAGAAACTGTAGAATAATTAAATAATTGCATCTTTCATAGAAGTAGTTTTTAAAGAACTCTTATGATCATTGTATTTTTTTGCGGCATCAATAAATCCTACAAACAAAGGAGCAGGACTTTCTACAGTACTCTTTAATTCTGGGTGATATTGAACACCAATAAAAAATGGATGATTGGGTAATTCTATAATTTCCACTAACCCCGTTTCAATATTTTTTCCACTAGCAATCATTCCTCCTTTTATATATTGGTCTAAATAATCATTGTTAAATTCATATCTGTGACGATGTCTTTCAGTAATAGAGGTTTGTCCATAAATTTTATATGCCAAGGTATCAGGCTCTATCTCACAAGGGTAGGCACCCAATCTCATAGTTCCACCCATCATCTTTATTTTTTTCTGCTCCTCCATCATATTAATAACTGGATGGGCAGTTTTAGTATCCATCTCTGTAGAATGTGCATCTGTTAACCCTAGCACATTTCTACCATATTCTATTACTGCCATTTGCATCCCTAAACAAATTCCGAAAAATGGTAGACCATGTTCTCGAGCATATTTTACAGCAATAATCTTTCCTTCTATCCCTCTTTTCCCAAAACCAGGAGCAACTAATAATCCATCAAGCCCCTGAAGTTTTTCAACAACATTTTCATCTGTAATAAATTCACTATGCACATTTACAACTTGTACTTTTACTTCGTTCATAGCGCCCGCATGAACAAAACTTTCTAAGATTGACTTATAAGCATCTTGAAGTTCAATATACTTGCCAATTAAACCTATAGTTACTTTGCTACGAGGGTATTTTAACTTGTCTAAAAATCCCTTCCATTTATCTAAAACAGGCTCCCCATAATTAGTGATTTTCATCTTCTTTAGGCAGATCAAATCTAATTTTTCTCTTAACATCAATAAAGGAACTTCATAAATAGTACTTGCATCCATTGCTTCTATTACAGCTTCTTGTTTTACATTACAGAACAAAGCAATCTTACGCTTAATATCATTGTTTAATGGTTCTTCGGTTCTGCAAACTAAAATATCAGGATGCACTCCAGTTTCACTCAACATTTTTACACTATGTTGAGTAGGTTTTGTTTTTAATTCTTTGGCTGCTTTTAAATAAGGTATTAATGTAAGATGAACAACCATTACATCTTCTTCTGGCAGTTCCCATTGAAGTTGACGAACTGCTTCAATAAATGGCAAGCTTTCTATATCGCCAACTGTTCCACCAATTTCGGTAAGAACAACATCATATTTATCGTCTTTACCTAATAAAAGCATTCTATGTTTAATCTCATCGGTAATATGAGGGACTACTTGAACTGTTTTACCTAAAAATTCTCCAGCCCTTTCTTTATTAATAACTGTTTGATAAATTCTTCCAGTAGTTACATTATTTGCTTGTGTTGTATGTATATTTAAAAATCGCTCATAATGCCCCAAATCCAAATCAGTTTCTGCACCATCTTCGGTTACAAAACACTCACCATGCTCATAAGGATTTAAAGTTCCTGGGTCTACATTTATATACGGATCAAATTTTTGAATAGTTACCCGTAGGCCTCTTGCTTGCAATAACTTTGCAAGTGAAGCAGCAATAATTCCTTTACCCAAACTACTTGTTACACCACCAGTAACAAAAATAAACTTAGCCATATAAAAAATTTAATCCCTATTAAGTAAAACCAAATAGCATATTTAAGGATAATTGAATAAATCCAAAAATATTAAAACAAAAAGAACAACTATTAGACCTGAAATTGATGAACTGAAATAGTTCCGAGGTCGTACAAACCTACAGCAAAAAATCAAAATATAAAAATAGTCCTACACAATTAAATTATCATGAAGGGAAAGTGTTAATTTAACGTGTACATCTTATAAAAAAATATATGAAAAAATTACTAATTATTGCTTTTGCAGCCTTATCAACAGCCGCTTTCTTAGCTAATACATATAAAACTCCAGATCCCAAGCTACTTTCCCCTGATTGTTATGAATCTTGCTTTAATGGCGATATCATAGAGCAATTTAGGGCTGAGGCATTAACCCCTCAGTTTGCAGCAATGCATGAAAATCCTACTCCATTTAAATTAGAAAACCAAACAGGGATTGATATAAGCTTTAAATCTCTAGATGGAAAAGATGCATTGGGATACTTAATAAAAAGTAAGAAAAAGACTAAAAACTGGATTTTTGTAGTTCAAGAATGGTGGGGTTTAAACGATAATATTAAAAGAGAAGCCGAAGTACTGTCATCAGAACTGGGTAATATAAATGTTATTGCATTGGATATGTACGACGGAAAAGTTGCAACAACTCCAGATAGCGCAATGTCATTAATGAGGGGAGCAACCACCGCACGTTTAGAAAGTATAGTAAAAGGAGCTATTGATTTTGTTGGGACAGACGCAAAAATATTTACTATTGGTTGGTGTTTTGGAGGAATGTGGAGTTTGCAATCAAGTTTATTGGCTGGCAAGCAAGCAGCAGGTTGCGTAATGTATTATGGTAGACCAGAAACCAATCTCGAAAAACTGAAGACACTAAATTGTGAAGTACTTGGTTTCTTTGGTAATAAAGATCAAAGCCCTGCTCCTGCTGTTGTTTCAAAGTTTGAAGCTGATATGGCAAGTGTTGGAAAGAAAATTACTACCAACAAATATGAAGCTGGTCATGGTTTTGCAAATCCGAGTAACCCAAGCTTCAATAAAGAAGCTGCTGAAGATGCTCATTCTAAAACCATTGCTTTTTTAAAAGCACGCTTGTAGAAATGCAACTGTAACTATTATATATTTTTTTAGAATTTAAAAAACTACATATCATTCACAATTTTTTTATAGCTAGTTACTATACCTTTTATTAATGAAGAGCTAAACCCTTTGTGTTCCATTTCATTCAACCCTGCTATAGTGCATCCTTTTGGTGTTGTTACTTTATCTATCTCTTGCTCGGGATGTGTATTTTTTTGCAAAAGTAATTCAGCAGCACCTTTTACGGTTTGTGCAGCAATTAATGAAGCAGTTGATGCACTGAACCCTATTTCAATACCACCTTGAATATTAGCCCTAATATATCGCATAGCGAATGCTGTACCACAAGCACCCAGTACAGTTGCTGCATCCATCAATTTTTCTTCTATTATTACAGTCTTACCTAATTGATTAAAGAGTTCTGTTACAAATTGAGTTTGTATTTCTGTTACACCATTTCCATTGATGCAGGTAATACTTTGTTGTATAGCAATTGCAGTATTAGGCATTGCCCTAAATATTGGAAAATCCTTGCCAATAATAGATTGAATTTCTTCTACCCACACACCAGTAACAACACTTACGATTACTTGATTTTCTTTATTAAGAAATGGTTTTATTTCTTCTAACACTTCCTTTATTTGAAATGGCTTTATAGCTAAAATTATCCAATTGGCATTGCTAACAGCTTCTCCATTGTTACTAGTAACATTAACTCCTCTTGCTGCCAAAGAAGAAAGTGTTGTTGTATTTCTTTTTGTAACAGTAATATTAGCTGGCAAACTAAAAGTACTATTTACTAAACCTTCTGCCATAGCCGAGCCCAGATTACCACCTCCGATAATTGCAATTTTTTGTGCCATCTTTTTTTTAGTATTGTTTACCTAATGATAAATAGTTTCGAACATAATCATCAACCCCTTTTTCTAATGAATAAAATGGTTGAGAATATCCTGCAAGCTTTAATTTATCCATTTCTGCTTGTGTAAAATATTGATATTTCTCTTTTATATCTTCAGGCATATCAATAAAATGAATATTGGGTTCTTTATCTAATCCTCTAAAAGTTGAATTAACTAAATCAATAAAACTTCTCGCCTTACCCGTTCCTAAATTATAAATTCCATTCAATTCAATAATCCAGAAACTTTTATTCATTTTCTCCATCATCCAGAAAATAACATTCACAACATCTTTTACATAAATAAAATCGCGGAGTTGTTCACCATCTTTAAACCCAGCTTTATGACTTTTAAAAAGTTTTACAAATCCATTCTGTTTTATTTGATTAAAAGAATGCCATATAACACTAGCCATTCTTTCTTTATGGATTTCATTTGGACCATACACATTAAAAAATTTTAAACCCGTCCAATAAGGAGGATGCTGCTCTTGTTCAATAGCCCATTTATCAAATTCATTTTTACTTATACCATATGGATTTAATGGAGTTAATTGATCAAGTAGTGCATGAGCATCTTTATATCCATGCTCTCCAGCACCATATGTTGCTGCACTGGAAGCATAAATCAATGGAATTGAATTAGTTGAACAATAATTCCAAATATCTTTTGAATAAATTAAATTTAATTCTTCATGAACAGCATAATCAAATTCAGTTGTATCGGTTCTAGCACCTAAATGAATAACAGCAGTAAGTGTAGGCTTTTGCTCTTCTAACCAATTAAATAAATTGTAGCGTTCAACAATAGTATCAAATATTTTTGACTCCCAATTTTTTCTTTTTTCCTCTACACCAAAATCATCTACTAAAATTAAATTCAAATATCCATGATCATTTAAATATTGAACCATACAGCTGCCAATAAAGCCTGCAGCGCCTGTAACCATTATTATTTTGTTGCTAGCCATTAAATTTTATTGAATCATTTTTTCTATTGCAGTATCATATTTCTCTTTCCAACTTTCAATATTACCCCAGCTTTCCCCGTTTATAATAACCTCTTCACCAGTTACTGTTCCAAGCAAAATACAAGCTATTCCAGCAGATATTGCTTCATTAATTAGCATATTAGCTTCTCCATTTGATACTGATACAACAATTCTTCCTTGAGCTTCTCCAAACCAATAAGCATCTTTTCTAATTTCAACAAAAGGATCAACATTAAATCCTTTATTACCCGAAAAACCACTTTCCATTAATGTAATAAACAAACCTCCCTCGCTTATATCATGTGCACTCTTAATTTTTTTCTGTTGAGTTAATGCATAAACAAATTGTTGAGTATTGTACTCTTCATCTAAATTAAAATAAGGCGCAGGAGAAAAAGCAACTTTTTTTATTTTATGTAGATACTCGCTTGATGCAATATCATTGTGCTGATTGCCAATTAACAAAATTTGATCACCCTCATTTTTAAAATCAAGTGTCATCTTAGTATTCACATCATCTAAAATTCCAACCATTCCAATTGTAGGAGTTGGATAAACGGGACCATTCGGATTTTGATTATAAAAACTCACATTACCACCAGTAACTGGGGTATTAAACTTTCTACAAGCATCTCCCATTCCAGTTACTGCATGAACAAATTGAAAATAAACTTCTGGGTCGTATGGATTGCCGAAATTTAAGCAATTGGTAACTCCAATTGGCTCTCCTCCACTACAAACAATATTTCTTGCAGCCTCAGCAACAGCAATCATTCCTCCAATATATGGATTAGCATAAACGTATTTGCTATTGCAATCAACCGTAATAGCGAGAGCCTTACCAGTTCCTTTTGCTAAAACGATTGAAGCATCGCTTGGACTATTTGTTCCAACATTAGCAGCACCCACCATGCTATCATATTGTGTATACACCCAACGTTTACTAGCAATATTTGGTAAACAAACTAATTCTTCTGCAATTGCTTTAACATCAGTAATATCAGCTAAGTCGGCAATATTAAATGCATTAATATTTTCAAAGTATTTTGGTTCATTATAAGGTCTTGTATACTGAGGAGCTCCTCCTCCTAACACTAATTCATATGCCGGAAGTTCTGCTTCTAAAACTCCATTCATATAAAATTTTAAAAGCCCATCATCTGTAACATAACCAATAGTACTTGCACTTAAATCCCATTTCTCAAAAACTGCAACAACTTCAGCTTCTCTTCCTTTTTCTACTACCATTAACATTCGTTCCTGACTTTCACTTAAAAGCAATTCCCATGCTTTCATATTTTTTTGACGAGTTGGTATTTTTTCTAAATCAATATGCATTCCAACTTCCCCCTTTGCACTCATCTCTGCAGTACTACAAATAATACCAGCAGCTCCCATGTCTTGCATACCTACAACTGCTCCAGTTTCTAAAACTTCTAAACAAGCTTCTAATAATTTTTTTTCTTGAAATGGATCACCTACTTGAACGGCAGGTAATTCTTGCACACTTTCGTGTGATATATCTGCACTAGCAAAACTTGCTCCACCAATACCATCTTTACCTGTTGCACTACCTACATAAATTACAGGATTACCAGTTCCTTTTGCAGTTGCACTGACCATTTTATCGGCTTGCATAATTCCAACACTCATTGCATTTACCAACGGATTTGTGTGATAGCAATCTTCAAAATATACTTCACCGCCTACTGTTGGCACTCCAAAACAATTACCATAATGTCCAATTCCTTTTACTACACCAGATAAAAGATGTTGTGTTTTCTTGTCTTTTAGATTACCAAAACGAAGACTATTTAAAGAAGCAATTGGCCTAGCCCCCATTGTAAATATGTCGCGCTGTATTCCTCCAACTCCAGTGGCAGCACCTTGAAAAGGTTCTATTGCACTAGGATGATTATGACTTTCTATTTTAAATACTACGCCGAATCCATTTCCCATATCCATTAAACCAGCATTTTCCTCACCTGCGGCAACCAACATTCTTCCACCATCACGTGGAAGTGTTTTTAACCATTTAATGGAGTTTTTATAACTGCAGTGTTCGCTCCACATTCCGCTAAAAGCGCATAATTCCGTAAAATTTGGAGTCCTTTTTAATTTTTGCTTGATCAGCTCAAATTCATCCTCAGTTAGTCTAAGTTGTTGAGCAGTTTTTACATTGATTTCCATATTGCGGTGAAGTTAAGAAAGTAGCTTTAAGCAGCCATATGAAGTTTATAAAAATGTAAAAAACTAAATTATTACCTACCAATTGGTTGGTATTTTTTTTGAGCATTTTATTAATCAAATCTAATAATGCACTGAAAATTAGCTAGTTAGTATAAATTTAGGAATATAATTCTGTCTATATATATACCATACTCCCCATGTTTTACGTTATGCACTTAGATAATGGATAATTTAGTTATGGATTTCCAATATCCTTAGTCCCCTCCCTATAGTAAACAATACATTTTTTGATTAACCGTTTACTAAATAAACTGTATGCCTAAATTTTTTACGCATCTATTAGTTGTATTAATACTATTGACATTTTCAGAAAATCTATCAGCCCAATATCAATATATTGGCACTTTTAATAATGATGGGAGACCAAATTATTTAGTTACCCCATCAGACATTATTTCTACAACATTTAGAAATAACATAAGTACTACTTTGCCAGAAAGCAGGCCTATTCCTACATATAACCCTCGCTTAATTGCCGAAGGAAGAACTGAAACAATAGACTTAAAATGCCCATCTGATGTTTGGATAACTTTTGTTGACGAAGGTGCTGGTTATAGAAATGCTTTAGGGTATTACACTTACAACACAGATAATCCTCTTACGGTTGCACCTTTAGCTACTCAGATTAAAATAATTTTCCCCAACGCTTCAAAGTCAGGGGCAGGTGGATCCTTAACTGCAGGTGACAAGGTTTTTTTGGGGAATTTCCCTGCAAAAACAGGTATTGGCTTTGTATTAATGGCAGATGGCTGGAATGGAACTACAGTTACTTCTGGAAATTGGACACTTTTTTCAAATTCAGCATTTAACCCCGAACCAATTGTTTCGGATAAAAAACACACGGTTTTAATACGAGATTCGGCAACCAATAGGATTGTTATTGGTTTTGAAGATATAAGGAGAGACAATAGTAGTTGTGATCAGGATTTTAATGACTTATTATTTTTTGCGACTGTAACCCCTATTAATTGTGTAAATACAATTGATAGTATTCCTACACTTAATACAGATGGAGGAATATCTTATTCAGGATTTACTGGAGGTTTAGAAAGCAAAAGCTTGGGCAATAAAATAGCCAAAAGAGTTTATACTAAAATTATAAATGGTACCAACGGTGAAGTGAATTATCAAAATATGCCTCTGTATCAAAAAGAAAAAAATCAAGTTAAAAGCAATAGCATATCAACAAATAATGGCCTTAAACTTGCATCTATCATGCCCAATACGATGATAGACGCTGGATTTACAACTTATGTAACAACCCCATCTGATATACCGAGTTTTACCAATGCAGTTGAAGTTAGATCAGTTGATTTTATTCAGAATAATACTTGTAAAGCTGTAGCATTTGCCACCAAAACTTTGGGAGCAATGTATGAACATACAAAACCAATTTGCGATAGATTAAAAGGTGCGGAGCTGTTAAATATTGACAATTTTACACTTAATAAATTAAATTTTGTTCGCTATACCTTAAAACAAGAAACAGGCAATATTGAATATGCAATGAGCTTTAGTGTTGGCAAAAAAATAGGAAGAAATACATTCTCCTTCCAATCTAACTGGTTAAACAAAGATTATATAGCTGAAGATACTTTAATAAATTATCAGGTTTGGGGAGCCGCGCCTTATTTATGCATAGATATGGCATTAGATATATTAAGCAAGTTGAATGGCATTATGCCTGTATTGCAGAATACTAAAAGTGCAAGTTTACCAAATAGCCTAATATTAAAAGGGAAACGTAATGGTGCAAAAATTAACCTAACTATTGATAATAAAACAATGTTTGGCACTGGCTATTTTGAAATAGAAGAAAGAGCCAATGAAATTGCAACATTAAAAACTAAACGTACAGTTTCGTTTAAAATGAACACATTTAACAAATCATCTGTCTCAATTCCAATGAGCGATGCATTTGAAAGCAATATTACTATGTTTGTAAATGGCCAGATACAAGATGTAGTTTATATGAGTGATGGTACTTGGGGGATAGATTATGATTCTACTAAGACAGTAATAAGAGAATATAAAATTACCAATGATTCATTAAATACAAATACAGATAACTATCCAGTATTTAGAAATGTAAAAATTCAAGCAACAACTTCTAATTACGTTACAGCGTACAAAGTTTTAAGAGCGGCAGGAACAACTGAAAATCTTTCAAGCTTTAAATCGTTGACTTTTTCAGCAAAGGCAAATGCAAATTGCAAGATCTCTTTAGTTAAAAATTCAATTTCAAATTTCGATCAACAATTTAAATACTCTATTCCGCTAGGAACAGATTTAAAAGAATACAAAATAAATTTAGATGATTTTAAAGCAGTAAATTCTTCAGCAAAAATTGAGGCAACTGATATAACCACAATTGTTTTTGCTTTTGAAACAACTTCTGGAAGCTCTACTAATATTGATCTTCAGCTAAATAATATTGCTTTTTCAAAAAAGACTTCAGAGGAAGTATTGAATCAATCAGCCACTATAATTAATATTTTCCCTAACCCAGTTAAAGGTGGAAAATTCACTGCTCAGTTTAAAAGTGATGTAAATACTACATTAACTTTAAAGCTTACTGATGCTTCTAGTGGTAAGGTTATTTTTTCTAAAAATGCGAATATTATTAAAGGAGATAATTTGATACCGGTACAGGTAAACGGATTATCAGGCTTATCTATAAACATATTAACCTTAGAAGGCAATGGAATGAAATTTCAAC
>Ga0209591_10006761_pt1 | contig 12692 bp, 4 predicted proteins | sample MAT01_FD_187207 | JGI IMG/M metagenome (GOLD analysis project Ga0209591, IMG submission 187207) | Freshwater microbial communities from Lake Fryxell liftoff mats and glacier meltwater in Antarctica - MAT-01 (SPAdes) (version 2) | ecosystem: Environmental > Aquatic > Freshwater > Ice > Liftoff...
GTATCCATCGGAAGTCGTGACCGACGCCGATGAAATTCTGGAAAAAAGTTTTGATGCCGAAGTAATAGGCATAGATGAAGCACAGTTTTTTGATAATAATCTTATTGATATATGTCAGCAATTAGCGGACTCGGGAAAAAGAGTTATCGTTGCAGGCTTGGATCAGGATTACAGAGCAATTCCATTTGAGCCAATGCCGCAACTGCTTGCAATAGCTGAATATATTACTAAGACTCATGCTGTATGTGTAATATGCGGAGCACCTGCCAACAGAACTCACAGAGTGACATTAAGCAATGAAAAAATATTAATTGGTGAAAAGAATCATTATGAAGCAAGATGCAGACTTCATCATTTAATTAATCCTGATACGGATATAAAATAAATTTTAAACTAAAATAAATTTAAATAAACTATGAGATCAAATTTCGGAATTCTGTTGCTTTCAGCAATATTATTTATTACAATTTTTAATTCCTGCGGCAAAAAAGAAAGCTCTGTTACAGAAAAGAAACAAGATGAAAAAGTATCTGATATGAAAATAGGTCTTGTGTTTGATATTGGCGGCAGAGGTGATAAATCTTTTAATGATGCAGCATACAAAGGATTGGTGGATGCCAAAGAAAAACTTGGAATTGATTTTGAAGTAATCGATCCGGGCGACGGATCTGACCGTGAATCTGCATTAAGAAAACTTGCAGCAAAAAAAGATATTGGTCTGATTTTCGGAGCTGGATTTATCTTCACAGATGACATAAATAATATTGCAAAAGAGTTTCCTGATAAAAAATTTGCATGTATAGATTATTCTGTAACTCCGGGTAAGACAATTCCCGAAAATATTGAAGCTATTGAATTCAAAGAAGATGAAGGTTCTTTTTTAGTCGGGGCACTGGCAGGATATAAAACAAAAACAAACAAAGTCGGATTTTTAGGAGGTATGGAATCTTCACTCATCAGAAAATTTGAATCAGGTTATAAGCAGGGAGTAAAATATGCAAATCCTGATTGTCAGATACTTTCAGGATATGTGAGTGTATCTCCGGATGGATTTAAAAATCCGGGTAAAGGAAAGGAAATTGCTTTGAGTCAGTTTTCAAACGGAGCCGATATAATTTATCATGCATCCGGATTATCGGGGCTCGGATTATTTGAAGCTGCACGCGACAAAAACAAACTTGCTATCGGAGTTGATATGGATCAATACAAAGAAGCTCCCGGATTTATTTTATCGAGTATGGTGAAACAGGTAGATCAGGCGGTGCTTCAGACAGCAAAAGATTTCAAGGAAAATAAATTTAAAGGCGGAATTAAGACCATTGGTTTAAAGGAAAACGGTGTGAGTTATGTTTATGATGAAAATAATAAAAACTTAATTTCTCCTGAAGTAAAAATTAAAATTGATGAAATCCGTAATAAAATAATTAACGGAGAAATAAAAATTGATTTAAGTAATTAATTTTTCTGAGACAGAAAATTTGATTACTGAATAGTTATTCTGATATTTAAACCACCTTCATTCAAAGTTCTTGGAGTAGTTGTAAGAGAACTGTTCAACGGCTCAGTTTTGGCATACTTATAAAACAGCTGCATAGATACTTTTGAGCTAAGTGAATACTGCACAGAAGGATTGATATTTAAAACAGTTGAGCCGTTTCCATTTACCGGCACACCCGTTCCGGTTGCAAATTCATAATTAGTTGGGTTGTTTGTTGTCTTTGAAATAGTAAGTGCAAATGAAATATCATTTTGTAAAGAAAGTCCGAACAAAGGCAGATTAAATCCGGACTTGGAAAAATTTGCATTTATACTCCATTCGTTAGAGCTTACAGTCTGAATATTAGCACCAATCGGATTCAATGTACTTGTAGTGCTTGTATTAATTCTGAATGATGAAGTAAGATTACCTCCGAATGCTTCTTTGAAATTGAAATTTAATCCAATTAACGGGCTAAAAGCCTGAACGACAGATTGTGAATTTGGAATATCGTAACTGTTAATGTCTATCAGTTTACTTTCCTTATATTCAGCGATAAAACTATTATCAAATGTAACAGAGTTTGCAAATTGAGAAAAGAAAGGAAATCTCTCAAGCCCTGAAATTGTCAGAGTCCAGTTAGGAAACGGGAAAGAACCAATTTTACTTTTAAAAGACTCAGTAAGATTTACTCTGCTTTGAGCAACATTATTCGGATTATATTCAAAATTTAAATTCTCAACATTCCCTGCAAAGAAAATTGTATTACCTGAATAAATAGAGCTTGTTTTACTAGTTGGATTTCCAATATTACCTACAGCATTCGAAGAATAAATCAGATTATTTGTCAGACCCCATGCAGTTTTAAAATTCAAAGCCATACTTACAAACTCGGGTAAAATCGGATTTATATTAGTTTGAAATGACAGTTCGTTAATAACACCAAAATTATCTGCAATCTGATTCAGATTAGGAATTCTACTACCCGGATATAAAGACAAACCCAACTGATAAAGCCTTGAAGGACCCAGCTCCGGCTTAGTAGTCGGATAAAACCAGAAATTACCAAATCCGGGAAGTCCTGAAACTCCGCCGTTTGAAACAATATTATTTTGTGAATAAGAAACATTTATATCACTTGGTACAAAAGTTTTAAAAACATTTAAAAAATCAGAAAGAGTTTGTTTATTTCCCTGATTACTTTCTGTTGAATCTCCTGAAATTCCATTTGCCCTTAACTTATTTTCTGCACTTCCTCCAAAAAGAGAGAATATTTCTTTCAATTTAAACACACCGGTTGAAGTAAATGTATTTGAAAAACCCGTACTAAATCCAATATTAATTAATTGATTAGGATTTAACCATCCATATCTTACATTATAAGATGAGTTTATCAATAAAAATCTGTCTAAGACAGGGATATTAATTTTAGGATTAAACGTCATAGTTTGTACATAAGTCTGATCTTCTCCGAAATTTATAAGTCCATTATTAAAAAATATATCTCCGAAAATATCACCGTTTGGTCTTTCAGTTCTTAAACTGTCATTTAAAGTAGTCAAAGGAGTCAAATCACTTCCTACTCTGAAATCATAGGTTCCATTCAGATCAAAAACCCAGTTTTCAAGAAACTTCCAGTTAAAACCAAAACCTCTGTTAGCTCTGAAATCTCTGGAGGAAAGATCATTTAAAAGAAATTTCCTTTGCTTTGAATCTGCCTGTGATCTGTTAAAATCAGTACCTGCATTAAAATTAGTTGCGAATAAAGGTGCCAATGGTATGAATGGAAAGAAGAAATACATTTTTGCTCCTTTGAATTTTTCACCAAGAGGAATTAACTCACCAATATTCAGATTAAGACTTTTGGTCAGACCAAAATCAGTTCCGAAAGTAATACCGCCATTATATCTGAAATCACTTTTACTTTCATAAGTAATATCTCTCAAACTTCCAAATTCTGCATTAAACTGAAAATTAATTTTATTAAAAATATTCGTGACTAAATAATTATTACTCGGAAAATTAAAATTCATATTTGTAACTGAAATACTGTTTCTGACAACAAGAGTCTGTGCTTCCGTCAAAATATTATTTTTAGCTTTAGTCGCTTCATCTATACTGTTAGTTAACTTTAATACTTTTAAGTACTGCTGCTCAGCAGCTGCATTAAGCTCTATATCGGTGCCGGGATAATACTGAGGATTAACCATTGTTTCAGAATGCCTGAAGGTAAGAGGAAGATTAATAAAATTTCCCCAATCTTCATTCAATACGGATGAGAAAGCATTATTTAAAAATTTATGTAAATTTAATGTAGTACTGAAATCCCATGATAAACCTGTATTTCTCGAACCGACTCTTGAATCGATAGAATGAAAAAATTCATCCACTTTTGATAAACCGAAATTAAAGCTAAGTAAATCTGCCATTTGAAAATTTGCACTTACATTAAATGCCTGTCCGTTATTATCAATTACATTTATTACACGCAATTCATCAAACCATACACTTCCTGAAATAGATGAATTTACAGAGTTTCTGTTTTTTTCAACACCAAGTATTATCTCTCTGATAGTTTTTAAATCCGGGTTTCCATAAACTTTAAATTCAGATCCGGGCGCACCGCCAGAATCAATTGCCTGAACTACATTTGTGCTGTCAGGACGTAAGAATTTTATTGCAGTCAGAGCATTAAAATTAATTGTGATTATACTCTTATCAGACCACGGTGCATCTGGATTACCAAGTCTGGCTTCGGGATGAATAGGAGTTTTATACTCATAATAATTATTAGAATCATTTCCAAATCTGATAGTCATAGCTGCATCATAAATATGTTCATTGGTATAATTAAAAGAAGGATCACCATTTACATAAAATTTCATAGTCCTGTAATTAAACAAATCCAGTGGAGCTGCACTAAAGTCTTTCCGTGCAATTTTCCTTACACCATTTGTTAAATTAGTAACTTCAATTGCCAGAGATTGTTCATTCGAAAGTGTATTCGAATTGTTCTGCCCCCTGACTGTTTGTCTCAGTACATTTCCCGGAACAGGACTTTTATATATCTGAGCATTCTCTTCAATACTAACAGTAGAAATATTATAAGTTGAGTCAGTCTTAATTTGTTTTACCCATTGATTTCCTGTAAGATTTATTTCATACAACTTTAATGATACAGAATCATTTACTCCGGTAACCCATAATCTTACAAACTGTATATTTGTGAATACTGCACTACCGTATTTTTTCTTGAATTCAGATAAAGGAATTTTATATTGTCTCCATCCTTCCTTACCTACTCCAACTACATATGGATTATCTACAATATCCAGATTAACTTCATATTGAAAATAATCATTACCGTTTCTTACATTATTTGTTTTATTTAAATCTTCTGTATCCGGTTTACGACCGGCATCCGAATTTGCATTTCCCTGTGTTCCGTTTATAGCATCATAATCAGGATCATTTGTAGTCGATTTGAAATTATCCAAAGCCGGATCATCGGGAGGATCAATGCCGGGATTCAATGCTCTCCAAAGATTCTTTTCACCTTCATCATTCAGAAAATCCATACCAAGATCATCATTTATACTCTGCAGATTACCGCTTCTTAATGTATCTTCTGTATCTACAATATCATTCGGTATTACATCCTGTGAAACATTTCCAAGGTCAATGACTAATTTACCTACTCCAGCAGAATCCCCTTTGAAAATTTGCATACTGAATTCAATGAAATTAATATTCTCATTTAAAAGATCATTACTGGAAGTATTTAAATATTTCATTATCCCGTTCCATGTAGTGGATTTATCAGGTATTGATTCATAACTGCCATTGTAATTATAAGTACCTCTTCTTGCAGGAGTATAAACAATATTCAGCGGAGTGACATTTGCCTGTGTAGCTTGAAAACTTTTAAGTGGATATATATTTGTCACAGGTTCACTATTAGTTATATCAAACCATTTAAGTTTACCTCTTCTTTTACTTTTGGAATAAAGACTGACACAAGTATCGCAATTAATAATAGAATTATCGAGAGGTATCGAAGCTATTGTCCAGGAATTATAACTTCCTCCCATTGAAACAATTTTTTTTGCACCTTCAAAATCATCAATGTATGCAATAGCTTCATTGTTATCACCCGGTATTTTACTTTTTAAAGTATTTGGATTTCTGTCAATAGATGCGATCTCTCCTCTGAGAGAAATTGAAGAGGGAACTTTTGTATTATAGCCCGGAAGAAAATTCACAACGTTTGTCAGAAAATTTGCAGGAATCTCTGTTGTAAAATCTAGACCAAACATCGAATTATTCGTCGGCTCTTCGCCTAATCTGACTTTGTCATTTAATGTTGACTGATTAAGATTTACAAATGTAAAACCAACTGAGCTCTTGTCAGATATTCTGTAATCACCTCTTAGTCCTAAAAATGTTTTTGATGCCAGTGTAAAAAGATCATTAGTTTCATAAGATACTTTTAAATCTTTTGAAATAAGTGCGGAAGCATTTTTTATTAAAACAGTACCTGTTGTATAATCAACAGAATAATCAATATTCGGAACAAGTTCTATTTGCCCGAGTTTTACAACTACACTTCCCTCAACAACATTAAATCCTAAATTTAAATTATTACTTATTCCTGCTTCTCCTCTTGCTTTTCCGACAAAAGAATAAAGGTTTGCATTTGGAAGTAACTTCGAATTTGATTTTAATTCTGTGTATATCTGACTGTAATATTTACTTGAATCAGGAGTAGCAGCTTTTATATTTTTCAGAAATGGTTCTAAGTCCGGGAAAATTATAAACCCGCCTTCCGGGTCTATTGTTGTTCCGACGATATAGTCAAATAAATTATTGGGAGGTCCTGACCTGCCGCTTGTATATTTATCGAGTCCCAATACCTGTATTAAAGGTTTGTCTGTTCCGGGGATTGTAGGTTCGGGAGTATTATTTACTGAATATTTTGCTTCAAATACAAATCCATCCTGCACTACACGGGAGACAGGAAGTCTGTATATATTTTTAAGCTTTAAAGCCCAGGCAAGAGTATTTGTCGGAACAAGATTCGGAACTTTTACCATTTTTAATACTAATGTATCATTTGGTCTTGTATTAGTATCTGTGCTGATTGTACCATACTGAACTCCGTCTCGTATTCTTCTGTATGCTACACCGACAAAATAATTTTCGGGAATATTTATTTTTAATGAAACATATCCTGCATATTTATTAAATGAATACTCTGAAGCCGTTAACCTTCTTACAATTCCATAAGTTCTTATTCCCTGTTCAATAGTAGGAACGGTTTTTAAAGTATCATTATAACCTTCAGCCGGTATTGCTCCAAGATCAACATGCAGACCTGCCTGCCTGTACCCTACTGTTGAAAGATCCGTCTGAACCCATACTTCAAATGTTCTGTCATCTACTGCAAGTAAATCCGTTGTATCATTTATAACTACACTATTATAAAAATTAAGAAAACTTATTTTATATAATGTATCAATAAAATAATGATTGTCAGAATAATCCCATACTTTTATGTCATAGGCAGTTTCCTGTACTCCCCTGCTGAAATCTTTTACTTCAGTTTTACTTTTCTTTTGTGAAACGACTGCCGATAATGATAATGCACCAAGCTGGAAATCACCCTTTACACCAAATAATGCCTGTGATGAACCAATAAGCCCGGATCTTGTTTCAAGCGTAACATTTCCTCCCTGTATCCTTTTTATTACTTCATCTGCATATCCGTTATATTCAATTTTTAACTGATTTTCAAAATCAAATAATCTTTGTGTATTATAATCTGCATCTACATTAAGTTTATCACCAACTGTTCCTTTTGCAGTTAACTGTACTTCCTGACGAAAGTTTATAGCGCTGTTAGAGTTAGTTGTTCCAAATGTATTTGTGACATCACTCGATGAATTCTGATATGATGCCGTAATATCAACTGCTCCGTTTAGTTTTAAATTAAATGTAGGGGGACCAAAAATACTTTCTGAATTGAATGGAAGAGGAATTGTTATGTCGGTAATGTTTTTAAATAATTTACTCAGATCATCTTCATTACTGCCCTTAAATCTTTCCGAAAAAATATCAACGAAAGTAAGCCGTAAACTATTTTCGGAAATATCATTCAGATATTCATCTAAAGGAATTATCAGAGGTGCTTTTATGTAATCCCCTTCAAACCTTTCTGTGATTGTAACATTGTTTAAGGAATCAAAAGTTATTTCTCTTTTGATAGCATCAGAATTACCTAATAAAACAGGAGATTTAATTTGATTTAATTTTGTTCCGTAATTATAATCAGGACTGTATTTGAAATATTTTAAACGTGCAGAGGAATCAGCAGGTGCTAATCTGGTAGAATCAATTGTATATAATGAATCTACAAATGATATTGTAGAATCAGTTTGTTTAACTTTTATATAATTACTTCTTGTTCCGATTCTATCTCTTCTTCCTTGCGAAAAAGAAACATTGCTAATAACAAATAGAATTATTATTATTAAACACAAAAAAGCATTAAACTTAAATCGAAACTTTGTTTCTATTGTTGAATTTAATTTCAACTATTAAATTGTTAGATTACTAAAACGTAATAATTCTCTATATGCTTAATTTAATTTATAAAAATAAAACTTCCTGAATTATAAGAAAAATCTTACCTATTTTAACTCTCTGTCTCAAAAGTATCAGAACCTTTTTTTTTATTTATTCAATTATAATTATTAACAAATTAATATTCAATGTTTAACATAAGAATTTTTATATTTACACTGTTTTTATTAATCCTGAATTTTGCTCCCGTAAAATTTGTATTCTCTCAATTTGATCCACATCCCGAATTAGATTGGTTTACTATTGAGACAGAACATTTTTTTATAAATTATCACAGCGGGACAGAACGGACTGCAAATACTGTTGCAAAAATTGCTGAGGAAATTTACGGTCCTATCACTTCTTTATATAAGTATGAACCTGATGAAAAAGTAAATTTTATAATTAATGACGTTTCAGACATTGCAAACGGTGCAGCCGATTATTACGGCAACAGAATTGAAATATTTGCCACTTCTCTGGATTATGATTTGAGAGGTACACATAACTGGCTCAGGAATGTTGTAACACATGAATTCACACATATAATTCAGATTCAATGTGCTATGAAATTTTCCAGAAAAATGCCGGCTGTTTATCTGCAATGGCTTGGTTATGAAAATGAAATCAGACCTGATGTATTATATGGTTATCCGAATGTAATCGTATCATATCCTTTATCAGGAGTCGGTGTTCCCGCATGGTTTGCTGAAGGGACTGCTCAGTATCAGAGACAGCAGCTTTCATACGAGCACTGGGATTCTCATCGTGATATGATTTTAAGAAGTTATATTGAAGACGGTAATATTTTAACATGGGGTGAGATAGGACAATTTTCAACTATTACAAGTTTGAAAGCCGAATCAATTTATAACATCGGTTTTGCTTTTTGCAGATATATTTCAGAAAAATACGGAGAAGATAAGCTAAGGCAGATTACACTGAATCTTGGAGATCTTACAAATTTCAGTATGGATAAAGCAATGAAAGATGCAATCGGAATTGACGGCAAAGATTTATATTATCAATGGATTGCTTTTTTAAAAGATGATTATAATAAAAAACTTGCACAGGTTAAGAAAGACAGTGTAGTCGGTTCAATAATTGAAAAAACAGGTTTTGCAAATTATTATCCTCAATATTCACCTGATGGTAAAAAAATAACATATTTATCTAATCAGGATTTTGATTACGGATCTACCGGTTTATTTATCTATGATGTTTCAACAAAAAAGAGTGAATTTGTATCTGCACCTGTTTCTACAAATTATTGCTGGTCACCTGACGGTAAAAAAATTATTTTTGCAAAAAGAAATTCTCCCCCAACTATACATCACTCATCTATTTTTGATATCTATGAGTATAATGTAAAATCAAAAGAAGAAAATAGACTCACTACAAATCTCAGAGCTTACTCCCCTTCTTATTCTCCTGACGGCAAATTAATTTGTTTTGTAGTCAATAAAGATGGTACTTTGAATCTTGAAATTGCAGATGCCAACGGTACAAACTATGATCCTATAACTGCATTCAATAATGGCGAGCAGGTTTACAATCCTAAATTTTCCAGAGACGGTAAAAAAATTATATTTGATTTTTCATTTGAAGAATCAAGAAAGCTTGCAGAAATTGATATTGCAACAGGTAAGATAAGTTTTATACTAGATGACAAAGGTGTGGATTACAGAAATCCTGCTTATTCAAAGGACGGGAAGACACTTTATTATTCCTGTAACAAAACCGGAATCTTCAATATTTATTCTATGAATATTGAATCAAAAGAAATTAAGCAAATAACAAATGTTCTGGGTGGTGCTTTTATGCCAAATGTCGATACCACAGGAAATCTTGCATACTCACTTTACACTTCGACCGGTTACAAAATTGCGCAATTAAAAGATTTTAAAGAAAAAGATACAGCAATAGTAGGAGCTTACAATAGACCTGATATTTTAATTAAGAAATATGCTTCTATTGATTCAGGGAAAGCAGGAAATGAATATGACTGGCTAAAGTTAAAGAATTTTAATGATAAAGATATCACTAAGTTTGAAACAAAACCTTATAAAGATAAATTTACTTCTCTTTTATTTGTGCCTGTTCTGAGATTTGACACATACAAAAGACAGCAGCAGTTTAGTTTTTTTGAAGCAATTAAACCCGGAGTTTATTTCTTTTCAAATGAAGTAATAAACAGATTCGGAATTTTCGGTGGTGCATCAATTAATGCAAAAGGTGAAAGAGATTTGTTTCTTCAGTTTGCTTATGACAATGGATTCCCGTTTTTCAAAGATTTTTTCACAAAGAAAGTTAATTTTAATCCAAAGCTGACACTTGACGGATACAATGTTACCCGTGTCTCGCAGGGTACATTGATTCAATTTCCTGATACTGTAACAGTTGATATTACTTACAATCTTCTTTCATTTGATTTTGGAATGGCGTTTAATATTATAAATTTCAATCACCAGTTAAGATTAGGGTATTCTTATTCCAATTATTCTTATACAGTTGATGCATTCGGACTTCCTTCTACCGGCGCAACTTCGAGATCATTCAGTGAAACCTATTTTAAAGCAAATGACTTTTCTTTAAAATATAATTATGATTATACTTATCCAAACAAAAACTCGGATATAAATCCTATTGGAAGGAATATTAGTTTATTGTTTGATTATGAATTAAGTGATATAAATCCTACACTCGAAGTTGATGATCAGGGTAATCAGATTACAAATTTCGAGAAAAGAAATCTGCCCAAATTTTATGGAACCTGGTCAGAAGGCTTCGGACTATTCAACAATAAGCATTCACTTACTTTAAAGCTATCCGGTGGAACAATCTTTGGACCACCTGTGGAAAGTTTTTATGATTTTTATGCAACAGGACTACCGGGAATGAAAGGTTATCCGTTCTATTCCCTCGGCGGAGGCAGAATGGCAGTTGCAAATCTTACTTACAGACTTCCGATTTTTACCAAAATAGATACAAGAATTTCTCCTTTATATTTAGACAAATTATATTTTTCAGTTTACGGAGATTTTGGGAATGCATGGGATGGAAATGCAACAAAACTGAGTCAGTTTAAAAGTGACATTGGTGCACAATTAAGATTACAGGCATTTTCATACTACGTATTTCCGACAAGTTTTTTCGTAGATGCAGCTTACGGATTCAATGAATTTTCTGATGTTTATCAGAATCAGAAGGTAACTTACGGTAAAGAATGGAATTTTTATCTGGGAATACTCTTTGGTTTTGATTTATAAAAAGAATAAAGTGTGTTTTTGATTACAATAGTGATTGAAAGAGAATTTTAAATTGATTATTTTCATTGATTGTAAACCAAAATGTGCCCGTAGCTCAATCGGATAGAGCAACAGCCTTCTAAGCTGTAGGTTACTGGTTCGATTCCAGTCGGGCACACGAAATAGTTTTTAAATTTTGCGGCAAATTCTGCCGCATTTTTTTTATTTTAATTTAAACAGAATAATATGTCAAAAGTCATCGTTATTACAGGTGCATCAAAAGGAATCGGCAAATCCTGCGCCGAAATTTTTCTTCAAAATAATTATATAGTTTTAAATGCTTCACGAACAAATCCGAAAAATAATTTAACTAATAATAAAAATTATCATTTCATAAAAACTGATGTTTCTTCTGAAAAAGATGTGAAGAAATTGTATGAAAATGTTATGAAAAAATTTAAAAAAGTAGATGTACTTATTTGCAATGCAGGATTCGGGAGATTTGCAAATCTTGTCGATTCTAAAACAAAAGATTTTGATGAAATGTTTGCTGTGAATGTAAAAGGTCTTTATTTGTGCAACCGGTATTTTGTAAAGTCTATGATTGAAAATAAAACCGGTACAATTTTAAATATTTCTTCGATAGCAGGTAAAAACGGAATTGCAACAGCCTCTGTTTACAGTGCCTCAAAGCATGCTGTCATGGGTCTTTCAAGTTCATTGATGGCTGAAGTAAGAAAAGATAATGTTAGAGTTATCGCAATTTGTCCCGGCTCAGTTCAAAAAGGGAGACAATTCTATCGCCAATGGATGTTGCAAAAGTATGTTTTTTGTCAGCCGAACTTCCACAGAATGCAATGATGAATGAAGTTGAAATACGGCCATTAAATCCGAAGTAGTGTTTTAATTTTTATATTATTATTCTGAATTGGCAAGATTGAAACTATATTAAATTCGAAATTTATTTACGGAAAAAGTTGCGTGAGTTTCATTAAATTTATTAGTTGTATATAAGTAAATATTAAGTTTAATTTTGAAATGAATTACAAAAGATATAAAAGAAAAATAAATAGACAGACTCTTCCATTTAATCAGTCATTTCAATTACATTAACTTAGAATTTTTATTAAGCTTTAAAATTGAACTTTTGAAATTATAATCCTCTTGAAGCAATTTCTTCAACTATAATTTTTTCCATTCTGCTTTATTTAATATTCCGCGGTATTATAACTCGGGAATATTTCAATAAAAAAATTCAATAAATTCAAATTAAATTTAATATTATCAAAAGAAAATTTAAATTTTCAATAAATGGAAACTGAAAAAAAAGTAATGAAATCTAATGA
>Ga0209591_10006762_pt1 | contig 12691 bp, 8 predicted proteins | sample MAT01_FD_187207 | JGI IMG/M metagenome (GOLD analysis project Ga0209591, IMG submission 187207) | Freshwater microbial communities from Lake Fryxell liftoff mats and glacier meltwater in Antarctica - MAT-01 (SPAdes) (version 2) | ecosystem: Environmental > Aquatic > Freshwater > Ice > Liftoff...
ATTGGCTGAATAGCCCCACCTGGGCCATGCCCGCCGTGATTATCGTGTACGTATGGAAGAACCTGGGCTACGCCGTGGTGATCTACCTGGCGGGGCTTCAGGGCATCCCGCGCGAGCTCTACGACGCGGCGCGCGTGGACGGGGCCGGCGCCTGGGCGCGCTTCTGGAACGTAACCCTGCCGGGCCTCTCGCCCGTGGCCTTCTTCCTCTCGGTGACGAGCATCCTCGCCACGTTTCAGTCGTTCGACATCGTGAAGGTGCTCACGAACGGCGGCCCGGCCAACGCCACCAGCACGCTGATCTTGTACCTGTACGAGCTGGGCTTTGTGAGCTACGACGCCGGCGAGGCGGGCGTGGTGGCTGTGGTGCTCTTCCTGATCATGCTCGTGCTCACGCTGATCCAGGTGCGCTACCTGGAGCGGCAGGTGAGCTACGGGTAGCGGAGACAGGGTGACAGGGTGACAGGGTGACAGGGTGACAGGGTGACAGGGTGACAGGGTGACAGGGTGACAGGGTGACAGGGTGACAAGGGGCGTTATGGCGCTGAGCGATGAGCTGATGATGGCGAGGCCTGTGGAGCGCGTGGAGACGCGGCGGATCGGTGCGGGGTGGCGGGTGGCGGGCTACGTGGCCCTGGCGCTGGCCGTGCTCGTGATCGGGCTGCCGGTCTACTGGACGGTGATCGCGGCCTTCAAAGAGTCGGGCGAGATCTACCGCATTCCGCCCACCTGGGTGCCGCAGAACCCCACCCTGGCGAACTTCCCGGCGGCCTGGGAGGCGGCGCCGTTCGGGCGCTACTACCTCAATAGCATTATCACCACAGCTCTGGGCGTGGCGGCCGAGGTGACGCTGGCGGTGCTGTCGGCCTACGCGCTGGCCTTTGTGCGCTTCCCGCGCAAGGATCTGGTCTTCCTGCTGCTGCTGGCCGCCCTAATGGTGCCAGCCGAGATCACGATTGTGCCGAACTATCTCACGATCGCGCGGCTGGGCTGGATCAACAGCTACGCCGGGATTATCGTGCCGGGGGCGGCGATCGCGTACGGAACGTTTCTGCTGCGCCAGGCCTTCCTGGCCCTGCCGTACGAGGTGATCGAGGCGGCGCGGGTTGATGGCGCAGGTACCCTGGGCATCCTGGCAAAGATCGTCGTGCCGATGGCGCAGCCCGCGATCGTGACGATGGGGCTGCTCTCGCTGGTGGGCAAGTGGAACGAGTTCCTGTGGCCGCTGATCGTCACCAACACGAGCAATATGCGCACGCTGCCGATCGGGATCTACTGGCTGCGCAACAGCGAGGGGCTCACCGACTGGGGCGTGGTGATGGCCGGCTCGCTTTTCTTGATTATCCCTGTGCTGGTGGGCTTCCTTTGGGCCCAGCGCTATATCGTGGATGGCATCGCGGCAGGCGCCGTGAAGGGTTGACGGCACTTCCGGGGGCCTGAGCGACCCCGTGTGCATACAGATTTCCCATGTGAGCAGAAGGAGAATGACTATGGAGCAGCGCAAGCTGAACCGACGTGACATGCTGCGGGTGCTGATGATCGGCGGCGGCTCGGCCGCCCTGGCCGCCTGTGGCGCCGCGCCTGCAGCCCAGTCGCCTACCGCCCCGGCCGCCGCATCCACCACGGCCCCGGTCGCGCCCACCACCGCCGCCGCCGCTACCACAGCACCCGCGCCCACCGTCGCCGCGCCCACCGTCGCCGCGCCCACCGTGGTAAGCCAGACCGGATCGACGGTGAACATCACTTACTGGGGCTCGTTCAGCGGCGCGCTTGGCGAGGCCGAGCAGGCAATGGTCAAGCGCTTCAACGAGTCGCAGAGCGACGTGGCCGTCGAGTACCAGTTCCAGGGCAGCTACGAAGAGACGGCCCAGAAGTTCACCGCCGGCCTACAGGCTAACACCATCCCCGACGTCCTCCTGCTCTCCGATGTCTGGTGGTTCGGCTTCTACGTGGCGGGCGCCATCGGCGAGCTCGACGGCCTCGCCCAGCAGGCGAGCGTGGACTTTGCCGACTACGAGCCGGTGCTGCTGAACGAGGGCAAGCGCCAGGACAAGCAGTTCTGGGTGCCGTTCGCCCGCTCCACGCCGCTCTTCTACTACAACAAGGATGTGTTTGCCGAGGCTGGCCTGCCCGACCGCGCGCCGGAGACGTGGGCCGAGTTCAGCGAGTGGGCGCCCAAGCTGATGAAGAAGGACGGCGACACGCTCGCCCGCAGCGCCTTCGCGCACCCCAACGGCGCCAGCTACATCGCCTGGCTCTTCCAGGGCGTCACCTGGCAGCACGGCGGCCAGTACTCGCAGCCCGACTTCACGATGAGCCTGACCGACCCGAACACGTTGCGGGCGGCGCAGTTCTACCAGGACACGGCCAACAGCCTGGGCTGGGCCAGCCTCTCGGGCGACATCAACAAGGACTTTGTGGGCGGTGTGGCGGCAACGATGATGGCCTCCACCGGCGGCCTTGCGGGCATCACCTCCACGGCGACCTTCCCGGTGGGCGTGGGCCTGCTGCCCAAGGAGACGGGCTTCGGCTGCCCAACCGGCGGCGCGGGCCTGGCCATCCCCAGTGGCACGCCAGACGAGAAGAAGCTCGCTGCGATGCAGTACGTCGCCTTCGCCACCAACCCCGAGCAGGCCGGGCAGTGGTCGCGTGACACGGGCTACATGCCGGTGCGCATCAGCTCCAAAGAGTCGCCGGAGATGCAGGCCTTCTTTGCGGAGAACCCCAACTTCAAGACGGCGGTGGAGCAGCTGCCGCTGACCCGCGCGCAGGACGCCGCCCGCGTGTTTGTGCGCAACGGCGACCAGATCATCGGCAAGGGTCTGGAGCGGATCATCGTGAACAAAGAGGCGCCGAGCGCCGTGTTCGCGGAGGTGAACGACGAGCTGACCAAGGCCGCCGAGCCGATCCTGGAGGATCTGAAGGCGATCGAGGGATAAGCGAGCCAGAATCAGTTTGCAGGTGTCAGGGTGCAGGTGTCAGGCGTCAGGCGTCAGTTCGCAGGATCAGGTGTCAGTTGTCAGTTTGCTCTTGGTGAGATGGGAACTGTGAACTGAAACTGTGGGCTGGGAACTGTGAACTGAACACCTGGCGCCTGACACCTGGATCGTGCCTCGGACCGCCAGCGAGCGTGGACAATGCGGGGTGTCGGGAGGCCGTCGGCGCCTGCGGGCGCGTGGCGAGCGCCGGCCCATCGCTGATCAGCTCGTAGGCGACCTGCGCGGCCCGGTGCAGACGGCCACTGCGCGGGCTTTTTTGGATTCCTGCAATCGCTCGCATCGAGCACGCCATCAGGTGTACCCGTCTGCTAAAATAAGCACCATTCCCCTGCGGGGCGGCCAGCCATGCAAGAACAGGCTCACTGCAAGGAATTTGCGTTCGCTTGCCTTTAAGAGAAGAGAGCAGTGCAACAGTGCTAGCCCGCAGCCTTGCGCCGCCTCGCTCTCTCTACAAGGAAGGAATCCGCAGCTATGGGCAAAAAGCGAGTCGCCTTGGTGCTTAGCGGCGGGGTCTCGCTCGGCTCGTATATTGCCGGCGCCCTCGACGAGCTGCTGCGCGCGCTGCATGCCGGTGGTGACTATGAGCTCGATGTGATCGTTGGCGCGTCGGCGGGCGCCACCACGGCGGCAATCATCGCCCACGGCCTGCTCTACCGCGGCGGGACGACGGCGCTCCACCAGACCTGGGTGGAGCGTGTTGACATGGCCGAGCTGCTGAGCGACACGCCTATTCCTGCGGGCGAGCCCCTCACCCTTCTGAGCAGCATGGTACTGCGCCAGATGGCCGAGGAGGCTACCCCCGCGCTTCCGGCCGAGCAGTGCCGGGCTTCGCCGCTCTGCGCCGATGAGCTGACGCTCGCTCTGACGATCACCAACCTGGAGGGGCTCTCGTACGTCTCGCGCGTACGCCTGCACAGTGCCGACAGCGATGAGCTGTTCATCCAGCAGCGCTTCGCCGAGCAGGAGCGCTTCCGGCTACGCGTGGGCGAGCCGTCGGCCCAGGTGGATTGGGGGCGCATCAGGGAGGTGGCCCTGGCCTCGGCAGCCCTGCCCACGGTCTTCCCGCCGGTGCCCCTGCGCCGCGAGGCCAAGAACCCCGATCACTATCCTCGCCATACACCCGAGTTCAGCGGCGCTGCCGAGTTTCTCTACTGCGACGGCGGTGTCTTCAACAATGTGCCGATTGATCTTGCCGTCGCCTATGCTGAGGAGCGTGATCGGGACGGCCTGGCGGAGCGGCTCTACCTGATCGTGGACCCCTCACGCGACATGGTGCGCGCCGTGCCGACCGCCAGCGATCCGCGCGCCCGTCCGCTGTATCGCAACACGGCGCTTCAGATCGCCCGCCTACTCGCCGCCACCCACGCCGAAAGCAGCGCCGTACAGTTCGAGAACGAGATGCTGGCCCCGGCTCTGTCTGTCCCGCGCCCCGCGCCCGTAGCCGGCGGGTTGCAGCCCGAGTCGCTGCCCGGTATCAGGCGCCCCGACGTGAAGGTGCTGGAGCAGTTCCGCGTGGTGCTGCCTACGGGGGCGCGCCGCCTGAAGGGCTCGTATCTATCGTATGCGCTCTCGGCCTTTCTTGATCGCTCCTTCCGCGAGTACGACTTCCGACGTGGCGCCGCCGACGCCCGCCTGCTCGTCGTCGCAGGCATGGGGCTTGCCGCCACGCCCGAGCGGGCCGAAGGCCCGAGCTTCTACGACCCCGATCAGGATCCGCTGCTAGGCCACGCGATTGATGACTACGCCCAGCTCGCTCTGATCGCGAGCAGTACACAGCCGGGCGCGAGCGTGCGCGCCGTGTTCGAGGCCCAGCTTCGTCGGCGCATCCGCGTGCTTGTGCGCAGGCTTGCGCTGCCCGGCCCCCGCATTTTTGATCGCCTGTACGTTTGGATCGCGGAGCGGCTTCTTTTTTCTAATCTGCCGCAGCTCTGGAAGCAATAACGCCATAAGCCTGGAGCACGCACCATGACCACACAAACAGCGCAGGGGCGTCCGCCGTTCTGGCGCGAGCTGATCGCCGTCATCGTGGGCCTGGCCGCCATTGTTGGGTTCGGGGCGCTGATTATGTTCCTGCTTTCGCAGACAGCCGCCGACGAGACGGCCTGGGCGCGCATGCTCTACCTCTTTAGCGGGGTTGAGGCGTTGGCCTTCGCGGCCGCCGGCTTCTTTTTCGGCAGCGAGGTGCAGCGCCGACGCGCTATGGCCGCCGAGGAGCGGGCCGACGTTGCCGAGACCCGCGCCGTCGAGGCCAACACCAGCGCGGAGACGGCCAAAGAGCGCGTTGCAGGCGTGCAGCAGGATCTGGTGGAGGAGCGCACCAGGGGCCGGACCTTTGCCACGGCGGTGAAGAGCCGCCTTGCCGCCCACAGCGTGCCCCTCGGCGGCAGCGGCTCAGGCAACGACGGCGTGGTGCTCGAGTCGCGTACGGGGGCCGCCGCTAACAACCTCGACGATCTTGTTGCACTTGCCGACAGCCTGTATCCCTGAGGCGCGAGGATGCCATGGGCTTGCTCACCACCGCCGAGCAAAATCTGCTGATCGATCTGCTGATCGATCTTGATGGTCTCTCCGATACGAATGCGCGCCTGACGCTCATTCGAGGGCTGCCACAGCAGCGCAAGCGCGAGGTTGACCTGAACGGCCGCGTGCGGATTTTCGTGTCGAACCTTGTGGATGCGCTGGAGAGCTTGCGCCTGGAAGATGGCAGCTGGCCGATCGCTCTGGTGATCGAGGAAGCGATCAAATGGACAAAGGGCTCGCTGCTTGCGGGCCAGCTAGACAGCATCCTCGCCACGGCCCGCGCCCGCCCGCCTCAGCCGCTGCCCGCGCTGGCGCTGCCGCCCAATGTGGAGCCGTACGATACCTGCATGGTCATCAATGCGCAGCCTTTTGTTGACCGGGCTCCGCTGCGCATGCATCTGCGCAATCTGGTCGAGCAGGGACTTCCGGCCCTGGTGGTGACCGGGCAGCCCGATACCGGCAGCTCCTACACCTACGAGCTGATCAAGTTCCTCTGGGAGCTGAAGCGCATCCCCGTGCCCATCTATGTGGACATTGAGTGGTACCAACGCAACGCCCAGCTGCCCGTCGCCGTGGTGAAGGATCTGCTTACCCAGCTGAACCTCGATGGCGGCGACCTTGCGCAGCAGTATGGCCTCAGCTCGCTCGACCACTGGACAGCCGAGGTGGGCCGGATCATCTTTGCGCACGCGAACCGCGAAGCCCGGCGCATCTGGATCATCCTCGACAACATGACGATTACGCAGGAGAACGACCCCGTACCCGAGGCGGGCGAAGCCTTGAACAAGCTGGCTAAAGTGCTCGTCGCCCGCGCCGTGAAGAGCTTGAACTTGCGCGTGGTGTTGCTTGGCTACCCCGACGCCGAGCTCGGTGCGCTTGAGAGCGAGGTGCAGGCGAAGGTGGGGATCGACTATGTGCCGGCGGTGCTCACGGCGGTCGAAGTCGAGCGCTTCTTCGCCGACCACCTCCAGCGCTCCAACCGCGCCGACCGACTGCCCGAGATTCCGGGGCTGCTCCTGCGCATTACCCAGATGCTCCAAAGCCAGGATCTGGCCGCGAGCCGACTCTGGCCCGAGATTCACAAGCTCTTTCCGGATTACCTCGCCTGAGAGGCTACGATGAGCCGAGTAGTCGTGCCAGCACAGACGTCGGAGGAGGAGGAGGCAACTCGGCGCGCCTACCAGGATGCCGCTGCTGTGCTGACGACCTTCACCCCAAGCACGCTGCAACCGCTGGACCACGCGCCCCACGCGGCGGCGCTCGATAGCTTTCTCGACGACTGCAAGGTGATCTACGACGCCGAGCAGGCAGCGCACTTCACCCTGCGCGACGATGTGCGTGCGGCGGCGCTCCAGCGCCTGGGCACACGCGAGCACATGGCTGCGGCCCTTGCCGCGAACCCCGACCGCCCCGACGACGAGAGCCAGCAGGCCGTGGAGGCGCTGATCAGGGGCGGAATACCGGCGCTCGATCAGCTGAGTCGCAGCCAGCTTGGCGCCACACTCCAGGCCCTGAACTGGCTCGGCCTCGTGCTCCCCGACGTGCCAGACGCAGAGCTTGTGCGTCGGCGGATTGCGTTCGACGCACTGCTTCAGCCTTTCCGCCACCTGGCCGACGCCTATTTTCGTGGCCGCAGCGGCGACCTGACCCGGCTTCAGCGCTATATCGACGGCGATTGGCCCGCGCCCGACGCTTCCGGCGCGCCGACGCCACCACTGATGGTCGTTGGCGTGGGTGGAATCGGCAAGTCAACCCTGCTGGCGAAGTGCATCCTCCAGCTTGCTGCGCGACCCGAACCCCAGCGCGTGCCGTTTGTCTACCTCGATTTCGACCGGCCCGACATCCTTGCCGACGAGCCTGTAACGCTGCTGATCGAGGCCGTCGCGCAGCTCGGGGCGCAGTCGCCGGGCGACCAGGCCCTTTTTCGTGGTGTGCGCGAGAGTTGGCTGCGCCGTCGGCTCGACCGCAATCGCCAGGCGACTAAGGGCCGCCAGCCCGCGCGTGATGCGCTCTCCGAGGCCTTTGACGCCTGCGAAGAGTTTGTGCGCTTCTACGCCTCCTCGGCCCTCGCCGGGCGGCCGCTGCTGGCTGTGCTGGACACCATCGAGGAGGTGCAGCGCCGCAGCGCCGAGCGGGTTGGCGACGTGCTGGCCGTGCTTGAGCACCTACGGGGGGCGAGCTCGTTTCTCCTCCGGCCTGTGCTTGTTGGGCGGGTGTTGCTGGAAGAGCACGCGACCACGGCTCTGCGGCTGGAGGCGCTGAGCGCGAAGGCCGCCCGCGAGCTGCTCGAAAGCTATGGCAAGCTCTCGCCCGAGCTCGCCAGAATCGTGGTAGGCCAGGTGGGCCGCAGCCCACTCGCCCTACGCCTGGCCGCCGGCCTGCTCAACCGCGAGCGCGCTGCGGGCCGCGACAGCTCCAGTGGCGTACAGCTTGATCGCTTTATCCGCGCCGCCCGCGATCTGCTGCTTGAAGGGCAGCTGTACTGGCGCATCCTCGACCATGTGGGCGACGCGGGCGATCCAGTGCGCCAGCTGGCCCACCCAGGCCTGGTGCTGCGCCGGATTACGCCTGAGCTGATCCGCGAGGTGCTCGCCGAGCCCTGCGGCCTGGAGGTGCCCGACGACGCCACCGCTAGAGCGCTTTTTGCTCAGCTGCGCAGCGCCGTGGATCTGGTGAGCGAGCCTGAGCCCGACGTGCTCGAACATCGCCCTGATGTGCGCAAAGTGATGCTCGAGCTGCTGCGTCAGGACAAGGAGTCGCGTGTGCGCGCCATCCACACGGCCGCCGTGCGCTATTATGCGCACCGCACAGGCCTCGCGGATCGCGCCGAGGAGCTTTACCACCGCCTGATGCTTAACGAGGAGCCGGCGCTGCTCGACACGCGCTGGTTGCCTGGCGTCGATCAGTTCCTGCGCGACGCAGTGGACGAGCTGCCGCATCAGGCCCAGAACTATCTCGCCGGGCGCGCCCCTGAGATCAGCGTGCCGCGCCGCGTGCGCGAGCTGGCCCGCCTGGAAGATTGGGAGCGCCAGGCGTTCCAGCGAGCGAGCGAGCGGTTGAGCAAGGGCCACCTGCCGCAGGCCCTGGCGATCCTCGGCGAGCGCCGCCAACGCAGCCCCGCCAGCTCCCTGTATCTGTTGGAGGCGCAGGTGTGCGCCAGCATGGGTGCGCTCGAAGCGGCCCGTGCCGTGGCGGTCGCTGGCATCTCAGCTCACTCGCGGCGCGGCAGCAGCCCGAGCCTGCTCGAGCTGCTGCTGCTCGATGTGCGCCTCGCCGAGCAGCTTGGCGACCTGAGCGGAGCCTGCGCTAGCCTTGCCGATGCCCAGGCGCTTCTGGAGCGCTACGGCGACGACCAGCGCCGCCTGACCTTCGGCCTGAACCATCTTCGCCTCGCCCGGCAGGCTACCATCCCGGGCGCCACCGACGCGGTGGAGCTCGCCGAGCTCGCCGTACGCGTTCTGCGCCCCGGCGCAGCCCTCAGCCCGTCGCTGCTGCGCGAGGCCGCCATCGAGCTGGGTCGCTACCAGCCGGAGCTGCTGCGCCAGGCCCTGAGCAGCGCCGATGTCGAGCTCGCCACGCCCGCCCAGCGCGACCAGCTTGCAGAGGCGGTGGAGCGCTGGTACCAGGAGCTCGATCAAAGCACGGCGCATATCACGCCGCTGCGCGTTTCGTTCACCAGCGACAGCTCGGAGCGCGTGAGCGACGCGCTGCGTCGGATCTTAGGCGCAGATCCGCCCCTGGCTGTGCTTGAGGCGATCAGCGAGCTGCTGCGGCCGCAAACCATCGGCCTTGTACCGGGGCGCAGCTACACACGCGCGGGGCCGCAGATCAGCGCCTTCTCCGCCGCCGGGCTGCGCTACGCCGACGATCTTACTGACTCGCTCTTCGGAAGCTCTCCTAGCCTGGCCTGCACAGCCTTCCAGATCGAGCGGCTTGGCCCCGGCGCAACTTCCGGCCAAGGCGAGCTCCTGCGTACCGTCTATCTTTTTAACGTGATCATCGCCGTGGCCTGGCTGCCTGGCGCCGAGGAGGTGGCCGCCCTTGAGCGCGCTTTGCGCGGCGCGAGCGCGCTGCTCTACCAGCGTAGCGGCGGCCAGCTTGCCTTCGGTCAGGTGCTCTTTGCTCCGCCCGAGCTGGTTGATCTGGTTGACCTACAGGTCTGGCCCTCGAACAGACTGGCGCCCGCCGCCGAGCCCTGGGGCCTCCACGACCAGCGCGGCATCACGCCGATCCGGCTTGGCCGCGTGCTCTGGGACGCCGCGCGCGGCCAGGCTATGCCCTGGGACACGCCCGAAGGCCATGGCGCCCTGGCCGACCTGTGGTTCCAGTACGCCCTTGGCCGGCTCCAGGCCCTGGTTCGGCGCGATGTTGCCGAGGGCGCCAGCGAAGTCGCGCTTTTTCTTCCGCCTGATGCGCAGCCACGCTCTTATTTTGAGCCGCCCGACGCGGCTACTCGTGCGGCCTTCCCCGAGCTGCGCTCCGAGCACGCCAGCCTGAATCCGCCCCCGCTGCCCGCTAACCTGCCGCTGATCCGCCGCCTGGTCGGCTTCGCTGTTGCCGACCCCACTGCCACGGGGCTCGCCCTGCGCGGCGCCGAACTGCCCGCCGAAGCTGCCGCCGGCTCGCTCTGGGTTTATCTCAAGCACGAGGCCGAACTGCAGCCCGGTAGCTCGGCCAGCACCATCAGCGCCTACGGCGAGCTCCAGGTTGCCGCAGCGGGCGAGGTGGAGCTGCTGGGCAGCGAGGGCGGCGGCACGCTTGCCCTGGTGAGCACGGCGGGCGAGCGGCCGCACGTCTGGCGCGCGGAGCTGCGGCCCGGCCAGGCGGCCCGCTGGCAGCCCGCCGACCCACCGCGCTGGGATGGGGCTCTGCTCGGCACTAGTTTTTTTCCGCAAACCCTGGGCGCCCGGCGTGTCAGCGGCCGTCTGCAATCCAGCACCGCGCAGCTTACCTACAACCGGGGGTTTAGCTGGCGCAGCGGCAATACGCTGATCCCGTTCGAGTTCAACCGAGGGTTTGCGCGCAGCGATGCGCCCCTGGTGCTCGCCGCTGCCGACGGCGGCGCGCTCTTGATCCACCCCGACGCCAACACGGCCTTAGACCTCCCGCCTGAGGCCCTCGCTGTGACCCAGAGCGACCCTCGCCAGCGAACGATCAGCTTTATCGTCAACCGCACCCATTGGATTGATGCCGCCCCGCCGCCCGGCGCCCAGATGATCGGGCCGGTCTATGCCTTCGCTCTGGCAAACCTTGTGCCGGGCGCGCAGTTCACTATGCTGCTGCGCGCATCCAGTCTGCCGGCCCGGCGCGCCGCCGTGCGTGTCTGCCTGCTTGATCAAGGCGGGCACCCGTTCGATCTCGACCTTTGGCCCCTGCCGGAGCAGCTGCGCTGGGTGCCTATGCCCACACTTGCGCTCGACAGCCGTCAGTTCGCGGCGCCTCTGTGGATCGCCCCAGACAACCAGGTGGGCGAGCCTGTCAATCTCTTCGTAACGCTCTGTATGCTGCCGGACTAGACAAGGAGCGCGTATGGGTTTGCTGAGCAAAGCCGAGCAGGATGGCTTGATCGATCTGCTGCAAGTGCTGCCCGGAGTCGCCAATCCCATCGGGCGCGATGTGCTGCTGCGTGGCGTGCCCATGCAGCTGAAGCTGGCCATCCCGGTGATCGGTATCCCAGGCATCGATATCCGCAACCTGGTTGATACGCTTGAGAGCCCGATTGGGCAGCGTGGCGACGGCAGTTGGCCGATTAGCGACGTGATTGTGAACGCCTTCGATCTGCTTGACCGCGCAAGTGCTCTGGCCGTGTCGATGGGCGAGTTGCTTGACCGGGCCAGGGTGCGCGCTGGAGCGCTGCGCACCGAGCAGCTGGATCTAGAGGCGATTGTCAACAAGCGCACGAGCTTCAATGCCGCCGAGCCGTGGGCCGCACGCTATCTGGAGGTGCTGCGCACAGTGTGCGTTGTTGAGAGCCAAACGCCGGGGACGGGCTTTCTTGTAGGCCCTAACCTGGTGATGACGAATCATCATGTGGTCGAGCTCGATCTCGGCGATCCGGCAAAAATGAGCGCGATTGTCGTGCGGTTCGACTACCGGGTCGGCGCTGATGGCCGGGCACTCACCGAGCGACCCTACAAGCTCGTGCCCAACGCTGTGCTCCCCTGGAGCCCTCAGAACGAGTTCGACTTCGCCCTGCTCCAGCTGGAGCATCCCGCAGGCGACGAGCCGGTGGGTGGGATCGCGGGCGGCACGCCTCGCAAATGGCTACGACCGTCAACCAGGAGCCTTGCTGCCGCCATGCCGCTGTTTGTCATCCAGCACGCCGACGGGCGGCGGCTGGAGCTAGCCTTCGACATGATCGAAAACGTGACCCCGGAGTATGTGCGCTATCGCACCAACACCGAGCTGGGCTCGTCGGGGGCACCGTGCTTCAGCGAGCGCTGGGAGCTCGTCGCGTTGCACCAGGGCTTCGACCCGCCGCTTAATCGCGGCATTCCCTTCAGTCGCATGCTGGCGCAGCGCGCTGATCTGCGTCAAGCCCTGGGTATGTAGGTAATGCACGAGCGACGTGAGGCTACGCGTAGCCCACCTTGCTGAGGTCGATCCTAATGACGGACTGGGCCGCCGGCGCCGGCGCTCGCCACGCGCGCGTCGGCCCGTCGCTGATCAGCTCGTAGGCGGCGTGCGCGGCCCGGTGCAGGCTGCCGCTGCGCGGGCAGGCAGCAAGGCCAGGCTCCAGATCGGCCCGTGGCAGCAGGGGCGTGGCCGGGTCGCAGCAGCGGCAGTGCGTGTCGAGCATGGTCATCTCCACGTCCCAGAGCTGGAGGTTGCCTGGAGCGGGGATGGTGGCACTGTCCGCGTGCGGTCGTAGTAGCCCACAAGCGTGACGTTCTAGCAGGCGAAGTATGCTAACGACGACCGATGACCGATGACCGACGACCGACGACCGATGACTGACGACCGGAGGGCGGCTATCGGCTATCGGCTATCGGCTATCGGCTATCGGCTATTGCCACCGTCCGATGCTACAGCAACCAGATCGCCGCGCTGATCACGGCGATCAGCATGAAGATGCCGAGGCCCGCGTCGCCGTGCTCCGCCTCCTTGAGCTGATCGGCACGCACCAGGACGATTTGGGTGGCGGGCGTGTTATTGCGATGCGTGATCGTGCTG
>Ga0209591_10006766_pt1 | contig 12686 bp, 15 predicted proteins | sample MAT01_FD_187207 | JGI IMG/M metagenome (GOLD analysis project Ga0209591, IMG submission 187207) | Freshwater microbial communities from Lake Fryxell liftoff mats and glacier meltwater in Antarctica - MAT-01 (SPAdes) (version 2) | ecosystem: Environmental > Aquatic > Freshwater > Ice > Liftoff...
GGCGGGATCGAGCAGGACCTTGTAGGCCTCCTGCACCATGCGAAACTTCTCCTCGTTGCCGCCCCCGGAGTCGGGATGCGAAAGGGCGGCGAGTTGCAGGTATTTTTCCTTGAGCGTCTCCGCCGCAAGGGCCGGTCGGCGGGGAAGGCCGAAGACGGCAAAGCAATCGGTCACGCGGAAAAACTTTCCCCGCACGAACAATGCGCCACCGCGTTGGGATTTGTCACCTTGAAGCCGCCTTTCTGCAAGTCGTCACTGAAATCGAGTTCCGATCCGCTGACAAAAAGCGCGCTCTTGGGATCCACCACGACATTGACCTGATTCGAGGAAACCAGAATGTCGCGGTTGGCGGGGCCGTCCACGAGATCCATTTTATACTGCAATCCCGAACAGCCGCCGCCGATCACCGCCACGCGCAGGGCACCTTGGGCGCGGCCCTGACGTTCCAGCAAGGAACGCAATTTCGCACTGGCGGCATCCTTCACCCGGATCAACTTCTCGTTGCCGATCTTGTAATTTACGGGCGCGATGGTCGTTTCCATTCGTTCACTATGCGATGTCCACGTCCATATCGCAAGAGGAGGACATCCTCGTGTTTTTTTTTATTCCGACTGGTTCTCGATACCGAGACGCTGTGCCAGCCGTAAAAATTCACACGAATCTCCCATTTGGGCGGACGTCCAAGGGGAATGGCGTCCGCTCTTCGGCAGTTCCTTAGATCTCAGCCGCGTTTTTTCGGAGCCCACCGGCATGAGCATCTCCCGCACGGTGAAATCGCACGACCCCGTCGAATTCTGCGGTAAAACCGCCCGCTGCCGGACGAGTGCGCACGGTGGCCATTGACTGAGTGTCCGCCCGTCAAAAAGCACCCGGCCGCTCTGCGGTGTGATCTGACCGCAGAGCAATCACTTCACCACCGACAAAAAAACAAGCAGGGCGATGATGACGATGCCGGCCACCAGCATAATTATGACCCGCAGGCGGGTGCGCGCTTTATCCCGGCGCAAACCTTCTTCGGAACCAACTCTGTCGTAATTGTAGCGCCGATGATGGCTCATCTTTGACCGCTTAACCTATCCGCCAAAAAGGCGAAGAGGGCAAAGAAATCTTGCAAGAGCGCAGTGCTCGACAAACCTGCCGCAGGCTGAATCTGGGCGCTTCGAGGGTTTTCATTCGGCGCCTCCCCCCGGGCGATGGCCTCGCGCACATCCGGAACGGACTTCTTTCGGACAGAAAAGATTTCCGTTGACACGCACCGGCAACAACGTTTAGCTTTTGCTTAATTTTGTAGCACATGCTACATTATCCGATACCAATCAAAAACCAACCGCCCATGAAACGCAAAACCTTCCTGCTTGCCGCCTTTTTGCTGCCGGCCTTCGTCTTTCAGCCCGCCTTCGCGGCTGAGAAACCCAAGCGCATCCTCACCACCTTCACCATTATCCAAGACATGGCGCAGAACGTGGCAGGCCATGCCGCCATCGTGGAGTCCATCACCAAGCCTGGCGCAGAGATTCATGATTACGACCCCACCCCGCTTGACATCGTCAAGGCCCAGTCGGCCGATCTCGTGCTCTGGAACGGGATGGGGCTCGAACGCTGGTTCGAAAAATTCTTTGGCGAGGTCAAGCAGGTTCCGAGCGCGGTGCTCACCGAAGGCATTGAGCCGATGGGCATCACGGAAGGCCCTTACACCGGCAAGGCGAATCCTCACTCGTGGATGTCGCCGGAGAATGCCGTCATTTACGTGGAAAACATCCGCAAGGCCCTGGTGAAGATTGATCCCGCCAATGAGAAAACCTACAACGAAAACGCCGCCGCCTACACCGTGAAACTCAAGGCGGTGGACGCCCCCGTCCGGGCCAGGCTCGAGGAAATTCCCGCAGAAAAACGCTGGCTGGTCAGTTGTGAAGGCGCGTTTTCCTATCTGACCCGGAACTACGGGATGCAGCAGCTTTACCTCTGGCCGATCAATGCCGACGAGGAAGGGACGCCCCAGCAAGTGCGGGCCGTCGTGGATGGCGTTCGCAAAAACAACATCCCGGTGGTGTTCAGCGAAAGCACGATCAGCGACAAAGCCATGTTGCAGGTGGCCAAGGAAACCGGGGCGAAATATGGCGGAGTGCTTTACGTGGATTCGCTCACCAGTGGTGACGGCCCGGCCCCGACGTACCTGAAACTTCTGGAATACAATGCGGAGACCATTGTGAAAGGCTTTGGAGCCAGGTAAGCCGGGGCACTCCGTCTTTGGCTTTTGGCCGCGCAAACGAAATGACAAACGACGAAATCAAAAATCTTAACATCCGCGTCACCAATGTGACCGTGACCTACAACAACGGTCACCTCGCCCTGCACGACGCCACGTTCGACCTGAAGAGCGGTTCGATTTGTGCGCTGGTGGGGGTCAATGGCAGCGGGAAATCCACGCTCTTCAAGGCGATCATGGGCTTTGTGAAGCCGACCCGTGGCAGCGTGACCATTGCCGGAATGCCGGTGCGCGAGGTGCAAAGGAAAAACTGGGTCGCCTATGTGCCGCAAGCTGAGGAAGTGGATTGGACGTTTCCAGTGAGCGTTTGGGATGTCGTCTTGATGGGTCGTTACGGCTATATGAATTTTCTGCGCATGCCGCGCAAGGCCGACAAAATCATCGCGCGGGAGAGTCTGGAACGGGTGAAGATGTGGGAATTTCGCGACCGTCAGATTGGAGAGCTTTCAGGCGGGCAAAAGAAGCGCGTGTTTCTCGCACGAGCCCTGGCCCAGGAGGGCCGGGTGATCCTGCTCGACGAGCCGTTCACGGGCGTGGACGTGAAGACCGAGGGGGCCATTATAGACCTGCTGCGGGAGCTCCGCGACGCGGGCCACATCATGCTCGTCTCGACCCACAATCTGGGGTCGGTGCCGGATTTTTGCGATCAGGTCGTGCTCATCAACCGCACCGTGCTGGCGTTCGGACCCACGGCGGAGGTTTTCACCGAAGCCAACCTGGCGAAGGCGTTTGGCGGAGTGCTGCGGCATTTCCGTTTCGATAAATCCACAGTGGACGACACCGATGGGCGCGGCATCACCCTGCTGACCGACGACGAGCGACCCGTCGTGCTGGGTCGGGGCGGCCATCTCGAGCGACGCACCGCGCCGGAAGAGGAGGAGGAAGCGCGGTGATGATCGAGCACCTCGCGATTCCCTTCCAATACGAATACATGCAAAAGGCCATGTTCGTGAGTGCGCTGATCGGCGGCGTGTGCGCGTTTCTCTCGTGCTTCGTCACCCTCAAGGGCTGGTCGCTCATGGGCGACGCGCTTTCGCATTCCGTCGTCCCCGGCGTGGTGCTGGCCTATATTTTCGGACTGCCCTTTGCCGCGGGTGCCTTTTTTACCGGGATGCTGGCCGCGGCGGGCATGGGGTTTGTCAAAGCCAAGACACCCATCCGCGAGGATGCGATCATCGGAGTGGTCTTCACGAGTTTCTTCGCGATGGGGTTGCTGCTGATCTCGATCTTTCCCAGCACTATCAATCTCCGCACCATCGTCTTCGGCAACATGTTGGGGATTTCGGATTTTGACATCATGCAAACCGTCATCATTTCGGGTTTCAGTCTCGCCGTGCTGGCGGTGAAATGGAAGGATCTCATGCTTTTCTGCTTTGATCCAAATCAGGCGCGGGCCATCGGATTGAACACCACTTTGCTGCATTTCACCCTGCTCACCTTGCTGGCGGCCATCGCGGTGGCGGCTCTCCAAGCCGTCGGGGCCTGCCTCGTCGTGGCCATGCTGGTCACGCCGGGCGCGACCGCCTACTTGCTGACGGATCGTTTTGGAAAAATGATCGGCCTCGCCATGCTCATGGGCGTGCTCACCTCGTTCCTCGGCGCCTATGCCAGCTATTTTCTCAACGGGTCCGTCGGCGGTTGCATCGTCGTCCTGCAAACGCTGCTTTTTCTGTTCGCCCTCGCCTTCGCGCCCAAGCACGGCATGCTGGCAACCCGCCGCCTGCGCCTCCGAAACTATCAGGAGGCCGTGGCATGAAGGCGCTCGAACTTTTCCTGCAAAACCCCCTCGCTCCGTTTCATTATTCCTTCATGAACGAAGCCCTGCTGGTGGGGGCGCTGGTGGGAACAGTCTGTGCCGTGCTCTCGTGTTTCCTTGTGCTGAAGGGCTGGTCGCTGATGGGCGACGCCATCTCGCATGCGGTGCTGCCAGGCATCGTGCTAGCCTATATGGTCGGACTGCCGCTGGCCATGGGAGCCTTCGCCTCGGGGTTGTTCTGCGCCGTCGCCACCGGATTTATCAAGGCCAACAGCCGCGTGAAAGAGGATACCGTGATGGGGGTCGTGTTCACCGGACTTTTTGCTCTCGGACTGGTCCTGTTCACGCAGGTCAAAACCGAAGTGCATCTCAATCACATCCTCTTTGGGAGTTTGCTGGGACTCTCCCAGTCGCAGATCATCCAGACCGCCGTCATCGGCGGGTTCACGCTGCTCGTCATTCTGGCTCTACGCAAAGATTTGCTGCTCTTCTGCTTCGATCCGGGCCACGCCCGCAGCCTCGGACTGAACACGACGATGCTCAACTACGTGCTGCTCTCGGTGCTCGCGCTGACCATCGTCATCTCCCTTCAAGCCGTCGGCATCATTCTCGTCATCGCCATGCTGGTGACCCCCGGCTGTGTCGCGCTGCTCTTGAGCGACCGATTCTCCCAAATGCTCTGGATCGCCGTGGCCAGCGCCGTCCTCTCGTGCGTCGCGGGCGTTTACGTGAGCTTTTTCATTGATGGCGCGACCGGTGCCTGCATCGTGCTGGCGCAGGGTTTGCAATTTTTTCTGGCGATGCTTTTCGCCCCGAAGCGCGGACTGCTGATCCGCCGTTTTTTGCCCCTAAAAAACAGCACGGCACAGACTTGACCTTTGGTGCCGGCAGAAGGAACGTGGAAGCATGCTTATTTCCCAGGCTCTCAACGAAAAAATCAACGAACAAGTTGGCTACGAATTTGCCGCCAGCATTCAGTACACGGCCATCGCAGCCCATTTCGATGCGGAGTCCCTCCCCTTCCTCGCCCAGCATTTCTACAAGCAGGCGGCCGAGGAGCACCAACATGCGATGAAGTTCATCAAGTTCCTCGTTGATACCGGTGCCCGCGTGGAAATTCCCGTCATCGCCAAACCCGTCGCCAAATTTCCCTTCGCCGAGGACGCGGTGAAGCTCTCGCTCGAACAGGAAATCAAGGTCACCAATCTTATCAACGGCTTGATGGATCACGCCCTCAAAGAGAACAACCACATTGCCGCGACGTTTCTTCAATGGTTCGTCTCCGAACAACTTGAGGAAGTCAGTTCGATGGATCAGCTCTTAAAAATCGTCCAGCGCGCCGGGGAAGCCAACCTCCTGCTCATCGAACAATATCTGGCTGGCAACAAACGCGCCGGAGCCTCCGCGGGGCAAGGAGAAGAATGAGCACCGGAGCCACCACCACCACGACGCGTGATGTGGAAGTCTCACGCATCCCGAGCGGGGAAAGAATCACCATCCCGGCGGAAACCCAGGTCGTCATCACCCAGGCGCTAGGCGGTTCTTTCACCGTTCTCGTTCCCAGCCAGGCCGGCCTCTACCGCATCGAGGGCCAGGACGCCGACGCCATCGGCCAGGAAAAACCCGCTGGCCTCGCCCAGCCCACCGACGGTAATCTCGAGAAGGCGGTTTGGGATCAACTCAAGACCTGCTTTGACCCGGAGATTCCCGTCAACATTGTTGATCTCGGCCTCGTCTATTCGCTCGATCTCAAAACTGCCGAAGGCGGCGGCAGCAGCGTCACCGTGCAAATGACCCTCACCGCCCCCGGCTGCGGCATGGGCCCGATCATCGCCAGTGAGGCCCGGCAAAAAGTTCTCACTTTGGATGGTGTGACCGATGCCAACGTTGAACTCGTCTGGGATCCACCGTGGTCGCCCGAGCGCATCAGCGAAGAAGGCCGGCAAAAGCTCGGCATGGTCTGACCGCCAGTCACCGGACAGGATCATTCCGCAATCCGGGAAAGCAGCTTGGCCAGGTGGCGGAGCGTCCAAACGGCCATGGCGAAATCTTCGAAAAGGGCGGTGGCCCCCATTGAGGATAGGGACGCATCGGCTTTTTCTTTCAGCCCTTGCATGGCCTCACCTTTCAATTTGGTTTTATCCCTGAGTTCGGTGATCAACTCCGGCCGGACTTCTGCGGCGGCCCGGGTGGCGAGGGCAAGCCGTTCCGTCAACGCTGCACTCAAAACCGGGGTTGCGTCGTTGCGTTTTATCGCCTCGGAAAAATAGCGGACGCCCTCCTCGATGTGGCGGATGATGCTGAGTTCGGCCCGGCGGAGGTGCAGCTTTTGGGCAACCCGTTCATCGAGAGTGTTGCGCGAGGCCAGTTGAGCAATGAATTTTTCGATGGCCTGCGAGAGACTTTGAAAATCGGCCGGGGGGAGATCGTCCTCTCCTTCAGCTTGGGATTCCACCCGAATTGTTCCCAACAAACGCGCCAGTTCCCGGCCCAGCAAATCGAGCGCAGTCGAAGGATCGCTGAGAGCCTGGGCGTGCAGGAACAAGGGTTGCGAAAGATCTTCCGCCGCCGGCTTGTCGGGCCAGAGTTTTTTCAAAAAGCGGAGACAGGCTTCGAGCAAGAAGGTGATAGCCAGGGCGGGCAGAAGATTGGACAGGAGAAAGACGACAGCCAGCTTGGCGCTGAGCGCGACCGGCAGAGCGGTCACCAAGGCGGCCACCAACGGAATGCCTGCCGCTTCGAGGGCATAGAGAACGAGCAGGAGAGATCCGCTGACCACGCAAAACAAATCCTCCAGACGCACCAGCCGGAGTTGAGAACCGTGCAGTCCGGCGGAAAGAAACAGCCGCAAGCCAATGGCACCGAGGTTGCTTCCATAGATCATCAGCATGGCCGGCTGGAGTCCGATGAGACCTCCCGCCGCAAGGGTGATGACGAGCATGGCTGCACCGGTGTTCGATTGCAAAATGGCGGCTGCGGTGACACCCGTGAGAAAAGCCAGCAGCGGATTCGCCACCGCTACGGCCATGGCTTCGCGAAACCACGGTGCATCTTTCAGCGGGGCCGCGCCTGCGCTCATTTGCTCCAGGCCGATCAGAATCAAACCCAGACCCAGCACCGCCCCTGCGATGGTTTGCCAGCGGACATTGCGGATCGTCCCCATCACGATGCCGGCCCCGCCAACGATCAGGGCGACGATGGGTTGAATATCAAGCGTGGCGACGAAGGCCAGCGCGGTGAGGCCAACATTGCACCAGATAATGATGGGCGCGGCCGCAGCGGGCTTGATCAAACCACTACCCGTCATGCTCACAAGAATGAAAGTCACGGCGGTCGCGCTTTGCATGAGCGCCCCGGCGGCAAGTCCGATCCCGGACCCCAAGGCCGGGGAATGCGTGCTGCGCTTGATGACTTCCCTGAAGCCCGATCCGACCAGCCGCCGCAGGTTATCACCGATCAGACGCAACCCGAGAAAAAACAACCCGAGGCCGAAGATCAGAGAGTTAAGGGGAGTCATGTGCACCCGGAACTACCGGCTCCTGGCAGGAAGCAGCACGCGGGTCAGGATTCCTCTTGCAGGAGGGTTTTCGATTCCTCGAGTTCCTGTCGCTGACGTTCGTTCAACTCGGGGTATTTGAGTTTCATGGACTCAAGAGCCCTCACGATCACATTGGCGATGGCCGCTCGCGAAAACCATTTTTTGTCTGCGGGGATGACATGCCACGGCGCGTAAGCCGTGCTGGTGTGCGAAAGCATGTCCTCGTAGGCGCTCTGGTATTGGTCCCAATGGGCGCGTTCCTTCACGTCGCCGGGCGAGAGTTTCCAGTTTTTCTCCGGGTTTTCGATCCGTTCGAGGAAACGCACTTTCTGCTCCTCCTTTGACAGGTTGAGAAAAAATTTCAAAATCCGGGTGCCGTTGTCGGTCAGGTATTTTTCGTAGTTGTTGATTTCGTGGAAACGCTGTTTCCAAATCCGGTCACCCTTGGGTTGAGCGGGCAGTCTTTGCGCAGCGAGAAACTCCGGGTGAACCCTCACCACCAGGACTTCCTCGTAATAGGAGCGGTTGAAAATGCCGATGCGCCCGCGTTCCGGCAGGAACATATTGCACCGCCAAAGGTAATCGTGATCGAGTTCGCGCGTGGAGGGCGTTTTGAAGGATGCCACCTGACATCCCTGCGGATTGAGCCCGCTCATGACGTGTTTGATCGCGCCATCTTTTCCTGCGGCATCAAGGGCTTGAAAAATAAGGAGGAGAGAATGGCTGTTGGAGGCATAGAAAACGTCCTGCAAGCGTGCCATCTCCGCGATGTCTTTTTGCAGCCGCGACTTGGCGGAGTCCTTGTCCTTATAGCCGTCGTGAAAACCGGGATCGTAGTCCTGGAGTTTGATTTTCTTGCCGGGGGGTACAAGGAACGGGGAAAGCTTCATGGCGGAAGCCTATCAGCGCCCGCTCGGAAAAGAAACCCCCATGAGACCGGTCCGGTGCACCGGGATTTCAGGACAGATCAATCGTATTTCCAGAGCTTGCCTTTTTTGGCGTCGGAAAAAACCTCGGGGCTTAGCATGTAGGACAGCGGCGGGTCCTGCAATTTGCCATCGTCGAGCACCGGCAGAGATTTTCCGATGGTGGCGTCCCAAGGCTGGCTCTGGGAGATGTTGATCGGTGTGCCGGTGCGGATGAGGGTGAAGACTTTCCGGGCGGAATCAATCGGCATGCGCACACAGCCCTGCGTGCTCGGGTGGGGTTTGACGAAGCCCCAGTGCAGACCATAAGCCGACTTGAACTCCATCCAATACGTCATGGGATAACCGGCTCCCGGACTGCTGAAGCGGCGGCGGTTGGCCTGCTTGGAATAAATGGTGAAATTCCCTTGGGGAGTCGGACTGGAAGCTTTGCCGACGCTGACCGGGGTGGCGAGCAGGACTTTCTCGCCTTCGACCACGTAGAGACGCTGAGCTCCGGTGCTAAGCTTTAATTTTACCGCAGCGGGGTTTTTGGGCTGCTGCACTGGCGGATCAAAGTCAAAAGCGGTGCGGGGCGAGGGGGGCACGGTCGTGCAGGCGCTCAAGACGAGGGCTCCAACTGCGAGGGTGGCGTTAAGGAAAAGACGGGCTGATTTCATGAAAGAGCCGAGAAGGTGCCGCAAGTCGCGGTGAAGTGCAAGGGGGGGTTGTAACAAATTGACCACGAAAGCTTGCCCGCCGCGGGCGGCCAGGGAATTCCAAGAATTCAAAAAGTTCCCTCCCGCCTTTCGCGATCTATGCGATCTCTTGTGGCAACTGCGCAACTGCCGGGCTGAAGAACCTGCCTTTGACGGGAATCACGATTTGGGTTATCGTATTACCCATGCAGTTATCCATGCGCACCGACTACGCACTTCGTGCCTTGTTTACCCTCGTCGAACATCATGGAGGCAAACCGATTCCCATTAACGAACTGGCCCGCCGCAATGATATTCCCAAACGTTTTCTCGAACACATCATGCTCGACCTCAAGGCGCGCGGATGGGTCTCCAGTATGGCAGGCAAGCGGGGCGGCTACGTGCTGGCGAGGAACCCGGCCCGGATCACCATGGGAGAAGTCGTGCGTCATTTTGACGGCTACCTCGCCCCCATCGCCTGTGTCTCGGTGACGGATTACAAACGCTGCTCGCAGGAGCCGGTCTGCCGTTTCCGCAGGGTCATGCTGGAGGCCCGCAATGTGGTGGCGCGGCTGATGGATTCCGCCACCTTGGCTGATGTGATGCGCGGATCACCGGTCGCCTCCGCCGAGGTTCTGGGTCTCAACGGCGAAGGCATCTAAAAATCCGAAACGTTCCCAAAGGTGTTGACAGTGGATTATATAACGACTAAATCAGTCGTGTAATGAAAATTCTTGCCTCTCTCATCCTGATTTTGGGCGCGGGCGGATTGTTCGCCAAAGACATCAACCTCCTCAACGCTTCCTACGATCCGACGCGGGAACTCTACGAGGAATACAACGAGGCTTTTGCCAAATACTGGAAGGAGAAGACCGGTGACACCGTGAAGGTGGATCAATCGCATGGCGGTTCGGGCAAGCAGGCCCGCGCCATCATTGACGGCCTGCGGGCCGATGTTGCAACCCTTGCTCTGGCGGCGGACATCACCGCGCTGCAAGAGAAGGGAAACCTGATTCCCGCCGATTGGCAGACCCGGTTGCCCAACAACAGCACGCCCTACACCTCGACGATCGTTTTTCTGGTTCGCAAGGGCAACCCGAAGGGAATCAAGGACTGGAACGATCTGGTCAAACCAGGCATCGAAGTCATCACTCCGAATCCAAAAACCTCGGGCGGCGCGCAATGGAATTTTCTGGCGGCCTGGGCCTATGCTTTGAAAAACAACGACAACGACGCGGAAAAAGCGAAGGCTTTTGTGACCGAGTTGTACCAACGCGTGCCCGTGCTGGACCCTGGAGCCCGCGCCTCCACCATCACCTTTACCCAGCGCGGCCTCGGTGATGTTCTGCTCGCTTGGGAAAACGAAGCCTACCTCTCGCTCAAGGAAAGCCCGGGCCAGTTCGAAATCATCACTCCCTCGCTCAGCATCCTGACCGAACCTCCCGTGACGGTGGTGGACGTCAATGCCCGCAGGAACGGCACGACCGAGGTGGCGACCGAATATCTCAAATATCTTTACAGCGACGTGGGACAGGAGATTGCCGCCAGGAACTTTTACCGCCCAAGCAACAAGGAGATGGCCGCGAAATACGCCGACAAATTTGCCCAAATCGAACTGGTCACGATTGATGATGTCTTCGGTGGCTGGAAAAACGTCAGCAAGAAATACTTCGGAGACGGGGGCGTCTTTGACGAAATCTACAAACCATCCGCCGCTCCGGCCAGAAGGTAACCCTCAACACCCGGCCCCATGGCTTACTCCGAAAATGTGATTTCCGAAATCCGTCGTCCATCCCCCAAGGGACGCCGCCAGCTCCGGCCGCTTTTGCGGCCGTTGGATGAGCTGGCGCGCGGATCGGACTATCTGTTTGCCTCCCACCTCGCCTCCAATGATTCGCGCGGGGTTCTCCAGTCTCTACCCAGATATCTTTTCGCCGGGCCGGGTGACCGGTCCAGTTCTCTGCGCGTCGGGATTTTTGCGGGTGTCCACGGCGACGAGGAAAGCGGCGTGCTGGCGGCGGTGCATTTGCTCGAGCGTCTGCAGGCCGATCCTGAACTCGCCCGTGGCTATGAGCTGTTTGTTTATCCCGTTTGCAATCCGGAAGGTTACATTGATGGCACGCGCTGGACACGGAGCGGACTCGATCTGAACCGGGAATTCTGGAAGGGCTCTGCGGAAATCAGCGTGCAGATTCTGGAGCGACAGTTGGAAAAGCTGAACTTCAACGGCCTCATATCCCTGCACAGCGACGACACGAGCGAGGGCTTGTATGGTTTCGTTCAGGGACACGAACTCACGCGTCATGTTCTGGAACCGGCCTTGGAGCAAGCCGGCCGGTTTCTGCCGCGGAATTTCGACCGGAGCATAGATAACTTCGAGGCCAACAACGGAATCATCGAACGTTGCTACGAGGGAATTCTCACCGCTCCGCCGGAGCAAAATCCCAAGCCGTTCGAGGTGGTCTTCGAGACGCCGCACCTCGCGCCGCTGGACAAACAAGTCGAAGCCCACCTTGCCGCGGTGCAAACGATTCTGGACCGGTTCAAGGTTTTGATATCGGAAGGTCAGAATATCTAATGGCCCGACCCCGTCACATTCTGCCCGGCTTCAAGCTCACGCTGGGTTACACGCTGCTTTATCTCAGCCTCATCGTGCTGATCCCGTTCAGCGGGTTGTTCTTGAAAACCTTCTCCGGTGGCTGGGCGCATTTTTTCCAGACCATCACCGATCCGCGCGTGGTTTCGTCCTACTATGTCAGCTTCGGAATTTCGTTTGCGGCGGCCCTGGTCAATGGCTTTTTCGGCGTCATCGCCGCCTGGGTTCTGGCGCGCTACGAATTTCCCGGACGCAAGATTCTCGACGCCATGGTGGATCTGCCCTTCGCCCTGCCCACGGCGGTGGCCGGCATCGCCTTGACCACCATCTATGCACGCAACGGGATCATCGGCGCACACCTCGAACCCTATGGCATCAAGGTCGCTTACACCCAACTGGGAGTCTTCGTGGCCCTGACTTTCATCGGACTTCCCTTTGTCGTTCGCACCGTCCAGCCGGTGATTCAGGATCTTTCCGTGGATGTGGAGGAGGTTGCCGCCACCTTGGGCGCAAATCGCTGGCAAACCTTCCAGCGGGTAATTTTTCCGGCACTGCTGCCCTCCATTCTCACCGGCATCATGCTCGCCTATGGCCGCGCCGTGGGGGAATTCGGTTCCGTGGTTTTTATTTCCGGCAACCTGCCTTTTAAGACCGAGATCACGCCGCTGCTCATCATCATGAAGCTGGATCAATACGATTACAGCGGCGGCGCGGCACTTGGCTTTGTCCTGATGGTGGGCGCTTTTATTATTCTGCTCATCAGCAACGTACTGCAATCCTGGGATCATAAACGAAGGGGCCTCGCGTAATGGCTGGCGCCCTGACACCCTTCCCCACCAAGGTCGCCCCGCCCCGTCGCGCCACGGCGGAATCGCCCGTGATCAAAATAGTCCTCGTCAGCCTGGTGCTGGTTTTTTTCGGGCTCTT
>Ga0209591_10006767_pt1 | contig 12685 bp, 10 predicted proteins | sample MAT01_FD_187207 | JGI IMG/M metagenome (GOLD analysis project Ga0209591, IMG submission 187207) | Freshwater microbial communities from Lake Fryxell liftoff mats and glacier meltwater in Antarctica - MAT-01 (SPAdes) (version 2) | ecosystem: Environmental > Aquatic > Freshwater > Ice > Liftoff...
GGAACAGCTTTTCAGCCCGTTAGTGCAGGTACAGCGCGATCCAAGTCATCCTTTATTGCGATCGAATACTTTTTTCGGCGACGGATTGAGCAATAACTATTTGGAAATCATCAAAAATGGCATCCCTCAAAGTTTGTCTTATTCCCGCTACTGGGCTGCACAAAAAGGCAAAGAGTCAAAAGGTGCTTATTACCCGATCGTGATGACAGGTTCCGCTCAAAGTATAGCAGATTTAATCGCTCAAACTGAACGCGGAATTTTCGTCAGTCGAGCTTGGTATGTCAACTACGTGAATCCGAAAACATCGGAAGTAACCGGCATGACTCGCGATGGTACTTTCTGGATTGAAAATGGTAAGATTGCTTACCCGATTAAAAACTTCCGTTTCAATCAAGTTTTACCTGATATGTTGCGGAATGTGGATGCAGTTAGCGAGGTGAAACGTTACGGTGGTAGTGTCGTACCGGGAGTGCGCGTGAAAGCTTTTAATTTCACGAGTATTACTGATAGTTTGTAATTTGCACCGGTGCGCTGCGCTGTGGCGCACCCTCTCTCTGGGCGCGAGTTTTTGTGTCGGATGTCGGTTAGCGCGATCGCCCGTTAACCAAGCTGTTCGGAAAATTAATATTTTTTTTCACCGCCGCATCTACCTTAAGGTAGAGTATTCTTTGTGACAGTTAGGATTAAAACAAGCTAATATCTAATTTGGGCGATCGAGAAAAACCCATCCCAATCCCCAAGCACCTGTCTTCACAATCCCGAAATCACAAATACACAAATAGCTGTTTCTTCCTAATGACCAATGACTAATGACTAATGACTAATGACTAATGACTAATGACCAATGACTTCTTCCTTCGTAATTATCAATGAATCAATATTTTGCTACAGTTGCGCGCGGTTTAGAAACAATTGCCGCCCAAGAATTAGAACGTTTAGGGGCACAAGATGTCAAGCCCGATTTTACTGGAGTTTACTTTGCGGGCGATCGCGCTTTGTTGTACCGCGTAAATCTTTGGTCGAGAACAATTTTTCGAGTGCTAATGCCGATCGCCGAATTCCGGTGTTACGACTCGGATATGCTCTACCGCGAAGTCCAGAAAATCCCTTGGGACGAATATTTAGACGCTGACAATACCTTAGCAGTCAACTGCACCGGCGGCAACGATAAGTTAAATCACACCCACTTTACAGCTTTGCAGGTCAAAAATGCGATCGCCGACCAACAGCGCCACCAATTTAACAAACGTTCCAATGTTGATGTCGAAAATCCCGACTTACTAATTAACCTTCACATCCATCGAGACCGCGCTATTTTGAGCTTAGACAGTTCTGGCGGCAGTTTGCACAGGCGGGGATATCGACCGGCAATGGGGCTGGCTCCGCTCAAAGAAACCCTAGCTGCGGCCTTGTTAGAGATGGCAGAATGGACGCCCGATTTACCTTTTTTAGACCCGATGTGCGGTTCGGGAACTTTGCCTTTGGAAGCGAGTTTAAAAGCCTTAAATATTGCACCGGGATTGTTTCGAGAAAAGTTTGGATTTATGACTTGGCGGGATTTTGACGAGCCATTGTGGGATACATTGTGGGCGGAAGCTGAAAACGGCGAATTGCCTGAGCTTCCAGAAATGATCGCCGGGTGCGATCGCGATTCTGATATGTTAGATCAAGCTCGCACCAACGCGCAGCAAGCAGGTATTGCCGGTAAAATTAAGTTTGCTCGTACCGAGTTATCCGAGTTGGAAGCACCAGCAGATAGAGGCGTGCTGATTTGCAATCCTCCCTACGGAGAGCGGCTGGGAGATGCTAGCGAATTGGGAGATTTGTACCAGATGTTGGGTGATATCTTCAAGCAGCGTTTCAAAGGTTGGAATGCGTTTATTTTGACTGGAAATAAGGAGTTAGCGAAAAAAGTAGGACTCAGAACATCAAAGCGGATTCCAGTTTACAATGGGTCGATTCCGTGTACTTTGCTCAAGTATGAACTGTATTAAATATTTATAGAAAAATGGTTTTTCAGGAGTGCGAGCGTCACGCTCGCTTGCTGAAGAAAATAACGCATTTTAACCGCCCGCTTCAACCCTTAGTTTGCGGGTTTTGTCTGTATAGGTGCGGTTTCAACCGCCCAGTGTTATTTAGACAATTATTATTTCCTTACCTTTCATACCTACACAGGCAAAAAAGAAACGTGAGCAGAAACAATCTTCCACCCTTGGGGAAACTTCCGCCACATCTGACTTTGCCGCCCCAGCCGGACGACTCCATCGATTACGCGCCGAAATTCCAGCGTCACAGCCGCCGTGTCTACACCGAAAGTCACGACTTTGAGATTGTACATTTGTCGATCGACATTTACAACCTCACGCCCTTGACGAAAAGCCCTCACCTCATCGCCCCCGTACAGATTCTCCGTCACCCCAAACCGCACGACTTCCGGCGCATCCCAGAACAAACTATCGAGAGTTTCAATATCATTCGTACAAAGAGCTTTTTCGTATTTTAAATAAAGTTCAGTTAACTCAGCCACCACAGCAGAATCATTTATTAAAGTCATCAATCAATACCCTTGGGTTAAAAAAGATAATGAGGCGGTTGAAACCACGTAATAGTCAAACTTTTATCCGCCTCCGCACTGTAAAGAAAACAACGTAATTTTCACCCATTCTCTTCAACCCGCGGAGGCGGGTTTTACTTGTATAGACGCGGTTTCAACCGCCCAGTCTTCTGAAAATTAATGCTCGATTTTGAGCGAAATAATCTTGTCGCCTTGGCGGATCGCATTGACAACAGACATATCCTCAGTTTTGCCAAAAGTTGTGTGAACCCCGTCTAAATGAGACTGGGGAGAATGGCAAATAAAGAATTGGCTACCACCAGTATCTGGGCCTGCGTGAGCCATCGATAAAGTACCTGCCAAATGTTTGTTCGAGTTGATTTCACACTTGATTTTGTAGCCGGGGCCGCCCGTTCCAGTGCCTTTGGGACAGCCACCTTGAACCATAAAATTAGGAATGACTCGGTGAAAGGCCAATCCATCGTAAAAACCTTTTTCTGCCAAGTCAACAAAATTCTTCACTGTATTCGGCGCATCCGCATCGAATAGTTCCAAATTGATCGTGCCTTTGTTGGTTTCCATAATAGCGCGGGTCATAATTTCTCCTTGCTTCCTAAAATGAGTGTGGTGTCTGCGTGTTAATTGCGGACTTTGCTTTGATAGCGACAGGTTTTAAGCTGTCGTTATATTTTAGCTTTCAGCAGTGTAGCATACTCCGCCAACTCTCATAAAACTTATGTACGCTTTCTGAGCAAACCCGGTTTCTGGCGAGATTTATCGTTAGCAAACCCCATATTTTCTTAGAAACCGGGTTGATTGGCGTTAGTCCGATCTTAATTGTTGGTCACTGTTTTTGCGATCGGGCTCTTCCTGCATATCATTCATATTAAAAATGAAAGGAACTCGACTCGAACCGCTGCCCATGACCAGCACTTTTGGCATCTGAGCGCCGCCGCTTCTCCAAGCTTCGATCGCCTCTTTTTGCAGGACCAAATCGCCGCCCTGAGCCTTCAAAGTTTCCGCCAAAAGTCTTTGAGCTTCTGCCCTACCTTGAGCGCGGTTAATGTCAGCTTGAGCCTGTTGTTCTGCTTCCTGAGCAACATAAACAGCCCTTTGCGCCCGCTGTTCAGCAACCTGTTTCTCTTCAACCGCTTTCGCGAAATCTGTGGAGAATCGAATGTTGACAACGCTTGTATCAAGCACGATTACATCATACTTTGACAACCTTTCCTTAAGTGCGCTATCAAAATCTCGTTTCAGTTCACTTCTTTGAGTGATAGATTGTTCAGCCGTTCTCAGTGCAGCCGCTGTTTTAAACGCTTCTTGTGTCTGAGGAGCAATAATCTTTGAAACTATATTCTCCAATGTTCCTTGAGTTCTTCTGACATCAACTATTCTCGCAGGATCGAGGCGAAAATTGATGGCAAAACTAGCATTTAAATCCTGAAGGTCTTTAGTAGCACTCTGTGCTGGAACTTCAAATTTTTGCACTGTTACATCGTATATATCTACCTTGGATATCAGCGGGGGCCTGAAGTGAAATCCCTCTAACAATGCTCCATCTGTGGCCTTTCCTAAAACGCTGACCACCCCTGCTTCACCTGGATTGATGACAACAAAAGAGTTGAAGCCCAGGAGTATCGCGACTACTAATAGAATCCCAGCGATTGCTGATGATATGTTCTGGAAATTTTGAGATTTCAACTTACACGCTCCTTTGTGATAATTCAATTATAATGGTTAAATGGATTGGGTCGCCTCAAAACTCCAAAATCTAAAATGGATGTAAAATGGATGGGGTCGCCTTGACAATCTAAAATCTAAAATCTAAAATCGGTTCATGGTGGAAATTGTTAAATATCCTAGAACTTATCACATCGAAGGTTCGCGTTTTCAACCGGGTGATGAAGACCTCGACAGCGTGCCATTTAGCGCTATTTGCGATCGCCCTCTAATTATCGAAGAAAAGGTAGACGGCGCAAATACAGGGATCAGCTTCGCACCAGACGGGCAAATGCTGCTGCAAAGTCGCGGCCACTATCTCACCGGCGGGCCCAGAGAAAAACATTTTAACTTGTTCAAACAGTGGGCTTTCAGTCTCAGCGGAGTGCTGGGAGAAGTGCTGGGAAATCGCTATATTCTGTACGGCGAATGGCTTTATGCCAAACACACGGTTTTTTATGATTTTCTGCCGCATTATTTTATGGAATACGATGTGCTGGACTTGAAAAATAATCAATTTTTGAGTACAGAAGCCCGCCGCAAGTTGTTAAGCGGATTGCCGTTAATGTCAGTTCCATTGCTGTTTTCGGGAGTGCTGAAATCGCCCAAGCAAATGATGCAGTTTATGGACAAATCTAATTTTATTGAACCCGGACATTTGAATCGGTTACGCTTGCAATGCCGGGAATTGGGATTAGATGAGGAGCGGTGTTTGAAAGAGACTGATAAAAGCGATCTTATGGAGGGTTTGTATATTAAAGTCGAAGAAGATGGAATTGTCAATGCGCGTTACAAATACGTGCGCGCTAGCTTTTTAACTGCTATTAAAAATGCGGAGGGACATTGGCTGAGTCGTCCCATTGTACCGAATATTTTGCGTCCAGGCGCAGATTTATTTAATTTTATGAGACTCGGCGGTTGAAACCGCTTCTTGTCAAACAATGTCCGCCTCCGCGGACTAAGAAATAGAGGATATTAACAAATCAGACTCGGCGGTTGAAACCGCTGCTACACAAACAATGTCCGCCTCCGCGGACTAAGAAAATACGTTATTAACAAATAAGAGTCGGCGGTTGAAACCGCTTCTACACAAACAATGTCCGCCTCCGCGGACTAAGAAAATACGTTATTAACAAATAAGAGTCGGCGGTTGAAACCGCTTCTACACAAACAATGTCCGCCTCCGCGGACTAAGAAAATACGTTATTAACAAATAAGAGTCGGCGGTTGAAACCGCTTCTACACAAACAATGTCCGCCTCCGCGGACTAAGAAAATACGTTATTAACAAATAAGAGTCGGCGGTTGAAACCGCTTCTACACAAACAATGTCCGCCTCCGCGGACTAAGAAAATACGTTATTAACAAATAGGTGAAACCGTGACTACTTTATTATCGCAATCCCAAACTTGGACTTTTCCCTTTTGTCCCGAACCGCCCGATTGGTTCCTAGATTGGGAAAGCATTCAAAATCATTTCGATTGGATTAAAAACTTAGAAGGATGTCAGCAAGACCCGATTTATCATGCTGAGGGAGATGTCTTAATTCACACCAAAATGGTCTGTGAAGCCTTAATCTCTTCCCAGAATTGGCGGCAGCTTCCTGTGCAAGAACGCTCAATGCTGTTTGCTGCGGCTTTGCTGCACGATGTCGCAAAACCTGCTTTTACAAAGATAGAAGCAGATGGCAGAATTAGCTCAAAAGGTCACGCCCGTCAAGGTGCGAGAATGGTTAGACAAATCCTGTCTCAATTCGACCCGCCTGTGCAGTTTAGCATTCGGGAGACTGTTGGGGCGATCGTCCAATTGGGCAGTTTACCCATCTGGCTACTCGACAAACCCAACCCACAGCAGTCTGTAATTAAAGCCAGTCAAGTTGTCCGCTGCGATTTCCTCGCACTTTTAGCCGAAGCAGACGTGCGCGGCCGCCAGTGTAGCGACAGACAAGAAATTTTGGATAAGATACAGCTATTTCGGGAGTTTTGCCAAGAAAATAATTGCTTGAATTCTCCCCGACAATTCCCCTCAACACACAGCCGATTTATCTACTTCCGCAAAGATAACGGCAACCCCGATGCTGAAATGTTTGACGATACCAAATGCGAAGTTGTTTTGATGTCGGGATTGCCCGGAAGCGGTAAAGATTATTGGATTAGAGAAAACCTGCCAAATCTGCCTGTAATTTCCTTGGATGCACTGAGGTTGGAGATGAATGTATCGCCGGAAAAGAACCAAAGTGCTGTTGTAGAAACAGCAAAACAAAGAGCTAAGGAATATTTGCGATCGGGAACTTCTTTTGTGTGGAATGCCACGAATACAAGCCAACAAATGCGGCAGCAATTAATTGATTTGTTTGCTGCTTACAAAGCGCGCATTCGGATTGTTTACCTCGAAGTTCCCTTTGACGAAATACTGCGGCGCAACAGTTCCCGCAACGCACCTGTACCAGAAGCGGTAATTCACAAATTAGCCGATCGCCTGGATATTCCAGATATCACAGAAGCGCATCAAGTCGAGCGAGTAGTTAGCAATTGATCGCCATTTTTACCGCAAACATAATCGTTAGTCTTTCAGTTTTGTTTGTAGTAAGGACTAAAGTCCTTAATTACTTAATTAGTCGATCGGGGACTTCAGTCCCCACTACAAACTTTTGGTTTTTAGTAAGGACTTCAGTCCTTAATTATTGTTGAATTAATGAGTTTTATAATTTTCGTCAATCCAACAGCGCGGCAGAACTTCGCCGGAGGGAAAAACTAATTTATACTTTTCAAAGTTTGCCGGATCTTGCTCTTCTTCACCAGCTTGAATTCGTCCCAATACATGATTTTGGGCAGGGCTGATTAAATTCTGGATATCGAGAATTTCTACCAAGTCGCCAGATTCTTTTTCTTGTAACAGCATAGTTTTTTGTTTCCTAATGAGTGGGAATTTAAATTTCATTTTAAATCGATTAAATCTTATATCTCTCTATCATAGGTATAATTTATAAATCTATCTTTCGGCTGTTTTATCCATAGCAAACAAAATTCTTACTTGGAGAAGCGGAAAACACAGAGCTTTACACTTATTTTCTGCAAATTGCCGATCGCCCTTCGCTCCCATCTCACAATCAATAAAACATCCGCACTCTTTCTCACTAATCTCGAAGTTTTGGCTCACATTATATAATGAGCGACCTAAAACTTCTCAAGAAAAAGCGGGTTGATCGATGATTAAGTAGGTGTGTGACTTTCGGATCGCTCAATACTCGCCCCAAATCTTGAGGATCGCGCACCCTGCTTGAGGAAAATTAATCACTAAATATTGTATCATTAGCTATAGCTAAAAGCCGAGCTTGCGCTAAAGTTGTTAAAGATTAAAATTTATCGATCGCCCTTTATGCCTTACACTGCATCTACCCCAACAGACTCCAATCAAGCCAACATCCCTAATGCCGACCATCGCCTACTAGAATTCACCAAGCTAACGCCGATGATGCAGCGGTATGTGGAAGTAAAAGAACAGTATCCCCACGCACTTTTGTTGTTTCGAGTCGGCGATTTTTTTGAGTGTTTTTTCCAAGATGCCGTGACGATTTCGCGGGAATTAGAACTTGTTTGTACTAGCAAAGAAAGTGGCAAGGAAATCGGCAGAGTGCCGATGACGGGAGTGCCGCACCACGCGCTCGATCGCTACACTTCTCAGTTAGTAGAAAAAGGCTATGCTGTGGTAGTGTGCGACCAAGTTGAAGATGCCTCGATCGCCGCCCGTGAAGGCCGCCAAGTCAAGCGAGAAATTACCCGCATTCTCACTCCCGGAACCTTGACAGATGACGGAATGCTCAAACCCAGACAAAATAACTTTTTAGCAGCAGTCGTCATCGCTGGGGAACATTGGGGATTGGCTTATACAGATATTTCTACGGGAGAATTCGTCACTACCCAAGCCGACAGTTTAGAACAATTAACCCTAGAATTGCTGCGCTTGCAGCCTTCGGAGGTCTTGGTACCAACTAATGCGCCGGATTTGGTGACGATGTTGAGGCCAGGAGAGAAATCCGAGCATTTACCCGATTGTTTGCCGACTTCGTTTTGCTATTCTTTGCGATCGCAAATCCCGTTTACTTTGTCCGAAGCAAAACAAAGAATCCTGCAAAAGTTCAAAGTGCGATCGCTCGAAGGCATGGGATGCGCCCACCTTTCCCTCGCAGTGCGTGCTGCGGGCGGTTTGCTGCAATATCTCGAAGAAACTCAAAAAGAAAAAGCAGTTTCTTTGCAAAGATTGCACACTTATACACTCACCGATTTTCTCACACTCGACTATCAAACCAGGCGCAATCTAGAAATTATTCAAACGGTGAGAGATGGCGTTTTTCACGGTTCGCTGCTGTGGGCTATAGACAAAACCAGCACCGCAATGGGAGGCCGTGCTTTGCGCCGCTGGGCGATGCAACCTTTGCTCAACATTAAAGGCATTTGCGCCCGACATGACACGATTCAAGAATTAGTAGAAAATAATCTGCTGCGCCAAGATTTGCAGCAGTTGCTCCGTCAAATTTACGACATCGAAAGACTGACAGGGCGCGCCGGTTCTGGAAGAGCTAGCGCGCGGGATTTGGTCGCTTTAGCTGATTCTCTGCGAAAACTGCCGGAATTAGCCTCGATCGCAGCTCAAGGGCGATCGCCCTATTTGAAAGCGCTGCAAAATGTCCCGCCAATTCTCGAAGAAGTCGCAACTCAAATTCACGCTCATTTAGTTGACGAACCGCGGATTCATTTAAAAGAAGGAGGTTTGATTCGACCGGGAATCAATGCTATGCTTGATGAAATGCGCCAAACTGCATCAACAGACCAAGATTGGATTACAAATCTAGAAGCAAATGAAAGGAAACGCACCGGAATTGCTAATTTAAAAGTAGGCTACAATAAAGCTTTCGGTTATTACATCAGCATTACCAAATCGAAAGTTGACCAAGTGCCGAACGACTACACCCGCAAGCAAACTCTCACGAATGAAGAACGCTACAGCACTGAAGAATTAAAAGAAAGGGAAGTGCGAATTCTGACAGCGCGGGAAGATTTAAATCAATTGGAATACGATATTTTTACGAAATTGCGATCGGAGGTAGGAGATCACGCCGAAATTATTCGCAACGTTTCGCGTGCGGTGGCGGCGGCGGATATTTTGTGCGGTTTGGCTGAAGTAGCGGTTTACCAGAATTACTGCCGCCCGACTATGGTTGAAAGTCGGGAAATTAAAATTATTGAAGGTTGTCATCCGGTGGTAGCAAAGTCTTTACCACCGGGATTTTTTGTACCGAATTCTGCTTTTTTGGGTCGGGAAGCATCGCTAAATCGCCCAGATTTAATTATTTTAACCGGGCCGAATGCTAGCGGGAAGAGTTGTTATTTGCGGCAAGTGGGTTTGATCCAGTTAATGGCGCAGATGGGCAGTTTTGTGCCGGCGAAGGCTGCGACTTTGGGAATTTGCGATCGCATTTTCACCCGCGTCGGCGCAGTAGATGATTTGGCAACTGGTCAGTCTACGTTTATGGTAGAAATGAACGAAACTGCAAATATTCTCAATCACGCCACGCCCCAATCATTGGTTTTGTTAGACGAAATTGGTAGGGGAACGGCGACATTTGACGGACTTTCGATTGCTTGGTCTGTGGCAGAATATTTAGCAAGCGAGATTCGGGCGCGGACGATTTTTGCGACTCACTATCACGAATTGAACGAGTTAGCTTCGATTTTGGATAATGTGGCAAATTATCAGGTGACTGTGAAGGAATTGCCGGATCAAATCGTATTTTTGCACGAAGTTCACCCCGGCGGTGCTGATAAGTCTTATGGAATTGAAGCGGGGAGGTTGGCTGGTTTGCCGCCGTCGGTGATTGAGAGGGCGAGACAGGTGATGAAGCAGATTGAGAAACACAGCAAAATTGCGATCGGGCTGCGGAAGGGTGTTAAAAAAGATGGTAAAAAAGAGTCTGAGGGCGAACAGTTGGATATCTTTGAGGATTGAAATGATCGAATTGCGCTCCGAATCCAGGACTTAGCTATCAACTCTATTTTAAGGTCAGTAATCTGGGCATTACTGACCTTAAAATGACGAAACTGTGATACTCTTATTGAAGATATCAAAAGCTTTAAATAGGAGGATGAGATGCAAGGCAAAAGATTTATCCGAACTCTTCGCTTAAAAAACTTTCTATCCTACGGAAGTGAAGGAGAGGAAATAGAACTTCAACCCCTGAATGTGTTAATTGGCCCCAACGCATCTGGCAAGTCCAACTTGATCGATGCCGTGGGGATTTTACAGTCTACACCCAATGATATAAATACTCCATTTCGGCAAGGAGGCGGTATTGGCGAGTGGCTTTGGAAAGGTGATGAAAAAAATTCCAACAATATTCCAACAGCTACAATCGAGGCAACCGTAGATTACCCTGAAGAACCTATCCCCTTACGCTATCAAATCTCTTTCACGATGGTAGGTCAAAAACTAGAAATTGTAGATGAAGCTGTAGAAAATGAAGACAAAGTTGACCCAAGTTATAAAGATGTATATTTTTTCTACCGCTATCGAAATGGCAATCCAGTCTTAAATATTAAAAAGGTCTCAGAAGAGGGAACAAGTAAATACACTAATAGGATTCCCCGCCATCTTCGCCGTGACGAGATAAATCCTTCTCAATCAGTTTTGTCCCAAAAACAAGACAAAGATTTTTACCCTGAATTAGCCTACTTAAACAATCAGTTTTCCAAGATCCGTATTTATCGGGAATGGAATTTAGGCAGGTACACGCCACCAAGAAAGCCCCAACCATCTGATTTACCAAATGACTTTCTTGAAGAAGATGCAAGTAACCTTGCTCATGTTTTGAACGATTTAGAATACAAAGGTATTAAACCTTTGCTAATCGAGCAGTTGCAAAAGTTCTACGAGGCAGTAGGTGACATCATAACTAAAATTGAAGGAAGTACAATACAAACATTTATCAGGGATAAAAAATTCAATAGACCAATTCCTGCTACCCGTTTATCAGATGGTACCCTTCGTTATTTGTGCTTGCTGACTTTACTTTGCCACCCAAGTCCACCGCCCCTGATTTGTATTGAAGAACCAGAATTAGGCTTGCATCCAGATATCTTATCGACTGTTGCTGAATTGCTAATTGCGGCATCTCAAAGAACTCAAATAATTGTTACTACTCATTCTGATGCTTTAGTTTCTGGTTTGAGTGAAGTTCCCGAATCCGTCTTAGTTTGCGAACAGAATAACACAGGCAGTCACTTGCGCCGTCTAGAGCCTCAGCAACTTAAAAAGTGGCTGGAAAAGTACACTCTAGGAGATTTGTGGCGGATGGGACACATCGGAGGAAACCGATGGTAAGGGAGATTCGTATTTATATTGAAGGCATTGGAGATGAAAGTGAAGATGAAAGTACAACAGAAAATATACCTCAAAAACGTCCGGGATTTAGGAGTAAAATTCCGGCAGGAAAAGAGACAATAGCGGGGCTGCGAGAGGGTTTTGTTCATCTCTTCAAAGAACTCTACGATCTCGCAGAGAGCAAAGGCATAAAAATCCTGTCAATCATGTCTGGATCTCGTCGCGATGCTTGCCAAGATTTCCTAATTAGTTTGGAATCTTATCCAGATACTTTTAATGTTTTGCTTGTTGATTCTGAATCTCCTGTTTCTGAAACTCACACACCTTGGGAGCATTTAAGGAGTAGAAAAGAAGACCAACCTTGGATTTTGGCGACCCAGGGGCGTGATGATACCTGTTGCCACTTAATGGTACAAACTATGGAGGCTTGGTTTATTGCTGATATTGATGCTTTAAGCAAGTTTTATAATGGCGGATTTAAAGAAGATTATCTTCACAAAAGGCTGGGAAATCAAAGCGTGGAGAAAGTTTCCAAATACAACCTGAGTAAGTGGCTGATATCAGCCACTAATAAAACCTCTAAAGGTAAATATCACAAAACACGACACGCTCCCAAACTATTAGCACTTTTAGATATTGACAAGGTACGCAAGGCTTCTCCTAGTTGCGATCGCCTTTTCACAACAATAATTACCCTAATCCTAGAAGAGACATAAATACATTGCGTGTATGTAAGTTCTATTTACTTGCCATTCTGCAACTTTCTTACCTCTTTGTGCACGCTCATCCCAATCTCCAAAGCCTCATTGAGTAACCGCCCGTATTCAGAAGCGCGATCGCTCACATCCAATGCCATCAAAGCCGCCAAATTACTTTCAATATTAGCAAATAACTCGTAACGGCGACCGATAAATTGCTGATTCTCCCGGAGAATCCTTTCTGTTTTCAAAGCACAGATTAGACTTTCTCTAGTAATTTTTAATGCTTCGATTGCATCTTGTCGGTTAATTAAATTGGCTTGTAAATTGCCCGC
>Ga0209591_10006768_pt1 | contig 12684 bp, 10 predicted proteins | sample MAT01_FD_187207 | JGI IMG/M metagenome (GOLD analysis project Ga0209591, IMG submission 187207) | Freshwater microbial communities from Lake Fryxell liftoff mats and glacier meltwater in Antarctica - MAT-01 (SPAdes) (version 2) | ecosystem: Environmental > Aquatic > Freshwater > Ice > Liftoff...
AAAAACGTGCTTGATTGTTTTACATTCATTTGGTCTACATATGGAAGCAAGAGATGGCGTCGAGTGCCCACTGGGCGCGTAAATCAAAAATCGTAAATCCTATCCCACCGGCAATTGATAGGCGGCGATCGTGACGGTACGGGTGCGTAGACCATCATTATAGGTGATCAACCAGGCGGGCAGCCAAACCAAGGCGACCATCTGAACGTCGATGTCGGTGCGACGCGGCGCGATATCTTCAAGCGTCAACTCATCAAGCAGATTGGCCCACTTGAGTGTAATCGCATCGCTCTGCGCTTTGATTGTCTGTTCTAATTGAGCAATTTCTTGTTGCATTTCTGCAATTTCAGCTTTAGACTCCTCGACATCGCGCCCAACCCCAGCCGTCATCCGGCGCTGGCTGGCTGCCGTGCTCAGCCCACGCATCGTGCGTCGCCCCATCAGGAAGCCCAACACCGTCTCGCCAATGCCCACCAGTTCTTGCTGTTTGCGGGCAGAGTGTTCGGCTTCCTTGTCAGAAAGTTCACGCTCTTCTTTGCGCAACTTGTTCTGTAAGCGCTCAATGGCGGTAGCAAATTGTTTTTCCAGTTTGTCGACTTCGCTATCGCGCTGTTCACGCGCCGCTTGCTGGAGACGGATCTTGAAATCACGTTCCCGTTCGCCCGGTTTTTGGGCAATACCCAATGCCGTGTGCGTCTGGATTTTAAGCCGCTGGTTGCTGTAGAGCCAATCGGCCAAACTGCTGCGAATACTTTGCAGTTTGCGCACACTATTGGCCTGTTCGGGTGCCGGTGCGAAGAAGGGGCCTTGGTCGGGAGCCGCGCGTTCTGGCTGCCGTTGTAAATCGCGCGTGCGTACCGGAAGTAGTTCGGCATCTGCCCAATCGATGCCTCCTACATCATTTTGCACGGGCGCTAGCAGCACTTGTTCGATTTGTTCATCGATCGCGCGCTTGCGGTCGACGAAGCGAGTGTTCGCCGCACTCAAAATGGCCGCTTCGTAAATTAACTGTATCTGCTCTGGTTGAATCGGTTGGCGGGTTTCTTGCGCCAATTGTTGAATCGCACTTCGATCGTCGATTGCCAATGGCAAATAGACTTGCTCAACATTGGGATCCAGGGCCGGGGCACTGGCGGAGAAGCCCATCGGTGTCGATGGCACGGCCGGCTCGGATCTTAACATTGGCGTGACTGGCTCGGCTCTTGAGGTTGGCATTGGCGTTACAGGCTGGTTCGGCGTTGGGGGCGGCGCGGTTTCAACTTGCAAGGCAGGTTGCGCAGGCATAGATTGCACGGTGACGGGCGCGACTGCCGCCTGCTTGCGCGCCTTCATCAGTGTCTGTACCTGCGGCCTGGTGAGAGGGCCGCGCAGATAGCTGTGCGCCCAGCGCGTGTTGAAGACAACCGGCTTGCCAGCATGGACGTTGTGCATCAAAAAAACTCGACTGCTCAACGCATTGATCAGGCGGTCATAGTTGATTTCGGTGTTGTTGCCCGCTTCGGAGAGTGCACCCTTTAGCCCTTGCACGACGCGCTGCTTGTCGCGCTCGGCTTGCAACTTGCCAATAAACCAGGTGCCGGCATTGGTTAAGCCTTTGTAATCGAGATCGACCGGGTTCTGCGTGGCAAGGACGACCCCCACGCCATAGGCACGCGCCTGTTTTAGCAGAGTAAGCAGCGGCCGCTTGGACGGTGGTTCGGCTGTCGGTGGGAAGTAGCCAAAAATTTCGTCGAAGTAGAGCAACGCCCGTAAGCTGGTGGTGCCAGATTGGCGGCGCGCCCAGGTTAACACATTTTCTAGCAGCAAGGTGACGAAAAACATCCGTTCACTGTCGCTGAGATGGGCAATGTAGAAGATGCTGTGGCGTGGTTTGCCTTGTGGCGTAAAAAATAATTGATCCACATCCAACATCTCGCCCTGGAGCCAGGCTCGAAACGTCGGCGCGGCCATCAGATTATTAAAGCTCATCGCCAACGCAAAACGATCCTTTTGCGGGTAGAAGGTATCGACATCAAAAACACCTAGTTGGCGCACTGGCGGCGTCTGAATCGCCAGAATCAACTGTGCCAGATCCAGATCTTTATTTTGACGCCAGAAGTGCTCGAAAATATTGGAAAGCAGAATGGCCTCGCGACTGCGGATAGGGTCGGCATTCTCGCCCACCAAACCGAGCAGGGCGGCGACCGTGCCAGCAATCCGCTCGTGGATCACTTCGGCGTTGGCTTCAAAGTCGAGCTTGGGCGCGGCCAAGCTGCCCAGAATGTTGATCGGGACGCCAGCATCCGAGCCAGGTGTGAAAATCGTATAGTCGACGCTAGCAAGAAGGTCGCTCATGCGCTGGGACGTAATGCCCCAATCCGCCAACCCGGCGCGCCACGTTTCGGCGGTGGCTTGAGCAAATTCTACGGGGCTCTTGGCTTGGCGTCGGGCATCATCCTCGTTAATCCAAGGCAGAAAATCATCGGGCAACAGAGCGGGGAATTGAAGCAGTAGATTGGTAATGTCGCCCTTGGGGTCGATCAGAATGGCTGGGACGCGGTCGAGCGCAGCCTCTTCCAATATCCCAATACAAAGACCCGTCTTGCCGCTGCCCGTCATGCCCACACAAACGGCGTGCGTGGTTAGATCGCGCGCGTCATAGTTGATGGCGTTCGCTGTGCGTTGGCCCGTAGCCAGATCATATTCGGCGCCTAGATAAAAAGAGCCTAATTTTTCAGGTGGAGCTTGCATACGGCCTCTAAAAAAAAGCTAGATAATATTGGTATATTTTAGGGAGTTCGATTGACGCGAATCAATTTGCCTGCTAGTGAATCGTATGATGCAATAACTTTATGAATTCGATTTGCTTGCCCAACGAAATCCAGATCGGCAGTACAGATGATAATTCCTTCGTGACGCGCTGACTTTTTGTGTTCATACATAAAGTGTTTGCGATTAATTGTTAAGACTGCCCGACCATCTGCACTGGCAAAAGCTAATACCTCATAGTCGGTAACTTTCCGATTTGCCTTACCTGTTTCCTGAATTGTTAACACATCATGACCTAAGTGGCGCAGTTGCTCAACAACGGGTAGAGGGAAGTTCTCGTTTGAGTATAGTTGTGCCATTGTTATGCATTCTCATTTTCTTCGATCTGCTGCTCAATTTCGTCCTGATGAGTACGATAATAGGCCCACGCATTGGCTAAATCTTTTGCCTGTAGAGTTGGGTACATCTGTAACAAATCAGCTTCACTTGCACCAAGCTTTCTATATTGAACTAAAACCCAGACTGGGATACGCGTGCCAGAAACGCACGGTTCTCCACCAACAACACCAGGTGTACTTTCAATGCCAGGAAACTCTCCGCTAAGTTCGCGCACGATTTTCTCAACCAACTGGGCTTTTTCGGCGCGTGTCATAGTAGAAAGCAATTCTTCGGCTCTTTCCAAGATTGTCATGATTCTATATCATCCTGTGAATCATAGCCTGATTAGCAGTATACTTTCTGCTATACATCACGGTGTTGCGAGTTTGCTGGCTAGCGCTTCGTCCTCAACCTGCTTGCGCAGCTGGATCACCTGCCGTTTGCGCAGTTGGGCTGGCAGTCCGAGCAGACCCGCTAGTTGGCCGCGCAGACGTGCCCGCGCGGCTGCCCCGCGGATGTTGTGCAGCGCATCCCATGTAATCTTGGCTTGGGCAGTTATAATGCTGGGCAAGTTGCGCCAGAGCAGGCTGGCAGGCATATTCTTGGCAATCGTCCAGATCGTGTTGCGGCCCACATAGTAACTGGCCAGTACGCCGCCACCGGTCGCGCTTAGGTGATGATAGAGGCGCGCTTTAGGCGCAAAGACCACCTGCCAGCCGAGCAATTGCGCACGAAAGGCATAATCAACATCTTCCAGGTACATCCAAAACGTTTCATCAAAGCCGCCCAACGCTTGCCAGGCATCTTTACGATAGGCAGACCCACCGCCAGAGCCGCTGAAAATCGTGGTCTGCCCATCATACTGGCCGTGGTCTGCCTCCCAAACGCCGCGGTTGCGCGGAATGCCGTCGGCGCCCATCAGATCGCCGGCGGTGTGCAGTTTGTCACGTTGATCAAAAAGTAACATCTTGCTCGCGACAATCGCCGCCTGGGGATTAGCGCAAATGGTTTGTGCCAACTCCGCCAGCCATGCTGGTTCTGGTTCGGTGTCATTGTTGAGCAATACGACAATCGGTGCATGCGCCGCATCGACCGCTAGATTACAGGTCTGGACAAAGCCCAGGTTGTGCCGGTTGACCAGAAGCCGCACATGGGGATAGTGCGCTTCGACAAAAACGACCGAATCATCGGTGCTGGCATCGTCGGCCAGGATCACCTCAAAATCTTGAAAGGTCTGCTGTTGCAACGCATCGAACAGCGGCGCTAGAAAACGCCGGCCGTTGTAGGTGGGGATGATCACCGAGAAGAAGGGGGCGGTCGTCGGTTGCAGCGCTGGATATTCGCGTTTGGGCCGCGCAGAAAAGTCCTCTGTCGAGGCGCGGAAGCTATCAATGTTGAGCGCAATCTGATGGCGCATGACAACCCGGTTATCTTCACGCAGCGCACCATAGGTTTCATCGCCAACAATTGGGTTGGCGTTCAATCCCTTCGACCCTTGGGCCAGCCGCTCTTTACCTTTGCGGATCTGGGCCTGGCGTACCTCGAGCGGTTTCACCTCGGCCGACTTCGATTCATCTGGGATTGGTTTTAACGATTCTTCGCTCATGGTCTTCCTTTGTTTGGTAAACAGTAATTAGTCGTCGGTTATCAGTCATCAGCCCTGATAACCGATCACTGATTACTATTCACTGCTAACTGCTTCACATACTCATCCACCGCAGCCTGCCACGGACGCAACTCGATCCCCAGCGCCGCCGCCGCCTGATTAATCAGCACGGCATGTAAAGGCGGCTGAACGGGGCGCGGCCATTCTGTATGCGCAATCGGTGTCAATGGGATGTTGCCGCGGCCAGTGGCCTGCAAGACAGCCTGGGCAAATTCAAAGCGGCTGGTCTGCCCACTGTTGACCAGGTGATAAATGCCATAACGTTCCGTTGTGATCAATTGCGCGATGGCCGTAGCCACATCCGGTGCATAGGTTGGGTTGCCTACCTCATCGGCGACGATACGCAGCGCGCCCAGTTTGTCGGCGGCTGCGATAATTTTGTCGGGAAAATTGTTGCCTCCAGGACCAAAAAGCCAGGCCACACGCACGATGTAAAGCCGATCCAGCACCTGGCGGGCAGCCAACTCGCCGGCCAACTTGCTGCGTGCGTAGACACCGCCCGGCGCTGGTAGATCATATTCGTGATAGATGCGCGGAGGCTCACCAGCAAAAACTTCATTCGTACTCACCTGCACTAGCGCCGCGCCGCAGCGGTTGCAACCTTCAGCCAAATATTTGGCCCCCAGACCATTGGCAGCATAAGCTGCATCGGGTTCTGCCTCGGCGCGATCGACGTTGGTCCAGGCCGCGGCGTTGATCACCACGTCGGGGCGGAGGGCAGCCAAGCGGTCGGTGATGGCTGGCTGGGTAATATCATATTCCGGGCGCTGCCACAGGGTTACCCGTTGGCTGGGCTGTCCTGTGTAGACTGTTTCCAGCGCCCGCCCCAGTTGACCCTGTGCTCCAACAATTAAAATATGCATAATTTACGCAATTTATTCCTGCGGCTTGGTCGCTCTTTAATTTTGCTCACTATTAATTACGATTCAGGCTGACCCGTGCGAATGTTTATCCGCATACTTGGATCATCCAGCAAAGGTGAAATGAGGGGTACAAAGCGCACTGCGCCGAGACCCTTCGCATCCAACTTGCCGGCCGTTTTACGGATTAACCATAACACCTGCTCTTCGGGTTGCGCCCCAATCGGAATCACCATGCGCCCGCCTTCGGCTAGTTGATCCCACAGTGGCCGGGGCAGATAGGCTGGCGCTGCTGTCACAATAATCGCAGCAAACGGGGCCATGGCCGGCCAGCCGCCAGCACCATCACCAATCGCAATCTGCGGATGGCAGCCTAACCGATCTAAGGTTGCCGCCGCGTTTTGCGCCAGGGATCGAAAGCGTTCGACCGAATAGACATGGATGCCGGCCAGCTCTTGAGGGCCGGTTGTCAATTCACACAAGATGGCCGTCTGATAACCAGAGCCGGTGCCAATTTCCAAGGTTTTGTCACCTGGCTGCAACGCCAACGCTTGCGTCATCAGCGCCACAACAAAAGGTTGGCTAATCGTCTGCCCTTCACCAATCGGCAGTGGTGCATCTTGGTCACTCCACCTTTGCACCTGCGCCGGCACAAATTGGGCACGGGGCACGCGCGAAAATGCGTGGCGCACCCGTTCATCCGTAATTTCTGGCCAACCCTTTGCCCACGGAAAATCTGGTGTGGTTGATTGTTGATCCACCGTACCGGTTCCCTCCATATCAGATCGAATCGGTCGATTGTAACACAAACATAGCCTGATGCTGAAACTGTAGGGGGCTGGGGGTGTAGGGGAGATAAGGAGCGTGACTAGACTGGCTAGACTGGCTAGACTATATGTCTCCCTGTCTCCCTGTCTCCCTGTCTCCCTGTCTCCCTGTCTCCCTATTTTCCCTCCAGTGCCTCCAGCAATAGCATCGGTAGTCGATGCCGGAGCGGAAAAATATCGACAAAGCCGACGTGGCCGCCGCTCGGGTGAATTTGCACCTTCAACAATGGATGAGGCGGAATGGCGTAAAAATCTGCCACGGGAATAACTGGATCATTCTGTGCGGTAATGATGGTGGTAGCCACATCTAGCGTTTGAAATGCCCTCTGATCGACGCTATAGGCATGAAAGTAATCGGCGGCAGTTTTGAAACCACCGTGCTGGTTGGCATAGCGTTGGATCAGCCACTCGGTCATTTGCCAGATTAGTGGCATCTTGACCAGTGGCGCAAATTGATAGAGGTCGGGGAAGAGCCGCTCTTTGTTGAGCAGCGAACCCAGCCAGCGTCGCCGAAAATAGTGACGAAAGACGCGCTGCTTATCGATGGCCGCGGTCGCACTGGCGGCATTGATCGCTGGATTAAAGGCAATGACGCGGCGCAAATTATGAAACGGTTGCTGGCCATGGCGAAGCGCCAGACGCAGCGCAAAACTACCCCCCATCGATGCGCCGACAATGTAAAACGGGCGCGCGCCGGCCATGTCGGCCACCCGTCCCACCGCCGTAGCGGCTTCATCTAAGAGCGTGCCAAAGAAAAGACCAGGGTTGAGCGCATAGGGATTGATGTGCAAACCTGGCCCATGATCGCGCAGATTGAGCCGGAAAACATCGTAGCCGGCCCGAAGCATGGTGTCGGTGATGATCAGGTTATAGGTCGAGTGGCTACATCCTTCCCAGCCATGCAATGTAAGCACCAGGCCGCGACTGGGGCCTGGCGTTTGCGCCGGTGTGTAATAACCAAGCAGGCGGACGGGGCTAGCGGGTGCCACCCCTGTTGCATCGTAGCCAGCGTCTAAGAGCACGGGGTGTTCCAGCCCTGTCCCCAGCAACTGGCGCGGCCGGTAACGGGCCAGCATGGTTTGTGTGCGGCCAGAACGGACAAAACGGTGGGGCGCAAAGGCGCCCTGGGCGACAAAAGGTTGGTTGAGATCCGGCAAATAATTCGTATTCATGCTTCTATTATACTTGGGCGCAAAAGCCTAGGAAAATTACCGGCTCAGCTGTGCAAAGTGGGCAAACCGATCTTTTGCTCGTTGGCAAAATCTTGTGTTGGTCAACTTTCGGCTGATGCGCCAAATTATCGACTGTGGATGACGAATGACCCACTTATCTCTGTCGTTGGGTATTCGTGATCCAGCTTTAGGGTTGCTCCTTTGCATCACTTAAACAATTGCATAGGGAACACCTTGCAGATGCAGAACCCATACGTTACAATTTGACATCTGCTATCAACTATATGATCTAAATCTATGCGCTAATCTGATCTAAATCGTCTGTTGTCGGCAAATTTTCGAAAAACCAATCGGTGGCCTGGTCACAACCAAGTGCTGCCTTATTATTCATGGATGATGATCATTAATTTTGGTCATTGATTTGGCAACGAAGAATTTAGTGATAAAGAATTTAGTGATGAAATCGTTGCTTTATGGTTGAGGAAAGGTGTAAATGCTCAACACACTCAGTGAAGTTCAGCTTGATCAACATGAGGCTCAAAATGGGCGACTCAGCGATCGCTTGAACCTGACCAACGCTTCGGCCGATCAGTTGCCCAGGGGTGAAGATGCTTTTGACTGGAAAATAAATGCTTGGTGGGATCGGATCGAGGCCGCCAAGGAAGAAGACCTCTACTACTACTTGCAGCCAGTCGATCAGATTGAAGGTGCGTGGGTCCATACCCACGGGCAACGTAAGCTCATGTTTGCCACCTATAGCTATTTGGGTTTGCTACAGCACCCACGTATCGTGGCCGCAGCCCAAGCGGCGACAGAAAAATATGGCGCCGGTACGCATGGTGTACGTATTTTGGGGGGCACGCTGGACTTGCATGCCCAAATGGAACAAAAAATCGCTGACTTTACCGGTCGTGCCGATGCGATTGCCTACAGCAGCGGTTATGTAACCAACCTGGCAACGATCAGCACATTAGCTGGGCGTGGGGACTGGATCATCTCTGACCGTTGGAACCACGCCAGTATTGTCGATGGTTGTCTGTTGGCCCAGGGCGAATTCAAGCGTTTTCGCCACAACGACATGGCCGATCTGGAGCGGTTGCTCCAACAGGCGCCGGCCGAGGCAGGCAAGTTGATCGTCGCCGATGCAGTGTTTAGTATGGATGGCGATATCTTTAATCTGCCGGTGGCGCTCGAATTAGCGCGCAAATACAATGCACGCTTGATGATTGATGAGGCGCACAGCTTAGGCGTATTGGGCGCAACTGGGCACGGTATCGAAGAACACTTCAATTTGCCAGGTGTGATCGATATCAAAATGGGCACCCTTAGCAAGACGATCCCAGGTATTGGCGGCTATATTGCCGGCGACCGCAAGCTGATCAATTTCTTGCGCCATGCCGCACGCGGCTTTGTCTTTAGCGCGGCGCTACCACCGGCGGTGGCAGCAGCCATTTTGGAAGCCTTTTCAGTCATCGAAGATGAAGGCGTCGAGCGCAACCGGATTCTGACGCGCAATGTAGAATTCTTCATCAACGGTCTGCAAGCGGCTGGTTTCGACACGGGCCTCACTTGTACGCCCATTGTGCCGATTATGGTCGGTACGGAAAAACGCGCACTGGCGATGACAAAATTTTGCCAGGATCAGGGCGTCTTTGTGCTGCCAGTGCTGCCCCCTGCTGTACAGGAGGGAACTGCACGTCTGCGCGCCAATGTAACGGCGGCCCACACCCAGGCCGATATCGAATTTGCTTTAGATATTTTCATCCGCGCAGGTAAACACGTTGGCATCATTTAACGCTTATGAAACATGTCGTCTCGATCAGCCTGGGCAGTAGTCGACGCAATCATCGTAGTCAGACCACTATTCTGGGCCAGCCGATCTTGCTGGAGCGGATTGGCACAGATGGTGATCAGCAACAGGCGCGCCAATTGTTTTTAGAGATGGACGGCAAGGTGGATGCCTTTGGTGTCGGTGGGGCGGATTTAGGTATTACTGTCAATGAGCATTATTATCCGCTCTATTCTGTCCACAAGCTTGTGCAAGGGCTGAAGACACCCGCGGTCGATGGTGGTGTAGTGCGCCGCGTCGTCGAGCGCCAATTAGTCCAGCGTTTGGAGCCTGCTTTGCCGCAACCTATCGAACCCAAACGGGTTCTGATCGGCACTTCGGTCGGGCGCTATGATCTGGCGCTTAGCTTTCACAAGGCTGGCTATGCCGCCATCTATGGCGATCTAGGCTTTGGGCTTGGTATTCCCATTGCCATTCACAGCTTGCCGGCCCTTCACCGTCTGGCCAGCATCCTGTTGCCGATTATGGGGCGCTTACCTTTTGCCTGGCTCTATCCAACCGGTGAGGCGCAGGAACAGATCACGCCCAAGTTTGGGGCGTGGTATCAGTGGGCCAGTGTGATCGCCGATGACTTTCTCTACATTCGTAAGCATCTGCCCGACCGTCTGGACGGCAAAATCATCGTCACCAACACGACCACAGCCGACGATGTCGAACTGCTGCGCGCCCGCGGCGTGCGCTATCTCTGCACTCCCACGCCACGGTTGGAGGGGCGCACCTTTGGCACGAATGTGATGGAGGCTGCCTTGACTGCGATTGCCGGTAAAAATCGCCCCTTGACCCCCGCTGAGTTGCAAGCGATGCTCAGCGAGGCGGATCTGACCCCAGCCATTTTGCCTTTGCAGACATAAGCCAAACTTATCCTCGTTTTAACAAAACTTAACGCAAAGGTGCGAAGATGCGAAGGCGCAGGGAAAAGCGTTAACAGAATTTCTCCCTATATGTTACCAGTGGATTTTTGTTGCTAACCCTATTTATACCTGTCCAGCGCAGCTACGCCTCAAACCGACCAGATCGGTACGCGGATGACGCTGATTGGGCGGACAAAGGCAGATTTTTTCTGGATTTGAAAGCTGGCACGGTTGGTTAAGATTTTTAGACACCCAATAATTTACTGTCTACTTGTTTGCCTGTCTACCTATACTGAGCAAGGTGACAAATGATAATAGTTTTAGAGTAATTCTCTCTGGTGACCATTATCATTTATGAGCTTTTGCAGTATAGCTACATAGGGGATCAATCGTTACCCAGATTTTATAGTTGCGTGAGGAAAAGTGACTTATGCCGAGCAACCCTATGGCCCCATCCGATCTGCGCCAGCATCTTTCGCCCGTTTGGAGCCATTATAGTGACGTGCTGGCCGCGCGCGCGGAGGGCGCCTACATTTACACGAGCGATGGCCGTCGTTTGCTGGACTTTACCAGTGGCATCGGCGTCACCAACACCGGCCATTGCCACCCCAAAGTAGTGGCTGCCGCCCAGGCGCAGATTGGCAAACTGATCCACGGCCAGATCAACATCGTTTATCACCAACCGATCTTGGATTTGGTGGGCGAACTGCTGCAAGTGGCGCCCGCGCATCTGAGCAGCTTCTTCTTTAGCAACAGCGGCGCCGAAGCGATCGAAGCCTCGATCAAACTGGCGCGCCAAGCGACTGGCCGCCCCAATCTGATCGTCTTCCAGGGCAGCTTTCACGGCCGCACGATTGGCGCCATGTCGCTGACCATGTCCAACACGATCTATCGTGTCGGCTACCAGCCGTTGATGGCCGGTGTCTTTGTCGCCCCCTTTCCCTATCGTTATCGCTATGGTTGGTCCGAAGCCGAGACGACGGCTTTTTGTCTGCGCGAATTGCGCGACCTCCTCGTCATGCAAACGGCACCGCGCGAAACCGCGGCCATTCTGATCGAGCCGGTGTTGGGCGAAGGTGGCTATGTCGCACCGACACCCGGCTTTTTGGAAGGTGTGCAAGCCATCTGTCGCGAACATGGCATCTTGCTCATTGTCGATGAGGTGCAATCGGGCTTTGGGCGCACGGGCCAATGGTTTGCACATCAACATTTCAATATCGAACCCGATATTATGGTCATGGCCAAAGGAATTGCCTCCGGCTTTCCGCTCAGTGGCATTGCGGCACGGCCCGAGCTAATGGCCCAATGGCAGACTGGCAGCCACGGCGGCACCTATGGCGGCAACGCCGTGGCCTGTGCCGCTGCCACCGCCACAATCCAAGTGCTACGCGACGAAAACTTGATCAACAATGCGCATGTGATGGGCGAAGCGCTACAAACTGGGCTGCGTGCGCTACAAAAGCGCTTCCCTATCATCGGTGATGTGCGCGGCAAGGGCCTGATGGTCGCCACCGAATTTTCCCATCCGAATGGCGAACCAGACACCAAAACCGCTAAGGCCGTCGTCCACGAATGCCAGGACCTCGGCCTGATGCTGCTCACCTGCGGCCCCTACAGCAATGTGATCCGCTGGATTCCGCCGCTGATCGTGGATGAGGGTCATTTGGATGAGGGGTTGGGGATTTTCGAGACGGCGCTGGAGCGTATATGAGTACCTTGCCCACAATTGACACTACTATCCTTTTCCATGCCTAATCTGCTAGACAGTAAAATGCTTATTGATTTTGTTGCCTAGGTTGATCGTGCGCTACAATTTGTCGAATGATACCCAGCCGTGTTCAAAAAGTGGGATTGCGCGTTACGCTCCTTCTCATTCTCCTCGCTACTTTTGCCCTGCGTCTGCACGAACTCACCCGTCAAAATATTTGGTGGGATGAGGCGCGCAATATCGATGTGGCCTTGCGCCCGTTTACGCAAATTGCCGGCGCGCCCGAGCTGGATATTCAGCCCCCCTTCTATTTTTGGCTGCTGCATGGCTGGGGCAAGCTGGCCGGCGTGGCCAGTGCCGATCCAACGCTGATCGCCTTTTGGGCGCGCTTTCTCAGCGTCGCCGCTGGATTGGTTGGTACGGCGCTGCTCTATCAACTGGGGCGATTGGCCTTTTCGCCCACCGCGGGGGCGTACGCAGCACTCATTTCCGGCTTGTCGCCCTTCTGGCTAGCGGAAAGCCAGGAAGCCCGCATGTACACGGTTGGTTTTGCACTGTTGACGGGTGCGGCAGTGGCATTGCTGAAAGAGATTAGACGCACCAATTATCCCGCAAAAATTACCAA
>Ga0209591_10006771_pt1 | contig 12680 bp, 13 predicted proteins | sample MAT01_FD_187207 | JGI IMG/M metagenome (GOLD analysis project Ga0209591, IMG submission 187207) | Freshwater microbial communities from Lake Fryxell liftoff mats and glacier meltwater in Antarctica - MAT-01 (SPAdes) (version 2) | ecosystem: Environmental > Aquatic > Freshwater > Ice > Liftoff...
GCGCGAAGAAGGCAAGCCTCTGGCTTGCCTGCGGCCTGCAAGGCGAGCGCTGCGGCTCCAGGTGTGCCCGCGCACACCTGGACAGCGTGAAGAAGGCAAGCCTCTGGCTTGCCTGCGGCCTGCAAGGCGAGCGCTGCGGGACTCCCGCCCGCAAGGAGAAGCAACGCCGCCGACGTGCACCAGCGCGGCTCAATCGAGTGCGGTGCGTTGTCACCCTTGAGGTGACCTTGCTGGTGCGCACAAAAGCTGGAGTTCAAAAGGCGTATCCAGCGCAAGAAAGCGGTCGACTGCGGTTTCTACGATCATGAGTCTGGCCCAGCTGTCGCACTTCCAGACCGTGGAGCAAGCGCTGCAGTTCGCGCGACGCAACAAGCCGCCTCTGATCGCGCCCGAACCGTTCCAGCAGCATGCGGGATTGCGCACCGTGTGTTATCCCGGCGACCCGCACACTCACAAAGCCAGCGCGTGTTCCCTGGGCCGACCAGGCTCGTGTTTCGCAACCAGCGCTTTGAGCCGCCGGACGGCTTCGAGTCGCTGTGTCAGCCCTGGGAGCTGCTGTAGTCGATGGCGCTGACAAAGCGCGGGTCGCGGTGCCATGCCCAATAGGTCTCGACCATGCGTCGGGTCACCGGCCCTGGGTGGCTGGAACCGATGACATGGTCGTCTACCCGCGTCACCGGCAACACGCCACCACCCGACGTGGACAGGAACACCTCCTGCGCCTGCCGTAGCTCCTGTGCTGGCAAGGCGCGCAGTTGCACCGGCACTCCAAGGGCCTGCGCCATTTCGATCACAGTGCGCCGCGAAATGCCCTCGAGCATTCCGCTGCTCGGGGTCACCAACACGCCCTCGCTGACACAGAACACATTGAACCCGGGGCCTTCCACCACGTTGCCTGCCTGATCCACCAGCAACACACTGTCGGCCCCCGCGTCGAGCGCGCCAAACAAGGCCATCGTCATGTCGTTCCAGTGGTAGTTCTTCGCAGTCGGGTCGACGGAGCCGGGCGGAATGCGCTGCACATCACTCACCAGCACATGCAGGCCGGTCTGGCGCTGCTGCTCGTTGGCCAGCCACACATAAGGAACAGCAAACGCGAAGAACTGGTTGACGGCCTGGCGCGGATCACGCGATCCCCACGGCGGCTTGCCACGGGTGCAAATCATCTCCACGTAGGCCGCGCGCAATCCGCTCAGACGCACACATTGCGACAACACGGCAGTGATCGCGGCCGCGTCCAGTCCGGGGTCAAGACGCCAGCGTGCGCAACTGCGGGCAAATCGCTCCAGGTGCGCATCCAGCCGGAAATACGACCCGTCCCACACCGTCACCACATCGTATGTGGCGTCCGAGCGCAGGAATCCCCAGTCGGTCATGGGAATCGACGCGTCGGCAATCGGCACGTACTTGCCCCCGGCAAAAGCGACACCGTCACTGAACGGATTTTTTGTTGACACGGAATAACCTCGTAACAAACTCGACCATGCATTATCCGATGACCCAACGCAAGGCGCAGCCGGGTTGACGGAGCGGCCCGGGCCACGGCTGCCGGCTTGTCGCCGAACCGGTTCACCGCTACCCGCAGCGCCCTGCATACAGGCAGGAAATCGGCATTAGTGCCTTGGCTCTGTCACATCCCCCCCCTAGACTGAATTCGACGGCCGCGATTGCGGATAAACCCACATTGCCGAGACCACAGCATGAAACCCCAAACAGTTTCCCTTACTCACCCGGATGCCGACAGTCCGATTCTGGGCACCACCACTGCAGCCCTGGCGACTGCGGCAACGCTCTGTCTGGCCTGGATTGCCGCTTGGGCCGCGGGCCTCAGTGCCGCAATAATATTGGCACTATCGATCACCATCCTGGTGGTCGCGCTGTGTGTGTTCGGCCTGCGGGCCGCAATGCTGTACCGAAAAAAACCAACCCTGGACCACACGCGCGGTGTGCGCGTCACCAGCGCGCCGAGAAACGCAATCGACGAGCCTTTGGATGCGGCATTCTCGGCGCCACTGCATGGCAAACGCTGGAGTCTGGAAGTGTTTGCTGCAATCGACGCCAAGCGCTTCGCGGCAGTCTGCGAAACCTGGTTCTCGTGGGCCGGGTTTGATACCCGATCAGAGGCGCACCGGACCGACGAAGGGGTGGACATCTGGTTGCATGCTGCCAAGGTCCCAGGGCCGGTGGCGATCGTGCGTTGCAAACACTGGCTCGACCGGCCCGTTGGCGTGCAGGAACTGAAGGATTTCATGGCCGTCATGGCTGGGCACAAATCGGTCCACGGCACGTACACCACGACTTCGACTTACACCGCCGAGGCCCTCCAATTTGCAAAAGAGCATGGGATTGATGCAGTCGACGGACGTGGCCTGTTGCGGCGCATCCAGACCCGGACCCGGCAGCGCCAGCAGGCCTTGCTGGCCGTTGCGTACAACGCGCGGGCCTGAGGCACTGAAGGCACAAGCCGACTTTCGCAGGCGCTGCCGCGCCGCAATATAGCGCCAGGTTGAAGCAGTTGGGCCAGCTCGCCGCTGCGCCATTGCCCACTCGTGGGTGAGTCGGGCCACATGGCCTCGACTGCGCCTGGCCTGGCAGCGCGGCCCGGCGCAGGCCCAAGCCATAGCCATAGCCCGACAGGCTGCTAGGATGCGGTCACCAATCCAGAAAAACGCTGGTTCACCACAGGAGTGAGGAATGACCATCAATGTGACGATCGCACTCGGATACGAGTTCGAGGTAAAAGCCCTGGCGGCCGAGGTATTTGAGGTTCTCTCCGACGTGCCGACCTCGGCCAGCCACTTTCCCAAGGTGAGCAAGCTGGTCGACCTGGGAGGCGGCAGCTATCGCTGGGAGATGGAGAAAATTGGCGTGGCGCAGATCAATCTGCAAACCATTTATGCCAGCAAGTACGTGTCCAACAAGGCCAAGGGGAGCGTCGTCTGGACGCCCGTCAAGGGAGAGGGCAACGCACTGGTATCCGGGAGCTGGAAGATCACCGACAAGAAGAAGTCAACCCACCTGGTACTCACCATCAACGGCGATCTGTCGATACCGCTACCCGGGCTGATGAAGATGGTGGTTGCGCCGGTGGTGCAAGGTGAGTTCGAGAAGATGGTCGAAAAGTACATCGACAACCTCACCAAGCGATTTGGCGGCGAAGTCTGAGCGCGACCAGCAAGGCGCCGCTCGTTCGGGCGGTTCTTCAGGAACCCAGCAACTTGCGCTTGAGCCGGATCTGTTCGGTGCGCACCCCGTGAACGGTCGCAGACCGGGCCGATGACATGACCCGTTTGAACCCGGCCAGCGCATGAAAACGCATCGCCCGGTCATTCGTCAGATCGATCCAGATACTCACCTCGGTGCAGCCCTCCTGGATCAACTGCTCGCGCGCCGTGTCCCACAAGGCCAACCCGGCCCCCTGTCCCCAATAGGCAGGTAACACCTGGATCGTCCAGATCTCGCCCATGGTAGGCGCGGTACCGGCGTCGCGCGAGCGATCAAAACCCACTACGCCGACCACCCTGTCGGCAGCACATGCCACGTGCAGTTGCGGCTCGGAGAATTTGATCGCATCGCGCCAGAAACGCAACTGTTCCGGCGCTGCTGCCGCGCCAACCTGCGCGTCCGGCGTCGGCTGCAAACCCGTCAAAAGGCCGGTACTGGCATGGATCCTTGTGACGACCTCGGCGTCGTGCGTGGCAGCTGGCCGGATCAGAAAATGCGTCATGCCATGGTTCCCTCAAGCGTACAGCCGGATTATCCATACTGGCTGATGGCACTGCAGCGGCACCGCGCTTGGGCTGTCAACCGCGTTTGCGCTCTTGAGTCGAGGCGCCACTGACGCCATAATCCGTTGCCAGTTCCGATTTCGCCCTTTCTCCGAACACACCATGACCGCATCCAAAACATCGTTGATTCTCGTCAGCATGCTGGCGCTTGCGGGCTGCTCCTCCCTGCAGACCGGCGGTGCTGAAAAGGACAAAACCTACAAGATCACCATCCTGCATACCAATGACCACCATGGCCGGTTCTGGAAGAACAGCGATGGCGAATACGGGTTGGCAGCCCGCAAAACGCTGGTCGACCAGCTCCGGGCCGAGGTCACGCGCTCCGGCGGCTATAGCCTGCTGCTGGACGGCGGAGACGTCAACACCGGTGTTCCCGAGTCGGACCTGCAAGACGCCGTACCAGACTTTCGCGGCATGAACCTGATGGGTTACGACGCGATGGCGGTTGGCAACCACGAGTTTGACAAGCCGCTGAACATCTTGCGCATGCAACGCGATCTGGCCAAGTTTCCGATGCTTTCGGCGAACATCTATGACCGCGGGCAGCGCATGTTCGACCCCTACAAGGTATTCACCCTTGGGGGTTTGCGCATCGGCGTGATGGGCCTGACGACCGAAGACACCTTCAAGATGGTGAGTCCGGACAACATCAAGGGCATCGAATTCCGCAGCGTCATCAACGAAGCGTCCAAGGTAGTGCCGGAACTTCGCAAAAGGGCGGATGTGGTGATTGCAGCCACCCACATGGGGCACTACGAAAATGGCAACCGTGGAACGCAGGCGGTCGGCGACGTCGAGATGGCCCGTGCCGTCAACGGTATCGATCTGGTAGTCGGTGGACATACGCAGAATCCGGCCTGCATGAAGGCGGAGAACGTGCTGGATCGCGAGTATGTACCGGGCACCGAATGCCGCCCGGACCGGCAAAACGGCACCTGGATCGTGCAGGCCCATGAGTGGGGCAAATATGTGGGCCGGGCCGATTTCGAGTACCGCAATGGCGACTTCAAGCTCATCAAGTACGCCTTGATTCCGGTCAACCTGAAAAGGTCTGTGCGGGCTGCCGATGGCAAGACCTCCATGGTGAACTACACGGCCGAGATTGCCGAAGACAAGGAAATGCTCGAGTTGCTCAAGCCGTTCCAGGAGTTCGGCCAGCAGAAACTGCTGGTCGAGATCGGTTCCACCGACGGCCGCCTCGAAGGTGACCGCGCGGTAGTACGCAGCAGACCCGCGTCGCTCGCGGTACTCATCGGACGGGCGCTGATGGACCGTACCAGAGCGGACTTTGCGGTTGTCAACGCCGGTGGCGTACGCGATTCCTTTGTCGCGGGCAAGTTGACCTACAAGGATGTGCTCAAGGTACAGCCGTTCGGAAACACCACGGTCACGCTGGACTTGACCGGAGCAGAGGTGATGGACTACCTGAATGCGGCCGCCAAGATGAGTGTCGGATCCGGCGCATTCCCGCAATTCGCCGGCATCGAGTTGGTAATCACCGGCAACGTGGTCACCAGCGCCCGTATCAAGGGTGCAGCGGTTGACCCCGTCAAAATGTACCGGATGGTGATCAACAACTTCTTGGCGGCTGGCGGCGACGGTTATCCGCGCATGTCCGGCCATCGAAGTTTCGTCGACACCGGATTTGTCGACGCCGACCTGTTGCGGGCGTACATCACCGCCAACAGCCCGCTCAAGGCGGCCGATTTTGACCCCGGCCACGCGATCGTGCGCAGGTAAACCCGGGCGCCCGCGCCGCCCATGACGCAACCAGCCGGTTGCGTCCGGTTTTTACAACCCGTTTTTGCCCACTTCAGGAGAACAGCATGGCCAAAGGACAACAAAAGAGCAACAAGGAAACCAGGAAGCCGAAAAAGGACACCTCGCCGCCCAAACCGGTGTCACCGGACGCGGTACGCCCAACAGTGACGACCGTGGTTCCGGTGCGCGGCAAACTCAAGAAATAGGCATGGCCGTTGTGGGCAAGACCGGCCAACGCCGAAAGCCGGGGCAGTTGTTTCGCAACATATCGGCCCTCGTACGGGACGACAGTGCGCTGCCGGAGGTCATCGCCGAGGGCTATGGCTTGCCGCAGATGATCGAGGACCTGCGCAAGTACCAGGCTGAACTGGAAATCCAGAACAAGGCACTGCGCTACAGCCAGCGCGCCGCCGAGGGCGCCTCGGAGCGGTTCCTGACGTTGTTCTCCAGTGTGCCACTGGCCTTGATGGTGGTCGACGAACACGGCATGGTGCTCGAGAGCAACGCCATGGCGTTGCGCCTGTTCCGCCCGCAGGAACATGACCCGCCGCTGAATTTCCTGCTGCCGTTGGTCAGCGAGGCGCATTCGGACCAGGTGTCCGAATCCTTTACCGTGGCCAAGTCCACCGGCAACAGCGAAACGAGCGAGGTGCTATTCAAGGCCGGTTCTGGCGGCACATTTGCCGGCGACCTGCATATCGCCCGTATCGACAACTCTCAGGATGAACTGGCGCATTTCATCTGCGCCATCATCGACCAGGGGCCCTTGCTGGCCGAGCGGCGTGCCCTGCAGGAAAGCGCCTCCGCGCTGCGCCGGCGCAACGAAGAACTGCACCTGAGCGAAAACCGCCTCGCCGCCATCATCAACTCCTCGCTCGACGCCATCATCTGCGTCGACAGCAGCCGCTCCATCACCATCTTCAATCCGGCCGCAGCGGCCCTGTTCCAGTGCCCTTCAACGCAGGCGCTGGGCAGTCCGCTTGAGCGATTCCTGCCCGACGCGGTGCAAACCCTGTCCTATGCCCAGTTGTCCACGCATGCACAACTGGGCGAAATGGAGGGCCTCACCAGCAGCGGCAAGCCGCTGGCCGTCGAGGTGAGCGTGTCGTTTGAGCATCGGCTGGACGGCGACATCATCACCGTGTTCGCACGCGACCTGACTGCACGCAAGAAGATGGAAACGCAGCGCAATGTGCTGGAGTCGCAATTGCGCGAATCGCAGAAGATGCAGGCCGTGGGTACCATGGCCGGAGGCATCGCGCACGATTTCAACAATATCCTGGGCGCCATCCTGGGCAACGTGGAACTGGCAAAACAGGACGCCGGCAACCAGTCCCCGGCGATGACCAGCCTGCTCGAGATCGAAAAGGCAGGTCGCCGGGCGCGCGACCTGGTGCGCCAGATCCTGACCTTCAGCCGCAACGAAACACCCAAGCGCAGCGCCATCCACTTACCCGAGGTCGTGCACGAGACGACGCGCCTGCTCAAGGTGACCCTGCCGCCGTCAATCGACCTGCAGGTCCGCATCGACAAACAGGTGCCTGCGGTCATGGCCGATCCGACCCAGGTCGAACAAGCCCTGCTCAACCTGTGCACCAATGCCATGCACGCAATCGGCAGCGAGCGCGGCGTCATCAGTGTGGAACTTGGCAGCACCTACAACTGGTCGCTGCAGGAAGAGCGGCGTGGCATCTCGCGCGGCCACCACGTCACCCTGGCGGTGCGTGATACCGGCACCGGCATCAGCCCGGAAACCATGGAGCGCATCTTCGAGCCATTCTTCACCACCAAACCGGTCGGTCAGGGTACCGGACTCGGGCTGGCCGTGGTGCACGGAATCATGCGCACGCATCAGGGCTCGGTCGGCGTCAAGAGTGCGCCCGGCAAGGGCAGCGTCTTCACCCTGTATTTTCCACCGGTTGACGCGCCCGATGAGCCCGTGCAGGTGGAAATCAGTTTTCCAAACAACGTACGGGGCAACGGCAAACATGTGATGTACGTCGACGACGACGAGGCGCTGGTGTTTTTGGTTGAGCGGGTGCTGACCCGCAAGGGCTTCCGGGTCAGTTCGTTTACCGACCCCCACCTGGCATCGGTCGCGCTGCGCGAGCGAGCGCACGACTTCGATCTGCTGGTAACCGACTACAACATGCCCGGATTTTGCGGTCTGGACCTGTTGCGCGAGGCGCGCATCGTGCGTCCCGACCTGCCGGTGGCGCTGGCATCGGGCTACGTTACGGCTGAAATTGAACAAAGCGCCTTTGCTGAAGGTGCGGGTGCCCTGATCCACAAGCCCAACGATGTCGAGGAACTGTGCGATATCGTGCAAAAGCTGGTCAACGGCAACGTTGCGAACTGAGTTGTTTCCACTTTACGCCGACGGTGCACTCGTCGTGCTGGAGAAACCGGCCGGCCTGCTTTCGGTACCGGGACGCGGGGCCGACAAGCAGGACTGCTTGAGCACCCGTGTCCAGGGTGTTCTGCCGGACGCCCTGATCGTGCACCGCCTCGACATGGCAACCTCGGGCCTGATGCTGATGGCGCGCAACAACAGTGCACAGTTGCAACTCAACCGGATGTTTGCCGAACGCAGCATCCACAAGCGCTACGTCGCTCTGGTCCATGGACTGCCTGGCGAAGTGGGTGGGGGCTGGACGGAAATCGACCTGCCAATTGCGCTGGACTGGGAGCACAGGCCGCGCCGAACCGTCAACCTGGAGTCCGGCAAGGCAAGTCTGACGCGATGGCGCGTACTGGCTCGGCATGGCGCTGGCCAGTTCACCCGTCTGGAGCTTGAGCCTGTGACGGGACGCTCACACCAGTTGCGCGTGCACCTGCAGGCCATCGGCCACCCCATCCTCGGCGATGCGTTGTACGGCCAGGCGCCGCCGCCTGGCTGCACCCGAATGATGCTGCACGCCAGCCAACTCGATCTGCTGCACCCCGTCACGGGAGCCGCCTTGCATTTCAGCAGCGCTGCCGACTTCTGAGCGCGCGCGGTCAGCCCGGCCGAAGCGGAAACTCAAGCACCGCCTCCAGCCCCGGCTTGGCATTGCGCAGCAGCAGGCGGCCACCATGGGCCTGCGCCACCAGGCGGCACAGGTACAAGCCCAGCCCGACCCCGCCGGTGCTGCGCTGGCGCGCGCTGTCAGCCCGGTAAAAGGCCTGCGCCAGTTGCGGCAGCTGGTCCTCGACGACACCAGGACCAAAGTCGCGTACCGTGACACGGCAGGCAACCGCATCGGCGGACAGGCTGACCCGCGCTGCTGCACTGCCACCCGCGCCATGGCGCAGCGCGTTGTCGAGCAGGTTGCGCAGCGCCAGGCGGATGCGGGTGGCATCCAGTTCCAACAGCGGCAGCGCGGCACCGATCACACACCGTAGCTCTGAGAAATCGGGCCGGCTCGACAGGACTTCGGCCAGCAGACGGGCGAGGTCCACGGGTTCGCGCTGCAGGGCCAAATGCGCGCCCGACAGGCGTTCACCTTCCAGCAAATCGGTGATCAGGTCGCGCATTTCGGCGAGGTCGCGTAGCAATGCGGTACGGGCCACCGCGGTATCCGCCCCCTCGGGCAAAAGTTCAGCGTTCAAACGCGCCCGGGTCAGCGGTGAGCGCAGTTCATGGCTGATTGCCAACAACAGGGCGCGTTTGCCCTCCAACATCAAATGCAGGTCTTGCGCCATCGTATTGATCTGCCGCGCGAGGTCGCCGAGTTCATCCTGCCGGCGCGCCGTGATCGGTTGGCCGAAGTCGCCAGCGCCGAATCGTTTGGCGCCCGCCCGGATGTCATCAAGCGGGCGCAACAAGTGCCGTACATAGGCGTACACCACGGCCGTCATCAGCAGCAGCAGCAGCAGCGTGACCCAGCCAATCAGGCGCGGCTGGCTTTTCCAGGCCAGCTCGCCCAGGCCGAACTCGATGCGGTGCCCGTCCGCGGTCCGGCGTTCCAGCAACTGTGGACCATCACCGTGGTGGTTCTCTTCTGTCCCCTCCCCACGCCTGGTATCGCGCCAGCCGTCGGAGGACCACTGGACCACCGGCCCGCTGATGCGCACGCTCAGCGGCAGACGCTGCGCCAGCGAGCGCGCCCTGTCGATGCTCGGCGGGCTGCCAATATCGCTGGCCAGTCGATCCAGATAGTCCGCCAGCAAGGGCGCAGCCGCCAGGCGCCAGCCCACACCCAGCGCGCGTTGGGTGCCACCCAGGAACACCGCGGCCAGCACCAGCGCGAGCAACCAGAACACCACAATCAGCCGCAAGCGCAAGGAGCGCCGCAGCGCCGAGCGCGCACGCTGGTGCCAGCGGTGCTGGCGCGTTTCAGACACGGCCGACCGCCAGCGCGTAACCGGCATTGCGCAGCGTCTTGATGCAATCCAGTGGTTCGAGCTTCTTGCGCAGGCGGCTCACCACGATGTCCACCGCGCGGGTGTACAGATCGGCCTCATGGCCGCGCAGGTGGTTGAGGATGTCGTCGCGCGAAAACACGGTGCCAGGCGAACGCGCCAGCAAGGTCAACAAAGCGAACTCGGTTCCCGTCAGTTCGACCGGTGACCCCAGGCGCAGCACCAGGTGTTTGTCCAGGTCGAGTTCCAGGCCCTCGAAAACCAGCCGCTGCCCCGATACCTTGCCGCCCCTGCGCCGCAGCACCGTTTGCAGACGCGCTACCAGTTCGCGTGGCTCGAACGGTTTGGGCAGGTAGTCGTCTGCCCCGAGTTCCAGGCCGACCACCCGATCCATGACGTCGCCACGCGCCGTCAGCATGATGATCGGAATGTCGTTGTCCTTGCGAATGGTTCGACACAACTCGAACCCGTCCATCTCGGGCAACATGACATCGAGAATAACCGCGTCGAACCGGCCGGCGCGCAGCTTGTCCAGTCCTGCGCTGGGACGTTCGGCGCACACCAGTTCCATTCCGAAACGTGCCAGGTAGACGGCCAGCGGCGGTCCCAGCATGGCATCGTCGTCGATCAGCAGGATCATCCTAGAAACCGCATTTGACCGCTTCCTTCCGCTGGGTACGCCCCATGAACTCCAGCTTTCTTGCCCACGAGCAAGGTCACCTCAAGGGTGACAACGCTACGCACCCGATTGAGCCGCGCTGACGCACGCCGGCGGCGTTGCTTCTCCTCGCGGGCAGGAGCCCGCAGCGTCGTCGCGCCTTGCCGGCGCACCCCATCGCAGCCCACTCGGGCGCGTCCAACTGCGGTTTCTAGGATCATAGGCATGTGCCATTGTCCCATCCGTCAGGAGGCTGCCAGGCCTCAACTGCGGCCGAACCAGCCATGCCGGCGCTGCATGAAATCCCGTACCTTTTGTTGCTGAGCCGGATTCAGACTGTCGAAGAACTCTGCCGCCGCGTTGATCACCTCCGGGCTCTTGCTGCGGATGGCGCCCGTCTTCTCATCAAGGATGGCCTGGGCCCGGCCTTTGTCAAATTGCGCCCCGGCTACCAGGGCCTGCACCTCGGCGCGCGGGTCGGTGGTCTTACCCACCAATGCCACCTGCTGCTCGCGCAAACGGTCACCGAGTACCGCCAGGCGCTGCTTCTGCGGCGCGTCGAGTTCGAGCTGCTGGCCCACCCGCTCGACCATCCTGGCCTTGAACTTCGCCGCCTCCTGTTCACTGATGGCCATACCGCGTTCGTGGTGATGGCCACCGCATGCCGACAAACCACCCACAATAATGCTGGCGCCGAACAATCCCAGCAATGTGCGCTTGATCCAGAGTTTCATGATGTTTCCTTTTGGAAAGTTGTTGAACAGGCTTGTAATGGTGCCGGCCAAGTCCATTGGTGTGCTTTCGGCGCCGTTGCGGCTTGTTTCGGTTTGTTTCATCGCGAAGAACGGGCAAAATCAGGGAACCAGTTACGAATCTGGCACTCCATAACCGCAGACAAGCAAGGGGTTCAAGCATGTTCTCTCCAAACCAGACACCCAACCGGCTGCGGCGCAACATCCTGGCCACGGCGATCGGCATGCCGATGCTGCAGTTCACGGCAACCGCATTGGCCCAAAATCAGCGCCGGGCCACGCCAGCACAATCCGAGGGTCCGTTTTATCCGGTCAACTTGCCGCAGGACAGCGACTTCGATCTGCTGCGCAACGGGGCCCTCGCGTACACCAGCGGCCAACCAGCCTGGGTCGAAGGTGTGGTGAGCGACCTGCAGGGCAAACCGCTGCGCGGCGCACAGGTCGAAATCTGGCAGTGTGACGAAAGCGGCCACTACAAACATCCGCGCGCCGGAAATGGCGCAGATCCAGCATTCCAGGGGTTCGGCCGCGTCACCGTCGGCGATGACGGCCAATACCGCTTCCGCACGATACGGCCGGCGCGGTATTCAGGGCGCACGCCACACATCCATGTGAAGGTCAAGCTGGGTGGCCGCGAATTGCTCACGACCCAGCTCTACGTGAAGGACGACCCGGGCAATACCCGCGACTTCCTGTGGCGCAGCCTCGGCGACGACTCTGCACGCGCCGCGCTGAGCGTGGCATTCACCCCCTCAGGCGACGGATTGCGTGCCATTTTTCCGATTGTGGTGGCGGTTTGACCCGGCCTCCATCCGGACCCCGCCCGTCGACCAGGTGACCCGTGACCTCGGCCTGGACCCGGCCGAGGTGAACCCGAACGGTTCCGGGATATATCTTGGCCACCCTGTCGGTGCCACCGGCGCGTTGATCACCGCCAATGCCGTGTACGAGTTGCAGCGCATCCAGGGTCGGTACGCCCTGGTGACCATATGGTCCGGCGGCGGACCGGGCATTGCGGCGATTTTCGAGCGCGTTGCCTGAGCGACTTGCGTGGCAGGGGCATCGTGAGCCCATAATCCGCCTATGCAACAGTCCAAGTATTGGAGCCTGGGCGCCAAGCTGACACTGGTGGCCACGCCCTTCCTGCTGCTCGCTCTGGTGTCGACCGCCCTGACGCTCTGGGTGTCATGGCAACTCGAAGGTGGGGCCGCCGCGATCAATGAAGCTGGCCGCATGCGGATGCAAGCCTACCGGATGGCGCTTTCTGCAGGCGCTGGCCAGCGCGACACACTTCCCGAGCAGGCAGCTCAATTCACCCGCAGCATTGAATTGCTGCGCACCGGCAACCCGGAGCGCCCTTTGTTCGTACCGTGGGAC
>Ga0209591_10006774_pt1 | contig 12677 bp, 12 predicted proteins | sample MAT01_FD_187207 | JGI IMG/M metagenome (GOLD analysis project Ga0209591, IMG submission 187207) | Freshwater microbial communities from Lake Fryxell liftoff mats and glacier meltwater in Antarctica - MAT-01 (SPAdes) (version 2) | ecosystem: Environmental > Aquatic > Freshwater > Ice > Liftoff...
GCCCGGCTCGCCACCGACGCAGCGACCTCCGAACTGTTCACCAGCGCCCGCAGCTCACCGCGTTGACCCGACGTGACATCCATCCACCCAGCCAACACCATGATGCATCAAGCTGGCGTAACGAAACAGCATCACCCGACACTAGTAGCGACTTTGTGCTACTGAGTACGCAGACGAGAGGCTCCACAGGCACGATCCGACCGTGTTTCGCTCCATGCGCGGCTCCATGGCCGTCAAGCCAAGATCACTCATTCGGCGCAGCGCGAGTCAGCGCGTCAAGATCGCGGCCGCCTGCCACTACATGCAAGAGGTACGAAGCTCCTGCCGGCTCCAACCGTTCGAAGGTAGCGAGTTCTGCCTCTCTGGCCTTGCCAACCCGTCCGCTCGTCGTCGAGCGGACGGTCCACGCGCGACGGATCGTTGGTGTGCCACGTGCAGAGGCCGATGGTCGTCGACGAGGCCCAGCGTTGACCTCCTCGTCCCGAACGCGGAATCCGACGTCAGTCTCCAACGTCCTATACCGTCGCGTCTTCCAAACCCATCGGGGTTCTTGTGGTGTCAGGCCGACTTGGTCTTACTCGACTTTGTGGTGGCCAAGGCACCCTAACAGAACCGTCCTCGTGCTCCGCTGGCTTTGCCCCTCCGGCTGCCGTGTGGTAATGGTTCGCTCAGTTCGACTTTAGCCAGAATGGCCTGAGCTGCGTTCGGTAAAAATTCGACCTATTGTTTCCGAAAGTACAGGTGGAACAGCATTCCCGATCTGTCGTCCCTTTGAAGTAATGGTTCCGCTGAGGCGAAAATTGCGCGGGAAGGTTTGCAGGCAGGCGGCTTCTCGAACGCTTATCGCTCGGTCCTGTTCCGGGTGTCCAAATCGGCCATTCGAATAGCTTAAGCATCGCGTAGTCATCGCTGATGCGGGCCGATCCCAGGCGAGCCGTCCGTACACGTCGGAGTGCCCCTTATGACCTTGGTGGCAGTCGAGTAGCAGATCAGCTGGCCACGCCTCGCGACCACCACCCTCGGGCGTAGCCGCGATTCGGCGCAGATTGGCTGCTGATAGCGCCATTGCCGCATGATCTGGATCGGACTCGTCGACGTGACCGGCTGCGAGATGTGGCAGGTTTGACATCCAATCTCGAACGGTCGAGAACGGCTTTCGCCTCGGACCGTGGGTGGGGGGAGACATTTGGGCTCGATGCTTTTCACGGGAGGCAACGAGTACAAATCGAGAACGCCGCTGCGGGACGCCATAGTGCGATGCGTGTAAAATTGACCAAGTAACGGCGTAGCCAATTTGCTGAAGCTCACCGATAAACTTCGCCAGCGGGCCGTCGCTTCCAAACCTCTGCAAACCAGGGACGTTCTCGACCACGACGTGATTAGGGCGAAGTGATGTCACGAAGCGCTGGAACTCGGTTAGCAGAAATCGACGGTGGTCGTCGTCTTCACGGTTCTTGTTTTGCTTTGAGAAGGGCTGGCAGGGCGCGCAGCCTGCAAAGAGTGTTTGACCACTCGCGGGCATAAGCCCGCACACCTCGTCTATCGAAATCGCTCGGATGTCTCGCTCAATGAACGCTGCATTTGGAAAGTTTAGTTGAAACGACTGGGCTGAATCTGCGTCGTGGTCTACGCCTGCACTGATCTGCATCCCAGCGCTTTGGAGTCCGAGGCTCGTTCCGCCACAGCCAGAAAAAAAGTCAATTACTGAGATGCTCATTGCTGAACGCCAGCCACGTTTGCGTTAAGCATATTCGCAATTCGCGCCCGGATTGCGATAAGCTCTGGTGCGGTGTCCGTGGCTGCCGCCAGTACTTGCTCTTGGTGAGATAGTATCTCGGAAGAATCAGGGGCGTCTTCCCACGTAGATCTACCTAGAGCTCTTGTTGCAGAGTCGGCCCAGAACGCTTTCTCTTCTGCGGAAGAACTGAGGGGAGGTTGACCCGACAATGCGAGTGTGAGCCCCTCTGGGGTAGTGCCTGGCAAGTAGTCAACGTGTTGTGAAATCCAGGTCAGAACCGCTCGGTACTGAGCTGCCTTCTTATTTGAATCAGACTCACCATCTGATCCATCCACAGCGACCTGTGGCTTACCTCCAAGGACCTGCTTAAGCGTTTCTGGAAGTTCGCTGTCGGATACGTCGAGCAGCACTTTTGCCTCGTTCTCCGGTCGTTGATCCCCATCCAGTATTACGAGGCAGTCGTCTTGCCCAGACTGCGCCAGCGCCGGAATGAAGTGTGTCGCGATTCCGCCCGCACCGCCGGGTATTGCCGAGACTTTAATGCTTTGAAATGCTACTTCACCAAGTGGGCGGATTGCTCGCTGGACAATCGCGCGAGCTAAGTCGTCCTCAACGAAAATGCTGTAGTGGTCCGCGAGGGATGCGCCGAGACGGAAGAACGCCTCTCGTGGGTGGGAACTCTGCCCCAGTAGTTGAATCTTGCCGTCATCGGGCCGAGATTGGAGAACCTTGATAGCGTCCGGCGGAAGGTCGCGTACGATCTCTGGCGAGTGAGTCGAAAGTACAATCTGGAGTTTCTTAGCCTTAGTCTGCGCAACGAGAAAATCCATGAGCTTCCGCTGAGCGCCGGGATGCAATGATGTCTCCGGTTCGTCAAGCAGCACTAGCGAATGTGGCTCGGCGTCAAGGATCCTCTTAATCAGCATAACGACTGCAAACTCGCCGCTTCCAGCGAAAGCCTCAGAGTAGCGTAGATGACGCGACTTCAGGATGACTGTGTAGCCGGACGTGTTAAAGAAGCGATGGCCAATGACGCTTATTGCATCGTAGTTGCGTCCGAGAATCGCCGAGATGGCCCCTACCTGCTCAGGCGGAAGTTGGCTCGCTGTATCGAAAATGCGATTCAGGCCGGCGAATTGATACACTTCTGCACCGTTGGCAACAGCGCCCGCCAGGTGCGCGCTCCGCCGCCTAATGAGCGCCTTCTTCGCCGACAGATTTGGTATTCGCGAAGAGTACGGAACGTGAAAAAAATACTTGTCGAAGGCCGATAGTTCGGATCGGAAATCTAGATACACTACCTTCTTTGAGATCGCTTTCCACCGGGTCTTGACGCGCTCAGGTGGAAGGGCTTGGCCCTCGGTTACGACGGGCATTCGTTCCATGTCGTCACTAAGAATCGGTCGAGACGGCTCGAAGTAATCGGGGTTCGCTTGGCTACGACGGGTTGAGCCAGCCGAGTTTCGTGTTGCACGAGCTGGCCCAGTTCCCCAAGCTATTCGCGACTTAATTGCCTCAACAATCCGTCCCTGCGAACTAGCGACATAGCCGTGGATGAAGCGAAAGCGACTTTCGGGTGAGATTGGATCAAGGTCGGTGGAGAACCAATAGTTGCCGAGGTTCTCATAGTCAGGGCAGCCTTGCAATGCCCGCAGAATTGCAGTCTTATTGGTTCCATTTGGACCTACAAGTGCAGTAATCGGATAGGTAAAATTAATGTAGGTTCCTTCGGCAAGATTGCGAAGCAGGGGAAACCGTACATGACGAATGTATGGTTCGAGCTGGCCCACATCGAGCAACTTTCTTAGCGGATCTAAGGGCTCAGTCACCTCGAACCTTTCGTGGGCACCGTCATCGGTGAACCAAGCAGCGATCGTACCGGTCGGGCGGCTCGACGGTGCTTTGGCAGCCGCCCGCCGCGCGGGGACCGGCCGGAGGCCGCACGCTCCCGCGCGAGCGCTTGCGGCGTGCTTCGGGCACATTAGCAACCTCGTACGACCGCCCCCCTAACCTCAGCTGAGGCGTTGAGGCGTCCCCGCTGCCGTACTGACCCGACGGCATCAATGACCATGATCGCCACTCGGCACTGCTCGTACGCCGCCGTCGCGTCGCTGGCGGCGAGGTGAGCGAAGGTCAGGTCGACGCGGAGGGCTGCCTCCGCTCGCGTGAACTCGGCGTTGTGGTCGCGGAGCGCTCCCGCTAGGACCGGCACGGCCTCAGGATCGCCGATCCGCGCCAGGGCATGCCCACGCCATCGGGCGAGGTGGACGTCATCGAGTCCGACGTACGGTTCCCCGTCCCCGTCCCCATCGGCGGTGTAGCCGGACGGCACCGCCGCTGCCGCCTCGTCGAAGGCGCGAAGACTGGCCGCACGCTGGCCCGCAGCGGCCAGCGCCTCCCCATGCGCCGCTGCGAGCCATGTACGCAGCATCGCCGTCCCGGAGCCGCCGAGGGAGCGAGCATGGCTGCTCATCGCCGCACCGTCAGCCGTCCGGCCGACGTCGGACAGCACCACCGCTTGCTTTGCGAGCGCGTGCGCGTGCAGCGCTGGCGATTCTGTGATCAGCGCGGCGTCACATGCCCTCCCGTAGTGCCACCACGCCTTGACGACCTCGCCACGGTCGAGCGACTGCCACCCGGCCAGCGTGTGGGCATCGACCAACACGGCAGCGAGGGAGCGGCGGACGCGCGCGTCCGTGGCGTGCGTCAGTACCTGCTCGACGTGCTCCGCGTGCAGTCGCAGGGCGCCGAGGAGCGTGGAGGCGCCGAAGCGCCGATCGAGCCGCCGCGTGTTCTCGACCTGGGACGCCAGTAGGTCCAACGCCTCCTGATCGACCCGCGCGGACAAGGCGACCAGGCGCGCCACCTCCGCGGCCTCTTGCTGCCAGTCCGCCACAACGGCCGGCACGTCCTGCGCATCTGCGTATCGCGCAGGACCGTTGCCGTCCAGTCGCGGTGGCGGCCCGAGCAGCTCCACGGTGGACGTGGCGAAGATGGATTCCAGCAGTCGACGCGTGGCGGGCCGCAGTGTCGCGGGGCGCTCCCTCGAGGAGATCAGGCGTTGCAGGTGCCGCGTGCTTATCGTGCCGCGTTCACCGTGCTCACGTGCGAACTCCTCGGCGTGCTGGACGAACTCCTCCAGCGTCATGCCGCGTTCGCGGATCTTCAGCTCAAGCAGCGTCGACGGCGGCCGGTCTCGCTCGGATCGCACGGTCTCCCCCTCCGCTTCTGGCCGTCGTCCGAATGTCGTGCCGACGGCGTGCCCCCGTCGTTCCGGTCGGCCCGGCGCTGACGCGAAGCTGATTTCGCACAGCTTGCCAGACGACGACTTGCCCTTGTGCCCGATCTTCGAGGGCCGACGTGAACGCGGGACGCACGATGACGACCGATCACCACCACGAACGTTCGGGCCTGCCACAGGCCGGACCCACCGACGCGACGGGAACGGCCCGTGATGACGTGCCGTTGCCATGGAGCGCGCCAACCCACCCGCAACACGCGGGCCGGACACTCGACGGCGGCCCACGGTCGGTGCTGCGCGACCGCACATGGTCCTTCGAGCCCGCGTCCTGCCTCACCGGGATGCGCGTGGTCGCGCTGCGTGTTGCGGACGGGGCGTTCGTATGTCCCCTCTGCGGACTGCGGACGTCATGAACGCCGGTCCCCTGCCGGACGTGTCCAGCCGCACGGCACTGCCGGTCGAACCACCGTGCGATGTGTGCTTCGAGCCCATCGCGTTCGACCCGCGGACCCGGCGGTACTCGCATGCCGCGCCGAAGTCGTGCCGAGGGATGGACGGGACGGTCCTCGCCGTCCCCCGGCGTGAGTGGGACGACCTGCGACGGACCCGCCGATGAGTACGGGCAGGCACCGCCGCGGGCCGGGCAACGTCGGCTCCATCGAACTGATCCAACCGGGCGCCCCGTACCTGGGCCGCGTCGTGCACGCTCGCTCACCGGGCGAACAGACGGGCGGGGGTGGTACGCCGTCGCGTCGACGCGTGCCATCCCCGCCGATCAGCCTGCGCGCGCTGGCCGGATCGCTCGCCCGCGTCGTTCGACAACGAAAGCGACATGATCACCCTGCCGACCGTGACCATCCCGTTGGACCTGCTACGAGCGCTCGTCGTCGTCGCCATGACGGACGAGAAGACCGGCGTGCTGTCGTACCGCGCATGGCGTGAGCAGGCGCACCGCCGCTCCGCGGACGGCTCCCTGCGGTCCGCTGCGGTGCTGATGGTCGAACGTGGACCAGTTTGCTGCCGTCAACGCCCGTGACGGCCACCTGGGGGCCGATGCGGTGCTGTCGCGGATCGCCGAGGCCCTGACCACGGTGCTCGGTCCGGACGGCGTAGTCGGCAGGTTCGGCGGTGACGAGTTCGTGGCCTTCCGTCCGGTCGACGGCGTCGCCGACGCCCGCCGGGTCGCCGACAACGCGCGGTGGGCCGTCGCCGGTCTATGCGTCAGGGCCGACGGTCCCGACGGGCCGCAGACGATCACCGGCGTGACCGTCTCGATCGGCGTCGCCGTCGGGGACCGTCCGCCCGTGGACGTGACGACGTTGTGGTGGGCGGCCGACCGAGCGCTGTACGCCGCCAAGCAGGCGAGCCGCAACACCGGTGCACGTGATCGACACCGCGGGCTAGCGTCGTGTCGTCCGGTCGTGCAGGGAGGCGCTCGCCACCCGGCCGAGCGTGCCGAATCGGCCGGTGACTCGCTGCTCGACGATCTTTGAGGTTGCCTCCCTGCGTCGTGTTGTTGCAGCTCAACCGGGGGAGTTGCCTCGCGGAGACAGCCGGGGAGTCCTCCCCACGTCCCCGGCCGCCTCCCTGCCCGCTCCCCAACGCGTTCAGCTGCTCACATCGTCGTCGGTGTCGGCGTCCCGCCGATGGAGCGCGGCGGCGACCTCGGCCGCGCGGACGACCATGACGCCGTTGTACTTGCGGGCGGTGAGTCCGTGTTCGGCGAGTGCCTCGGCCAGCCGCGCGAACGACCAGTCGCCGTACTCCGCCGCGTTCAACTCGGCGAGGCGCCGCAGCACCATCTGCGTGCGCACTCGCACCTCACCTCGCACCACCTCGTTGAGGTCGGCGAGGTGATCGGCACCCGCATTTTCCTCGTCGCCACCGTCCCCGATGCTCGGGGCCGGGACGGCGCGCCCGACCCGGTCGAGCAGGGCGATCGCGCGAGCGACGACCGGCGTCACCTCGTCACCGCTCTCGTCGAACGCGACGTAGAACGTGCCGATCAACTCGAACCGGTGCGCGGTGAACCCGACCGTCACCGCGGTGCCCCGGTCGTCCCCGGGCCGCAGCTCGGTGACGCGGATGCCCTGCCGGTAGGCGCCCGACCCGAGCAGGCCGTCGTTGGCGACCTGGTCAGCCACGGCGAACGCGACGCCGTTGGAGCAGTTGCGCGTCAGGTCCTTGGGGATCGACGCCGCCGTCGGCGACTGCGTGAGGAAAATCAACGTGATTCCGCACTTGCGCGCCTTCTTCACCACCTTGATCGCCAGCGCGCGGGCTTCCTCTCCGTAGGTCCGGTGCTCGAACATCTCGTGGCACTCGTCGAAGATCACCATCTTGGGATGCAGCCCGCGCACTGTGTCGGCCAGCGTGCGCGTGACCTTGGCCGCGCCGTGGCGCTCCAGCAGCTCTCCGCGCCGGGTCACGTCCTCACGCAGCTCCTGCAGTTCGGCGAGCCCGGCGGCGATGGCGTCGTCGTCGTCGCTCTTGACGTAGCGGGTCAACCGCGGCCGGAACGGGTCGAAGTCGGGGTTGGTGGCGAAGACGTACACCCGCAGCTCCACCGTCGGGTCGAGCGCGCACCCCAGGCGCAGCGTCCGCCCCGCCGAGGACTTCCCCTGGCCGGGCTGCCCGCCGATCAGGTAGTTCCGTTCCATGATCGGCGCGTAGGTGCCGTCCCCGTCCAGTCGCGCGGCCACGGTGTACACGAGGCGCCCGCCGGACTTGAAGAACCGGTCCAACGGCGTGATCCCCAGGTGTGCGAGGGCCTGGGAGATCATCCGCTCGTCGATCCACGAGTCAGTGTCCTCACGGTCGGGCCGCACCAGGAATCCTGCGCCCGGGGCGTGATCGCGCCCCTCCCGCGCACTGGCCACCAACCACCCCACGACAGCCGCCGCGACCACGAACGGCAGCGCCGCGCCGGCCAGTCTCGTCGCGCCGCGGATCGTCTCGTACATCCGGGCGAGCCACGGCCACATGTCCGCGCGGCCCATCGTGGTGTCGACCAACCACAGCAGGGCCCCGACGGCGGCGACCACCGCGCCGACCCACCGCGCGGTCTCCGTCGCCATCGCCACCCGCGTCCAGCGTGCGCGGGAGTCGGAGCGGATCAGCTCCTGAGCCGTGCGGCGCCATGCGGACGACGTGGGCCTGACGATCCGCCCGACGACCCATCGGCGCGCTGCGTACCCGGCAACTCCCGCTCGATGGCCCAGATCGGTCCTACGTGGCGCCAGCCCGCCTTCCCGTCGGCGAGCGATCACCGTGGTCGGCGACGCCTCCGGGGGAACCGCCGGGGAGGCGGCCCGGGACACGGGCCGCTCCCCAGCGCGCAGTGCTCTGTCGTGCGCCATCCACCGACCGACGTACTCGACCTCCGCGTCGCTCAACAGCTCCGCGTCGACGACCTCGTCCGGCGTCCCCGCCGCCTCGTCCGGCGGGTGCCCCTCGTGTTCGTGATCGCCGTTCATCGCCGCACCCCCCTGCGGTGTGGCGGGTCGACCACGGTCACCGTGAGCAGCCGAACCACCGCCACGGCCGTGATCAGCGCCGGGACAGCCAGCACCATCAACAGGAGGGTCACGTTGTCCGCGTAGCGGGTGATCACGAGCCACTGCACGCCGACGATCACCCCGGCCGAGACGAGCACCCGCCCCAACAACGACACCGGACTCGTCCCCAGCTCCGCGACCGCGGCGGCAGCACGGGCACGCCGACGCCGGGCCGCACCCTTCGCGACGGCCATGACGACCGCCAGCACGACCATGCCGCCGATCAACAGCTCCGCACCCGTCATGGTCACCGCCCTCCCGTCTCGCGGCCGGAGGCACTCCCGGCCGTCTCGTCGGCCGCGTCCACGGCACTCCAGACGCGGTGCAGCGCCTGCCTGCCGCCCTCCCCGAGGACACCCCACAGGCCCACCGCCCGGTCACCGGTAAGCCGTAGCTCCAGCTCGGTGCACTCGTCACGCACCGGGCACCCCGCGCACAACCGCGCCGCACGTCCGGGTCGGTGTACTCGTCGTGGAGCCACCCCGGCGCCGTCCCGTCCGCTCCCGCTTCGAGGCACGCGGCAGCACCGCGGATGGCCGCCCCGAGCGCGTCGTCGTCCACCAACCGGAGCCGCCGCAGGCGCGCGAACAGCCCCGACACGTCCTGCTCGTTCACCGCGCACCGCCCAGCAGCCGCACGACGTCCGACTCGCGGACCATGAGCAGACCGCGCCGGCTCGACGCCCGGAGCAGCCCGAGTCGGATCGCCCGGTGGATCACCGACTGTGGGACGCCGAAGGTCCCGGCGGCCTTCCGTACGCGGCCAGCGTGGGCGCGTTCCGCTCGATGATCGACCAGATGCGGCGGCTCGACCGGCAGTTCGGAGCGCTGGCGCAGCTCGACCTACTCCGCGCCCACATCGACCAGGTGGAGAACCTCCTCACGCACGCCCCCGCCGTCGGCCAGCGGGCCGCGCTCGCCGGTGCGCTCGCCGAGGCGTCCGCCCTCGCCGGATGGCAGGCGCTCGACCGTGCCGACCTCGACCAGGCGTGGCGTCGTCACGAGCAGGCCAAGCACGCGGCTCGCGAAGCGATGGCGCCGCACCTGCTCGCCCACGCCACGGCCCAGCAGGCGTACGTCCTCGTTGGACTGGACGACACCGCAGGGGCCGTGGAGCAGGCCGCCCATGCACGGTCCGCAGCTGACGGCGGTACGCCGCTGATGCAGGCTTGGCTCGCCGCCGCTCACGGCGAGATGCTCGCCGCCGCCGGTGACCGGGACGGAGCGCTCCGCGCGTTCGACGAGGCCGAGGCGCTCCTCCCGGCTGATCCGGTGGACCCGACGCTGCCGTTCCTGTTCCTCGGTGGTGCGCACCTCGCCCGATGGCGTGGCAGTGCGCTCGCCCAGCTCGGGGAGAGCGAAGCGATCAATCAGCTCACGAGCGCGCTGGCACGGCTGCCGGACTCATGGGTCCGGGCCCGGAGCGGACTGCTCGTCGACCTCGCCCATGCGCACGCAGCGGCGGGCGACCGGGACGCCGCCGTCGAACGCGCACGGGAGGCGCGCGCCACCGCTCGACAGATCAACTCCGATCGGCAGCTACGGCGACTCGACCGGCTCGTCCTTCCGCAGGGCCGGGCCGCGTGAGGCCAGGTAGTAGAGCAGCGGCACAACGGCGCCGCTGCCGAGGAGTTGGCCGCGCTCCGCGAGCGAGAGGACGCGCGACAGCGGCACCCACTCGACGCGGCCCGCCTCCTCGGTGTCGGTGGGCTCGCCGATCCGATCGGCCCGACGCCATAGGTACACGTCGACGGGCGCGGTTGCATTGCCCGGGAGCGGCTCGAAGCTGATCAGCTTCTCGGGCTCGCCGACGGGTGCCCAGCCGGACTCCTCTGCCGCCTCACGCGCGGCAGCGGACGCCGCGTCCTCGCCGTCCTCCACCAGCCCGCCGAGGAGTTCGTAGCCCCACTGGTCGATGGCGAACCGGTAGCGCCACAGCATGAGCACCTCGTCCGCGTCGTTGACGATCATCGCGATGGCGATGCGGCCGAAGTGCACGACGTGGTAGTCCCACCGCTCCCCGTTCGGCGCCTCGACGTCCACGAGGCCCAGACGCACCCACTTGTTGTCGTAGATCGTCCGCTCACCGAAGGTGCGCCACGCTCCGTGTTCGTCGGCCACCCGCGCACCGTATGGGCTCGGACGGCCTCCGGCCGAGGAGCGCAAGTCGCCGCAGGCAGGGTTGTAGCGGACGAACGCCGATATCGGCGCACCGTACTGGCCGTCCAGCTCCGTTCCACGCTTCTCCTCGCACCGCCCGTCCAACAGCGCGGACGATGCGCAAGAGACAGGAAGCGGAGCGTCACACGCCCAGCTCGACCTACTCCAGTGAGGTGAACTCCAACTTCTCGATCAGCGGCGGCCTACGGCCGTGAGATTCGCTAGGCAGAACCGACGATCACACTGCGCACAACCGCTCGACGACCCCGGCTGACGGTCACGAGACCGGCGGTGCGCAGCACGGCGACGGCACGTTGCGCCGTGCCGTGCGAGACGGCGTAGCGCTCGCTGAGTTCACCGACCGTCGGTAGCTGCATGCCCGGGGTGAGCACTCCCGAGACGATGGCACCGCGCAGGTCTGCGGCGATCCGCCGGTACGGGCTGCCTGTCTCGTCCTGGGCCGCCGTGCCTGCCGCTGTGAAGCCCCCCTCGGCATCGGTGAGCACGAGGCGGGCCGGTAGCGGCGGGAGGTGGGCGACGAGCGATCCGGCGGCCCGCTGATCGGCCTCGGCCACGAACGCGCTGTAGACCTTGAGCGTCGTTGTGCCGCCGCCGCCGTGGCCAAGCCGCCCGGCGACCGTGCGCACGTCGACCCCTCCGGCGATCAGCTCGGTTGCGGAGTAGTGCCGCAACTGGTGGACGTGCATGTCCCAACCGATGCGGCCGCACATCCGCTCGTAGCGCTGGCTCACCGTGTCCGGCTTGACCCACGTCGATCCGTCCGGCATCGGCGAGAAGTTGCGTGCATTGCCCGGGAGATCAGCGAGGCCGGCACGTTCGGCACAGTGGCGACGGTAAGCGACGAGCAGTGCCACCGTCTGCGAATCGAGCGCGATGCGGCGTTGCTGGTGGGTCTTGGTGTCCTTCTCCCATGTCCGCTTGCCACGCTGGCCGATGCTCGAACGGATCACGAGGACGGCGGCGTCGGCGTCGAACCGGTCCCAGCGCAGGGCGCACACCTCACCGCGCCGCGCGCCCGTCGTCATGAACAGCCACACCGTCATTCCCAGTCGAGATCACGCCACGCCTCCGCGGAGATGGTCGCCGCCTGCTCAGCAGTCGGAGGCTGGGGATCGGAGTGCGGCACGGGGATGGGTTCGGCAAGCTCGAACGGGTTCCGGCCGATCCACTCCCAGCGGACGGCACGCTTGCCCGCCTTGTTGAGGATGGCCTGGATCTTCAGCATCGAGCCGGCGGCGAGCGGGCGGCACACGTGCGCCCGGCACCGCCGGTCGCACTCGTGTTCATCGGTGGAACGGTGCTCAACGAACGGCCTGCCGTTGCAGTGCGTGCGGCACCGGGCGAGTTCGCGGTAGAACGAGTCCAGGATCTCGCCGTTGATCTTCCCGAGCTGGACGTGCCCGATCAGCGGTCGGACGTGGTTGCGAACGAACGACTCGTAGCTGTCGAGCGTCGTCTCCTCGACGGACAGCATCTCCAGGTGCCGGTCGAGCATCTGGTTGACGGTGGCCCGGGTGCGCGGGTTGCGCTGCTCGTCGACCTGCGACAGCAGCCGCGTACGTGCCTTCTCGGCCTCCTTCTCCGCGCGAGGACCGGCCGGGATGATCGCGGTGAGGTGGTGGCGCTTGCGCGACACGGGGTCGATGCCCGCGTACACGCGGACGCGGAGCGAGCCGCTCGGCAGCGTCTCGATCTCTCCACGCCGGCGCTTCCCGGATGCCTTCGCGGACGTCATGGAGCCACGGTAGAACCGGACTAGTACTACAGGGCTATGTATTGGATCTTGAGGCGTCTCCTGATGTGGTGTGATCGGGCATCAGCTTGGTGCTCGCGCCGTAGGTGGACCAGTTCATCGCGGCATGGACGAGGTGTTTGGCCTGGTCACGGACGTTGAACAGGCGCCGGACCTCAGCGAGGGTCACGCGGATCCGGCGCCGGAGCGGCGGCGCCGCTTCGTCTCG